>Ga0302325_10001810_pt1 | contig 53566 bp, 52 predicted proteins | sample Palsa_T0_2_FD_201948 | JGI IMG/M metagenome (GOLD analysis project Ga0302325, IMG submission 201948) | Peat permafrost microbial communities from Stordalen Mire near Abisko, Sweden - Palsa_T0_2 | ecosystem: Environmental > Terrestrial > Soil > Palsa > Peat permafrost | place: Sweden: Abisko...
TGCTTCGCGCGCTGCAATTGAATTTCCTGCACCACTAAGCGATCCAGCACTTGTTGGCGCAACACGCTTTGCGAGGGGAGCTCGACTTTCTGTTCCAAAAGCCGCTTCTCGACCGATGACATCTGCTCATCCAGTTCGCTCTTGAGAACCAAGCCGTCATTGACAATGGCCGCGATACGGTCCAGCAGATCGCCGTGAACACTGATGTCGCGGGTCTGCGCGAAGGCAGGCGACAGCAGCAGCATCTGCGCGACGAGAATCGCACAGAATTGGAACACTTTACGCATACATCAAAATCCTAAACTATGGTTGCTGGGTGCTCGGGTCGCGGGTCGAATACCCGCGGATCGACTGTTCTAGGAAGGAATCCTCACGTTTTCCGACCGAACTTAGGCCCGTCAGTTCCAATTGTAATGCAATCGAGGTGTCCAGTGTGCCCCCGACCGTGGTGCTGCCGGGGCGGATGCTCAAATAGCGGCGCTGCACCAGCTGGACCTTGTAACAGCAGCTTTTATACTCAAAACCCGCCACTTGCTCGATGGTCTGGCGGTCCTGGAGCGAATAGACCCAACGGCCCACCGTGTTCCAGTGCTCCGCGATCGGCCAGGCAAAAGAGCCGTCCCATTGTTTGAGAATGCCATCCTGGAAGCGGTAGCCGATATTGATCACATGGCTCTGATCGGGCCGGTATTGCACCGAAATCTCGGATTTTTCGGTTTGGGACGTATAGGGGTTCCATTGATAGTCCAGATTGACCCCGAGGTGCTTGTAACCCGTCAGAGCCACTTCCGCCACGATATCCGAGGCCGGGAACGCACCGGGAGTTTGCGAGGTAAGCTGCAGGGGCTGTAGGAGGCCGTTGCGGCCGTAGATGGGCGCGCCCGGATAATAGGGCTCGCCTGGGTAGTAGGGGACGAAGGGCTGGTTGCGTGCGATCAGCAGTGCATCGCCCGGCAGCTCCAACGGGTTCACGAGAGGCACGTTCTGGGCAATCTCCGCGCCTGGAGCCAAGGAATCGGTGGGCAGCCCCACGCGTGGAATGGAAAAATAACGAATCTGTCCAATCGTCGCCGACAAGTACTGAGTCCCCGAGACGGTATCGAATAGCCGCGTGGTTACCGCCAGTGCAAGTTGGTTGGCGTCGCCGATGCGATCCCATCCTACATAACGATTGGTGCGAAATAATTCGGTCAGGTTAAGGTCGGGCAAGCCGCTGTCGAATACCGGCAATTCGTCTTGATTACGATAGGGCACGTAGCTGTAGACCAGCCGCGGTTCCAAGGTTTGAGTGCGCTGCCCCTGAGAGCCCGCTTCGCGCTCGAATACGAGCCCCGTGTCCAAGCGCGCATAAGGCAGCGCTCGCGTTGGCGTGCTCGGCAGGCCAAGACCGGCATTCTGCAAATCGTACTGGGTGAAATCATAACCGACCGCGGGCTCGAAAAAATAACCCGGGCCGCGGCTCGACCAGCGTAGTTCCGGCGACAAATTCAATCTCACGCCGGTGGGCCCGATGCTACGCAGGAAGTTAACCGCTTCGCTGTCGAACGCGAGTTCAAAGTTGCTGTTTTCGATCGGATACAGGGCGCTCGCCTGTACGCGCGGCACGCGCGAGTAGGGGCGCTCCGAATCGGGAACCGAGATATCGATGGTTTGATAATTCTGCAGCTGCCCCCGGATGCGCCACACATCATCGTAATAAAGCACATCCGCGCGGCGTTCCAGGTAAGTCACGCTGGTTTGTTCGGTTCCCACCGCGAAGCTCTCAAAGTAGTTGCTGTCGCTGACGCTTGCGATGTCGGCATCGAAACGCAGGCCATGCTGGATGTCGGTGACATCGGTTAAGCGCACGTAGCTGCGATCGTCGTGCTGCTGCTGTTTATCGTCAGGCAGAAACGTCGCGTCGAGCTGGCCATGCGAGCTTGCGGTCAGATAGCGAAAATCCTCCGCCAATTGCACGCCGCGCGCGGTCAGGACGCCGGGTGTGACGGTCAGGTCATAATTGGGCGCAAGGTTGAAGTAATAGGGCACTTCCAGCTCAAAGCCATTGCTTCCGGAGTGGCCCAAGCTCGGAAACAGCAAGCCGCTCTTGCGCTCGTTGCCCAAGGGAAACGAGATGTAGGGCGTATAGAAAACCGGCACATCCTTGAAGCGCATGACGACGTCGCGCGCGACGCCTTCCTGCAGCTTGGTGTCGAGACTGATATTCTTCGCATCCAAGCTCCAATCCTCGATTCCCACCGGGCAGCTGGTGTAATGGACATGATCCAAAGCCACCTTGCCGTCGGGATGCACATCGATGTCCTTGGCGAACCCGCGGCCGTTGCGGTCCATGAGCTGGAAGAAGGCCTCATTGAAATTGCCGCCTCCGTCGGCCTCGTAGCTGCCGGAGTCGCTGCGCACGCGCAACCTCGGATCCAAAAAATCGACCTTGCCTTTGACGTCCAATTTATCGGCGTTGTAGTCGTAGGCGACTGAATCGGCCGAAACGCTGCGTTGGTCCTGGGTCACGGTGACGCGGCCGGTGAGCAAGGCGTTGCCGTCGGCGCCCAACTCGGCGTTGTTCGTCTCGATGTGAATACGATGATCATCGGCGGCAATGTCCGACGGCCGCGTGTACGTGAATTTCGGCGGGGCGGGACAGACGTCTGCGGCGTAGCCTGCGGCGCTGGCGAAGCAGAGGAAAACTAATGCGGCTTGGAACGAGGAAGCGCTGGACAAAATGCGTCGCCTTAGTCGGTATACTTAAATCGCCGCATTTGCGGTCTGCGAATGGTCAAGCATGGGTCTATTGGATGCAAGCGATTCCCGTCTGGCGAACTTGACGCGATGGGTAGTCGAGGATTTGGGCTTTGCCGGTGCATCGATCGCGCCGGCGTCCGCGGACGCGAGCTTTCGCCGATATTTTCGCGTGACCCGGGGTGCAGATACCTACATCGTGATGGATGCGCCGCCCGACAAGGAGGATTCGGGGCCGTTCCTCAAGGTAGCCAGAATCTTGGGCGGCCTCAATCTCAATGTGCCCGTCATCCTGGCGCGGGACATGGAGCGCGGATTTCTGCTGCTGTCGGATCTAGGTTCGCGCCAATACCTCGATGCGCTTCCCGTAGACGGTGCCGCAGATGGGTTGTACGCCGATGCGCTCAAGTGCCTGCGCACCATGCAAACCGCCGACGCCGGCCTGTCGCAAGGTCTGCCCCGATATGATCGCGCAATGCTCCTGCGCGAAATGGAGCTTTTGCCGGAATGGTTCCTCATACGCCACTTGGGTCTGGCGCTTGAACCGCGGGAGCGCGCGATGCTCAAGGCCCTGTTCGAGAGCCTGGTGGAAGCCGCCGTTTCGCAGCCCGCCTGCTTCGTGCATCGTGACTATCATTCCCGCAATCTTCTGGTCACCCCTGAGAACAACCCCGGCATACTGGATTTTCAAGATGCCGTATGGGGCCCCGTGACCTATGATTTGGCATCGCTGTTGAAAGACTGCTACATCGCCTGGCCGCCTGCGCGCGTGCGCGAGTGGGTGCTCGAGTATCGCGAGAGTTTGCTCGAGGCTGGATTAAAATTGGAAGCCGATGCCGCGCGGTTCATGCGCTGGTTCGATCTTATGGGCCTGCAACGGCACATCAAGGTGTTGGGCATTTTCGCACGCCTATTCTATCGGGATGGTAAGTCCCAATACCTTCACGATTTGCCGCGCGTGCTCGCCTATGTGCGCGACACCGCCTCGAGCTATCCCGAGGCCGCGGCCTTTGCTGAATTCATCGTCAGCCGCATCGATGTCGAGTTCAAAGCCGCGCAGCAGCGCGCGCTGGGCCAGACAGGCTCCTAAGCATGGCGAGCGAGCGACCCCGGGCGGCGATGATTTTGGCGGCGGGGCGCGGTGAGCGCATGCGGCCATTGACTGATACGACGCCGAAGCCGCTGCTCAAGGTGCATGGACAACCCTTGATCGAACGGCACGTGCAGCGCTTGGCGCTCGCAGGCATAGAGCGAATCGTCATCAATCTGGCATGGCTGGGCGGGCAGATTCGCGACTACTTGGGAGACGGCGCTCGCTTCGGCGCCGCCATCACCTACAGCGAGGAAGCACCGCGCGCGCTGGATACCGGCGGCGGCGTCTTTCGCGCGCTGCCGCTGCTCTCTCCCGGGCCCTTTGCGGTGGTCAACGGCGATATTTACACGGACTTTCCCTTCCAATCTCTGGCGATCGAGGCAAAATACGATTCGCACCTGGTGTTGGTCCCAAACCCCAGCTATTTGCGTGGCGACTTTGGCCTCAAGCAGGGCGAGGCGCAGGCCGGCGCCGCCGAGTTGTTTACCTTTGGCTGCATAGCCGTTTATCGCGGCACCTTCTTCGCCCACGCCCAAGACGGCGTGTTTCCCATGATGCCGCTGTGGCAACGCTCCATGGCGGCCGGGCTGTGTTCCGCGCAGCTCTATACCGGATTGTGGGAGGACGTCGGAACGCCGGAGCGGCTTGCCGCTCTCAACGCGGCCAAGCCCTAGAGTACTTGGCTCAAGCGACGCACGCCTTCGCGGATGTCGCTCTCTTTCATGCGCGAGTAGCCCAGTATGAAGCCGCTTCTGCGCGGCGCGGATAAAAAGTATGGCGATATGCCATAGACGGCGACGCCGAGTTTGGCAGCCGCCGCAATCACCTCGGTCTCGGAAACACGCGCGTCGGGCCACAGCGCGACATGGGCGCCGGCGCCAAAGCCAGTGACTTGCACACGGTCGCCCAGGTCTTTGCCTATGGCTTCGCGCAGCGCCTCCCGGCGCGCCGCATTCCCGCGCCGAACACGCCGCAGGTGACGCTCGTACAAGCCGCTGGTGATGAACTCCGCCAATGTCTCCTGCTCCAGCGTCGCGGTATGGCGATCGCACAGCCATTTGGCCGAGGTGACCACGGAAATCAGCGGCTTCGGCACGACGAGGTAGCCGATGCGCAGCGAAGAGAACACCGTGCGCGAGAAGGTGCCGATATAAATGACGCGTCCTTCTGCATCCAGGCCCTGCAGTGATTGCAGCGACTGATCTTCATAGCGGTATTCTCCGTCATAGTCGTCCTCGACCACCAAGGCATCCATACGCCTGGCCCAGTCGACCAGATGCAAGCGGCGCGGGAGGGAGAGAATGGCGCCGGTGGGAAACTGGTGCGAAGGCGTGACGAACACCATGCGCGTCCCCTGCGGCAGCTTGTCCGGATTCAAGCCATCGCGATCGACCGGAATTGGCAAGAGGCGCGCACCGGAGCTGCGAAGAACTTCCCGGGTACCCTGGTAGCAGGGATCTTCGACAGCGATGCGATCGCCCCGATCAATCAGCACGCGTGCCACCAAGTCCAGGGCCTGCTGCGAGCCGCTCACGACGATGACTTGCGACGGGTCGCAGAGCACCGCGCGCGAGCGGCGCAAGTGCACGGCAATCGCCTCGCGAAGCGCGACGCTGCCGCCCGTAGGCCCATAATCCAGGGCGCGCACCGATGCCTTGCGCGCATGCCGCAACAACATGCGGCGCCACATTTCAAAGGGGAAGACTTCGACATCGCTGCGGCCGTAGGCAAAATCGTAACGCGCACGCGGCATTTGCTTGCCCAAGAAATTCGCTTTGGCCGCCGCGCCGACGGCGCGGCCGTAGCGGGACAAGCGGACCTTGACGCGGCTGGCGCGCGTGGCTATGCGGCCCGAGGCCAAGACCTCAGCGACGTAAGTTCCCGAGCCGCCGCGGCCCACCACGAATCCCTCCGCCAGCAACTGCTCGTAGGCCAGCACCACCACCGTCCTGGAAACGTGCAGCTGCTCCGCGAGTTCACGGGTCGAGGGCAGCCGTTCCGCGTTGTTCATGACGCGCCGCAAGATTGCTTGACGAAACCAAAGATAGATCTGGCGTGAGAGTGGTTCGTGGGTCTTTAAGAGTGGTATTACGAATGACATAAATAGTGGATCTTTTAAAAGACCATAGCATCCCGCAGGATCCGCTGATGAAATTTTTGAACACGGCTGCGATGGGCGCACTGGCCTGCGCCTTGAGCTTGGCTCCGCCTGCGACGGGGCAGCCGGCGCCCGCGGCGGCCGAGCGCCGCGACGGACAGCATGATTTCGACTTCGAGATTGGGGTCTGGAAAACACATTTGAAGCGGCTGCTGCACCCTTTGAGCGGCTCGAACAGTTGGGTGGAACTCGAGGGCACGACCATGGTGCGCAAGATCTGGAACGGCCACGCAAATCTCGCGGAACTCACCACCGACGCCGCCTCGGGGCACCTGCAAGTGCTCTCCTTGCGCCTCTACGACCCGCGGTCGCTGCAATGGAGTCTCAACACGGCCAACGCCAACAGCGGCAGCTTGGGCGTTCCCACCATCGGCGACTTCAAAAATGGCAGAGGCGAGTTCTTCGACCAGGAGTCATTCAACGGCCGGACGATTCTGGTGCGCAACGTCTGGTCGGACATTACCGCGGATTCCTGCCGCTTCGAACAGGCCTTTTCGGATGATGGCGGCAAGACTTGGGAAGTGAACTGGATCGCCGTGGACATCCGCGTCAAATAAAGGAGTTTGGATGAACATTTCTCGCCTGTCTTTTGTTGTAAGCGTCGCGGCGGCTGTTTTAGCGGCCGCCTACGCGGCGCAGGCCTCGCAAGACAATCCGCCGCCTGCGCCGCTCAAGCCGAACTTGAGCGGCTTGCACGACTTTGATCTGCGCGCCGGCGAATGGGTCGCGCATCACCGCCGCTTGAAGGAGCGATTGGCCGGCAATCATGAGTGGGTGGAATTCGACGGTACGCAAAGCTTTCGCCTGCTCATGGATGGTTATGCCAACGAGGATGAAAATGTTCTGAGTCTGCCGGGCGGCGATTACAAGGGCGTAACCTTGCGCGCCTACGATTCTAAAACCGGGCAGTGGGCAATTTGGTGGTTGGACGGACGTGAGCCGTTCGGCGATCTCGATCCCCCGGTGAAAGGCCGTTTCGTGAACGGCGTCGGCACCTTCTATTCCAACGATGTGCTGCGAGGCAAACCGGTACGCGTGCGCTTTGTATGGTCGAACATCACGGCGGATTCCGCGCACTGGGAACAGGCTTTTTCGCCCGACGGCGGCAAGAGCTGGGAGGTCAACTGGATCACGGATTTCAAGCGCGCGAGGTAGGGTATAATTGGCGTGTGTCCGAGATCAAAGGCATCCCCTCAACGACTGAGCAGCGGCCTGCGCGCAGCGGCGAAAAATACACGACGCCGCAAGGCTTCACCGCCATCAAGGATGGCATCAAGCAAGCGCATATAGCCGCATCGAATCCGCGCAAGCCTGCGTGGCTACGCGCGCCCCTGGCCGCGGGCGCCGCATTTGGCGCGGTGAAGCAAATTGTTCGCGAGCACCGCTTGAGCACGGTATGCGAAGAGGCGAAGTGTCCGAATATCGGCGAATGCTGGAACGCGGGCACCGCGACCATCATGTTGATGGGCGCGGTGTGCACGCGCGCGTGCCGCTTTTGCGCTGTCGATACCGGCAACCCGCGCGGCTGGCTGGATGCGGAAGAGCCGCAAAACGTTGCGAAGTCGGTGCAGCTGATGCGCCTCAAGTACGTGGTGCTGACTTCGGTGAATCGCGACGACCTGCCGAATGGCGGCGCGGCGCATTACGCGGCCGCGATTCGCGCCATCAAAAACTTAAATCCGGACACGGCGGTCGAAGCGTTGACGCCGGATTTCCAAGGCGTCATCGCCGATGTGCATGCCGTGCTCGACTCGGGGTTGGACGTATTCGCGCAAAATGTGGAAACCGTGCGGCGCTTGACCCATCCGGTGCGCGATCCGCGCGCGGGGTACGAACAGACCCTCGAGGTGCTGCGCGCGGCGAAAGTTTATAAACCCCGCGTGCTCACGAAAACCAGCTTGATGCTGGGATTGGGCGAGACGGACGCGGAGATTCGCGAGACGATGGTGGATCTGCGCGCGGCGCAGGTCGATGTGCTGACCTTGGGTCAGTATCTGCGCCCGACGCCGAATCATTTGAACGTGGAGCGATTCGTTACCCCGCAGCAATTCGATGCCTACCGCGAATGGGCGCTTGCGCTGGGTTTTCTCGAATGCGTCTCGGGGCCCCTGGTGCGTTCGAGCTATCGCGCCGAGCAAGCGCTGGCGCGCAATAACGCGGGCCTGGATAACTCGAGGCTTGCGATCAAAGCCTCGGGCGCCTAAACGCTCATGAGCAACGCGCCTCTGATTCGCCACCTCGGGCTGGCGCCATACGAACCGACTTGGCGCGCGATGCAGAAGTTTACCGACGAGCGGCAGGATGCCACGCGCGATGAGATCTGGTTCGTCGAGCATCCGCCCGTTTTCACCTTGGGGTTGAACGCCGGCCGCGAACACCTGCTTGCGCCCGGCGATATCCCCGTGGTGCAAATCGATCGCGGCGGCCAGGTGACCTATCACGGACCGGGCCAGCTGATGATTTATCCGCTGCTGAATTTGCGGCGGCGGAAGTTAGGCGTTCGTGAGTTGGTGGTGGCGCTGGAGAATGCCGTCATCGCTTATGCGGCGAGCTTGAGCATTGTGGCCTCGGGCTCGAGGCAGGCGCCCGGCGTCTATGTCGAGGGAGCGAAGCTTGCCAGCATCGGGTTGCGTATTCGCCGCGGCGCCTGCTATCACGGCATGGCGCTGAACGTGTCGCTCGATCCGCAGCCCTTCGAACGCATCAATGTGTGCGGTTATAAGGATTTGCGCGTCACGCGTCTCGAGGATCTCGGGGTTCGCTCGAGCGTGGAAGCCGTGGCGCAGGACTTGCTGCCGCACCTGCTGCAGCAATTGCGCTACGAGGCGCCCATCCTCGCATCCTACAGCGCCATCAACACGGATTTGCAGGCCGTCAATTCCCGATAGATCTTGTCGAGCTGCTCGCGGCTGGTGGCGTGTACGGTGTAGGTCAAGGCCAGGAAATTGCCGTCTGCACTGGTGCGGGTTTTCACACGCGATTCAGGCATGGGTCCGGCGTGGCGCTCGACGATGGCTTGTGTGAGCGCACGCAGATCGCTGTCATGACGGCCCATGACCTTGATGGGAAAATCACTGGGAAATTCCTCGGGCGTGCTGCTCATAGCGCCGGCGTCTTGGCCAATTCGCGGATGTAGTTGGCAAACGCGAGGTGGATGCGCTTGAACAAGGGTCCCGGGACCCCGTTGCCCACCGGCGCGCCATCGAGCTTCGTGACCGGCAATACACCACGCGTCGAGAATGCCAGCCAAATTTCATCGGCGCCGCGCAGCGCGGATTCGGAGACGGCAGTGCTGCTATTGCGCACCGACAGCAGGTCGGCGAGTTGCGTGACCACATCGCGCGTTGTTCCCGGAAGTATGTGGTGGCTGTTCGGCGGCGTCTGAATCGCGCCATTTTTCACCACATGCACCGTCGTTGAAGAGCCTTCGGTGAGCTCGCCATTCTCCAGCATGATAGTTTCAAACGCGCCGGCATCGGCCGCCAGTTTTTTCAGCAGAATGTTGGCCAGCAGCGCAGTTGCCTTGATATCGCGCCGCGCCCACCGGGTCTCGGCTGCCGTGATGGCGGCGACGCCGCTTTCGAGCAGCGCATCCGGCAGCGGATCGAGCTCGGTGCAGTAGGCAAACAGAGTCGGTTTCAGCCCTTCGGGCCAGGCATGATTGCGGCCGAACTCCGCGCCGCGGCTCACTTGTATATAAAGGTGCCCCTGATCCGCCGAATTTCGCGAAATAAGCTCCTGGCACAGATGCGCCCAGTCGCCATGCGACATGGGCGGCGGCATGCGGATCCCGGTCAAGCTGCGATTCAATCGGTCCAGGTGCTGGCGCAGCCGAAACAGCCGCGATCCATATATGGGCACCACCTCATACACTGCGTCGCCAAAAAGAAAGGCGCGATCGAAGGGCGAAACCCGCGCCTCATCGAGGGGTAGGTACGCGCCATTCAAGTAGCAGATGGGCAGCGGACCGCTCAAGCAAACCACAGACGAATAGTGTCGATCAGGCGCCGCCACCACCCGCCGGCCGCCACCGGTTTCAGAGGATGCAGCGGCATGGTCGTCAGGGCCTCTTTGCCGTTGAAAACATGCAGCGTGCCGACATTCGCATCCAATCCCAGAGGCGCAATCAGCTTAGGTGTAACGTCGACACTGGTTTTCACATCGGACTGGCCGCGCGCGAGAGTCATGTACAGATCATCCTTGATGCCCAACTCTGCCGACGGGTTGGAGGCCTTCCACACGTGCGTGGTGGCCAGCGCTGTTCCCCCCTTGACGATGAGTTTGGTGTCGTAGAAGGTGAAACCGTAGCCTAACAGCGCGGCGCTGGCATTTTCGCGCGCCTTCATGCTGGTGGAACCGAGCACCACCGATACCAGGCGCATGCCTTCGCGATGCGCAGAGGTGACGAGACAGAAGCCGGCCGAATCGGTGTGCCCGGTTTTCAATCCGTCGACGCTCGGATCCTTCTCGAGCAGTCCGTTGCGATTCTGCTGTTTGATGCCGTTGTGCTCGAACTCGCGCACCGAATAATACTTATAGTACTGCGGATAATCGCGAATCATGGCAAGCGCCAGCAATGACATGTCGCGCGCGGTGGTGTAGTGCTGCGGCGAGGGGAGTCCCGAGCTGTTTTCGAAATGCGAGCCAACCATGTTCAAGCTCTTGGCGGTCGAATTCATGAGCTGCGCAAAGGTATCCTCGGTACCCGCGATGCGTTCGGCCAACGCAATGGTCGCATCGTTGCCCGACTGAACGATCATGCCGAGGATGAGATCGTTCACCGACACCGGCTTTCCCAGCTCGATGAAGGTGCGTGAGCCCTCGGAGCGCCAGGCGTGCTCGCTGACGGTGACCATGTCCTCGAGCTTGAGCTTGCCTACGCTAAGTTCGTGAAAAACGATGTAGGCCGTCATCAGCTTGGTAAGGCTGGCCGGCTCCATTCGCGAAGTCGCATCGGCCGCGGCGAGTACCTTGCCGGTCTGATAATCCACGAGAATATAGGAGCGTGCATCAACTTGGGGAGCGGCCGGAATGGCCATCCCGGCCACCACCGGTGCGGACACCGCGGGCGTGGACGCGGCGGGTGCCTCAGCAGGGGCGGCCGCTACGTGTTTGTGGTGAGGCTTCGCAGCCCAGCAGGTTGCGGTCAAGGCTGCCGCGATGGAAAGGCTTACAAAAAAAGAACGAACCATGGTTAGTGCATACCCTTATTAAGGTCGGCTAGTTTACGCGATTAGTCGAGCGCGAGATGCGCGTCGTTAATGCCGACGCGCTCGAGAGCCGCGACGACGCGATCGAATTCTGCGACGTCCGGAACAGGACCGATGCGCACTCGGTACATTCTGCGGCCCGCAATTTCATTGTCGCGTACGAATACTTGGCCATAACCGCCGCCGCGCAATTTTTCCAAGAGCCGCTCGGCGTTCGTGGGATCGCTGAAGGCGCCTGCTTGAATAAAGAGCGCGCGGGGGACGGGGACGGTCGTATACGCGGAGGCCGGCGCCGGCGCCTCGGCTGCAGCGGTGACGGGGGTGGCGATAAGCGGGGCGGCAATCGGTGCGGCGTTGGGCTCGAGAGTGCGCACCTCCACCATGGCGGTGCCGTTGCGCAACATGTCGAGCTTGGCCGCCGCCGTATAGGAAAGATCGATGATGCGATTGCCCACGAACGGCCCGCGGTCGTTGACGCGCACGACGATACTGCGACCGTTTTGCAGGTTGGTCACGCGTACATAGGCCGGCAGGGGCAGCGTCTTGTGGGCCGCGGTCATGGCATACATGTCGTACGGCTCGCCGGTGGAGGTTCGGACTTTGTGAAAACCCGGTCCATACCAGGACGCGACGCCGCGTTCCACGTAACCCACGCTCGAGGAGAGCACGAAGTAGCGCTTGCCCATTACATCGTAGAAGGGCGGATTGCCATTTCGCGAACGTGGCTCGTTGCGCGGCACCATGTCGGGGACGGTGTCGGGTGCGGGCGGCCGCTCCGTGGGCGGCGGAGCCGGGGTGCTCGGACTCTCGCGGCGCGGCGGCGCGCTGAAACATGCGGCCATTCCAACCGCGATCGCGACGCCCAGCGGCAGCGCTAGCGCCCGCGATGATCTCACGGCGGTGTCGCGGTTGCGGCCAACGGTTCGGCCTCGTTCGCCAGCATGCGCTGCTTCACCGCCGCCGCAAGCTCAAAGACGGCCATGGCGTATAGCGGGCTGTGGTTGTATCGGGTGATCACGAAGAAATTGTTGTAGCCGACGCGCCAGTGAACGCCGTCCGGCTCGTCGGCGGCAATCAAAATCGCCGGCGCTTCGGGCGGCAGCGTTGCATCGAAGCTGACGCCTTTCGCCGCGAGCGAGCCTACGGTCTCCGACAGGACCAGTTTGCGGCCATCGAGATCGCCGGCCTTTTCCGGAAGGACCGTGGCTTCATCCAAGACAGGTTCCCCGGCATTCCAGCCATGCTCCTTCAGATAATTGCCCACGCTGCCGCAGACATCCGGCCAGTCGTTCCACAGATCGATGCGGCCATTCGCATCCGCGTCGACCGCGTAACGCCGGTAGTTCGATGGCATGAACTGCGGCGCGCCCATGGCGCCGGCATAGGATCCTTTCAAGGTTTTCGGATCGAGATGCGCATCGCGCGTCAGCAATAGAAATTGCTCGAGCTCTTCGCGAAAGAATTTCTCGCGCGGCGGATAGTCGAAAGACAGCGTGACCAGCGCGTCAAGCACCCGGTAGGTTCCGGTGAGGCGCCCATAGTAAGTTTCAACCCCCAGGATTGCCGCGAGATATTCCGGTGCGACGCCGCTCTTGATGCTGGCTTCATCGAGCGCCTGGCGATGCGCGATCCAAAATTCCGTGCCTTCGCGGATGCGCCGTTCATTGAGGAAGATCGGACGATACTCGTACCAGAGTTTGGCTTTCTCAGCGGGCTTGGACATGGCATCGATGATGGCCGGTTGACTGTCCGCCGATTTCAGCAGCTTGCGCAGTGCGCGTTTCTTGAAGCCATAGGCACCTTCCATATGTGCGATGAATTCCTTGACCTCGGCGCGCCTGATGTCTAGCCCTGAGGCGGGGTCGGCACGCAGCAGAAGAAGCGCAGTGCAAACGGCTAGACCCGCGGCAATTGTAGTTCGCATGACTTTAAGACCCTATCAGCTTGCGGTGCGAATGCAGCGACATCAGGATGCCGAAGCCCGCCAGCAGCGTGACCATGGAGGTGCCGCCGTAACTGATCAGGGGCAACGGAACACCGACCACCGGCAAGATGCCGCTGACCATCCCTGAGTTGACGAACACGTAGACGAAGAAGCTCAAGGCGACGGCCCCGCCGGTCAAGCGCGCGAACGTCCCTTGCGCCTGCATCGCGAGGTACAACGCGCGGCCGATGACCACGCCATACAACGACAGAATCAGCAGCTGTCCCAGCAGGCCGAATTCCTCGCCGATGACCGCAAAGATGAAGTCGGTGGAGCGCTCGGGCAGAAACTCGAGCTGCGCTTGACTGCCGTTCATGTAGCCCTTGCCGAACAGGCCGCCCGACCCAATGGCGATTTGCGACTGGATGATGTGATAGCCGGCGCCCAAGCGGTCGGTCTCGGGATTGAGAAAGGTCAAAATGCGCTGGCGCTGATAGTCGTGGATGAAATGCCACGCACCCCAAGCGGCGGCGCCGAGGAGCGGGATGGCGATGACAATCAGCCGAATCTGCAAGCCGGCCAATAACATGACGATGAGGCCGGAGGCCGCAATCAGCAACGCAGTGCCCAAGTCCGGTTGCGTCACGATCATCGCCGTCGGGATGGCGATCAGCGCTCCCATCACGATCAGATCCAAAAAAGTCGGCGGCAGCGGCCGTTCGTGCATATACCAGGCGCACGCCATCGGTACCGCGAGCTTCATGATCTCGGAGGGCTGGAAGCGCATGAAGCCGACGTCGAGCCAACGCTGTGCGCCCTTGCCCACATGGCCGGTCACGTCGACCACGATCAACAGCAGCACCCCGATCACATAGGCGATGGGCGCGAACATGCGCAGGTATTGCGGCGTCGCGAATTTGGCGAGCGCCAGCATGGCCGCCACCGCGATGCCGATATTCATCAGATGGTGCTGCACCATTTTCCAGTTCTGCCCGGAAGCGCTGTACACCACCAAAATGCCGATCACGACGATGATGGCCAACACGCCGGTCAGGGGACCGTCTAATCCCAGCGCGCGCAGCGTGCGGCCCCCGGCGGTGAGGGTGCGGCGCGTTCGAGACGGCGAGAATTCATCGTAGATCATAGGTCAACGCTCATGTACTTTGCCCATGACACCGAGAAGCACCGGCCACAGCAACGCGCCGATGAAAGGCGCAAGCCAGCGGCTGAAGGTGGTGACCGGGTTGCCGGTGGCGCCGTCAACCCAGAAAAGCACGAATTGATAGCCGGTGAGCAGCGCGAACACCACGAGACATTGCGACATCATCGAGAAAACGCGGATGCGCAGCCGCAGATTCGTGGCCCAGGCGCCCATGAGTGTAAGCGCGAGCGCATGCTGTCCCAAGACCACGCCGTTAATCACATCGAGTGCCAACCCGGAGAAGAAAGCCAACGAGAGTCCGCCGGCGCGAGGCGATTCGATGCACCAATAAAACACCACCAACACCAGAAAATCGGGACGAAACGCGTCGAGCACCGCCGGCAGCGGCACCACCGCCAGCGCCAGCGCGACCAGCGCCGACAGCGCCATGGGCATGCGGCGGATTCGTCCTTCGCGCATCATTTCTTCGGCACCGGGGCGGCCTTGGGCGGAGGCGGCAACTCTTCGGCTTGCGGTTTGAGCCAGACGAACAGCAGTTCCCTGGAGCGATCGAGTGCCGCCGCGGGTTTGACGTCGACATCGGCAAGGGATTGCGCCGGATCACGCTTTACCTCCGCGATGCTGCCAACCGGGTAGCCGGCAGGAAATCCGCCGCCGAGACCGGAGGTCACCAGTAAATCGCCCGCAACCACGTCTGCGCTGGTGGGCAGGTACGGTAGCTTCAGCCGATTGGTATCGCCGGTTCCCACCGCCACCGTGCGCAGGCCGTTGCGATTGATCTGCACCGGGATGGCGTGTGCCGCATCGCTGATCAGGATAACCTCGCTGGTGAGTTGCCCGACCCGCGCGACCTGACCGAACACGCCGCCTGAATCGAGCACAGCCTGTCCGACGTAAATGCCGTCGCTTGCGCCTTTGTCCACCAAGACGCGCTCGCGGAAGGCGTCCAGATCCACATTCATGACATCGCCAATGACGAAGCGATCGGTCACGCCAGCCGTGTTTTCGCGCAATGCGCGCAGCCTCTGAGTCTCCGCTTCCAGCGCCTCGTAGCGCTGCAGCCGGAACTGCGCCACGCGCAGATCCGCTTCGAGTTTGGTCTTATCCGCACGCAACGCATCGCGGGTGCTGACGCTGTCGCGAAACCAGTGCCAGCCTTCAAAGGGCGAGGCTACGGCGATTTGTACGGGATAGGCGACCACCGAAAGCAGCCGGCGGATTTTCCCCAAATGATCGTAGCGCTTGTCAATGATGATCAGCGCCAGGGCGAGCAGGGAGTACAGTACGCAGCGGAACAAAAGTCCCGTGACTCGACCGGAGGCGTCGGTACTACGAAAGGCGACCATGGGCGGAACACTCCACGGGAGCCTGTTCGAGCCTTGCGCGTGGCCGCGACCGCGGCAGATTCCGCTTCAGGCGAGGCAGAGCCGACGAAGTTGGGTTGATTCCCAATGAGGAGGCGACAACAATGCATGAAGCGAAATCTGCCCGGTCCCGAAGGGTTGGCAGCGGGAGGGGCGTCTGCGGCGTTGCACGGCTTGTCCGTGGTGCCCGCCACGGCCTGCGCCGCGCGCCTTGCATCCGCTCCCTCGCGCTGCCAACGCGGCTCACGTGCAAGGCTCGAACAGGCTCCGGTTCGCTTGCATTACTCCAATCCGAAAATGCCGGGTCCGTGTTCCTCGGTGAGCTCGAGAATCCGCCCTCCACCGCGCGCAACGCAGGTGAGAGGGTCATCCGCGATCACCACAGGCAAACCGGTTTCTTCCATGAGCAGCTTATCGACGTCGCGCAGCAGCGCGCCGCCACCCGTCAGTACGATGCCGCGTTCCGCCACGTCGGCGCCGAGTTCCGGCGGGGTTTGTTCCAGCGCTTGCTTGACCGCGCCGACGATGCCTTGCAGCGGTTCTTGCAAGGCCTCGAGAATTTCGTTGGAGTTCAAGGTGAAGCTGCGCGGCACGCCTTCCGACAGATTGCGGCCCTTGACGGAAATCTCGCGCACCGTTTGACCCGGATAGGCTGAACCGATTTCCAGCTTGATGCGCTCCGCCGTGGCCTCGCCGATCAAGATGCCGTAATTGCGGCGCACATAGTTGGTGATGGCTTCGTCGAACTTGTCGCCGCCGATGCGCACGCTGGCTGCGTACACGATGCCGTTCAGCGAGATCACGGCGACCTCCGAGGTGCCGCCACCGATGTCCAGGACCATGGAGCCGCGAGCCTCTTGCACGGGCAGGCCGGCGCCCACGGCAGCGGCCATCGGCTCCGGAACGATGTCCACGCTGCGTGCACCCGCCCCCTCGGCGGATTCCTTGATGGCGCGCCGCTCGACCTGGGTGGATCCAAAGGGTACGCACACCAGCACCCGGGGGCTGGGGCTCAAAAACCGGTTGCCGTGCACCTTCTTGATGAAGTACTGCAGCATTTTCTCCGTATAGGTGAAATCCGCGATCACCCCGTCCTTCATGGGCCGGACCGCCGTGATATGGCCCGGAGTACGCCCCAACATGTTCTTGGCCTCGACCCCGACGGCGACGATGATTTTGCCGCCCCGCGTGGGCTCATCCTGCACCGCGACCACCGAGGGTTCGTTCAGAACGATGCCGCGCTCGCGGACGTAAATGAGGGTGTTGGCGGTGCCAAGATCGATTGAGAGGTCATTGGAGAAATAACCTCTAAGGCGTTTGAACATGGGGTATTTTTCGTAAACTTTTGGGGTTAAAAAAAGATCGGCTAATGTAACAACCGACACGACATATCACAAGGCAACGTGTATCATCCCTGGAGCTTAATTTGCGTGAGTTGCTGCGCATTTTGAGCACCAACCCTATGAGCCTTACCCGTCAAGACGTGGAAAAAATCGCGCACCTTGCGCGGCTGTCCATCACTGAGCAAGAGATGCCGGTGTACGTGCACAGCTTGTCGAGCATCGTCAACTTCGTCGATGAGTTGTCGCGCGTGGACACGAAGGGTGTGTTGCCCATGGCGCATCCTCTCGATGGCCAGCATCAACGTCTGCGAGCCGACTTGGTCTCGGAGAGCGACAACCACGAGAAATACCAGCAGAACGCACCGGCGGTGACCGCCGGCTTGTACGTGGTGCCGCGGGTGATCGAGTAAACCTTAGGCTATTCTTGACGGATGCTGCATAACCTTTTTATCGGCGAACTCGCCGACCGCCTTAGCAAGCGGCAGATTTCAAGTGCGGAACTCACCCGGCACTTCTTGGGCCGGATCGAGCGCCTGAATCCTGCGCTCAACGCCATGATCACCTTGACGGCTGAGCAGGCGCTGGCCGATGCCGCGGCCGCGGACGCCCGCTTAGGCAGGGGGGAACGGGGTCCGTTGCTAGGCATCCCCCTCATTCATAAAGATATTTTCTGCACGGCGGGGGTCAAGACCAGCTGCGGCTCGCGCATGCTGGATAACTTCGTCTCGCCTTACGATGCCCACGTGGTGGCGCGCCTCAAGGCGGCGGGCTCGGTGATGCTGGGCAAGTCCAACATGGACGAGTTCGCGATGGGCTCCTCAAACGAAACGAGCTATTACGGGCCGGTCAAGAATCCTTGGGATGTCAGCAAAGTCCCCGGCGGCTCTTCGGGCGGCTCGGCCGCCGCCACCGCCGCCCGCCTGACCTCCTTTGCCACCGGCACCGACACCGGCGGTTCGATTCGCCAGCCGGCCGCCCTGACCGGCGTTGTAGGACTGAAACCCACCTACGGCCGCGTGTCGCGCTACGGCATGGTTGCCTTCGCGTCCAGTCTCGACCAGGCCGGCGTATTCGCGCGCAGCGCCGGGGATGCGGCCGCCGTGCTGCAAGTGATGGCAGGGTTCGATCCGCGCGACTCCACCAGCGTCGATGTAGTGGTACCGGACTATACGCAGGCCTTGGGTCAACCCCTCAGGGGTATGAAGATCGGTCTGTTGCGGGAATTCTTCGAAGGGTTGGAGCCGCGCAACGCGGCGCTGCTCGAGGATGCGCTGAATATCTATACCGGTTTGGGCGCCGAAACACGCGAGGTCAGCCTGCCGCATCTGCCGTTGTCGGTGCCCACGTACTATGTGGTTGCCCCGGCGGAATGCTCCTCGAACCTCTCGCGCTTCGACGGCGTGCGCTATGGCCACCGCTGCGACAATCCAAAGGACCTCATGGATTTGTACAAGCGCTCGCGCGGCGAGGGCTTCGGCGCCGAAGTAAAGCGGCGCATCATGACCGGCACGTATGTGTTGTCCGCGGGTTATTTCGACGCTTACTATTTGAAGGCTCAAAAGGCACGGCGCCTGATCACGGATGAATTTCGGTCGGCATTCGAGAAGGTGGATCTGGTGATCGGTCCCACCACGCCGACACCGGCCTTCGATATCGGCGCCAAGATGGATGATCCCGTGCTCATGTATCTGAATGACATCTACACAATCGGCGCGAACCTGGCCGGGCTTCCCGGCGTGTCGGTGCCATGCGGCTTCGTCGACGGCCTGCCCATGGGCTTGCAGCTCATCGGACCGCATTTCGCGGAGGCGAAATTATTGAACGCGGCGCATCAGTACCAGCAAGCTACGGATTGGCACATGCACGCACCGCGCGGGTACGAGTGATGAGCGACTGGGAAGTTGTCATCGGACTGGAGATCCACGCGCAGCTCGCGACCAAGTCAAAGATTTTCTCCGGATCGCCGACCGCGTATGGCGCACCGCCGAATACCCAGGCCGATTTGGTCGATTTGGCCTACCCCGGCGTGCTGCCGGTGCTCAATGCCCGCGCCGTGCAAATGGCGGTGAAGTTTGGACTTGCGGTCGACGCCACGGTGGCGCGCCGCTCCGTGTTTGCGCGCAAAAATTATTTCTATCCGGATTTGCCGAAGGGCTACCAGATCAGTCAGTACGAGTTGCCGGTGGTCGCGCGCGGTTCACTCAACATTATGCTGGATGACGGGAAGGTTTTGACCGTGGGCATTACGCGCGCGCATCTGGAAGAGGATGCCGGCAAATCGCTGCACGAGGGCCTGGCGAATGCTTCCGGAATCGATTTGAACCGGGCCGGCACGCCGCTGCTCGAGATCGTCTCCGAACCCGACATGCGATCCGCCAAAGAGGCCGTCGCGTATATGAAGAAGATCCACACGCTGGTGCGGTATCTGGAAATCTGCGACGGCAACATGCAAGAAGGTTCTTTCCGTTGCGATGCGAATGTGTCGGTGCGGCCCCGGGGCCAGGAAAAATATGGCACTCGCGCTGAAATCAAAAATTTGAATTCATTCCGATTCGTCGAGAAGGCGATTCAATTCGAAGTGGCACGGCAGGTCGAGCTCATCGAGAGTGGCGGCAAGGTGGTGCAGGAGACCCGACTGTACGATTCCGACAAGGATGAGACGCGCTCGATGCGCTCCAAGGAAGAGGCCAACGACTATCGCTACTTTCCGGATCCGGATTTGTTGCCGGTCGAAATCGACGAGCCGTTCATCGAGGCGGTGCGCGCGACGCTGCCGGAGCTGCCGGACCAGAAGGCGGCACGATTCGCGCGCGACTTCGGCCTCTCGGCCTACGATGCCGGCGTTTTGAGCGCCAGCCGTGAACTCGGCGCCTATTTTGAAGCTGTGGTGGCAGGCTTAAATGCGGGACAGGCGAAGCTGGCGGCGAATTGGGTCATGGGCGAATTATCGAGCGCGCTCAATCGCGACAGTGTCGAGATCGAGCACTCGCGGGTCGACCCACAGCAGCTGACCGGCCTGCTGCGTCGAATCGCGGATGAGACGATTTCCGGCAAGATTGCCAAGGAAGTGTTTGAGGCCATGTGGTCCGAGGGCAAGCCGGCGGATGCCATCATCGAGGCCAAGGGTTTGCGCCAGATCACCGATGCGGGCGCCATTGAAAGCGTGATTGATGCCGTCATCGCCGCGAATCCGAAGCAGCTGGCGGATTATCGATCGGGCAAGGACAAGCTGTTTGGCTTCTTCGTCGGTCAGGTGCAGAAGGCAACGGGCGGCAAGGCCAATCCCGCGCAGCTCAATGACCTGCTGAAACTCAAGTTGGGCGGCGGCGGAAATGCATGATCGCGATACGCTGCATCGCTTCTTATTCGAGCGCTTCCCGATCCGGGGACATCTGGTTCACCTAGACGCCGCGTGGCGCGCCTTGATTGAGCATCGCGAATACCCGGATGCGATTCGCGAGACCTTGGGTGAAGCCGTCGTCGCCTCGCTGTTGCTGGCGGCCACGATCAAGTTCGAGGGCGTGTTGTCATTGCAGTTGCAGGGCGACGGTCCGATGCATTTGCTGCTGGCGCAATGCACCAGCGGTTTAGGAGTCCGCGGTCTGGCGCGCTATCGCGAGGGCGCCGTCGGGGCGCATAAGATCAATGGACTGATCGGCAACGGCAATCTCACCGTCACCCTGGAAACCGATGAAGGCGCCCAACGATATCAAGGAATTGTGCCCATTGAGGGCGAGCGCTTAGCCGACTCATTGCAGGCCTACTTTCAGAATTCAGAGCAATTGCCGACGCGGCTGTGGCTGCATGCGGACGTGCAGGGCGCATCGGGGATGCTGTTGCAGAGACTTCCCGGTTCAGGGGAGCTGTCGGCCGCCGATGCCGCGCTGGTCGAGGACGCTTGGCGGCGCGTGCAGCTCATCGCGGACACGTTGACGCCGGAAGAGCTGCGCACCCTGGCCGATGCAGAGATTTTGCACCGCTTGTTCAATGAAGATGATCTGCGCTTGTTCGAGCCCTCGCCGGTTTATTTTCGTTGTCGATGTTCCCGCGAGCGCGTCGCCGGCATGCTGCAGGGGCTGGGCGAGGTCGAAACCCGCAGTGTCATCGCCGAGCGCGGGAAGGTCGAAGTGCACTGCGATTTCTGCAATCGCGCCTATGTCTTCGACGCGGTGGATGTCGAGCAGCTGTTCAAGGCACCGGTGGCCGCCGACAGCGGCAGTTCACTTCACTGACATTACGGCGACGCGGCCACAACTAGTCTTGCTTGCCGCCGTGCTAACGGGCGCGGTGTCGATCGGCGCGGTATCGATGGGCGACGATCGGCCATTTTATTCGCGCAGCTTTGAGCCGATGCCCCAAGCTTTTGCGCTCGCCGCGCTGGGTCGGCAATTATTTTCCGATCCGGCCCTCTCCGCTTCGGGAAGAATCGCCTGCGCAACTTGTCATGATCCGAAGCACGACTTCGGGCCGCCCAATACTGAGTCAGTGCAGCGCGGCGGTGCGGACGGGCGCAGCTTCGGCGTTCGTGCCGTGCCGTCCCTCAAGTACACGCAGAACACGCCGCCGTTCACCGAGCATTTCGTCGACGATGATGGTGATGACAGTGTCGATCAGGGACCCGCCGGCGGACGCACTTGGGACGGACGCTCGTCGTCGACTCACGATCAAGCGCGCCTGCCTTTGTTCTCGCCCTTTGAGATGGCCAACCGGGACGCAGGTGCCGTGCTGGCAAAGGTGCGGGCAGGCCACGGCGCGCAATTTCGCGCCGTTTTCGGCGAAAAAGTTTTTGACGATCAGGTGTTGGCGTTCAAGGGCGTGCTCATGGCGCTCGAAGCCTATCAACAAAGCCCCGCTGAGTTCTATCCCTACAGCAGCAAGTACGACGCTTACTTGAAGCACGAGGCCTCATTGAGCGCGCAGGAATTACGAGGACTGGCCGCCTTCAACGACCCCGAAAAAGGCAACTGCGCCCGCTGCCACCCGAGCGCCAAGATCAAAGGCGCGTTGCCGCAGTTCACCGATTTCGGTTTCGCGGCGATCGGCACACCGCGCAATTTAGGTATTCCCGCCAACCGGGATCGCCGCTACTATGACTTAGGGTTGTGCGGACCCTTGCGCACGGACTTGCAGGATCGGATCGAGTACTGCGGGCTGTTTCGCACGCCCTCGCTGCGCAATGCCGCGCGGCGGCCGGTGTTCATGCATAACGGCGTGTTTCATTCTTTGGGCGATGTGGTGCGGTTTTACGCCGAGCGGGACACGAAACCCGAGAAATGGTACTCGCGCACAGCGGATGGCCGCATTTTGAAGTTCGATGATTTGCCCGCGGTTTATGTCGCCAATCTGGATACGCAAGTCCCGTTTGATCGCCGCGCCGGCGATGCGCCGGCCTTCAGCGAGCAGGACATCGAGGACATCGTCGCCTTCTTGCGGACCTTAAGCGACGGCTATTTGCCCCCATAGCGCCGTATACTCAAGGTCCTCATTGGGGGATCCATGATCAAGCGCAAACAGCGCATTGCAATGCGCGATTTTTCCCAGCTGTCGGCCGAGGATGCCGACACCGCCGCCAAGCATCGCGTCAACGGCCGCGACTTGAATCTCTTCAAGGTGTTGATGAACCATCCGGACCTGGTGCGGCGCTGGACGGTGTTCGCAGGCCATGTACTGCGCAAGCAAACCTTGCCGCCGCGCGAGCGTGAACTGCTCATTCTGCGCATCGGGTGGTTGAATCAAGCCGAGTACGAATGGGCGCAGCACGCCGAGATTGCCAAGCGCGAAGGCATCAGCGCCGCGGAAATCGAAGCGGTCAAGCTCGGCCCAAAGGGTCCTTGGGGTACTGACGATGCCATTCTGCTGCAGGCGGTTGATGACCTGTTTGAGAACTCGGTGGTGTCCGATGCAACGTGGAGCTCCTTGGCCAAAAAGTATTCCACGGAACAAATGATCGATTTGGTATTCACCATCGGCCAGTACAACTTGGTCTCCTGGGCTTTGAACAGTCTGGGGGTGCCGCTCGATGACTATCTGCCGGGAGCTCATCGGTGAGACTGCAAGGCAAGGTGGGTATCGTCGTCGGTGCCGGGCAGACACCCGGTGATACCGTCGGCAACGGGCGCGCCGCCGCGGTGCTGTTCGCTCGCGAGGGCGCCAAGGTGCTGCTCGTGGATAAAGACTTGGCGCGTGCCGAGGAGACCGCCGCGGTGATCGCGAAGGAGGGCGGCCAATCGCAGTGCATTGCGGCGGATTGGACTCGCGCTGAGGACTGCAAGGCCTATACGAAGGCCTGCGTCGCGGCCTGGGGGCGCATCGATTTCCTGCACAACAACGTCGGCAGCGGTACCGGCGACGGACCCGCGGAGAACATCAGCGAGGAAGCCTTCGACCGCATCATGCTAATCAATTTGAAGGGCTGCCTGCTGTCCTGTCAGGCGGTGCTGCCGGTGATGCGCGAACAGGCCTCCGGCACAATCGTGAATATTTCATCGCTCGCGGCGGTGGCCTATGCCCCAGGGTTGACCGCTTACAAATTATCGAAGATCGGCATGAACATGCTCGGTCAGCAGCTGGCGCTCGGCAACGCGAAGTACGGCATTCGCGTCAACACCATCATGCCGGGGCTCATGGACACGCCGATGGCGATTGAGGGACATGCCAAGGCGCGCAATATTTCCAAAGCAGAGCTGCGCGCAGAGCGCGATAAGCGCGTGCCGCTCAAGGCCAAGATGGGGTCGGCATGGGATGTCGCCTATGCCGCGCTGTTCCTGCACTCCGACGAATCGGCATTCATTACCGGCGTGGCGTTGCCCGTGGATGGCGGACAGAGCGCGCGGATCGGCTAGACTCGTCACCCCTTGAACCCATCGCCCCCACCCGGGTCCTTCATCGAAGGCGCCTATTCGAACAGCGACGGCGCGCGGCGCTACAAGCTGTTCATTCCGCCAGGCGCTGCGGGAAAGCCGCTGCCCTTGCTGGTAATGCTGCACGGCTGCCTGCAGGATCCCGATGACTTCGCGCGTGGCACGCGAATGAATGCCATCGCCGAGGAGCAGCGCATCTTCGTCCTGTATCCCGCGCAATCGGAGACGGCAAACCAGAGTCGATGTTGGAATTGGTTCAACGCCGCCAATCAGCGGCGAGATCAGGGCGAGCCGTCGATCATCGCCGGGATGACGCGCAAGGTGATCAGCTCCTACAACATCGACGCGCGTCGTGTTTACATTGCCGGCATGTCGGCGGGCGGCGCCATGGCCGCCATCATGGCGGCGACCTATTCGGATCTGTACGCCGCGGTCGGAATTCATTCCGGGATGCCCTATGGCGCAGCCCAAAATTTTTTGGCCGCGATCTCGGCGATGAAAGATGGGGCTGCAGGCGGCACGCGGCTGCCATCCAAGAGTATTCCCTTGATCGTGTTTCATGGAGATCAGGACATCATGGTCAACTCGCGCAATGGCGAGCAGCTCGTCTCCCAGTGGCTGGGCGGTCCTGCTCTGAGCCCGCGCCAGGACACCTCGACGGCACGAGCCAGTGAAGGCAATGGCCGCGCTTTCACGCGCACGCGTTATCGCGATGGCGCAGGCGACCTCGTGGCGGAGAACTGGCTGGTGCACGAGGCCGGCCATGCGTGGTCGGGCGGCGGATCGGCGGGGAGCTTTGCGGACCCCTCGGGGCCTGACGCCAGCCGCGAGATGGTGCGCTTCTTCACGGCGGAAAGAGGTGGATTGCTCAAGCGCCTCAAGGAGCGTGTGCGCAGCTTAGGGGCTTAGCTCAGGATTTGCGCCGCGCTTGCAGCCACGCCACGACGGCGGCGGGAACGCTCTTGCGGGTCTTGCCGCCGACATAAAGCCCAATATGTCCGGCATCCACTTCCAAGGACTCGTAATCCTTGCTCCCGATGTATGCGCCCAGAGGAATACTGGCGCTCGGCGGCACCAGATGATCCTTGGAGGCGAAAATGTTCAACACCGGCGCGGTGAGATTTTTAAGGTGCACCGGCCGCCCGGCCAGCGTCAATTCGTCACGGACGAGCCGATTTTCCTGAAAGAACCACTGGATGAATTCGCGAAACGCGGCGGCCGGCTGATCGGGACTGTCGAAGATCCATTTTTCCATGCGCATGAAATTTTCGAGCTGCACTCGATCTCCCTGCAGCTGCAGCAGGTTGACGTACTTCTGTTGCGTGAGGCGGAAGGGCATCAAGGACAAATACACCAGGTTCAGAAAATCACCGGATACATTTCCTGATTGCGTCAACAGCGCGATATCGATGTGTTGCGCCCACTTCGACAACAGGTTTTCAGGTGTTTTGAAATCGACCGGCGTGACCATGGTGATCAGCTGAGCAATTTGCGTAGGGTGGAGCGCCGCGTAGCACAGACTCATCGTGCCGCCCTGACAGACCCCCAGCAATGTGAGCGAATCAAGCGCCTGCTCGTCGAGTACGAATTCGACGCAGCGGCGCAAGTATCCATCGATGTAGGCGGCTAGCCCCAAGAATCGGTCCGCCCCGTCGGGATAGCCCCAGTCGAGCAGGTACACATCGAGTCCGGACAGCAGCAGTTCGCGGATGAAGGAACGGTCCGGTTGCAGATCGAGCAAATAGGGGCGATTGACCATTGCGTAGCAAATGAGCACGGGCTTCAAGTTTGCGGATCGGGCCAGTGGCGAATAACGGTACAGCCGAATTTTGTCTTCGCTGTACACGCAGTGCCTCGCGGAGGTGCCGACCTCGACATCACCCATTCCCACCAGGGTCCGTAATACCGAACGCCCGCTTTCCTGCATCGCCGCCGCACTCTGCAGCAATTCCGCCAAGGGATCGGTCGCCGCAGTGTTCATTTCTTGGCGCGCTTGCGCGGTTTTCGCGGCGCTTTGTTTGCAGCCCTCGATACGGGGCGCGACGCAGGGCCCGGGGCAGGGCGCGCCGCGGCGGCGGCGCGCAGCGCCGTGGTCAGGGCATGAACTTGACGATGCAGGGTGTCGACTTCCGCTCTGCTCGGCAAGTCCAGATGCCGCGCAATCTGTTCGGTCAATTTTCCGCGCTCGACTTTGAACGCGCTCGAAATATTGCAAAGCTCGGCGAGCAATCGCGCGAAGCTGTCGCTGTGCGCGGCCTGGTGGTACGCGCCTTCAGCGCAGTCAATCCATGCATCGTAGAGTTCGGCGGGCGATTTGGGAGGCGGCGGCGCGGCATTGAGGCGCTTTTTCATGACCTGAAAAGCGTCCTGCATAATCGCAGCGTTCTGCTGCGCGAATTCGGCATAGCGCTTTTGAAATTGCTGACCCAGATCGAGGAGCCGCGCCGCCGTCTCTTGATACTCGCGGGATAAACCTAAAGCCGGCGCGCCGGGCAGCATCTGCGCAGGGTCGAATCCCCCCATGCCCATTCGCTCCACGAAATCCTTCCACGGGGCGAGGAGCGGCGGGAACATGGATGCAGGCATCGCTGCGGCCGACTGATCGGCCAACCGGGCGAACATGTCTTGAAAGGCGCCGGCCTGATCCATCCAGGCTTTTAGAAACCCGGCACTGTCGGGCTGGGAGCTTGAGAAGGGGCCTTGAGCGCTCATATCAGTTCAATGCGATGCATTATTTTCATCGGTTTTTCGGGTCAAATCCCACTCTTTGGCGATTGTGCATTGCATACTGGGGGCGCTATGCTTAAGGCCGCTGGCTTGGGCTCTATGAATGGCGCTTAACAATATGTCAAACGAACGCCTCATCAAGAAATACGCGAATCGGCGTCTGTACGATTCGACCGAAAGCCGTCATGTCACTCTCGAGGACATCCGCAAAATGATCGTCTCGGGCGCAAAAGTAAAGGTGGTTGACGACAAGTCCGGCGAGGACCTGACCCGCGCGGTGCTGCTGCAGGTGATCGCCGAGCAAGACCAGTACGGCACGCCGGTGCTAAGCACCGAATTGCTGGAAGCCATCATTCGCTTCTATGGAAATCCCGTGCAGGAAATGCTGACCAAATACATGGAGCAGAGCGTTGGCACGCTGGTTCGCCAGCAGGAAACCATGCGGGCTGAGATGACCAAGGCCCTGGCCGGTCCCATGGCGCCTCTGGCCGAGTTCGCGCGCCAAAACATGGATCAGTGGTCAAAGATGCAGGCTTCGATGATGTCAGCTTTTGCCGGTGCGAAACCGGAGCCGCCTGCGCCGGAAAAAGAATCACCTCCTAAAACCAAGTGAGATGAGAGCATGAAGATCAAAGACAAAACCATCGTTATCACCGGCGCCGGGCGCGGCATTGGGCGCGCGCTCGCCATCCGCTTTGCCACCCAAGGAGCGCACATCGCGCTATTGGATATGAACGCGGCCGATCTGGCTGCGGCCACCCAACAATGCGTCGATCTGGGCGTGCGCGCCAAGGCGTACACGGTCGATGTATCGCGCGAAGCCGAGGTCGCTGCCGTCCTCGATGCGGTGGTACGCGACTTCGGATCCTTGGATGTGATCGTCAACAATGCCGGCATCGTCAAGGATGCGCTGTTGATCAAAGTGAAGGACGGAGATGTGGTCGGCAAGATGTCGCTGGAGCAATGGCGGGCGGTGATCGATGTGAACCTCACCGGTGTGTTTTTGTGCGCGCGCGAAGCCGCCGAACGCATGATCAAGCTTGCCAAGGGCGGTGTGATCATCAACATCTCCAGCATTTCGCGTCACGGTAATGCCGGTCAATCGAACTATTCGGCCGCAAAGTCGGGCGTCGCGTCGATGACGGTCGTGTGGGCGAAGGAACTCGCGCGCTACGGCATACGCGTGGGCAGCATTGCGCCCGGCTTTACGCACACCGACATTCTCGCGTCGATGAAGCCGGAGGTGCTGGAGAAAGTCATCGCGCCGGTCCCCCTAAAGCGATTGGGCCAACCGGACGAGATCGCGCACGCTGCCCAGTTCATCATCGAAAACGACTTTTTCACCGGGCGCTGTCTCGATCTCGATGGCGGGCTGCGCCTGTAGTCGATCGGCCACGATATGCACGGCAGGCCTTTGAAGTGCCGTCAAGAGAGACCGGGCGACCCGCCGCACGCGCGCGACGGAGCAAGCCAGCAAGTCGTCGGTGACGGTATCCAGGTCGATCGCCGTGCCTAAGTGTTTAAGGCCCAGGTAACCTCCGACCAATTTCTCCACCGCCTCGGCTTCGTACTCGCATACCGTGCGATTGAGTTGCGCTTCGGGCGGGTGCGCCAGGAAGTGGGTCAGTTCGTGGATCAGCGTCAGCAGTTGTTGTTCCTTGCTCAATCCACTGCGCAGGACCAGCTGGTGTCCATGTGTGCGGCCCACGACCCAGGGGCTCAATGGGGTACGAAACACCGTGACGCCATGCAGGGCAGAGAAATCTTCCAGGGCGTCGATGAAGTGCTGCAGCTGCATGGCTCGATCCTCTCAGATCCTTGCGGGCGGGACAATGTGCCGGCGCTGCGCGGCGTGTCTACCGCAACGCGTTAATTCTGACGAAAATTGCCACTATGTTGAAAATTGGTGATAGATAATTCTGTGTAAAATCAATAAGATATGTAAACATGACAGCCGTGTTGGCGCGCCGGTAAATTCATTTTGCACTGCATACTTTTTTGTGTATAATGTGCCCATCAAGTTAATTGTTGCCAGCATTAAAGGAGCACACCATGACCCAGCCCACATTTGATTTCAGCACCCTGTTCGAGACCTACAAGACCGCCATGGCGCCCGTATTTCGTGCGCAGCAGGAAGGCTTGAAGACGCTGGAGCGGTTGGCGCACTACCAATTCGCGGTCGCCGGCGACTACCTGGAATGGAGCCTTGCGCAGGCCAAGGCCAGCGTCGGTCCGAAGTCGGCCGCCGAGTTGATCGGTCAGCAGACCTCGCTGAATTTGTCGTTGAGCGACAAGCTGCGCGCCCGCGCGGAAGAGTTCAGCAAGATTGCGACGGAAACCCAGGGGGCCGTGACGCAGTGGCTCGATGAGACCAGCGCCAAGGTTGCCGAAAAGGCGAAGAAGGCTGCCTAACTCATAACTTTAGCGCGTTAGAGATAAGGGCGACCACGGGTCGCCCTTTTTTTTTTACAGGTACTTTCTCGCGTGCCATCATGAATGCCCGGGGGGTAGACACATGGCTGAATCTGCTAAGGGTGCGAGTGCGGAAGAACAATTGAGCCGCGAAATGCGGGCGCAATTGGCGGCAATCACCGGCGGTCTGGCGCCGGATGACTATGCGCAGGCGTGGTGGGACTGGTACCTCAATATCGCCCAAGCGCCGCAAAAACAAACTGACATCGCGCACACGGCTTTCAAAGCCATGATGGACAATTTCTCGTTCGCCATGCAGGCCTCGACCGGCAAAGCGCTGGCGCCGGCCTCTGACGATGTGCGTTTCTCATCCGACGCTTGGAAGCAGTGGCCCTTCAATATGATGGCGCGAGGCTATCTTAACTGGGCCAAGGTCATGCAGCAGGCGACCACGAACATTCCGGGGATGGCGCCGCACAGCGCCGATCTGGTCGGATTTTCCACGCGGCAAATGCTGGATGCGACCTCTCCCGCCAATCACTTGATGTCAAACCCGGAACTGCTGGAAATGACCCGTGAGCAATCCGGGCAAAACTTGGTGAGCGGCTTTCAGAATTGGCTCGAGGACGTGAGTCGTACCTTGAAACACGACCAGCCAGTGGGCACGGAAAACTTCAAGGTAGGCGTCAATGTGGCCGTCACGCCGGGCAAGGTAATCTTCCGCAACGAGCTCATCGAGCTCATCCAGTACGCGCCCACGACCGGCACCGTGCATCCCGAGCCAGTGCTCATCGTCCCGGCGTGGATCATGAAGTACTACATCCTGGACTTATCGCCGCAAAATTCTTTCGTGCGTTATCTGGTGGAAAAAGGCCACACGGTTTTCGTGATCTCGTGGAAAAATCCCAATGAGACCGACCGCAACCTAGGAATGGATGACTACCACGACAAGGGTATCCGCGCCGCGATCGATGCAGTCTCGTGCATCGTTCCCGATACCAAAATCCACTCAGTGGGTTACTGCATCGGCGGTACGCTGCTGTCGATCGCCGTTGCGGCGATGGCGAGAGATGGCGATCATCGCTTGGCTTCGATGACATTGTTGGCGGCGCAGATGGATTTCAGCGAGCCCGGCGAATTGTCATTCTTTATCAGTCCGAGCCAATTGGCGATGCTCGAAGCCGTGATGCACAAGGCCGGCGTGTTGAGCAGTGACAAGATGGGCGCCGCGTTCGGCTTGCTGCGTTCCAACGATCTGCTCTGGACGCCCGCGATCAATACCTACGTCAAGGGTAAACGCGAGAAGCTCAACGACTTGATGGCCTGGAACAGCGACGGCACGCGCATGCCCTGGCGCATGCACAGCGAATATTTGCAGCAGCTGTATCTACAGAACGATTTGGCGAACGGACGCTTTAAAGTCAACGGGCAGCCGATTGACTTGAAATCGATTGCGTTGCCCATGGTGGTGTTCGGCACCGAAACTGATCATGTGGCGCCGTGGAAGTCGACCTTTAAGGCGCGGGGATTGACCCGATCCAGCGACTACACCTATGTGTTGACGAACGGCGGCCACAACGCCGGCATCGTCTGTGGCCCGGTGCATCCGCGACGGCGCTTTCGCGAACTGACTTGGAAGGATGCGACCTCGAATTGCGATGCTGCGCAGTGGCTCGAGAAGGCCACCTTGCATCAAGGCTCATGGTGGCCGTGGTGGCAGCAATGGCTCGCAGCACATTCCGGAGCGCAAAATGCGCCGCCGCCCAGCATGGGCAATTCCGCAAAAGGTTACGGCGTTCTCGGCGATGCGCCGGGTGAATACGTGTTGCAACGATAGCGAATCCAAGGGGCGATCATGGCGACCAAGCAGAAGAGAATTGCGTACGTAACAGGCGGCATGGGCGGCATCGGCTCGGCGATTTGCGAGCGGTTGTGCACCGAAGGCTATACCGTCATTGCGGGCTGCGGTCCTAATTCCACGCGCAAGGAACGCTGGATCGGCGAGATGCGGGCGAAAGGCTTCAACGTGCATTGTTCCGAAGGAAATGTCGCCGATTGGGACTCCACTACGGCGGCATTTCAGAAAGCGCGGGCCGATGTGGGTGAAATCGATATCTTGGTGAATAACGCGGGCATCACGCGCGACGGCACCTTTCGCAAACTCACCAAGGATTCCTGGGACGCGGTTATCAACACCAACTTGAATTCATTATTCAATGTCACCAAGCAAGTCATCGACGGCATGGTGGATCGAGGTTGGGGCCGGATCATCAACATCTCGTCCGTCAACGGTCAGAAGGGTCAATTCGGCCAGACGAATTACTCTACCGCGAAGGCGGGCATCCACGGATTTTCCATGGCGCTCGCACAAGAGGTTGCGGCGCGAGGCGTCACCGTCAATTCAGTCTCGCCGGGCTACATCGGCACGGACATGGTGCGAGCGGTCAAGCCTGAGGTCATGGAAAAAATCGTTTCATCGATACCGGTGAGAAGGCTTGGCGATCCCGGTGAAATAGCCTCGATCGTTGCGTGGCTTGCCTCCGATGAATCAGCATTCGCGACCGGCGCCGATTTTTCCGTGAACGGCGGCTTGCACATGGGCTAGCGCTACAGCGCCGACACGCCGGCGAGCGTCGTCAGACTTTGTGCACGAGTCAGTGTGATGAACTCTCTTATATATGCGGCTTCCGCGCCGGCACGGCTGGTCGCGGCGTAGAGCTCGCAGCGCAGTCCCGATTCGCCGATGGGACGGGAGACCACGTAGCCGCGCTCTATGTAATTGCCCACGGTCCAAGAGGGCAGAGCCGCGATGCCGCGTCCGCTCGCGACCAACTGCAGGATCGCCACCGTCAATTCCGCCGTGCGCCGTCTCGGGTTGATATTCGCCGGTGTGAGGCAGTGCTTCATGACATCCAACATTTCGTCCGGCACGGGATAGGTAATGAGTGTTTCGGCGGCGAAGTCCGCGGCTTGCAGCCATGGTTTCGCGGCCAAGCGATGCCGCGGGCTCATCAGGGCGACGCTTTCATAGCGAAATAGCGGACTGAAGACCACGGTGGGATGGGCTTCCTGCGGGTCGTGGATGATGGCCAGCTCCGCCTCGCCCTGGTCGAGCAGCGGCAGCGGATCCATTAGAAACCCGGAAATGATGTCGAGCTCCACCTCGGGCCACAAGGTCCGGTAGGCATCCATCGCCGGCATCAGCCAATCGAAACAGTTGTGACACTGCACGGCAACCCTTAAGGGACCCGCATGTCCCTGGGCCAGACGCGCCACATCGCGGCCGGCTTCCGCCATTTGCGGCAGCACCGCTCGCGCGAGGGTCAGCAGCCGCTGTCCGATAGCCGTGAACCGCAGGGGCCGAACGTTTTTCTCCACCAGTGCGGCCCCATAATGACTTTCCAGGGTTTTGAGCTGGTGCGACAGGGCGGACTGGGTCAGGAACAGGCGGGCGGCGGCCTTTGACAGGCTGCCGCACTCGGCCAGGGCTAATAAGGTCTCCAAATGCCGGATTTCGAGGGCGCTGGACGACATGAGCCTAATTCATTCCAGGTATTAAAATAATGAGATTGAATCAAATCGTAGGCTCTTGCATGCTCAATGTCGAGTTAGTCCAATTCAGGTGCGTACGTGCGCGATCCAGCGGTTTCATTCGAGTTTTTCCCTCCCGGGGATGAGGCCATGGCCCAGCAGCTCTGGCAGTCCGTGCAACGGCTAGCCCCGCTACGGCCGAGTTTTGTGTCGGTCACCTATGGCGCGGACGGATCGACCCGGACCCGCACTCACGAATTCGTACAACGCGTGCTCAAGGAAACGGAACTACGGGTGGCGCCGCATTTGACTTGCGTAGGCGCCGCGCGCGAAGAGGTGCTGCAGATTGCGAACGCCTATTGGCAGCTCGGTGTGCGGCACTTGGTGGCCCTGCGCGGTGATGCCCCAGCAGCCAATCTGTCCGCCGATGGACGCTATCTGCCTCACCCGGGCGGATTCGCCTATGCCTCGGATTTGGTACGGGGCCTGCGGCAAGCCGGGGATTTTGAAGTCTCCGTGGCGGCGTACCCGGAAGGCCACCCCGAATCCGGCGGCGTCGACGCCGATTTGGAGAACTTGCGGCGCAAGGTCGATGCGGGCGCGCGCCGCGCCATCACGCAATTCTTTTTCGAGACCGATTTGTTCCTGCGCTACCGAGACCGTTGTGCCGCGGCCGGGATCAAGGCCAGCATCGTTCCTGGGATCCTACCCATCACGCGCTTCCCTCAATTGCTGCGCTTCGCCGCGCGTTGCGGCGCCACGGTTCCGGATTGGTTGCGCAGTCGCTTCGACGGTTTAGATGATGACCCCGAGACCCGCCGCATGATCGCCGCGAATGTGGCCATCGAGCAGGTGCAGCGGCTGCGTCAGCACGGCATCGATGAGTTTCACTTCTATACCCTGAACCGCGCCGAATTGGCCTACGCCATTTGCCATGCGTTAGGGATCAGGCCCCGCAGCAACGAAGCGCGGGTGGCTTGATGCCGCACACCAAGTCCGCAACCATAGCGTTCACCGCGCTGCTCGAGCAGCGCATCGTGATATTCGACGGCGCGATGGGTACGATGATCCAGCGGCATCGCTTGAGCGAAGCGCAATTTCGCGGCGAGCGCTTCAAGGACTGGCGCAACGATCTTCGCGGCAACAACGATTTGCTCACCCTTACGCAGCCGGCCATTATCGCGGAGATCCATCGCGCCTACCTCGATGCGGGCGCCGATGTCATTTCCACCAACACCTTCAATTCCACTTCCGTGTCGCAGGCGGACTACGGCATGCAGGAGCTGGTCGGTGAGTTGAATCTCGAAGCGGCGCGCCTGGCGCGCCAAGTCGCGGACCAGGTCAGCGCCGCGAGCGGCGTGCCGCGCTTTGTCGCGGGGGCCCTGGGTCCCACGAACCGTACCGCATCGCTCTCGCCCGATGTGAATGATCCAGGGTTTCGAAATATCAGTTTCGATGAACTGGTGGCGGCGTATTCCGAGGTCACGCAGGCGCTGATGGCCGGCGGCGTCGACATGATTTTGATTGAAACCATATTCGATACTTTAAATGCCAAGGCCGCGTTGTTCGCGGTCCGCAGGGTGTTCGACGAAGTGGGCGAGGAGTTGCCCATCATCGTCTCCGGCACGATCACGGATGCATCCGGCCGCACGCTGTCGGGCCAGACCACGGAAGCGTTTTGGAATTCCATCCGCCACGCCAGGCCACTGTTGGTGGGATTGAATTGCGCGCTCGGCGGCAAGCAGCTTCGGGCCTATATCGAGGAGCTGTCACGCATCGCCGAGATCTACGTGTGCGCCTATCCCAATGCCGGATTGCCCAATGCATTCGGCGAGTACGACGAGACCGCCGAGCAAACCGCCGAGACGTTGCGCGAGTTCGCCGCCAGCGGCTTCGTCAATATGGTGGGCGGCTGCTGCGGCACGACCCCTGAGCACATTCAAGCCATCGCGCGCGCCGTTGCGGGTCTCGCGCCGCGCGTCCTTCCGCGCATCGAATCGGCCTGCCGCTTGAGCGGCTTGGAGCCTTTGACCATCGATTCGCGCAGCCTGTTCGTCAATGTCGGCGAGCGCACCAACGTGACCGGATCGGCGAAGTTTCGCAAGTTGATCGAAGCGGGTGATTACGCGGCGGCGGTCGACGTGGCGCGTCAACAGGTGGCCAACGGGGCGCAAATCATCGATGTGAACATGGATGAGGGCATGCTGGACTCGCAGGCCGCGATGGTGAGGTTCTTGAGCCTGATCGCGGGCGAGCCGGATATCGCGCGCGTGCCCATCATGATCGACTCATCGAAATGGTCGGTGATCGAAGCGGGCCTCAAATGCGTGCAGGGCAAGGGCATCGTCAATTCCATCAGCCTCAAGGAAGGCGAGGAAGCGTTCCTGACGCATGCGCGCCTATGTCTGCGTTACGGCGCCGCGGTGGTGGTGATGGCCTTCGATGAGAAGGGGCAGGCAGACACCATAGAACGCAAAGTGAGCATCTGCGAGCGCGCGTACCGAATTTTGACCGAGCGCATCCAGTTTCCAGCCGAAGACATCATTTTCGATCCGAATATTTTTGCGGTTGCCACCGGCATCGAAGAGCACAACCGCTACAGCCTGGACTTCATCGAGGCGGTCGCGGCCATCAAAGAACGCATGCCCCGGGCGCATACCAGCGGCGGTGTCAGTAACGTGTCATTTTCGTTCCGCGGCAACGATCGCGTTCGCGAAGCCATGCACTCGGTGTTTTTGTATCACGCCATCCGCGCCGGGCTGACCATGGGTATCGTCAATGCCGGCCAGCTCGCCATTTACGAAGACATCGACCAAGAACTGCGCGAGCGCGTGGAAGACGTGATTCTCGCGCGCCGCGCGGATGCGACGGAGCGGCTCTTGGAGATCGCCGAGCGCTACAAGGGCGGCAGCGCACAGAAGCGCGGCGATGATCTGGAATGGCGCAAGTTGCCCGTCGCCGAGCGTTTGCAGCATGCCTTGATCAAGGGGCTGGACGAGTTTGTGTTCGACGATACGGAAGAGGCGCGCCTGCAAGCGAAGCGGCCGCTCGATGTCATCGAAGGCCCGTTGATGGACGGCATGAATGTGGTCGGCGACCTATTTGGCGCGGGCAAGATGTTCCTGCCGCAAGTGGTGAAATCGGCGCGCGTGATGAAAAAGGCCGTCTCCGTGCTGATTCCGTATATCGAAAAGGAAAAATCCGGCGCGAGCCGCTCCAACGGCAAAGTGGTCATGGCCACCGTGAAAGGCGACGTACATGACATCGGCAAGAACATCGTCGGTGTGGTGCTGCAATGTAATAACTTTGAGGTCGTTGATCTGGGCGTCATGGTGTCCTGCGAGAAAATCCTCGAGGCCGCGACGCGGGAAGGAGCGCATCTCATCGGCCTGTCGGGACTGATCACGCCCTCGCTGGATGAAATGGTGCATGTCGCAAAGGAAATGCAGCGCTTGGGATATAAGCAGCCGCTGCTGATCGGCGGCGCGACCACTTCGCCGGCGCACACGGCGGTGAAAATCGACCCGCAATACGCCGGTGCCGTGGTGTACGTCAAGGACGCGTCGCGCTCGGTCGGTGTGTGCCAGCAACTGGTCACGGAGAGCTCGCGCGCGGCCTATGTCGCGACCATCAAGTCGGACCATGAACGCCGGCGCGAGCAGCATCGCAACAAAGGCGCCAAGGCGCCGCAGTTATCGCTGTCCCAGGCGCGCGCGAAGAAATTCAAGATCGATTGGGCCGGATATTCGCCGCCGGTCCCCACATTCCTAGGCACCAAAGCCTTCGATGACTATCCGTTGCAGGAACTGGTGCCGTACATCGACTGGATGCCGTTTTTCAATGCCTGGGAGTTTGCCGGCAAATTTCCCGACATTTTGCAAGATAAGATCGTAGGCGAAGCGGCGAGCAGCCTGTACGCGGACGCCACGCGCATGCTGACGACTTTAATAGCGGAAAAATGGCTCAAAGCGCGTGCTGTGATCGGCTTCTTCCCTGCCAACAGCGTGGGCGACGACGACATCAACGTGTACACGGACGAGGGCCGACAAGCCGTCGAGCTGCGATTGCACAATTTGCGGCAGCAGAAGTCCAAGCCGCAGGATCAGGCGCAGCTTTCCTTGAGCGACTTCATCGCGCCGTCGCAGAGCGGCCGTGCCGACTACGTCGGCGCATTTGCGGTGACGACGGGAATCGGCATCGATGAGCATGTGGCGCGATTTGAAGCGCAACATGATGACTACAGCAGCATCATGCTCAAGGCGCTCGCGGACCGTTTGGCGGAGGCGCTGGCGGAACGCCTGCACGAGAGGGTGCGGCGAGAATTCTGGGCGTATGCGCCGCGGGAGCAATTGGACAGTACCGGTTTGATTCGCGAGGAATATCAAGGCATCCGGCCGGCGCCGGGGTATCCGGCCTGTCCCGACCACACCGAAAAAGGCTTGCTGTGGCGATTGCTGGACGCCGAGCGCAACGCGAGTTTACATTTGACGGAATCGTTTGCGATGTTGCCCACAGCGGCGGTGAGCGGGTTTTATTTTTCGCACCCGAAGGCGCACTATTTCGGCGTCGGCAAAATAGACCGCGATCAGGTCTTAAGCTATGCGCAACGGAAAGGATTCACCGTGAACGAAGCAGAACGCTGGTTGGCGCCAATCTTAGGCTACGACCCGAGTGCGGGAGACGCGGCGGATGCCGCCTAGATCGGAGCGGGCGGCGTTTGTCACCGGCGCGACCGGTTTTGTCGGTCTCAACATGGTCAAGGAGCTGATGATCCGCGGTTGGGATGTGACCGCGCTGCACCGTCCTTCCTCCGACCTTAAACTGCTGAAGCGATTTCGGCCGAAACTCGCGGTGGGCGAGTTGAGCGATCCTGGTTCGCTCCATGCCGCGATCCCGCAAGGAACCGACACCGTTTTCCATGTCGCCGGCAATACCAATATGTGGCGCGGGGGCAATGCCCAGCAGACTCGCGACAATGTCGAGGGAACCAGACACCTCGTCGCCGCCGCGCTGGCCAAGGGCGTGCGGCGTCTTATCGTGACCTCATCGATATCAGCCTACGGTCCGGTGGACGGCGAAATCACCGAAGAGACACCGAGCCTCGCGGCGAACGCCAGCGTCAATTATCAAAAGACCAAATGGCAGGCGCAGGAACTGGCGCGCGCCGCCATTCCGAAGGGCCTTGAAGTCGTCATCATGCAGCCCGGCGCCATCATGGGCCCGTACGACATTGGGACCTGGTCCCGCCTGTTCGTGATGGTTCGCGACGACAAACTCCCCGGCGTCCCGCCCTCTTTGCTGACCTTTACGCATGTGCGCGAAGTTGTGGGGGCGCATATTGCCGCGGCTGACAAGGGACAGAATGGTGGGTCGTATCTACTCGGCGGCGAAAACAAGACCATGATGGAGCTGGTGACGGAGATTGCCACGCTGGTAGGGAAGCCCGTTCCTGAAAAAGAGGCGCCCATGGCGCTGCTGCGCGTGGTCGCAGTCTTGGGCGATTTCGCGAGCCGATTCACCGGCAAGGAACCACCCATCACGCCGGAAATGGCCAGCCTGATGAGCCGGAAAGTCAGCACGTCCTCTGCCAAGGCGCAACGCGAGCTTGGCTATCGAGTCGTGCCGTTAAAGGACATGGTGAAGGACTGCTACGACTGGATGGTGGCGGAAGGCCGCATTTGACTAGGGTCTGACTGCCGACAGAATGTCACCCGCCAGGGCAGCATAGTTGCCGTCGAAATGATGGCCGCCCTTGACTTTCACGATCTTGAATTTGCTCGAGTCCAGTTCTGGACACAGCGAGTCATGTTCGTCTTCGCCGTAAATGCATAGCACCGGTATGCCGGTGATGCGATTCACCTCCGGTAGGGTTTCAGGACCGGAATTGCCATCCGATATCCAGCTGCTGACATGAAATTCAAATAGCGCATGCTCGGACATGCCTAAGATCGCCGCCAAGGACACGTGTGATTTGGTTGCCGCGGGCAGGCGATTCACAGCGAAGGGCAGCACGTCGGCGCCCTGGGAGTAGCCGATGAGCAGTACGCGCTTCTTGCCGAAGTGCGCGAGATAGTAGCGAATCATCTTATCCGTATCCGCCGCCACTCCTTCCGGCGTTCGGGCGGTCCAGTAATAGCGCAGGGAATCCCACCCCACGACAGGAATGCCTTCGGCACTGAGCGCTGCGGCGATGTTTTGATCGATCCCGGCCCAGCCGCCATCGCCGGACATGATGATGGCGAAGGAATCCGCAGCGTGCGTGTTGGGTTGTGCGGGTACTTCAACCACCGGCAGATCGCCCAAAGCTGCGGGCGGCGCCACGACACGACCAAGATTCGCAGCGGCGAGCTTGGCGAAAGCTGCGTTGAAAGGCCGCTCGTTTAAACGGGGCAGCGTGGCGATGGCCGCGCCATGCACGCGCGCGACAAAATCGCGGGCCGCTGCGGCGGGACACTCGAGATTGTTGGAGTCCTCAAGGACTACCCAGGGATTATTCAGGGACTTTATGGGCTTAAGATTCAAACCGGCACCGCGCGCACCGTGCGTCAACTCGAGTCCGGAGCCTTTGCACAGCGGCTTCTCCAAGCTCAGATGCGGACAAAAACCTACGCTGAGCGCGCCGGCAAAGGTGTCCTGCGGCGCTTGCGCCAATACCGCGTAAGCCATGCCGCCGCCGGAGTCGAGCCCGACAAGCAGCGGCGCAAGATAGCTCGAGTTGTGGAAATAGGCTTGCACGAAGTGACTCAAGTTTTCGAGGTCTCCATCAGGGAATACGCAGTCCCCGCCGTCCGCTTCCAGCACCGCTTTGAATTTCGGAAGGTCGATGCCCACGACCATGGCGCCCTGCTGCGCGAGCTGTTCCGCGAAGCTCTCGGCGCGGCCGCTCCAGCCCTCATCGCCGGACAAGAACAGCACGAAGCTCGACGCCGCGGCCGGGGGGGTGTAGACCGCCAAATCCTTGAAACGGCCATGGCTCAAGAGCGCGGGAGCGGCTGCGGCCATTTCGCCCAAGAGCGTCAACGCCGCTACAAAGAGGAAAGATTTCATCGGTTAGTCACACTTGCCGCTCAAAATGAGTCGGAATGACAACGATCGATCTCGTGTACATCAATGCGGGAGGGGGGCATCGCTCCGCCGCCGTTGCCCTCGAGATGGCGATTCGCGAGCAGTACAAAGACTGGCAGGTCAGGCTGGTCAATTTGTTCGAAGTCCTCGATCCCCAAGACATATTTCGCAGAACCACAGGCGTCAAGCCGGAAGATTACTATAACGTGCGCCTCGCGCGCGGCTGGACCTTAGGCCTGGCACAGGAACTGCGGATCTTGCAGATGCTGATTCGCCTGAGTCATAGATCCCTGGTCAGCCAGCTGCGTCGGCACTGGCAGGCAACGCGGCCCGATCTCATCGTCTCCATGGTGCCCAATTTCAACCGCGCCATGTACCAGGCCACGATGCTGGCCAACCACCAAGTCCCCTATGCGACCATTCTTACCGACCTGGCGGATTTCCCGCCGCACTTTTGGATTGAGCCTGGTCAAGCGCAGCACTTCATCTGCGGAACCCGGCGTGCAGGAGCGCAAGCGCGCGCCGCGGTTCCGGACACGTGCGTGCACGAGACTTCAGGGATGATCATCAACCCGACTTTTTACCGCGACCTGAAGCTCAATCGGCGCGAGGAAATGCTGAAGCTTAAACTTGATCCGGATCGGCCCACCGGCATGGTGCTGTTCGGCGGCCATGGATCGCGGGTCATGCGCGGAATCTCCAAGCGCCTCGATGACGTTCAGCTCATATTGGCGTGCGGGCACAACAGCGTGCTCGCAGAGCAGCTGCGCGACATGCCAGCCTCGGCACCCCGGCTGGTGGTGGGTTTCACATCGCAGATCAGCTACTACATGCAGTTGAGCGACTTCTTTATCGGTAAGCCCGGTCCCGGCAGCATCAGCGAGGCGGTGCAGCAGGGCCTGCCGGTGATCGTGGTCCGCAACGCGTGGACCATGCCGCAGGAGCGCTATAACACCGACTGGGTAGAGGAGAATGCGGTGGGCGTGGTGCTGGATTCGTTCAAGGCCATTCGCGCGGGTGTGGTGCAAGTCGCAGATCATATCGACCTGTATCGCGCCGGCGTCAGGCGCATCAAGAATCGGGCGGTGTTTGAAATACCGGAAATTCTGGAGCGAATCCTAGCGGCGCCGGCTCGGGTAGGCGTCGATCTCACCCAGCATTTCGGGGCCGCCGAGCGCTTGCATCTGTCCTAGGATCCAATCGCGCCTTTGCTGCACGTACGCCGAGGGCGCGATGGCGATCAGGCGCTCTGGATTCGGCAACACCGCTGCCAGCACCGCAGAGTCGCTGCGCGTCAGCTGGGCGGCGGAAGTGTGAAAGAAGCGCTGTGCCGCCGCCTCGGCGCCGTAGACACCAAGCCCAAATTCGGCGATGTTCAGATAAATCTCCAAGATTCGCCGCTTGGGCCAGCAGGCTTCGATCAATACCGTGAAGTACGCCTCCAATCCCTTGCGAAAATAGCTGCGCCCCGACCATAAAAAGAGATTCTTGGCGACCTGTTGGCTGATGGTGCTGGCGCCGTGCACGCGATGGCTATGTTGATTCATCTCGTAGGCTTTCTCGATGGCCTCGACATCGAAACCCCAGTGCTCAGGAAATTTCTGATCCTCCGAGGCGACCACGGCCAAGGGAAGGTTCGGCGAGATTTGATTCAAATCGACCCAGTGATGGCGAAATACATAGGTGCGATCGCGCTTCGCCCACGCGGCCAGCTGCATTTGCGCCATGAATGCGCTGAAGGGAGGATTGACCCACCGCAACAGCACGACCATGAGGACGCTGGCCGCGATGCAAAAGATCAGTATCCCGACGATCGACCAAGCCAGCCGCCGAAAGAATGATTTCTTTTGCGCCACGCCCGTTAGGTTTTCACACGCTTGACGCTCTTCATGGTCACCGGTTCCACCGGCACATCATCAAAGCCGCGCTTGCGCCCGGTTTCCACGGCCGCAATCTTGTCGACGACGTCCATGCCTTCGGTCACCTTGGCGAACACCGCATAACCAAAATTACCGCGCGAGTGGTCGAGAAAATCATTGTCTTTCAGATTCACAAAAAATTGCGACGTGGCGCTGTTGATGTCATTGGTGCGCGCCATCGACAGGGTGCCGCGTTTGTTCTTCAGACCGTTGTCGGCTTCGTTCTTGACCGGCGGCTTGGTTTTCTTTTGCGTCATGTCTTCCGTGAAGCCGCCGCCCTGAATGACGAAGCCCGGAACGATGCGGTGAAAAATGGTGCCATCGAAGAAGCCATCGTCGATGTAGCGCGTGAAATTGGCGACCGATTCGGGCGCTTCCTTCTCGAACAGTTCGATGGTGAAATCGCCCAAGCTGGTTTCGAAGCGGATCATGAGAATTCCTAGTGTTGTGTGTGAACGCCCAACGTGACGCGGGGCCTGCCTGAAAAGTCCGAATAAGTACGAATCGAATCAAAACCTCGCTGCTGAAGCAACTGTGCGACATCGGGCGCCTGGGTGATGCCATGCTCCAAGGCCAACCAGCCGCGTGCGCAAAGGTGCGCGGGCGCCTGCGCAATGATGGCGGAGAGCGCCTCGAGCCCGGTCGGACCGGCGATCAAGGCCGCGGCAGGCTCCGCGCACAGCGCAGCTAGCGCAGGATCGTTCGCCGCAAGATAGGGCGGATTGGCGACAATCAAATGAAATCGTTCGCCCGGCACGGGTTCAAACCAGCTGCCCAACCGACACTCCAGCGTGAGCTGCAGGGTCTTTGCATTTTGCGCGGCGACAACCAGCGCGGCCGGTGAAATATCGACTGCCGTGATCGCCCAGCGCGGACACTCGTGCGCGAGGCTAAGAGCTATGGCGCCGCTGCCGGTGCCCAGATCCAATACTGAGCAGTGTGCATCGCGAGGCAGCAACGCCAAAGCGTGCTCGACCAAAATTTCGGTTTCCGGGCGCGGCACCAGAACCGCGGGCGAGACTTTAAACGGCAGCGACCAAAACTCGCGGCTACCCGTAAGGTAGGCAATCGGTATTCCGCCGGCGCGCTTGGCGATCAGCTCGGCGTACGCGTTCTCATGGTGCAAGTCGACGGCTTCATTGGCGTGCGCGATCAATGCCGAACGCGGCAGGCCTAACAGTGTTGCCAACAGTAATTCGGCATCGAGACGCGGCGAGTCGCTGTGCGGCTCCAAGATCAGCTCCGCGTGCTTCACCGCTTCGGCGATCGTGGGCGTGGTCATTCGACTTGGTTCGCCAGCTCTTCGGCTTGGTGCTCCTGATTGAGCGCACGCACCAACTCATCCAGGTTGCCGTTCATCACGTCATCGAGCTTGTACAAGGTGAGATTGATGCGATGGTCCGTCACGCGTCCTTGGGGAAAATTGTAGGTGCGTATGCGCTCGGATCGGTCGCCGGATCCCACCTGCAGTTTGCGCGATTGCGCTTGGGCGCTCTGCTGTTTCTCGCGTTCCGCGGACAATAGCTTCGCTTTGAGCAAGGACATGGCGCGAGAACGATTCTTATGCTGCGAACGTTCGTCCTGACATTCCACCACGATGCCGCTCGGCAAGTGCGTGATGCGAATGGCCGAGTCGGTTTTGTTGACGTGCTGGCCGCCGGCGCCGGAGGATCGATACGTATCGATGCGCAGCTCGGCGGGATTCAAGTCCACCGCTTCAACTTCTTCCAGCTCCGGCAAGATCGCCACAGTGCACGCCGAGGTGTGAATTCGCCCCTGTGCTTCAGTGGCCGGCACTCGTTGTACCCGATGGGTGCCGGATTCGAATTTGAGCAATGAATACGCGCCGCGTCCGATGACGCGGCTGATGATTTCTTTGTAGCCGCCGTGTTCGCCGGGACTCTCGCTCAGCACCTCGACGCCCCAGCCCTTGGATTCGGCGTAGCGGGCGTACATGCGAAACAAATCGCCGGCAAAGATGGCGGCCTCGTCGCCGCCGGTGCCGGCGCGGACCTCCAAAAAGATATTGCTGTCATCGTGCGGATTTTTGGGCACCAGCAGGTGCTGCAACTCGAGTTCCTCGCCTAACAGACGCGGATTCAAGTCAGCGAGTTCCTCCTCGCCCATGGCGCGGGTCGCGGGGTCTTTGTCGGCCGCCCATTCCTGCGCCGTCGCGGCGTCGCCCTCCAGTCTCACGAATCGCCGATAACGGCCGACCAAGTCCTCGAGCCTCGAGTACTCCATCGAGAGTTCGCGGAACTGATTTTGCTTGGAAATGACGCCGGCGTCGGATAACAGCCGGCTGATTTCCTCGAAGCGTTCGTCAAGTTTTTCCAGCTTGCGCCGGATCGAATCTTTCATGGCGGCGGATTATAGCGGCCTTGAGGGGCCAGGAGGTTCCTAGTGCCGGTCGCGTTCTTCCGTCAAGAGACGGGTAACGGTCTCCGCCAGCGCCAGATCCGCCAGCTCGGCCGCCTGGCGCAGCGCCTGCGTGGGCGCGTGCAGCAGCCGGTTGGTGAGCGTGTTGGCGAGGTATTCGATGACTTCGTCGGTGGTTTTGCCCGCCGCCAACATGCGCCGCGCCTGCTCCACGGTTTGCTGCCGGATCCCCTCCGCCTGCTGACGCAGCGCACGAATGGCCGGGCCCGCGTCCTGCGCGCGCGACTCGGCGAGAAAACGCGCCACCTCTTCATTGATGAGCAGCCGGGCACCGCCCGCGGCGACTTCGCGCTGTTGAATATTCTCGTTTACCAGTTGCTGAAGGTCATCGATAGAGAAGAGATAGACGTCTTCCAGCTCGGCAACTTGCGGATCGATGTCGCGCGGGACGGCCATGTCCACCATGAAAATCGGCCGCCGGCGCCGGGTGCGAATGGCCGTTTCGACCCTCCGCTTGGCGATAAGAGGCTGGGGGCTCGCCGTGCAGCTGATGACGATATCCGCCTCGGCCAATTCCTTGTCCAGATCAGTCAAGGGCACGGCGTGGGCGTTGAGTTCGGCCGCCAGCGCTTGGGCTTTTTCCAAGGTCCGGTTGGCGATGACCATGCGCTTTATACCTGCGCTCATGAAATGCCGCGCCGTCAGCGCATTCATGTCGCCGGCACCGATCATGAGGACGCTGTGGACACTCAGATCCTCATACACGCGTCGCGCCAGCGCGACCGTGGCGGAGGCGAGCGACACGGCGTTGGCGCCAATGCGAGTTTCGGTGCGCACCCGTTTGGCGGCTGAAAAAGCGGCCTGAAACAATTTATTGAGGATCGGGCCGGTGCTGCCGCTTTCCTGCGCGATTCGGTACGCATCTTTCAACTGCCCCAGAATTTGCACCTCGCCGAGCACCATCGAATCAAGCCCGGAAGCGACGCTAAAGGTGTGTTCAATCGCGCGCGATTCTTGATGTACATAGAGACTGGCGGCGAGATCGAGGTTGTTCCCGTGATGCCGTTCCAACCATTGCGACAGCTCCGAGCCGCTGGCCGTGCCCGACCAGTACACTTCGGTGCGATTGCACGTCGACAGAATCAACGCCTCGGCAACCCCCAGCTCCTGGCGCAAGGTCAACAGAGCGGCGCCCAGCCGATCCTCGGTGAACGCCACCTTTTCGCGCAGCGCGACGGGGGCGGTCTTATGATTGATACCGAGGATATTGACTGCCATGGAAGCGCTTTGGCCCGAGTTTTAAGGGATTCTGGTGTATGACGCGCCGCTAGATCAAGGATGAATCCGCGGCATTAGGTTATTCATTTCGCTATAGTGCGGCCGTGTTCTCGTTTTCCATCATGGCAAGGGCTGGTTTGGGCTTAAGCGTGCTCGTTTTGAGCGCCTGCGCGGCTACGCATTCGACCGACCCGGCGCCCCAGTCATTTTATACCGTCACGGGTGAGATAGCCCTAGCGCGCCAGGAACCGCGTGTGGCCGCGATTCAATATGCCACTGCAGCGGCGCATGAAACAGATCCTGCACTCTTGCTGCGCGCCACCGAAGTGACGGCCGAAACTCTGCAGCCTTCGCTCATGGCCGGCGTCGCAGCGCGCTGGCTGATTGTCGATCCCAAATCGCTGCAGGCGCAGCGCGCGGCCGCCCGAGCCGCCTTGGCGCTCGATAAGGTCGACGAAGCCGCAGCTCATTACCGGGTGGTTCTTCTGAATTCTCCCGCCGGCGTCGATGCTGAGTTCGCCGACGTGGAAACGGATCTGGGGTCCGATGAAAATGTGTTTGGCGCGCATCAGCTCGCCGATCTTCTGGCGGCGTACTTCCCGACCTCGCCGTCGGCGCTCAGGATCCAAGGCATTGCCGCGATGCGCGCGGACGATCCGGCCGCTGCGGTGCATAGCTTGAGCGGCGCGTTGGCGATCGAAGCGTCGAGCAGCAACGAAGCCAAACAGACGGAGCACAAAGAGCTGGCGCAGACGCTGCTGCGCGCGCGGATTATGGCGGGTGATGTCGAGGAGCCGCTGCGCGCCGCGAAGACGCAGCTCGATGCCGATGCCTCACCTACCAATCGTTTCAACTACGCGGCATTGCTGATGACGGCGCAGCGCTTGCCAGAAGCCACGGAGCAGTTGGAAATTCTGTCGCGCGATCCGGAGTCGACCGCCGTGGCCTTGCGGCTGTTGGGGTTGCTGGAATTTCAACAGGGGCACTTCGAAGCTGCATCGGCAAAGTTCCGACAGCTTTTGAACACCGGTAAGTTTCCGGATGACGCCTTTTATTATTTGGCGCTGATGGCCGATCGCAACGGTGATCCGGAACGAGCGCTGCGCTTTTTCTCGCAAGTGCAGAACGGCGAGAACGTCGTGCCGGCCTTGCTGCGGGCCGCAACCTTGCTGCACAAGCACGGTGCGCCGAGCGCGGCCGACGAGCTGCTCGACCGGCTTTTGGAAGACGAACCACAGCGCGCGCCGGAAATCTTAACGGCGCGCGCGCGGATGTATGCGCAGTCGAGCGACCTGCCAAAGGCGTTCGCGGTGTTGGAAAAGGGCGAGATGGATTATCCGGACAGCGTGGAATTGCGCTATGCGAGGGCGTCCGTCTATGAAGAACAAGGACTGGTCACCGAGGCCGTGCGTGAATTGACCCTGGTGGTCAAGTCGCGGCCCAACGATCCGGCGGCCTTGAACGCCTTGGGATTCACGCTCGCCGATCACGCCAAAGACCTATCGCGGGCCCGCAAGCTGATCGAGCGCGCGCATGCGGCGGCGCCGAAAAACCCCGCGATTTTGGACAGTTTAGGGTGGGTGTACTTTCGCCAGGGCCGCCCGGTCGATGCGCTACCCTTTCTCAAAGCCGCGTATTCGGACGACCACGATGGCGACATTGCGGCACACCTAGGCGAGGTCTTGTGGCACTTGGGCCAGCAAGACGAGGCACAGAGAATCTGGTCCGAGGCAAGCGCGTTGGATGCCGACAATCAATTGCTGAAATCGACGCGGCATCGTCTGACGTCCGTAAACTGATTCAATCATGCGGCGCGCGCTGACGTTGATGGGTTGCTGTGCGCTGGCCGCGTGCGCGACCACACACACCGTACCGCCATCGACCAAGTGGGAGCAGCGCGCCGGCGAACTGCAAACCGTAAGTGATTGGCAGCTTGACGGGCGCGCTGCAGTTGCAGTGGGCACCCAAGGCTGGCAGGCCACGCTCAATTGGCGGCAAACAGACCGTGGTGCGGAAGTCCATTTGTCAGGTCCCTTCGGCATCGGTGCCTTGGTGCTCAACCAGACCCCCGAGGGTCTTTCGCTGAATGGCGCGCCGCCGAGCGATGCCGTGGAATCCTTGGTGCGGGATAAGCTGGGATTCGATCTGCCGATCGAGAATTTGCACTACTGGCTGCTCGGCGTTCCTAGCCCTAAGTCGGCATTCGAGCTGTCGCGCAACGATCAAGATCGTGCAAAAGTTTTGAGCCAGGCCGGCTGGCACGTTGCGTACGATCGGTATATGCCCGTGGCCGGCGATCTACTACCCGCGCGGCTGGTCTTGACCACCGGCGATGTGCGCGTGCGCATCGTCATCGATCATTGGAATGGATCCAAATGATCGGAACGCGCTCAGTATGGCCAGCGCCGGCAAAGCTGAATTTATTTCTGCATATTTTGCGTCGGCGGCCGGACGGCTACCACGAGCTGCAAACCTGTTTTCAATTCGTCGGTCTTTGCGATGAGATCAGCATCGAGGTGCGGCCCGACGGGCTGATTCGCCGAGCCGTGGAGATACCCGGGCTGCCCACTGAGGAAGACCTCTGCATCCGCGCGGCTAGGGCGCTGCAAGCTGCGAGCGGCTCTACGCTGGGGGCTGACATTGGCCTGGCAAAAAAAATCCCTGTCGGCGGGGGTTTGGGAGGTGGGAGTTCCGATGCCGCCACCTGCTTGCTCGCGCTCAACGATCTATGGGGAATCCATTGGCCGAGGGAAAAACTGGCGGCGCTGGGCCTCAAATTGGGGGCGGATGTGCCCGTATTTGTTCATGGGCGGGTGGCTTGGGCCGAAGGCGTGGGGGACCGCCTGACGCCCTTGTACCCGCCGCTGGCGCCTGTAGAAGCTAACTACCTGATTTTAAAGCCGAATGTCTTTGTCAGCACCGCCGCGGTGTTTCAAGATCCTGAATTGACAAGGAATTCTGCGCCCATCACAATTCACGGTTTCCTGGCGTCTGGTGGAAGGAACGATTGCTTGGGCGTGGTGCGACGCCGTTATCCCGAAGTTGCACATGCGCTCGATTGGCTATCGGTCTTCGGTTCTGCGCGCCTGACTGGCACGGGGGCCTGTGTTTTTTTGGCCTGCGAGACCATGGATCTTGCACAAGAAATTATGCGCAAGGTGCCGCCAGAGTTTGAAGGCTTTGTGGCTCGCGGACTGAATGACTCACCCTTGCTTGAGGGATTGCGGACCGGTTGATGCCGGTCGTCGGTTTTTTTCCAAGTTGGGGTGTCGCCAAGCGGTAAGGCAGCGGGTTTTGATCCCGCCATACGGAGGTTCGAATCCTTCCACCCCAGCCAGATTTTTGCGGTCCGGGCAGTACGTCGATTGGAAATGGTCGGAGAGTAGGAGTTCGCTGGGGAAGGATAACGCCCGAAGGGCGGCCCCGGAGGGGTGAGGCCCGCAGGGCCGAATAATCCTTCCACCCCAGCCAAATTTTTGCGGTGGAGACGATTCGTCTTTGAGCAGGGTCGATGTCGCAAACAAATGAATTTAGCTCATTGTCGATCGCGGTGTTCACGGGAAATGCCAATGCGCCGCTCGCGACGGAGATCACGCGCCACTTGCACGTGCCGTTGGGGCGCGCCGATGTGGATCGATTCAGCGACGGCGAAGTGAGTGTGGAGCTCCGAGAGAACGTGCGCGGGCGCGATGTGTTCATTCTGCAGCCCACGCATCCGCCGGCCGAGCATTTGATGGAGCTTCTGATGATGGCGGATGCCTGCCGGCGCGCCTCAGCGAAGCGGGTAACGGCAGTGGTGCCATATTTTGGCTATGGGCGCCAGGACCGCCGGCCGCGCGCGACGCGCGTCGCCATCACGGCCAAGCTGGTGGCGAACATGATGACGCGCGCGGGCGTGGATCGATTGCTGACGGTGGATTTGCACGCGGACCAGATTCAGGGATTTTTCGATATCCCCGTGGACAATGTGTACGCATCGCCGGTGCTGCTCGGCGAGGTCTGGAAACAGAAGTACCAGAACATGATCGTGGTGTCGCCCGATGTCGGCGGCGTGGTGCGCGCTCGGGCCCTGGCGAAGCGCTTGGATGACGCCGACTTGGCCATCATCGACAAACGCCGGCCGCGTCCGAATGAGTCGAAGGTGATGAACATCATCGGCGAGGTCGAAGGCAAGACCTGCGTGCTGGTTGATGACATGGTGGATACGGCCGGCACACTGTGCCAGGCCGCGCAGGCGCTCAAAGATGAAGGAGCGCTCAAGGTAGTGGCCTACATTACGCATCCGGTGTTGTCGGGTCAGGCGATTGAGCGAATTTCGAAATCGGTGTTGGATGAGTTGGTTGTCACCGACACCATCCCGCTGTCGGAGGCGGGTGCCGCGTGCAAGAAGATCCGTCAGCTGAGCGTCGCGGGATTGCTGGCTGAGACGATTCGCCGCATCAGCGACGAGGAGTCGGTGAGCTCGCTGTATATTGATTAGGTCGGTGCCCTTGCAATTGGTCGCGATGCAAGGGCGCCGTGTTTGTGATGTAACTGGAGAAGATTATGAAAACCTCTTTCGAACTCGTTGCCGAGTTCCGCGAGACGCAAGGCAAAGGTGCGAGCCGCCGCCTGCGTCATGACGGAAAAGTACCGGCGATCCTTTATGGCGGCCATTTGGGCGCGCGTACTCTGACTTTGAGCCATCAGAAGCTGCTGATCATGCTCGATAACGAACGCTTTTATTCGACCATCTTGAATCTGAAGGTGGGCGATCAGTCGCAGGCGGCCATTTTGAAGGACGTGCAACGCCACCCCTTCAAGAATGCCATCGTGCACGTCGACTTCCAGCGCGTCGAAGAGAACGAAAAAATTCGCATCAACATTCCGCTGCACTTCAGCGGCGCGGCGATTTCGCCGGGAGTCAAATCTCAAGGCGGCATCGTGTCGCATATGCGCACCGAGGTGGAGATATCCTGCCTGCCGAAGGATTTGCCGGAATATATTGAAGTCGATATTTCCGGGCTCTCACTCAATGAGAGCATCCATTTGTCGCAGCTCAAGGTTCCGCAGGATGTCGTACTGGTGGAGTTGGCGAAGGAAGATGCGGCAGTGGTCGCCATCCATAGCCCGCGTGCTGAAGAGCCTGAGCCCACCGCCGCGGCAGCAGCCGCGCCGGGTGCGGAAGGTACAGCAGCAGCTCCTGCAGCGGCTGGAGCAGCCGGGGCAGCCGGAGCGGCGCCGGCAGGAGCCGACGCCAAGGCAGCGGCGCCTGCGAAGAAAGAGGAAGCCAAAAAGGAACCGGCAAAGAAAGACGCGAAGAAGTAATTTTCTAGAAGCGTTGTGTCATGAGGGCCGTCGGTATGACGGCCCTTATCTTTTAAAGGCTTTGTCCAATGGCTGGTTTACCGTTGCGCATTATCGTTGGTCTGGGCAATCCAGGCCCGGAACATCAGGTGACCCGCCACAACGCGGGTTTCTGGTTCGTGGACCTGCTCGCGCGCCGTCACGGCGGCGAGTTTCGCGACTACCGAAAATATTCCGGCGAGACCGCCAAGATCAGCGTCGATGGGAATGAGCTGGTACTGTTAAAACCAACGACGTATATGAATCGCAGCGGCCTGTCGATTCGCCAGTTGAGCGACTTCTACAAGGTAACGCCGACCGAGATTCTGGTTGCGCACGATGAGCTCGACCTGCCGGTCGGCACGGTGAGATTGAAGCAAGGCGGCGGCCACGGCGGCCACAATGGTCTGCGCGACACCATCGCCCATATCGGCGAGACGTTCTGGCGCATGCGCCTGGGAATTGGACATCCCGGCAACAAAGCCGAGGTCATCGATTATGTGCTGACGCGCGCGCCGCGTGCGGAAGAGGATTTGATTTTAGATGCCGTCGGAACGGCGGTGGATTGCATGCCACTGCTGCTCGAGCAGGGCGCGGAACGCGCCATGACCCGATTGCACAGCCGGTCAGGAAAAGTTTAATGCCCATTCGTTGCGGAATCGTCGGTTTACCGAATGTGGGCAAGTCCACATTGTTCAATGCGCTGACGCGCGCGCAGATCGCCGCGGAAAATTATCCCTTTTGCACCATTGATCCCAATGTGGGCGTAGTTGCGGTGCCGGACCCGCGTTTGGAAAAGCTGGCTGCCATCGTGCATCCGGAGAAAATTCTGCCGACGACCGTGGAGTTCGTCGATATCGCCGGGTTGGTCGCCGGGGCATCGAAGGGCGAGGGCTTGGGCAACAAATTTCTCGCGCACATTCGGGAAGTCGACGCGATTGCGCATGTGGTGCGATGTTTCGAAAACGACGACATCATCCATGTGGCTGGAAAAATTGATCCTGCCGGCGATATCGAAGTCATCAATACCGAATTGGCGTTGGCGGATCTTGATAGCGTCGAGCGGGCGTACCAGAAGGCGCTGAAGGCGGCGAAGGCCGCGGACAAGGACGCCGTCAGACTACGGGACCTGCTCGAGAAGGTGCGGATTCAGCTGAATCAAGCGAAGGCCGTTCGGCTGCTCAAACTCGATGTCCACGATCATGCGTTGCTGCGCGATCTGCACTTGCTCACCGACAAACCCGTCATGTATGTCGCCAATGTTGACGAAGCGGGCTTCAGCAATAATCCGCGCCTCGATCGCGTGCGCGAGATCGCGGCGAGCGAGGGCTCCATCGTCGTGCCGATCTGCGCGGCCATCGAAGCCGAGATCGCACAGCTTGACGAGGCCGACCGCGCCGAATTCTTGGCGGAATTGAAGTTGGACGAGCCGGGACTCAATCGCGTCATCCGCGGCGGCTATTCATTGCTGGGCCTGCAGACTTATTTCACTGCCGGCCCCAAAGAAGTGCGTGCTTGGACGGTGCATGCCGGCGCCACGGCGCCGCAGGCGGCGGGCGTCATCCACACCGATTTCGAGCGTGGCTTCATTCGCGCCGAAGTAATTGCCTACGATGACTTCATTAAATTCAAGGGCGAGGCGGGCGCGAAAGAGGCCGGAAAGTTGCGTTTGGAAGGCAAGGAATACATCGTCAAGGAAGGCGATGTGATGCACTTTCGATTCAACGTGTAGACCAGCACACCCCGGACAGCAAGCGCTTCTTCGACGCAGGACCCGATGGATAAACCGGCAAAAAGTGCTCCAGTTAGCGTCAAGTTCTCACGGTACGAGAAGATCGTTATCGGCATTCTGGGATTTCTGCAGTTCACCGTCATTTTGGACTTCATGATCATCTCGCCTCTCGGGGCGATTGTTATGCCGAGTCTGCACATCAGCCCACAGCAGTTTGGCTTCGCGGTCTCTTCCTATGCCTTCAGCGCGGGAGTGTCGGGATTTCTTGCGGCAGGCTTCGCCGATCGCTTCGACCGAAAACGGCTGCTGCTGTTCTTCTATTTTGGGTTCATGCTCGGCACCTTGCTGTGCGCTTTGGCCACGACCTACCCGCTCCTTTTGCTGGCACGCATCGTTACCGGATTGTTTGGCGGGGTGATTGGCTCCGTCGTATTCGCTATCGCCACGGACCTCTTTCCTCTGGCAATGCGTGGCCGGGTGATGGGGGTGATTTCCACCGCCTTTGCCGCGAGCCAGGTGCTCGGGCTGCCTGCTGGGCTGTATCTGACCAGCCATTGGGATTGGCACGCGCCCTTTCTTGCCATCGTGGCCATCGGTGTGCCGGCGGGCGTCATCATCATGCTCTTCATGCGGCCAGTCGTCGGGCACCTCGCGCTGAAGCAAGAGCGCAGCCCTCTTACGCATCTCATCAACACGATCACCGAGCCACGCTATCGCCTCGCGTTCGGTCTGGTCATGCTGTTGCCGACCGGCGGCTACATGCTGATGCCCTTCGGCACGGCCTATATTGTGAATAATGTCGGATTGGCCTTCGCCGTGCTGCCGGTGATTTATCTTGTGAGTGGGGTGAGTACTATTTTTGTGGGCCCGCTGGTCGGCAAGGCCAGCGACAAATTCGGCAAGTTCCCCATGTTCTGCATCGGGAGCATCGTGACGCTGATCATGGTGCCGCTCTGGACGAATATCGGCCACGTGCCGCTGGCCACTGTCATAGTGATCAACATGATCCTGTTCGCGGGCATCTTCTCGCGGATGATCCCGGCCCAGGCCCTGATCTCGGCTATCCCGGAGCCCGCGAAGCGCGGCGCCTTTAATGCCGTCAGCGCTTCATTGCAACAACTCGCGGGTGGGGTGTCAGCAGCCGTGGCGGGCTGGCTCATCGTTCAGAGGCCGAATGGCTCGTTGGCTCATTTTGATTGGCTGGGCTATGTCGTGATGGCGATCACTCTTGTAGCGTTCGCTCTGATGTATCGAGTGCACAAGCAAGTGCCCGAGGCGGCACCAAGGTAAAACATGGTGAAATCGCCAGATTCGCGTGTTGACGGCGAATGGTCGGGCGGGCTTATAT
>Ga0302325_10001811_pt1 | contig 53560 bp, 57 predicted proteins | sample Palsa_T0_2_FD_201948 | JGI IMG/M metagenome (GOLD analysis project Ga0302325, IMG submission 201948) | Peat permafrost microbial communities from Stordalen Mire near Abisko, Sweden - Palsa_T0_2 | ecosystem: Environmental > Terrestrial > Soil > Palsa > Peat permafrost | place: Sweden: Abisko...
GCCCGCCAGCCCCGTTTGTGCCCGGCCGGCGGCCGTTGCAGTCGAGTAGCATCGCCCGGACCGGGAAGTAGCGCAGCTTGGTTAGCGCGCAGCGTTCGGGACGCTGAGGCCGGGGGTTCAAATCCCCCCTTCCCGACCAGGTCAGGGGCCATTTCCGTTAGTCGGCTCAGCTGGATTTGGTCCCGCGTGCGCGATCTACCGAATGTGCGATCTACCGAAGAAGGTGCTCGGGATGGGTTATTCCGAGCGCGACTCCGCCCTGGCCTCGTCGGCCCACGCCGCCACCTTGGCGTCCTAGGTTCCGGGCTGCGGCCAGGGGTCCTCGAGCACCCCAAGCTGGATGAACAGGCCCAGCTTGTCGGCACCCATGAACTCGCGGATCACCCGGTCGTCCTTGAACTCCATGATGTTGACGCCCCATTCCCTGACGGGCCGGCCGGTTGGAGGACGACCGGCATACCCACCGCAGTCGGTGCCGGTCAGCGTGATGCGCAAGACCGCCTTATTTCCCGAGACGATGAGATCATCGATCGCGACCTCCATGTCGTCGGGGAACGCCAGGTGGTTGGCGCGAATCCCCGCCGCCTTGGCCTCGGGACCCTTCCCGTAGGGGCTCAGGTGGTCCTGGTGGTAGAGCCTCGAGCAGGCGGCGTAGTCGCGCCCGTTCCAGACTTCGTCGACGAAGCGTCGGATCTGAGCCTCACGCTCGGCGGTGTCCATGGTCCTCCCTCAGCAGCACAGTGGAATGTCGGGCTCTTAATGTCAAAGAGGTGGCTCGCCGACGAACATCTCTACGGGGCGCCAATCGTTGTTGCTCGTGTGGTCGCCCGACAGCCAGCGAGCGAGGTCACTATGAGCATTCTGCCTGCGCAGCACGTCGATCTCAACTGCTTGTGCGTGGTCGACCGTGAACTCAAGCAGCAAGCCGTTGGGGTCGCTGAGGTACAGGGACCGGCAGTAGCCATGGTCCATGATCATGGTCTCGACACCGGCGACCTCCGCCCGGTCGCGAATCTCGGCTTGGCCTTCGGCGGTGACGAGCATGGCGACATGGCGGAAAAGGGAGGGGGGCGGCGGAGGTGCGAACTGCTCGGAGAACTCCTGGTTGGCGAACTGGAAGAAGGCCAGGCACCCTCCGTCGCCGAGCCCGTAGAAGGTGTGGCAGAACTCCTGCTCCTCCCCACCCATGAGATGCTCCACTTCGGTCCAGGTGGCGACCAGGGGCAGCCCGACGATGTCCTCGTAGAACCTCCGGGTCGCCTCCTGATCGGTGGTGACGAAAGCGTGATGGTGTAGCCGAGCGGGGGTCATTGGTTTTCTCCCTTCAATCATTGGTTTCTCCCTTCAGAAAGATCGCCTGGTGACGGGGGCAGTGCGAAGAACTCCAAGGCGATGTTGTCGGGGTCCCGGAACGACAGCCCCGACCCGTAGGGTGCGTCGACAATGTCGCTGTGGGTGACTCCCAACGCGTCCAGGCGAATAGCCCAGGCCTCGAGTTCGCCCCGGTCGGCGCACCGGAAAGCAAGGTGATCGAGTCCGGGCCGCAGCTCGTCGAAGGACTCCTCGCGCGCCTGGTGCACGAACTCGTGAAGCGCCACTGCGACGGACGGCAGCGTCCACACCGCGGCGCGTATGGGCTGCCCGTCGTGGACGTGATCGGCAGCTGCCCCGAACAGCGCGCCGTACCAGGGCACGCTTCGATCCAGGTCCGTGACAGTCAGGGCTACGTGAACAATGTCGGGAAAGGTGTTCGCGCCTGCGACAACCGGGACCATCACCTGGCCGACCGAGTTTGCTGTCATTCTCACCTCCGGCGTGCGTCGAACTGCTCATCGAACCATGGCACGGTCCGGCGCAGACCACATCGGGGGAAGCCCCTATCCCCACACCCATTTGTTCCCTGGGTTCAGGACTGAGCCCTCAGTCTCCCCGCCACTAGAGCGGCCTCGGCTCGACTGCGGACGCCGAGCTTGGAGAGAACCGCGCTCACATGGTGCTCTGCGGTCTTGGGCGAGATATAGAGACGGGCCCCGATCTCCGCGTTAGTGAGCCCCTCACGCAAGAGACCGAGGACTTCGCGCTCACGGGTGCTCAGGCCCGATTCGGCGGCGTCCGGTCGACGGGGACGGCCTCGTTCGCCTAAGTCGCGAAGCAGGGCCGCCGTTTCATCCGCGTCCCGCGCCGCCCCGAGACGTTCGAAGATCGCCAGTGCCGCCCGCCCCTCAGTGACGGCCCGGACGATGTCGGCAGCCCCGGAGAAGACCTTGGCCCGCTCCAGGTGCACCTGGCCGACGGTATGCGGACGGTCACCACGGGGTGTTCCTTGCTGCGCCTTGTTTAGAAACTCGAGGGCGCGTTCGGTGTCGCCCTTCTTGGCCGCGACCTTCGCCGCCGCCAGCGCAGCCTCGGTGAGAAGCAGCGGCCAATCAGCCTCGTCGGCGAGCGCGAGCAGTCGGCTTACGGTCTCGGCGGCGGCGTCGAGATCGTCCCGAGCGAGGTTGACTTCCACGAACAGCGCGAGCAACGGCACCGACCGGACTTGATCGCCGACGAGTTCGCTCAGGCCTCGCTCGATCACCGCTGCCGCCAGGTTGGCGCGCCCCTGCGCGAGGTGCAGCCGTGCGAGCGGGGCGCAGCAGTCCACGCAGTCCTCGTACGGTCTGAGCAGCTCCTCCGCCTCTGCGACTCGACCCTGCCGGAGCCGTAACTCGGCCAGGTGGGCGGAATTCTCCACTCGGTGGTTCATCGCCTGGGACGCCTGGGGTGAGAGGGCGTCGAGCATCGCCTGCTCGGCCTCGGGCCAGCGTCCGGTGGCCGACAACAAGGACCCGTAGACGGACCGGCAGTGCGTGTGCAGTATCCGGGGGCGGACGCCATGACTAGCGACGAAGCGCGCCACCTCCGCCGTCCACTCTTGCGCACGGCCCAGTTCACCGCAGCGGTCGCACGCCGCGAGCATGGCGCAGTAGCACTTGCCGACCTGGGCGAGGTCATCGATCTCACCGCTGGTCGCGGCGGCCAGTGCCTCGTCGAGGCGGGCGAACCCCCGGGCCAGCTGGCCCTGCGCCACCAAGGCGAAGCCAGACTCCGACAGCGCCCGGGCCTCCAGGACCGGATCGGAGAACTCCACCGCCAGCGACAGGGCCAGCTCGGCCTCCTGCTCCAGGGCAATCACATCGGGCTCGTCGCAGCCCATGATGGCCAGAGCTAAATAGCCCTCCTCGACACAGGGCCCGACCTGACTCACGAGTCGCCGGCCCCGATCGATCCAGCCTCGTGCCATCGCCCGGTTGCCCCACACCGCCGCGTGCAGTGCCGCCAGGTCAGCGGCGACCCGGGCCGCTCGTCTCAGCTCCCCAGCTCCCCGAAGCTCGCGGAAGGCCACCTCCCAGTGAGTCCTCGCCCCGTCGAAGTCGTCTTCCGCGAAGCACCGCCCACCCAAGCGGACGTCGTCCAGTGCCGAGGCGGCACTGGCTGGTTCATCCGCGGGTATTGGCTTTCCTCCCCCTCGCGAGGCGTTCACCAAGCTCCGACGATAGTCACCCGTCGACGATCGCCCCGGAGAGGCGGACAAAGTACTTACCCGGATGCGGATCGAGCCGCGCCTCTCAGTAGGCGTCGCCAGCTCGCGAACGAGCCGACAAACGCCTTCATCCGACCACCACCAACAAAGAAAGTGCCGCTCAGGCGCCATCTCCGATTCATTTGCGGCGAACCGAGATCCCGTTCAGGGCCACAGCCTCTCGGATGAGAGCTTTGAACGCCTTTTCATCGATCTTCTGGCCCTCCTGAAAATCGATCCCGCGCCGAAGGTTGCCTTCGAGGCTGGAGTTGAACAGGCGCGATGGATCCTTCAGTGAGGCGCCCTTCGCGAAGGTCACCTTCACATGGGTCTTGTAAGTCTCGCCCGTGCAAATGATGCCGTCGTGATACCACGTCGGAACACCATCTGGATTCGTGGGCTTTATCCACTTCCGTTCCTCGACGACTTCGGGATCGGCCTGCTTGATCAACGTGCGAATCCGCGTGAGTGTCGCCTCGCGCCAATCGGCGGACTTCTTGGTACCCGTCTCGCCCTTCGGTGAACTGATCTTGGTCATGTGGTTGAATCGCCTTTGGTTGCTTTCATTGACGGGGACATCTCCTCATCCGTCCTGAAGGAGCCCCAGGACGTTGCCATCGGGGTCGGTGACGGTGGCCACCAGACGGCCGCCTCCGACATCTCGCACGGGATCCTTCACAGTGGCACCCGCAGCGGTAACCTCAGCGATTTTCGCCTCGATGTCCGGCACGTGCCAGTAGGCCACCGGCGAGGTCATACTCTGGGGACCGCCGGCCGGCACCAGCCCGATGTGCTGGCCCTCGGCTTCGAAGCCGATGTAGTAGGACCCCTCGTGCTGCGGCGCGACGCCGAGCAGGGCGGCATAGACCGCCTTGGCCTTCGCCAGGTCGGAGACGGGATGCAGCACAGTCTTGATGCCTTGGGTAGACGAGTCGGTCATGGTCGCTCCTCGAGTCGTGGGTCGGATTGTCCGGTAGTTGGACTCTCGTTTCGAGAGTACTACTATCACGAAGATGGACCGAGTTGTCAAGCCCCTCCGCCCTTACGAGGGAGCCGCCCGCCAGGCGCGTACCCGCCGCACCCGGGCGGCCGTCGTCGAGGCGGCCCGGAGCCTCTTCGTCGAGCGCGGGTACGCCGCCACAACCATCGAGGCGATCAGCGACCGCTCGGATACTCCGCAGGCCACGGTGTACCGGCTCTTCTCCTCGAAGCTCGGGATCCTCAAGGCCGTGCTCGACGTCTCCGTCGGAGGTGACGACGAGGTGGTTGCCATGGCGGACCGCCCGCAGGTTCTTGCGCTCGTCTCAGACGAGGACCCGAAGACGCAGCTGGCCGGATTTGCCGCGCTACTTCGTCAGGTGATGGCCCGCGTTGGGTCCGTTCATCGCATCCTCGCTGACGCGGCCAGATCCGACGATGACGCCGCTTCGCTGCTCGCCGAGATCGCTCGCCAACGCCACGCAGGCCAACGCCGTATCGCACACTCACTCGCTCGATCGGGCGCCCTGCTGCCCGAGCTGCGAGAGCGCGACGCCGCCGATATCATCCACGCCCTTGCTTCTCCCGAGGTGTATGGCTTGCTCGTCTTCGACCGAGGCTGGAGCAGCGAGCGGTACGAGAAGTGGTTGAGGTCGATCCTCATCGACCAACTCCTCCCATAAAGACGTCTGGCGCGGCTAGGGGCTGTTGCTGCAGGTGTAAGAGCTGGTGTAGATGAGGTCGGTAAACACTGCGTGGATATTGCTGGAGTAGCCGAAGAACAGCTCAGTCCCAGACGGCATCGCCGCTGGGTTGATCACCGTCGCGGTGTGGGCAGCCATCTCCTGCACCTCACCTGGCGCTGGGCTCCTGGGCGCCGGCACCATACGGTGGGGCGCCCTCGGCAGCTGGATGGACAGCACCCCGGCGCTGACTGGGTCAGGGGGCGCGGGGTTGGACGTGCAGTAGGTGCCGGTCTTGACCAGGGCCGGGATGCCGTGTTGGGTGAGTGCCTGCTGGAGCGTGGCGGGGTCGAGCATCTGGTTCGTGGTCAGCGTTAGCGTGTCGGTGCCGTTGGCGTTGCTCGTGAGTATGAAGGCCGCAGTCTGCATCGGGCCCACGACCGTGCCCGTGGTCGTGTTCGTGCTCGTGCTGCGGGTGGGGGCTGTAGGCGGGGTCGCGGCCGTGCTCCGATCTGGCGTCGCAACCAGGGCGCCAGTCAGGAGGAGGGTCAGGGCGGCGCCCGCCGCGGCAGCGGTAACGCCGAGGCCCGCGAAACCTGCGAGCCGCCGCCGCTGGTACGGGCGGCCCCTGCTTGTGATCGCCGCCAACGGTGGCCGCTCGGGCGTGGCCAGCTCTGACAGGGCATCGCGCAGTTCCCGGCTCAGGGGGCTGTCGTTGGGGTTCTCGTCGTGGTTCATCGATTGGTCTCCGTGGTCGTGGTGGGGGTGAGTTCGCTGGAAAGGGCTGTCATGGCCCGTGATAGGTGAGCCCGGACCGTTCCCGACGCGATGCCGAGCTGCCTGGCGGTCGTGTCGATGTCCAGGTCGAGGAGGACACGCAACACGATCACCTCGCGCTGGCGGGCGGGCAGGCGGCGCAGCGCGGTGAGCACGGCCGCTTCCAAGCCGGTCCCCTGGCTTTCAGCTGCCGCGATGTCATGACCGCTCAGCGCCGTTTCCTTGCTGCGCCTATGCCACCACGACGCCCCGGCGTTGAGCGCGGCGCGGACTACCCAGGCCTTGGGGGCTGGATGACGGCTGACCTTGTGCCACGACGCCCACGCCCGGGCGAACGCCTCGGCGGTCTGGTCCTCGGCCAGCGTCATGTTGCCGGTGGTGGCGGCCACGGCCCGCAGGCAGGCGTCCCAGCTCGCCGCGAAGAACTCGGCAAACTCGGCGTTGTCTCGGCTCACACCCCTTAACCCGCCAGCGACCGGAAACGCTTACCTCGACCGGCAAGATTCGCATCGACTGCCCCGGCAACATCTAGCCGATCGGCCTTAGGACAGGAACTGTCCGCATATCAATATACGGTGAGGTAAATGACCGACACCCTGGCTCCCGATCCCCGACGTTGGCGTGCCCTCGGCGTCATCGCCCTGGTGCAATTCATGCTGGTGCTCGACATCACCGTCGTGAACGTCGCCTTGCCCCACATCCAGACCGACCTTCACTTCAGCCGGGCCGGCCTGGCCTGGGTGGTGGACGGCTACGTCCTGACCGCAGGCGGTCTACTCCTACTGGGCGGCCGCCTTGGCGACCTACTGGGCCGGCGCCGGCTGTTCATCGGCGGCGTTCTGCTGTTCGCCGCCGCCTCGGCCGCCAGCGGAGCGTCCGCCGACGCGGGGATGCTGGTCGCCAGCCGGTTCGTTCAAGGCATGGGCGAGGCCATTGCTTCACCAGCCGCCTTCGGCCTGGTCGCCCTGCTGTTCACCGACGCCAAGGAGCGGGCCCAGGCCATCGGCATCTTCGGTGGGGTGGCCGGGCTCGGCGGGACCCTGGGGCCCGTCATCTCCGGCGTCTTGATCAGCGTCGCCTCGTGGCGCTGGATCTTCTACGTCAATGTCCCAGTGGGCATCTTCGCCGCTTTGGTCACCCTTCGGCTGGTGTCGGAGAGCCGGGCCGAACGGGCCCGGAACGCGCCGCGGCCCGACTTCGAGGGGGCCATCCTGGGCACGGCCGGGCTGGTCGGCATCGTCTACGGGTTGATCTCCGCCGGCGATCATCCCTGGGGATCGACCCAGGTGGTCGTCTCGATGGTCGCCGGTGTCGCCGCCCTGGCCGCCTTCGTGGCGCGGGAGCGGACGGCGAGCGATCCCCTGGTACCGGTCGGCTTCCTGCACAACCGGACGCGGGTGAGCGCCAACATCGCCAACCTGTTCTTCGCCAGCGTGTTCTTTACGGTGTTCTACCTGCTCACCCTGTACCTGCAGGACGTGGAGCACTATTCGACCATCGAGACCGGCGTCGCCTACCTCCCATTCGGGATCGTCATCGGCCTCGGTATAGCCACCTCCAGCGCTCTTGTAACGAGAATCGGCCTCAAGCCGCTCCTCAGCGCCGGGTCCCTCCTCACCGCCGTCGGCGTCCTGCTGCTCTCCCGCATCGCCGTCCACGGCTCCTACGTCGACGACACGCTGCCGGCCCTGATAGTCACGGCCTTCGGCTCCGGCCTTAGTTTCGCCGCCTTCGGCAACGCGTCGATGCACGACGTGTCCGGCCAGGACGCCAGCCTGGCGGCGGGCGTCCAGTCCACCTCGCAGCAGGTGGGCGGCGCCGTCGGCCTGGCCGTGCTGGCCACGATGGCCCTGCGCCACGCCCGCTCGGCCGTTGCCCACGGAACCAACGCCGCGGCGGCTAGCACACAGGGTGCGGTGCTGGCCTTCCGGATCGGCGCCCTGGTCGCCCTGGCCGGCGCCATCTTCATTGCCTTCGCTCCCATCGCCGCCCCCGGGTCGGTGGCCGCGGTCGCTGACCCGGCCGCCGGACCGGCGACGGACCAAGCAGCCGAACCGCCGGCTATCTGACAGCAGTGGCGACGGTCAGCTGATGGGCACGTCCCGTCGGCCGGCCAGCCCTACAAAAGCGCCGGCGCGGTGGCTTTCCACGCCCCCAGGATCTCCCGCTCGCGCCGGGTCCGGCCCCGGCCGACGCCGACGCCGGTATAGCGAGCCAGCGAGAGGCCGCTGAGCATGGCCAGGGTCATCTCGATGAAGAGAGCGGCCTCCTTGTCGCCGGGTTCGGCGCCAAACAGCTCGAGGCTTTGCTGGCGGATGACGGTTGTCAGCCGGCCCCGCACGCCGCCCAGCAGACTATCGAGCTCGGGGTCGGTGTGAGCTGCCACGTTGAGCTCCAGCCAGGCCACGAACAACGGCCGCGAGGAGCTGGCCCACCAGGCGTCGATCGCGGCCGCGATCCGATCGCCGCCCGATGTGGATCGGAGCCGCTCAGCCGCCTGATGCATCTCCGCGCTGAGCCGGTCGACGAGGCGCTCGACCGCAGCGGCGACCAGTTCGCTCTTGGTGCGGAAGTGGTACTGCATCGCACCCCTCGAAACCCCGGCCCGGTCCGCAACCAGGGCGGCTGTCGTGTTGGTATGCCCGAGTTCGAGCAGGCAATCGACGGCCGCATCGAGCACCTTGGCCCGGGTGGTCGAGCTGCGCTCCTGCTGAGGCGTCCGCCCGACCCCTGCCCGACGCTGCCCTTGGCCGCCGCCCACTACCGCCCTACGCCGCGGCCGAGGGCGCCTTGTACACGCCGACAACGGCTGCCCCACCCAAGCCGAGGTTGTGCTGCAACGCCACCTTGGCGCCGTCGACCTGCCGCGCTTCCGCCAGGCCTCGGAGCTGCCAGTTGAGCTCGGCGCATTGCGCCAGCCCGGTCGCACCCAGCGGATGGCCCTTGGAAATGAGCCCACCCGACGGGTTGACCACCCAGGAGCCCCCGAAGGTGACCGCACCGGAGTCGATCAGCTCGCCGGCCTTGCCCTCGGGGCACAACCCGAGCGCCTCGTAGGTCACCAACTCGTTGGCCGAGAAGCAATCGTGCAGCTCGATGACGTCGACGTCCTCTGGGCCGACGCCCGATTGCTCGTAGACCCGCTGCGCGGCGGCCCGCGTCATGTCGGACCCGATCAGCTTGATCGAGCTCTTCTCGTCGAAGGTCGACGGGAAGTCGGTGGTCATGGCCATGCCGGCGATCTCCACCGCCTGCGCCTCCAGCCCGTGGCGGCGCACCACATCCTCGCTGCAGAGGATGGCTGCCGCGGCGCCGTCGGATGTCGGGCAGCACTGCAGCTTGGTCAGCGGCGCGTACACCATCGGCGCGGCCTGGATCTGCTCCAGCGTGTACTCGTCCCGGAACTGCGAGTAGGGGTTGTTGACCGAGTGGGTGTGGTTCTTGTGGGCGATCTTGGCCAGTTGCTCGGCTGTGGTGCCGTAGCGCTCCATGTGCTCCCGACCGGCGTTGCCGAAGAACTGGGCCGCCGGCGGGGCCGCCTCGAACCCGCGCAGCTCGACCATGAGCGTGGCATGGCGGTCCATGGGCATGGTGCGGTCGGCGAAGGTCGTCGAAAGCGAGCCCTTCTGCATCTTCTCGAAGCCCAGGGCAAGGACGCAGTCAGCCAGACCGCCCTCCACGAACTGCTTGGCCATGAAGAGGGCGGTGGAGCCGGTGGCGCAGTTGTTGTTGACGTTGTACACGGGGATGCCGGTGAGGCCCAGCTGGTACACCGCCCGCTGCCCGCAGGTCGAGTCGCCGTACACGTAGCCGACGCACGCCTGCTCGATATCTCCGTAGGGAATGCCGGCGTCGGCGAGGGCCTTGGTCCCAGCCTCCTCGGCCATTTGCGGGTAGTCCCAACCTTCTCGGGAACCGGGCTTTTCGAACTTCGTCATCCCGACCCCTACGACGTAGACCTTGCGGCCCATGCTGGCCTCCTAGCGTTTCTGATGGATGATGGCGACTGGGGGGTTGGTGATCACCGGTGTCCTCAGCCCTTGAGGGCGGTGTACAGACTCGCAATCTCGTCGGTAGCCGAGGACGGGATCGTGAACCCATCGGTGGCCCGGATCTGATCGAGATGGTCCCGCACGTCCTCGGGGCTGGGCACCACGTCTTTGCCCGCGAACCAACCCGGGCTGAGCCCGACGAACACCCGGGCGATGCGCCCCCCACCGACGCTGAATACCTCATGGGTCAGGGTGCACTCCTTCGAGGCCAGGAACGTCACCAGAGGGGTGACGTGTTCGGGGGCCAGGGCATCGGCGAGAGGTCCGAGCAGGCTCTCTGTCAAACGGGTCCGGGCCAGAGGGGCGATGACATTGGAGGTGATACCGGCCTTCGCCCCTTCTACCGCCAGCACGTTGGATAGGCCGACCAGGCCCATCTTGGCGGCCCCATAGTTGGTCTGGCCGAAATTGCCGAACACCCCCGCCCCGGACGTGGTGTGGATGAAGCGGCCGTAGCCCTTCTCTTTCATCACCCGGAAGGCCGGCTGACTGACGTTGAACGCCCCCTTGAGGTGCACGGCGATAACCGCGTCCAGGTCGGCCGGGTCGAGCTTGGCGAAGCTCTTGTCGCGAAGAATGCCAGCGTTGTTGATGACGATGTCGACGGTCCCGTAGGCGTCCAGCGCGGTCTGCACGATGGCCGCGCCCCCCTCCGGCGTGGCTACAGACTCGTGGTTGGCGACGGCCTCGCCACCCGCCTCGACGATCTCCTTGACCACCTGCTCGGCTGGGCTGTCGCTAGCGCCAGTCCCGTCGGGATTCCCCCCCAGGTCGTTGACCACGACCCTCGCTCCCCGCTCCGCTAAAGCCAACGCGTGGCAACGACCCAAGCCCCCGCCGGCTCCGGTCACGATCGCCACCTCACCATCGAAGGTCACAGCTGACACGTCGTCTCTTCCTTCCGTCGCCTCGGGCCGGTCGACTCTAACCGGACGCCGACAAAACAAGCAAGCGCGCTTGCTTTCTGGTGCGGTAACAGCCTCGTCCCTAGATCGGGGCGCGCGGGACTATGACCTTGCCGAAGGGGAACAGGACCATGGGAATGAGTTTAAAATTTCCCAGTCCCAGCGGGATCCCGATCACCGTCAGGCATAACGCCACGCCCGTAAAGAGGTGGGCGATCGCCATCCACAGCCCGACGAGCACGAACCACACCACGTTGCCGAGAAAGGTCAGGCCGGTGTCGCCACCTGAGCGAGTCATCACGACCCGGCCGAACGGCCAGAACGCGAACCGCGCCAGCTTGAAGCATTGCAGCCCGAATGGGATCCCGATCAGGGTGCAGCACAGCGCGAACCCGACTACTGAGTAGACCAGAGCAAGCCAGAATCCGGAGAGCACCAGCCAGATGATGTTGAGGAGGAGGCTCCCCGCCCCTGGTGCGCCCCTTCCGTACGGGCCGGCGCCGGCGGGCGTCGAACCACCCGGCTGAGCCTCCGGCGGGTACCAGCGGTCGTCCGATGCCTGCCACCACCCGGGCCCCTGCGACACGTTGCTCATGACACCACTTTGCCTCAGGTCACCCCGTGGTGGGATCAGCGCCGCACCGAGTGGGCCGAATGCAGTTCCGTCCAGTCGACGATTACCTGGCGGCTAGTCATACGCCAACGTCCGTCGTCATCGCAGGCGAAGCGGTCGTGGTAGCGGATCATCATCACCAGATCGGTCGGCCCGCTGCGGCTTCGATCGTAATGGTGGGCGAGACAGTGGGCCCGGCCCGTCGCGGCACCGCCGTCAGCCAGGTCGAACAACGCTCCGCCGACGTGATGGAACGTGCGGTGGTAACCGGCGACGGTATCGAGGAGATCACCGATCTGCTCGCCGCGCCAGGACTGCTCAACGGGCCCGTCCTCGGTCTGGACGCGAACCTCGGCGTCATCGGTAAACAGGGCCAGCAGGGCGCCCCGGTCCCTCCGGTCCACGCTGTCGGCGTAGGCGTCGACGAGCTGGCGGAGAGAAGCCAGATCCTCAGCCGAAAGCGACGCGCTCGCCACCCCTCAACCGCCCCTAACCCATGATGCGCCCGAGATGGCTCGCGCCGCGGTGGCGAAGAAGTCCGCCAACCCGTCTTCCGAGGTGACGAACACGCTCATCGGCACGTCGATGTCGGTAACCCCAGCTTCGATCAACACGGGCGCACCCTCGATGGTGGCCGCCAGGTCGGGCCGCGCGCCGCCGGAGTGGCCCGCCGAAGTCCGCCCGATGCGAGCCGCCGACCGCACCCGCAGCCCGGCCGGGTCACGACCCGCGGCAGTCAACAACTCCCGCAGCTTGGCGACCCCCTCGGCGATCCCGGTCCGCCGTTCCCCCATGATCGGGATCCAGCCGTCACCCAGTTCGACGATGCGCCGTTGGTTTCGCGGCGTGAGGGTGCCCGAGAAGAGCACCGGCGGGCCGCCGGGCCGGACCGGTTTCGGCTCACACCAGACCTGGGCGAATGACACGGTCGCAGACGTAAAGCTCGCCGGCGAGGCCGACCACAGAGCCCGGCAGGCCGCGATCCCGTCCGTTAGAGCCTGACCCCGACTGGCGTAGTCGACACCCACCGCCTCGAACTCCTCCTGCTGCCAACCCGTGCCCACGCCTAGCTCGAGGCGGCCTCCTGAGACGGCGTCAATCGTCGCCGCCCACTTGGCCAGTAGGGCGGCGGGACGCAGGGGGACGATGAGAATCCCCGTCGTCAGCCGGATCTGCGTGGTCACCGCGGCGATCGCCGTCAGCACCGTGAGAGGCTCGACCCACGGCGCCGCCGGTGAAAACGGAAACTCACCCCACGGATAGCGATCCACCCGTGGTCCCATGACGACGTGGTCCGAGAGGGACACCCCGCTGAAGCCGGCGTCCTCGGCTCGTCGGGCCAACTCGACCAGGCTCCGGGCATTCGAACCCGGCTCCGATCCCACCGGAAGTCGCAGGGTGATCTCGGCGGCGGTCACCGGCCGGCGGGCGTAATCGGAACGCGGAGGTGCTGGGACACGTCGCCCACCATGTCGACCAGGGTGTAGTCGCGCTCGGAGAAGCGCCACCTTCCGTTGACCCGTTCGAAGCGATCGTGATAGCGGCCGCAAACAATGGCCTGTAGAGGGAGCGTGTCGGTCTGCTGGAAGACGGTGTGATAGGACCGGCATGTCGCGGTGTCGGCCGCCTCGTCCACCTCGACGATTGGGTTGGTGATCACGTGCTTGGTGCGAAGGGTGCCGTCGGCGTGCCTGATGACCATGCGGTTGAGTACAGCCAGCATGGCGTCGGCGTCGATCTTCGGCGTTCCTTCCGGGCCCATCACGAACTGGGCGTGGACGAAGAGCTCGTCGGCGACGTCCTCGAACCGGCCCTCGTCCATCAACTCGGCGTAGCGGTAGACCAAGTTGCACACGGCGACCTCGCTCCGAACGTCAACGCTGTCCAAGCCCACCTTCCTCCCCTCCCGTTGCGCGCCGATCGACTCTAGAATACGGTTTCACTTTACGACAGTCTGCAGGAGGCGCCGGCCGTGCGATCGTTCACCCATCCCGCCATCGACGCCGTCCGCGAAGCCGGGCCGGAGTTGCGCACCGAAGCGGCCCGATCGGCTGAGGAGCGCCGCCTGTCCGAGGCGACCGTCAAGATCCTGCGCGAAACCGGCGTCATGCGCCTGTGCCAACCTAGCCGTCACGGCGGATTCGAGGCTGACCCGCGGGTCTTCGTCGAGGCCATGATGATCACCAGCGAGTACGACGGCGCGGCCGGATGGGTGCTCGGCGTCGTCGGCGTGCACAACTGGCACATTGGCTTGTATCCCGACGAGGTGCAGGCCCAAGTCTGGGATGAGGATCCTGACACCTGGATCAGCTCCTCCTATAACTACGTCGGCAAGGCTCGCCGGGTCGAGGGAGGGTTCCAGCTCACCGGACGCTGGTCTTTTTCCTCGGGATGCGAGCATGCCCAGTGGGTGTTCGTGGGCGGCTTCGTCTACGACGACGACGGCAAACCAGTCGAGATGCGCCACTTCCTTCTCCCCCGAACCGACTACGAGATCGTCGACGTGTGGCACGTGGCCGGACTGTGCGGGACGGGCAGCAACGACATCACCGTCGACGACGCCTTCGTCCCGGACGCTCGCAGCATGAGCTGGCCCGACCTCCAAGCCCACCGCTGCCCGGGCGTCGAGGTCAACACCTCGCCGCTGTTTCAGGTCCCGTGGGGCTCGATGTTCCTCAATGCGGTGACGGCGCCGATGGTCGGCATGGCACGGGGCATGCTCAGCGACGCCCTCGGTCTCATCAAACACCGGGTCAGCGGGTACGTGCCGCCCGGGCCTACGACCGGTCCTTTCGACGCCAAGCGGATCTGGCCCGCGGTGACGATGGCGAAGCTGGCCGAGGCCTCGGGCGAGATCGACGCCGCCCGGGTGCAAATGCTCGACAACCTGGGCGAGATCTACGCCCACGCCGTCGCCGGCGAGCCGATCCCGCTGGCGGTCCGGGCCCGAGCTCGGCGCGACCAGGTCATGGCGGTCAAGCGGGCCACTGACGCGGCCAACACCATCTTCTCCCTCGCCGGCGGCCGCGGCTTGTCGCTCAGGAGCCCGATCCAACGCCTGTGGCGAGACGTGCACGCCGGCTCGCACCACGTGGTCAACGGGGCCGACCAGGCCCTCACCAGTTACGGCGCCTACCTGATGGGCGAGCCGATCGAGGACGCGCTGGTCTGAGTGCCCCGGCGCTAAAGGTGAAGCTCAAGCTGGATCTCCACGAGATCTACAACCGGGGCGGGGAGATCGACGCGGCCCTGCGGGCGGTGATCGATGAGGCGGTGGCGAAGAAGGCATCGGTGGTGGAGATCATCCCGGGCAAAGGCAGCGGGCAGCTCAAGAAACACGTCCTGCGCTTCCTGGACCAGAAGGAGATCAAGGCGCTGTACCACCGGGTCGAGAAGGACTCCCACAATTTCGGGAGGGTATTCGTGCATTTCCGCTGGAAGTAGCCCGCGGGTACCGCCCATTTACCAGGCGGACCGCTGGATGACAGTCGGGAGGGCATCGGGCGGCAGGGGCCGGGCGAAGAGATAGCCCTGGGCCTGGTCGCAGCCGAGCTCGCGCAGACGATCGAGTTGGCCCCCCGTCTCGACCCCCTCGGCGATGGATCGCAGACCCAGGCTGGCAGCCAGGTTCACCACGGCGGAGACGATGCGATCGTCCTCCTGGTCGGTCTCGAGACCTCGGACGAATGATCTGTCTATCTTGACGAAGGTCAGGGGCAGCCGGCGAAGGTGGGTAAGCGAGGCGTACCCGGTCCCAAAGTCGTCGAGTCCGATCTCGGCGCCGAGATCGCGGATGCGCGCCAGTTGCTGCACGATGTGAGGTCGCAGGTCGATGATCGCCGTCTCGGTGAGCTCGAGGTGCAAGCGTTGCGGGTCGAGCCCAGTCTGGGCGAGTGTCTCTCCCACGAATGTGGTCAGGTCGTAGCGGTCGAGTTGGTGGGAAGAGATGTTGACGGCGATCGTCAAGCGGCTCTCCGGAGGTCCTGGCAGGTGCCAGCTACACGCCTCGTGGCAGGCCATTTCGAGTACTCGCTCGCCGAGCGGAACGATGAGCCCGCTGTCTTCTGCAGAGGGGATGAAGGCCGCTGGGAGCACGATGGAGCCGTCGAGTTCGGCGAGCCGGGCGAGCGCCTCGAAGCCGGTAACGCCCCCACTACGAAGGTCAATGATGGGTTGGTAGTGGACGATGACCCGTCCGGCGTCCAACGCCGATTGGAGGGCGCGTTGCTCCGCTGATCGCTGTCGGACTTTGCGGCCGAGCGCGCTGTCGAAGACCTCCACACGCGCGCCACCAAGCCCTTTGGCGTGGTACATGGCCGTATCCGCCTCAGTGAGCAGCGTCTCGGCCGTCGCTCTTCCGCCAACAGCCATCGAGATGCCGACGCTCGCGGTGACCGGTTCAGTGTCCTTTCGGTCGTGCGGCCCGCGAAACGCGGTGACAAGGCGATTGGCGATAGATACCGCGTGCACCTGGCTATCGACATCCGGCGCGAGGACGGCGAACTCGTCGCCGCCGATTCGGGCGACAGTGTCCATCGGTCGCAGGGCTGCTCTCATCTGTTCGGCAACCCGCCGCAACACCGCGTCACCCGCGGCGTGCCCGTGTGTGTCGTTGACCTGCTTGAAGTCATCGAGGTCGACGAAGAGGACGGCGACAAACCGACGGGAGCGCTGAGAATGCGATAGGGCTTGGGCGATGCGATCGACAAGGAGGTTCCGGTTGGGCAGCCCGGTCAGCGCGTCATGGGTTGCCTGCTCGGTGAGTGCAGCCTGGGCATCCTGGAGTTCGGCCATCCTCTCGGCCTGATCCCGCCCGAGCCGAGCGATCTCTCGATCCTGGGCCTTTCGGGCGGTGAGGTCGGTGAACGTGAGGCAGATGAGCTGGTCGCTGTCCACTTCGAGGGGGGAGCTTCCGACCAGGACCGGCACTACCGCACCATCGCCGTCGAGCAGATCGAACTCGACGGTGGTGCCGACCCCCCCAGGACCCCGGATCTCGTCCAATCCGATCGGGACGTCGGCCGCCATGAACCTGGCCAGAGGTGACCCGACAATCGTCTCTCTCGAGCACGACAGCAACTCAGCCAGTCGTCGATTGGCATACAGGATGAGCCCGCTCGACGAGACTGTCGCGGCCCCGTCCCGCATGTTCTCAACGAACATCCGGTAGGGCCGGTCGGCGGTAGACAACGTGAACACGCGCTGCTCACTTCCACCATCGGAGATGACAAACGCATCGACCTCGCCCGCGCCGATGGCCCGAAGAATGTCTTCGGTCTCTGCCAGTCGGACCAGCGCATCGGAGAGTGTCGTCGGCCCTCCGGCTACTTCATCTGTCATGGCGGCGCGCTCGACGGGCTTGGCCTCTAGCATTTGAGCCGGCAGTTGGGCCGGACCGAGCGCGTGTCCCGACCGAGGCAGCCGCGGCGGAAGCGGGAACGTTCGGGCATGCGGTTCTAGTCAGCGTGTTCTGGAAACGTCAGTGGGGGCCCGAATGCCCAGCCCTAGGAGCACCCTGTCAGTGTCCGACAGATCGCCAACTACCCTCCGGACCGGCAAAGGCCGATACTGGACCAGGGTGGGTGCAGCGCGCACCCGGCTGGTGCGGACAGCTGCCGGATCTTCGTGTATATCGACGATCGATAGGTGATACCGGCCGTCCAGGTGCATCTCGCACAATCGTCTGGCGTTGGCAATGGCTCGAGCCGAGAGATCCGAGCCCCCACTGACAAACAATGTCAGCTGATGGGACCCGTCACCGGAGCCGACGAACTCCGGTGCCGCCACTCCCTCGCTCACGGCGTCGCTCGCGGTTGCAGCCGGAGTCCGACCAGAACACTTTCGGTGTTGGAAAGGTCACCGATCATCTTCCGTAGGGGTAGGGGAAGCCGGCGGACGAGGGTTGGGATGGCGACTACATCATCCTCCTGAGCCGCAGACGGGTTCTCGACCAGGTCCACGATCTCAATCTCGTAACGCCCGGCCAAGTGGCGTTCGCACAGTTTCCTCAGATTGCTGAGCGCGTCCAACGACTTCGGCGACTGGCCGGCGATGTACAAGCGGAAGTACCAAATCTCCTCTTCGTCGGCGATGGGCAAAAAGGTGGCACTCACGACGAACGGACGTTCCCGTCAAGTACAGGAGCAGTGCCCTCGGGCTCATCAGCATCGGCCTGGCGGAGCCGGCCCTGCTCGACGCGCTGCGAGGCCCGATTCTCGTCGCCGGTGGAGCCTTGGCTCACTGAGCGCCCCACGATGTCGGCTTCGTCTTGGAGTTCACGCCACAGAGTTGCAGTTTGAGCCTCGACCGATTCGCGGCGCCGCGCCAGTTTGCCTCGAAGCTGCTCGAGGTCCTGTAGCCGTACCGTTTCGTCGGACCGTTCCCGGGCCTCCTGGGCTTCGCGAGCGGAGCCGGTGAGCACCCCATGGGGACCGACGTAGACGTCGGTCAACTCGACGCCGTGACTCGTGAGGAGGAACTCGCGGATCTGGTTGGAGTGGGCCATCCCACGGGACTTGAGGAGGGACAAGGTGCGGTTGCGCTCCCCGTTGCCGGCCGCGGTCTCGATGAGGAGCCAGGTATCGACGAGAGACGCGATCTGGTGGTCTGTCTGGTTTGCTTGGGCGTCGGAGTTCAGACTGGTGAACAGGCCGGTCACGCCTCTGGCCTTCAAGAAGTCCACCTGGCGGGTCAGCATGGCCGCCACGTTGGGCTCAGTGGCGATGCGCAGGAGATCTGAAACCGGGTCCAAGATGACCACGGCCGGGTCGAACTCGCCGACGAGTTTCTGCATGGCAAAGAGGTGGGCTTCGAGGCCGAGGAGGTTAGGACGGGTGCACTGGAAGCGCAGCAGGCCGGCGTCCACCCATTGCTTGAGGTCGATGCCGACCGAAGCCATGTTCCGCAGGATCTCCCCCTCAGACTCTTCGAAAGCGAAGTACAGGGCTCGGTCCCCTAGTGCGCAGGTGGCGTCGCAGAAGTGCGCAGCCAAAGTCGACTTCCCGGTGCCGGCCGTGCCGCTGACGAGGACGGTGCTCCCCTTGTAGAAGCCCCCATCGCCGAGCATGGCATCGAGGCGGGCCACGCCTGTCGATACCCGCTCCGTCGACACGATGTGCAGCAGGGCTGGTGAGGTGATCGGCAGGACGGATATCCCCGTCTCGGCGATCAGGAACGGGTACTCGTTGGTCCCGTGCAGCGAGCCTCGGTACTTGAGGATTCGCAACCGTCGGGTCGAGGTCTGCTCGGTCACGCGGTGGTCGAGGACAATCACGCAGTCCGAGACGTACTCTTCGATGCCATAGCGGGTGAGGGTCCCATCGCCGCGTTCGCCGGTGATCACCGTGGTGACCCCTCGGTCTTTCAGCCAGCCGAACAACCTTCGCAGTTCGAAGCGCAGAACGGCCGTGTTGGAGAACGCGCCGAACAACGTCTCGATGGTATCGATCACGACCCGTTTGGCGCCCACCTTGTCGATGGCGGCTCCGAGGCGCAGGAACAGCCCGTCGAGGTCCCACTCCCCCGTTTCTTTCGTGCCCGTCGCATCTACCTTGATGTGGTCGATCACCAGCTGACCATCGGCCGTGAACTGGTTGAGGTCGAAGCCGAGCGACGCCACGTTGGCGATGAGGTCCTCGGCCGATTCTTCGAACGCCACCATCACGCCGGGCTCGTCAAACTCGGTGATGCCGCGAACGAGGAATTCCAGGGCTAGGAGCGTCTTGCCGCATCCCGCCGGGCCACAGACAAGTGTCGGTCGCCCCCTTGGCAGACCGCCGCGGGTCACCTCGTCCAAACCGCTGATGCCCGTCGGCGTCTTAGGGAGCTCACCCCTTCGGACAGCTGACTCGATGGTGGCGCCCGACCTCTTAGTAACAGTCGCCTGCGTCGTAACCATGGCTCGTGTCCTCTCGTCTGGGAGGCGTCGAGCCGGTCACCGGGGCCGGCGACATCTGGTCATCCGTACCCGAACCTGGCGTCTCTCTAGAATTCTGCCACGACCAGTAATCGTCGCGTCACCCATAGTAACAGTTCGGTGTCCGTCGCGCCCCTGGGACTCCGGTCCTCTCCTACTGAGCCGGGACGCTGGTGACGAGCCGGGCCCGCACCAGCGGCTCGAAATGCTCCAGCGGCTCGCTCTTGTAGTCGGCGTCAAAGGCGGTCTGGTCGTACTTGGCGCAGAACTCCTCGGTGTGCTCGAAATACGGAGAGTCCCGGTGCGCCTCCCGGGCATCCTTGTCCAGCCCGATGTAGTGCCAGAAGTAGTAGCCCTGGAAGATCCCGTGGTGTTCGACCATCCAATGGTTGGCCTCCGACACGAACGGCTTGAGGATGGCCGCCCCGATCGCCGGATGGTTGAACGGGGACAGCGTGTCGCCGATGTCGTGCAGCAGGGCGCAGAGCACGTACTCCTCGTCCCGGCCGTCGCGCTCGGCTCGGGTGGCCGTCTGGAGGGAGTGCTCGAGTCGGCTCACCGGGAACCCGCCATGATCGCTCTGCAGGTAGCGGAGCTGCTCCAGCACGTGCTCAGGGACGAAGCTCTGGGTGACGTTGAGCTGGGGGGAGATGACCGCCCAGTCATCGGCGGTGGACTCCTCGAAGGTCCGGAACTTGGCCTGGTGAGCAGTGATCGTCATGCCCCCAGGCTACCGCTCGCTCTACAGAGCGGCCAGGGCCAGCCCGCCGGCCGCGGCAGCCGCGCCCGAGAGCGCGCTGAGCACGACGTTGCGGCCAGCCAGCCGGCGCTCTCCCTCCTCGAACAGGGCGATGGTCTCGAAACTCCACGTGGAAAAGGTGGTGTACGCGCCTACCAGTCCCGTTCCGACGATCAGCTTGGGCGGCCCGGGCAGCCCGTGATAGATGGCCAGCCCACTCAACAGGCCGAGCCCGAACGAGCCGGACACGTTGACCACCAGCGTGCCCCGCGGAAAGGCGCCGCCGATCCGCTCAGTGACGACGGTATCGACGACGTAGCGCAGGGGGGCGCCGATGGCGCCGGCGAGCCCGACCAGCACCCACTCCCACCAACTCATCCGGTGGGTTCGCGGCCAGCCGGTCCAGAGTCATCGCGAGAGTGGCGGACATAGCGGAGCACCTCGACGTCCTCGACGATCACCAGGCCCCCTTCGACAAGCTCTTGAATCGCTTCGGCGAAGGCCGCGATGACCGGGGCGGAGTCGATGACCACAATGCAGACTGGCAGGTCGTCCGATAGGGACAGGATCCGGGTGGTGTGAATGTGGTTGGACTTGCCGAATCCCTCTACTCCGCGAAACACCGTCGCCCCGGCCAGGCCGGCGGCATGGGCTCGTTTGACTATCTCGAAGGCAAGTGAATGGCGCCCGACGTGGTCCTGTTCGCCGATCAGGATGGTGAGGCGCTTGGCCGGTCCGGACAGGTCCATTTAGGCAGCCTTTCTGCTCCAGGCAGCGCGCGCCAGCACCATCCCGATACGGGCCACGGCCAGCCCCGCAACCACCGAGACGACCAGGTACAGCACCGCCATGGCGGCGTGTCCGGCCCGCACCAGCAGGTCGATCTCCACCACGAAGGTGGAGAACGTGGTCAGGCCCCCGCAGAAGCCCGTTCCGATCAGCGGTCGGAGGTACCGGGTAGGCGCCCCCCGCTCCAGGGCCGCGACCACGACGAAGCCGAGTACAAAGCACCCGGACAGGTTGACGATCAGGGTGTCCGCCGGGAACCCGTTGACGGCTGGCGGGAGGACCCGCTGCACGGCTACCCGCAGCAGCGTGCCCGCTGCCCCGCCGAGGCCGATGGCAACCAGTACCCCGGGCGAGAACCGTTGTCGCACACTGCAGTATCGCGGTCGGGCTGCTGCGGCCGGGCGATGACCCTACGGAGTGGTCGTCGGCGTGGAGCAGTTGAGGCTGGCGCCAGCCATCTTCAGGGCGGCCAATCCACCAGGGCCGGGCGACGCCAAGGTGACCGGGGCTAAAGAGTCTTGTCCCGATGCCTCGGAGACCGCGGCCTGGTCAGAGCACAACCCGGCGATGCCGCCTGGGGCGATGTCGAGCCCGGAGGAGGCCGACCCGGAGAGCGTTTTGGCCAGCATGACCGCCAGGATCAGCATAACGACCACCGAGACCAGCTTCATTATCAGGCGGCTGCTCATGCTCACCCCCGCGTTATCGGCTGGTTTGCGGCGCGCCCTAAGGTCTCAGATCATGACCGAGGTGCGTGGGGCGCGAGCGCTGGTGACAGGGGCCAATGGCGGACTCGGCCGCGCCATCGCCATCGGGTTACGAGCGCAGGGCGCCGAGCTGGTGGTGACCGGCCGGCGGGCCGGGCCGGTCGAGGCGGTGGCCGCCGAGGTAGGCGGAAGAGCGATCGTGGCCGATCTGGCCGACCGGTCGCAGCTCGAGCGGATCCTGGCGGAAGCGGGCGACCTGGATATCCTCGTCGCCAACGCCGCTCTCCCAGCGTCGGGCGACCTGGGCGACTGGGAGCAGCACCAGATCGACCGGGTCCTCGAGGTCAACCTGGCGAACCCGATTGCCATGACCAGGGCCCTGCTGCCGAGGTTCCGGGAGAGGGGATCGGGTCATTTCGTCTACGTATCGTCGTTGTCGGGGAAGGTGGCATCGAAGGGGGCGTCGCTCTACTCGGCTACCAAGTTCGGGTTGCGGGGCTTCGCCGGCGGCTTGCGCGCTGACGTCCACGGCAGCGGCATCGGAGTCTCGGTCATCTTCCCGGGTTTCGTGCGCGACGCCGGCATGTTTGCCGACTCCGGTGCCACCCTGCCCCGCGGCGTGGGCACGGTATCCCCCGAGGCCGTCACCAAGGCGGTCCTCAAGGCCATCCGGGCCGACAAGGCCGAGGTAGACGTGGCACCGATCAGCCTGCGGGCCGGCGCCTTGATCGGCGCCTTGGCGCCCGGCTTGTCCGCCACCGTCCAGGCCCGGGTCGGCAACGGCCTCTCCGAGCAACTCATCGAGGCTCAGCGCGACAAGCGATAGCACCCGCCGGCGCACCCCGCCGGGGCCGGGCCACCCCACGCCTTCGGACCCCCGCCGGGCCACGCCCGCCGGCGCACCCCCACCGGGGCCGGGCCACCCCCGCCGGCGCACACCCCCGCCGGCGCACCCCCCGCCGGCGCACCCCCCGCCGGGGTTCCCTTCGCCGAGAGCTTCTGCATCGAGACGGACAGACCTCCCGGGAGAAAATCGTTACCCAGGCTAAGTGTGTCCACTCGCCCGCTTGGACACGGCACCGACACGGACAGACTTCGCTACGCAACTATTTCCGGCGCCGAGGTCTGTCCTTTCCGGGGCGCGGCTGCCACGGCTCGACCCAACCCGGGTGCGACCCCTGTCGCCGCTCCGCTCCACCACGCCGGCGGCCACGGCTCGACCCAACCCGGGTGCGACCCCTGTCGCCGCTCCGCTCCACCACGCCGGCGGCCACGGCTCGACCCAACCCGGGTGCGACCCCCCGCCGCCCCGCCCCGCCGGCGCACCCCGAAGCGCCGACCCGCCGGCCACCCGCCGGCCGGCCTCGCCGCCCCGGCGGCGTCCCGGCGGCGTCCCGAAGGACCGCCCGCCGGCACGACCGCCCGTCAGATGGTGAACGCCAGGTTGGCTACTACCCGACGGGCCAGGTCGATGTCGCCGGACAGCAGCACCTTGCCGGCGCCCTCAGCGGCTCCGGCCTGGCCGGACCCGCCGGCGCCTGCTCCGCCCCTGCCGGACCCGTCGGCCGCGCCCGGCGGCCGGTCGAGCACGGCACCAGGGTCGACGCGCCCGCAGGCCAGGCGGGTAAACGTGCTCGACGCCAGCGTGACGGTGGCCGTGGCGGGACCATCGAGTGAGGCGACCAGCTTGGCCCGACCCTCCATGGCGACGTGGAAGGAGCGCTCGACCGGGCCGGTCAGTTCGAGCGTCACAGCCGAACCGTCGGGGGCGCCGGCCTTCTTGCCCACCAGGTAGCCGAGGGCCCGGGCGATCTCGTCGATGGCCTGCTCCGCGACCGGTCCGTCCTCGTGCCCGGGCCTACGGACGGCATCCCGGACATCCTGCTCGTGGACCCAGCAGTCGAACACCCGGATCTGCATGAATCGCCGGTAGTCGGACTGGCCGATCGGAGTCCAGGCTGGCGCGGAAAAATCATCCTCGCTCATAGCGTCGAGAGCGGCCCGCCGGGCCTCGGTCACCTCATCGAACTGGGCCAGGACGGTCTCGCGGGGCTGGCCCGCCAGCGTCGCCACCCACACTTCGTTAAAGCCACCGATGTCGTTGCGCACGTGCTCGGGCCGCCCCGGGTCGATTTCGGGACTGGGCCGGCCCAACAGCATCGACTCGGTGCCAATGACATGGGCGTACTGCGCGGCGACATTCCAACCGGGACAGGCGGTAGCGAACAGCCACTCCTCCTCCGCCAGCGCGGCGCCGACGAAGGCCAGCGAGGTCCAGACCTCGTCCAACTGGTCTCTCAGGCCGGCGGCGGAATTGTCGGCGATGATCCCTGAGGGGTTCGGCGCAAACATCTCAGGCCACCGGGTTGGCGACAGTGTTCCAGTCGCGGGCCGAGAGGTAGGGAGCGAAGCTGGTCCCGATGTGATCCCAGTCGGCTTGGGTCTTCGGGCGGCGCAGCTCGTAGAGGTGAGGGAATTCCGCCCACCCGGCCACCAGGTCCCACAGTCGACCGGCCGCATCTCCTGTCGGTGCCGGCGTAACCACCGGGCCGAAAAGCACCGTCGAGCCGTCCAAGACCAGCGTCGGCACCCCGTACCCACCGAGCCCGAGGACCCGCTCGTGGTCAGCGCACACGTCGTCGTGGGTCGAAAGGTCGGCCATCGCCTCCTCCACGGCGGCGGGATCGAGGCCGACCGAGACCAGCACTTCTGAGGCACCCTCAGGGGTGTGGACCTTGCTGCCCTCCTCGTGCAGAGCCCGGCCGGCAGCCGCGTAGAACCGGTCGACGGCGTCATTGCCGTCGGGGGCGCGCCGCAAGAGGGCGGCCACCCGCAGCAATGACCACCCGTACGACCAGGTTCGCTCCCACGGGTGTTTCTTGCCGTCCTCGCGGTTGACCTCTTCGAGGGAGAAAAACCTCCACGTGATGGTGACGTCCCGCTGCTGGGCGACCGTCCGGATCCACTTGCTGGTCTGGTACGCCCACGGGCACATCACGTCGAAATAGAAATCGACGTCGGTCATAGCCAAACCCTACGCGGGACGACGAGCGAGCGCTCCTACCGCCCGGTCCACTCCGGAGGGCGCTTCTCGATGAAGGCCATCAGGCCCTCCTTGAAGTCCTCGCTACCCATGGCCTTGGCCATGCCCTCGCCCGACAGACGCCAGCCGGCGGCCTCATCGGCGGTCATGGCGGCCAGCAGCACCTGGCGCGAGGCGCGCACGGCGACTGGGGCATTGGCTTCGATGCGGGCTGCCAGCTCCTTGGCCTTGGCCAGAGCCTCGCCGGGCTTGCAGAGGACGTTGACGAGGCCGAACTGATAGGCCCGCTCCGCCTCGACTGGGTCCCCCGTCAAGGTCAGCTCCATGGCCAGGTTGAACGGGAGCTTGCGGGGCAGACGAAACAGTCCCCCGGCGGCCGCCACCAGCGATCGTTTGACCTCGGGGATCCCGAAGCGGGCGGAGGTGGACGCCACGATCAGGTCGCAGGCGAGGGTGATCTCGGTTCCCCCGGCCAGGGCCGGCCCGTCCACCGCCGCGATGATGGGCTTGGTGCGCTCCCGGGAGGTAATCCCCCCGAACCCACCCCGAGCGGTGGACAGGGAGCCAGCCCGGCCGGCGTTGATTTCCTTGAGATCGGCGCCAGCCGAAAACACCGGCGGCACTCCCGTGAGGATCCCGACCCAGAGGGAGTCGTCCGCTTCGAGTTGGTCGATCGCCGCTTCGATGCCGTTCGCCACGTCGGCGTTGACGGCGTTGCGGGCTTCCGGCCGGTTGATGGTGATGACGGCGCGGTGCCCTTCGGTTGCGTATTCGATGGTTGCCATGTGCGCCTACTTCGGCTGGAGACGGGCCGCGCCGTCGATGCGGATGGTCTCGCCGTTCATGTAGCTGTTGGTGATCAGCTCAACCGCCAGGCTGGCGAACTCGGAGGCGTGGCCGAGCCGATCGGGAAACACCACGTCCCGCTTGAGTTTGGCCTTGAACTCCTCGGACGCCTCGCCCGAGCCGTAGATCGGGGTGTCGATGAGCCCAGGGGCGATGGTGTTGATCCGGACGCCGACCACAGCCAGGTCTCGAGCGATCGGCAGGGTCATGCCCACCACCCCGCCCTTGGATGCCGAGTAGGCGGCCTGGCCGATCTGGCCGTCGAACGCCGCCAGGGAAGCGGTGTTGACGATCGCCCCCCGCTCGCCGTCGGCCAGGGGATCGGTCTGGCTCATCGCCGAGGCAGCCAGGCGGAGGCAGTTGAACGTGCCGATCAGGTTGATGGAGATGACCCTGGAGAAGGCGTCCAGGTTGTGGGCCGACTCGTACTTGCCGTCCCTTCCGATCGTCCGCGACGCCCAGCCGATGCCGGCGCAGTTGACGAGCGCCCGCAGCGGGCCAAGCTCCTTGGCGGCCTCGACCGCAGCGGTCACCTCTTCGGTGTTGGTGACATCGGCGTGCGCGAAGATGCCACCGAGCTCCTTGGCCAGGACCTCGCCGGCGGCGTCATTCATGTCGAGCACCACGACTCGAGCGCCCCGGTCGGTGAGCAGGCGCGCCGTCGCCTCACCGAGGCCGGAGGCTCCTCCGGTGACTATGGCTGAAGTTCCCGATATGTCCATAGGTCGGCAGGCTAGGCGAGCACCCGCGACGGGCGACAGCCCGCCGGCGAGTGCCGGCGACCCACTGGCGAAAGGGCTGCCCTGCCTTGGCGGGCGTCCGGTAGGTAGATTCTGCGGCTCTTGGAGGGCAACAGCGAACCACAGGACCTGGGCACACCTGGAACTTCCGCCGGCCGAGCCTGGTTGACCGAGCCGGGCCCCGTGTCCAGGATTTCGGTCGGACTCGTCGCCGTAGCGGCCGCATGGGGCGGGGCAGCCGCGGGTTGCCATCCCACCGGCTCCGCCGGGCTCGACGCGGCCTACCCGGCCCTGGTGGCGGCGTTGGTTACCCTGGCGGCCAGCCGCGCCAATCGCGGTGTCCTGCTGATCGCCGCCGCCATCGGAGTCGCATTCAGCCGGAGCTGGCTGTGGCTGCCGGCTGGGGCTGCCCTCGCCTTGGCGTTCGCCGCCGTGCTCCCCCGACGGCGCTACCCACCCGTGGGCGCGCTGATCGGCGCCCTCGTGGTCCAGGTAGCCCTGCGGTGGCCCCAGATCGGGTTTCATGGCTTGACCGTGCTTGTCGCGAGCGCACTGGTGCTGTTGGTCGGGATCTCGGCCTGGCTCGACCTCAGCCAGAGATACCGCCGGCTGACCGTCGTGGCATCCGGAGCCGTACTCGGGTTGGCTGCGATCCTGTCTATCCCGGTGGTCCTGACGGGCTTGATGTCAGAGGGAGCGGTAAGTCTTGGTTCTGGCGCCGCGCAAGCGGCCCTCCACGACGTCTCCAGTGGCAATGCCCCAGAGGCGGTCGCTGATCTCGGGAAGGCGTCGGGGGACCTGGGCCGAGCCCACCGACGGACCGACGCCTGGTGGACCCTGGGCGGCCAGCTGGTGCCGTTCGTGGCCCAGCAGCGGCGGGCCATCGTCGAGGTGACCGGCGAAGGTCACGATGTAACCGCGGCGGCTGCGACCGAGGCCGGCGCCATCAATTTTCACGACCTCTCCGACTCCCACGGCCGGATCGACCTGCCCGCGATCAAAGCCCTCGCCGGCCCGGTGGACGCGCTCGACTCCCAGATCATGGTGGCCCGTGACGTCATCGCCCGCAGCCAGTCCGGATGGCTCGTGGCCCCGATCGCCGGCCGCCTTAGCCGGCTCGAAACCGAGTTGACCAAGGCGGGAAACGAGGTGGACCTGGCCGCCGAGGCGGTCAAGGACGCACCCGACCTGCTCGGCGGGGACGGAGTCCGTCACTACCTCATCGTCTTCATGACCCCGGCCGAGACCCGTGGGCTCGACGGCTTGATCGGCGCCTACGCCGAGATGACGGTCCTCCAAGGGAGGATCACCATCACCCGTTCGGGTCCGTCCCCGGACCTTTCGGTCCCTCCCCCGGCGCCGGCCCCCCTGCTGACCGGCCCGCCGGACTACCTAGCCCGGTATGGTGCCTTCGAGCCATCGCGAAACTTCGAGGACATCACCTACTCGCCCGACTTCCCCACGGTTGAGAACGTGTTGGCGCAGGTGTACCCCCAAGTCGGGGGCAACCACATCGACGGGGTGCTGGCCCTTGATCCCTACGCCCTGGCCGCCATGCTGCAGTTCACCGGGCCCATCTCGGTGCCGGGTCTCCCGCAGGAGCTGTCCTCGTCCAACGCAGCCGAGGTCCTCTTGCGCCAGCAGTACATAGACCTTCCGTCGAATTCCCAACAGAATTCCCGACACAACCTGCTGCAGGAAGCGCTCTCAATCGGGTTCAGCAGGCTGGTGTCGGGAACCCTGCCAGCCCCCAACCAGCTCGCCTCTACCTTGGATGGCGAGGTGCGCCAAGGCCGGCTCCTCTTCTGGAGCTCCCAGCCCGAAGTCCAGCCCCTACTCCGCCGGCTCGGATTGGACGGGGCCTTCCCGCAACCAGGACCGTCGAGCGACGTGTTGGCGGTCACGATCGCCGACGCAGCCAACGACAAGATCGACGCCTACCTGGACGAAAGCATCTCGGACCACGCGATCTACAACTCCAGCACCGGACACGTGGCGGCCAGCGTGGCCATCACCCTCGACAACCAAGCCCCCAGCGCCGGCCTCCCCTCCAGCGTGATCGGCAGCTACCACGGGAGCGGGCTCCCATCCGGAACCAACTACATGTGGCTCTCCGTGTACTCCCCCTTCGACCTCACCAAGGCGACCAGTGACGGCCGGCCCGCCAACTTCGCCGGCGGCGTCCGCGAACTGGGGGTGCTGGCCTACAGCGCCTTTGTCCGAATCCCGGCCCAGACGACCGTCATCCTGGATCTCTCCTTCGATGGGTACTTGACCCCGGGACCCACCTACCGGGCGACCCTCCGGCTCCAGCCGATCGCCAACGCCTCAATGGTCGACGTCTCGGTGTCGCCCACCCCCGGGTGGATCCCTGACCGGGCGGATGCCGGCGCGTGGCAAGCCGGCTCTGGCGAGATCCAGAGTCACAGCTGGACCTTTCGCCGGTGAGGCGAACAGAGTGCCGCGGGGCGTTTATACTTTCGCTATCGCCGGCGCAGGGGTAGACCGGCGCAGAATCGGAGAAATTCACTATGGGGCAACGACTGGGAAGATTGGCAGCGGGCACGGTTCTGGGACTCTCGGCGTTCGCGGGATTGTCCTCTGTAGCGATCGGACCGGTCTGGGCGTACGGACCCAAACCGGCTACCGGCGCTGGTCAATCTTCTACGCCTACCACCGCGATCGTCACGCCGGCGGCCAGTGCGGCGTCCCCCGTGGTGTCGTCGCAGGGGAATCTGGCCTTCACGGGAACCGATGCGGTGCTTACTGCGACCGTGGGTGCCGGGGCGGTCGCCTCGGGTGGTCTGCTCCTCCTGGCCAGCCGGAAGCGGCGGGCCGCGGCGAACTAAGCGTCGCCTCGAGGTAGGAGGCCGCGTTCGAGCAGCGCCTCGGCGATCTGCACCGCGTTGAGAGCCGCCCCCTTGCGCAGGTTGTCCCCCGCCACGAAGAGGGTGAGCCCGCGCCCACTCGGGTCGCTGTAGTCCGGTCGGACCCGCCCGACCAGGCAGGCGTCGCGGCCCGCGGCCTGGAGCGGGGTGGGCACGTCGACCACCTCGACGCCAGGAGCGCCGAGGAGCAGTTCGAGGGCCCGCCGGGGCGACAGCGAGCGCTCGAAGGTCGCGTTGAGGGCGAGCGAATGACCGGTGTACACGGGGACCCGGACGCAGGTCACTGACACCGCGAGGTCCGGGATGCCGAGGATCTTGCGGCTCTCGTTGCGGAACTTGGTCTCCTCGAAGGTCTCGTCGCCATCGAAGCTGCCGGCGTGGGGCAGCACGTTGAAGGCGATGGGCCCGGGGAAGACCGACGCCGGCGGGAACTCGAGTGCCGCCCCGTCAAACGTCAAGGCCGCGGCCTTGTCGGCCACCGCCCGCATCTGCTCCTCCAGCTCGGCTGTGCCCGCCAACCCGGAGCCCGACACCGCCTGATAGGTCGAGCCGATCAGGCGCACCAGCCCGGCTTCGGCGTGCAGCGGCGCCAGCACGGGCATGCAGACCATGGTCGTGCAATTCGGGTTGGCCACGATCCCCTTGGGGATGTGGTCCAGGTCAGCGGCGTTGACTTCCGGCACCACGAGTGGGCAGTCGGGGTCCATGCGCCAGGCCGAGGAGTTGTCGACGACGATGGCGCCCGCGGCGGCCACCCTTTCACCAAACTCCCTCGATGCCGACGCCCCCATGGAGAACAGCGCCACGTCCACGCCCCGGTGGTCGGCGGTGGCCACGTCCTCCACCACCACGCCGTCGAGGTCGCGCCCGGCGGAACGGGAACTGGCAAAGAGGCGCAAGCGGTCATAGGAGAAAGAGCGCTCCTTTAGAACGGAACGCATGGCTGCGCCGACCTGGCCGGTGGCGCCGTACACCCCAACAGTCAGCATCTACTCGCCCTCCAACTTGAAAGCCCGGTGCAGCGCCACGACCGCCTTCTCGGCCACCTCGGCGCGCACCACGCACGTCAGGCGGATGGAGGAGGTCGAGATCATTTCGATGTTGATGCCCTCGTGGGCGAGGACCTCGAACATGGTCGCCGACACCCCCGGGTGGGTCTTCATGCCCGCCCCGATGATCGACACGGTCGCGATATCGGGATCGGCGGTGACCGCGTCGGCGCCAATCTCCGGCTGCAGGGTCCGGCTCACCTCCGCGGCGGTGGCCAGATCCCGATGGGGAACGGTAAAGGAGATGTCCGTGGTGCCGGCGACCGACACATTCTGTTCGATCATGTCCACGTTGATCGAGCGGTCGGCCAGAGCCCGGAACAGCTGGGCCGCGATCCCTGGTTGGTCCGGGACGCCGGTGACGGTGAGCTTGGCCTCGGAGCTGTCCGAGACCACCGCGGAGATGATGGCCTGTTCCATTTCGGGGTCCTCCTCCTCGATCCAGGTGCCCGGTTCCCAGGTAAAAGCCGAGCGCACGTGGAGCCGGACCCCATGATTTCGGGCGAACTCCACCGAGCGCATGGCCGGCTTCGGGCAGCCCGCCGCGCACATTTCCAGCATCTCCTCGAAGCTGAGCCGCTTGAGCCTTCTCGCTTCTGGCACGACTCGGGGGTCGGCGGTGAAGACGCCCGACACGTCCGTGTAGATCTCGCACGCGTCGGCGTCGAGGGCCTGGGCGAGCGCCACCGCGGTGGTGTCGGTCCCGCCGCGGCCGAGGAAGGTGACGTCGTGGTCCGTCGAGACCCCCTGGGCACCGCCGACGACGGGCACCCGGCCGGCGACCAACGCCTCACGAAGCCGGTCGCCGCGCACCTCGAGGATCTTGGCCCTGGTGTGGTCGGTGTCGGTGATGATGCCGGCCTGGCTGCCGGTGAAGCTGTCACTCGGGACGCCGAGATCGTGGAGGGCCATGCACAGCAGCGCCATGGCCTTGCGCTCGCCGGCAGTGATGAGCATGTCCATCTCGCGGCCGGGATGGGTGCCCGACACTTGGCCGGCCAGGTGCAGCAGCTCGTCGGTCTCCTTGCCCATGGCGGAGACCGCGACCACGACCTGATGGCCCCGGTGCACGGTCCGGGCGACGTAGTCGGCGACGGCGCGCATACGGTCCGCGTCCGCGACGGACGTCCCGCCAAACTTCATCACCAACAGGGCCACGGCACCCGAGGCTACCAGCGGGGCTTTCCCGGCCTCGGTGCAGTTTCGCCCGGCACCGGCCCCGCCGCGGCAACCCCTCGGTGCGCGGCGGCTAGCTTGGTCCGCCGTGCCGCAACAGAAGAAGGCCGCCCCGTCACAGAAGCGAGCCCGCCAGCGCGCCGGGCGGGCTGCCCGCATGGCGCAGTTGCAGCAAGCCCAGAAGCGCCGGAGCCGCACCCGCCGCGGGGTGGTCATCGCCGTCGTAGTGGCCGTGGCCATCGGGCTGGCGATCTACACCGGGACCCGGGGCAACTCCACCAAGGTGAGCACGGCGGGGACGTCCACGACCAAGGCCGGCTCGTCCACCACGGCCCGCGCGACGTCCACCACGTTGGCGGCCGCGACCGGCGCCGGCCTGGTGGCCCGCGCCGCGCCGGCGATCAGCGCCGACTGCAACACGCCGGCATCCGGGGCGGCCGGCTCCGGAGCGGCCCCGGCCTCGGGCCACGCCGTGTCGATCGTGCCGGCCCCCGCCCACGTCCCGTTCCCCAACCTGGACGGATCGTCACCGCGCTACACCAAGTTCTCCTCAGCCCCGCCGTTCTGCATCGACGTCAACAAGACCTACACCGCCACCATGGTGACCGACGCCGGGACGGTCACCATCCACCTGCTGCCCAAAGACGCCCCGGTCACCGTCAACAACTTCGTCTTTCTGGCCGGCTACCACTTCTACGACGGGATCGTGTTCCACCGGGTAATCCCTAACTTCATGGACCAGAGCGGTGATCCGACCGGAACCGGGAGCGGAGGGCCGAACTACTCCTTCAAGGACGAGCTGCCGTCGAGCGCGGCCGCCTACGACACCGGCGCGGTCGCCATGGCCAACAGCGGGCCGAACACGAACGGAAGCCAGTTTTTCATCGTGGTCCCGGGGGGCGGGTCCGGTCTGTCGCCGGCCTACACCGTGTTCGGCCAGGTCACCGCCGGTATGTCCATCGTCGAGAAGATCAACTCCGAAGGCAGCTCGGCCGGCACTCCGGCCACGTACAACAAGATCATCTCGGTGACCATCTCCGAGACCTGAGGCCCTGCCGCCTGAGGCTCTGCCGCCTTCACCTGCCCGTGCCCACCTTCACCCGCCCCCTGTCCGTCCCCTTCAAGGAGTGACACCGCCATGACCTCACCCTGCCCTGCCACCGACGGCTCGAGCCCCAAGCAGCAAAAGTTCGATGGACCGCCCCCGATGTGCATCGACCCCTCGAAGCGCTACACCGCCGAGATGGTCACCTCGAAAGGAACGCTGACGATCGCTCTCGACCCCATCGGGGCGCCGGCGACGGTCAACAACTTCGTGTTCCTGGCCCGCTACCACTACTACGAAGGGATCGTGTTCCATCGGATCATCCCCGGCTTCATGCTGCAAGGCGGGGATCCAACCGGGAGCGGGCGGGGCGGGCCGGGATACCGCTTCGACGACGAGCTGCCTGCGAAAGGACGTTACGAGCTGGGATCGCTGGCGATGGCGAACGCGGGGCCGAACACCAACGGCAGTCAGTTCTTCGTGATCAGCGGCCCCGCTGGGGTCGGGTTGCCGCCGCAGTACTCGCTGTTCGGCAAGGTGGTCGCCGGCATCGACGTGGTCGCCGCCATCGAGGCCGTCGGCACGTCCTCTGGTTCGCCGAAGGAGACCGTCACCATCGAGTCGGTCACCATCACCGAAGCGGACTGATTGGGCTCGGGGCTCGGGGGCCGGCTCGGCCGGCTCGGCCGGCTCGGCCAACCCGACCGGCCCGGGCGGCTACGGCCGGCTCGGCCGGCGGTGGGCCGGCTCCTGTGTGCGATTTGTTTGTTGTGTTCGGTTTGGTGGCTGTCAGCCACCAAATCGAACGCAACGCGCGGATCGAACACGCGGGACCCGGTCCGACGGCTGGCGCCTAGCCGGCCAGAAGGCTGTCGAGGCCGGAAGGCCGACCGTCGACGTACACCTTGACCGAGCCGGCGCCGGCGGTACGCCAGGACCCGTCGGGGTCGCGGATGAGGGCGGTGCGCTCGTCTACCGCGGCGATCCGCAGGTGACCGGTGGCAAGTTGGACGGTGCGGTGGGCCTTCTCCTCCGACCAGGTGTCGTAGTGGGGCAGCACCGCGAGCTGGCTGATCAACCCCAGCCCGAGGGTCAACGCCCCGCCTCGGGGGTCGACCATGGGGTCGCACAGCACCATGGCGCCGGCCGACGAGCCGGCCACGACCGCGCCGTCCCGCCAGCCATCGACGAGGGAGGACCACGCCAGGCTGTCTTTGAGCACCGAGCGCAGGTGCAGCGGCGAACCCCCACCCAGGTACAAGAACCGGGCGTCTCGCACCTCCCGGGCAATGCCGGCGTCCTCGGCGTCCCGGCGGTTGAGCAGCATGAGACCCCGGGCGGTGGCTCCCAGCGACTCGAACCACTGGCGGGCGGTGTCGACGGCCCGCTCGGGATGTTCGTAGGCGGCAGCCGTCGGCAGGATCAGCACCTCAGCTCGGCCGCTGGCCTCCCAAAGCTCGACATCGAAGCTGCAACCGTCGGTCCACTCGCTCCCGCCGACCAACGCCAGGGGCCCGGGTCGCTCATTGGTCATTCGGGCACCGTAGCGCCACCCGCCGCGGCCCTCGGCTCACGCCGGGTTCGACGGGTGCACCTGACTGGATCGGCCTGGCACACCCGTCGTATCACCCTGGGGATGGTGTCCCCTTCTCCGCTTCGGCTGACATGGTAGCGGGCCGCCGCTGGGCGCGACAGGGACGAGCCCGCCGGCACAGGCGACGGGGATGGGAGAATGGTGGGATGGCCGAACCCCCGAGCCACGTCGCCCAGACGGATCACGCCGCCCAGCCGGGCCCGACGAGGCCGCCCGTCCCGGACCAGCCGTGGGTGATGCGGACCTACTCCGGCCACTCCACGGCCCGAGCCTCCAACCAGCTGTACCGCACCAACCTGGCCAAAGGTCAGACGGGCCTGTCAGTGGCCTTCGATCTGCCCACCCAGACCGGCTACGACCCGGACGCGCCCCAAGCCAAGGGAGAAGTCGGCAAGGTGGGCGTTCCGGTGGCCCACCTGGGTCACATGGCCGAGCTCATGGACGGCATTCCGCTGGGCCAGATGAACACCTCCATGACCATCAACGCCACCGCGGCCTGGCTGCTCGCCCTCTATGTGGCCCGGGCCGACGACACCGGCGTCGACCGCCCCCAGCTCGCCGGCACCACCCAGAACGACATCGTCAAGGAATACCTCTCCCGGGGCACCTACATCTTCCCGCCCGCGCCCAGCCGGCGCCTCACTGTGGACACCATCGCCTGGACGGTGCGCAACGCCCCGAAGTGGAACCCCATCAACGTGTGCAGCTACCACCTGCAGGAGGCGGGGGCCACGCCCGTCCAGGAATTGGCGTTCGCGCTGGCGACGGCGATCAGCGTGGTGGACGCGGTGCGCGACTCCGGCCAACTGACGGCCGAGGAGCTGCCGACGGTCGTGGGGAGGATCTCGTTCTTCTGTAATGCGGGCATCCGCTTTGTCGAGGAGGCCTGCAAGGTGCGGGCCTTCACGGCGATGTGGGACCGCATCGGCGCCGAGCGCTGGGGGGTGGAGGACCCCAAGCTGCGGCGGTTCCGCTACGGGGTCCAGGTCAACTCGCTGGGTCTGACCGAGCAGCAGCCGGAAAATAACGTGCCCCGCATCGTCCTCGAAGCTCTCGGCGTGACCTTGTCGCGAGGCGCACGAGCCCGAGCCCTCCAGCTGCCAGCCTGGAACGAGGCCATGGGCTTGCCGCACCCGTGGGATCAACAATGGTCCCTCCGCATCCAGCAGATCCTCGCCTACGAGACCGACCTGCTCGAGTACGGCGACATCCTCGACGGATCCCATGTGGTGGAGGCCCGCACCGCCGAGCTGGCGGAAGCAGCCCAAGCCGAGCTGGACGAGATCCTGGCGCGCGGCGGGGCGTTCGAGGCCATCGAGGAGATGAAGTCCCGCCTGGTCGCCAGCCAGTCGGCGCGCACCCGGCGCATCGAGTCCGGGGACCTGCCGGTGGTGGGGGTCAACCGGTTCACCACCACCGAGGTTTCGCCGTTGGGAGGCGACGGGGCCATCCTGCAGGTCGACCCAACCGTCGAGGCGGCTCTCATCGACGACATGGAGCGCTGGCGGGGCCAACGGGACGGGCCAGCGGCGCAGCGAGCGCTCGACGACCTGAGCCGGGCCGCCGCCACGCCCGACGTCAACCTGATGCCCGCCACCATCGCCCTGGGCCACGCCGGCGGCACCACCGGCGAGTGGGCCGGCGCCCTGCGGGAGGTGTGGGGTGAGTTCCGGGCCCCAACCGGCGTGGGACGTCGGGCTGACCTAACCCCGAGAGGAGAGCTGGCCGTCGCCCGCGAACACGTGGGGCGGATCGCCGCCCAGCACGGCGGACCCCCACGCCTGCTGGTGGCCAAACCGGGTTTGGACGGTCACAGCAACGGCGCCGAGCAGATCGCGGTAGCAGCTCGCGACGCCGGCTTCGAAGTCATCTACCCGGGCATCCGCCAGACACCCGAACAGATCGCGGCGGTGGCCCGGGACGAGGACGTCGACGTGATCGGTCTTTCGATCCTCTCTGGCAGCCACCTGGACCTGGTCACCGAAGTCCTGGGGCGGTTGCGCGACGTCGGCGTCCGCGCCCCTCTGGTGGTGGGTGGCATCATCCCGCCCAAGGACGAGGCCCGCCTGATCGGGGCCGGAGTGGCTGCGGTGTACACGCCCAAGGACTTCGAGCTGGGGCGCATCATGGCTGACCTGGCCGACCTGGCCGCCAAGGCACTCGAGTCGAGCCCTCCCGCCTAGGCTGCTCGGCCGGCGTAGCTTGCTCGGCCGGCGTGGTCAGCTCTCAGCCGGCGTGGTCAGCTCTCAGCCGGCGTGGTCAGCTCTCAGCCGGCGTGGTCAGCTCTCAGCCGGCGTGGTCAGCTCGGCGGCTCGCAGGCGGCCCGCAAATCACGCCGGGCCTCTTCGAGGTGCTTCCGCACCGTTCCATCGGCGATCTTGAGGGCCGCGGCGGCTTCGTGCACGGGGAGTTCGACTATTAGGCACATCACCGCACATGCCCGCCGGCGGGGAGGCATGCCGGCCAAGGCTGCCTCGACAGCCACCGCGGTGAGGGCCGCCGACTCGGTCGGGGCGGACGTCGGGCCGGTCGACAGTACGCCAGTCGACTGCGCGGCCGTGGCCGCCGCGGCGGCCCGCGCCGAGCGCCGCTGGGCTCGCTGGAGCAATCGAAACCCGGTCGTGTACGCGTACCCCGGTGGGTTCCTTCCCTTGGAGACCCGTCGCCACCGAGCAAACGCCCGGGCGAAGGCTTCCTGGGCCACGTCCTGGGCCGTCGCCGGGTCGGCACCGCTCAGACGCAGGGCCCGGACCAGCCGCCCGTAGTGGGTCTGGTAACAGTCGACGAAATCCGTCGTGACGAGAGTCCCCTCGGCGACTTCACCTGGGGTATCGAGCGGAAGGTCCTGCACCGCCTCCATGCTGGCAGCCGCGGCGGGCTGCTACCCGGCCGAACTAGATGAGCCAGCCGAACCGGTCGAACCGCCGCTGCTGATCGAACCGCCGGCCGCGGCTGGAGGGGAGATGGCGGGCGCCGGCGGAAGCACTACCGACTTGAGGGGCGCGGTCCTCGCGCAGGCGTACGCTGCCGAGCTCGACGAGGCATTCCCGGTTGCGGGGATCATCGGGCCGCCCGGATCGATGCGGGTGGTCGGGTTAAACGCCGGCTGGCCTTTGATGGTGGTGGACCCGGAGCCCGAGGACGAGCACACCGAGCACGAAGCGGAGGCACCCGGCGGCGACGCCGCGACGGCACCGGCCGCACCGTTGACCGGCGTCGTCTGGAGAGGCGCGGCTCGCACCGTGCAGTTGCCGGTGCACGCGGGTGTCGCGGGGGTCACAGGGGCGAACTGTCCGAGGGTCAAGGGGGTGGAACTCAGCGTCTTGCCGGCCGCGTTGAGCGCGGTGAGCGTTCCGAGCGTCTGCCCGTCCGACAGCTTGGCCGAGACCGGGGCGGCCAGCGCCACCCAGCCCTTGACCGGGACCATCTCGTCGGTCGCCCCGCCCGCGAAGGCCATGCGCACCTCGGTCACCGTGGACCCGGTGGCAGCGGTGACGACTGCGACGGGATCACCCTCGGCCGTGCCGAACAGGTCCGTCTGGGCGGCGCTGACCGGATTGGCCGCATCCGGCTGGGCGCCGAACGAGTCCGAAGTTCCAACCATCTGGGCCGTCGACACCTCGGCCTCGAACTGGGGCAGGCCGGGGAACCCGCACGAAGCGGCCAGGCCGGCCGGCTCAGGGAAGTTGGTCAGGAACCCGCGGATCGTCACCGTCCCCGCGGTCCGGTTGAAGAGATGGGTGTACGGCCGACTGGCGACGCCCGACTCCCCGGTAGAGACAGACCCAGACGAGAAATTCTGCCCGAACCCGCCGGCCGCGGCAGCTCCGCTCGCTGCCGGTACATCGGAGTTGCTCGACGAGGCAGTCGGGGCAGAGGCCGAGGCCGTCTGGGTGGACGCCGCCGAGTGATTGGATACGGCGTAGCCGACCACTCCGCCTACCGCCAGAGCGACCGCCATACCGCCGGCGGCGAACCGGAGGCGCCGACGGCCAGCCCGGGACACGATGGCCCGCAACTCGTCCGGACCAGGTTCGCCCCCAGCGCCGACGCCGAGGAGGTCGTGCACGGGCATGTCCATGTCATCGGGTTCCATACCCTCTACAAACCCCTCACCCTCCCGGTTCGCGTAGTGGAACCTCGAAACATCTGTCCTCGATGGCGCCGAGGGCGTAGTTCGGGTACATGCCGCCGAACAGGGACCGGCACCGTTCACTCCACTCGATGGCGGCCGGCTCGGCGTGGATGCGGCGGTGCACCTGCAGGATCCCGCCCTCGAAGACGCGATATTCCGCCCAGCTGCCGGGGAAGTCCTTGGCGCACGCCACCTCGATCCAGGGGAATAGCCCGGTGGCGGGAAGGTGGCGGAGCTTGTTGCGGTGGGTGTGGCCGGCGAAGTAGCCGACGATGGCCGGACGACGGGTTACCACCCCGGCCAGCCGTTGGACGCTAGCCGCTGTCAAGCCGCTGCCCACGAGGGCGTCGGCGCCGAAGAGCAACTCGAGCCGCTCGTCCTGGACCGCCAGGGGATGGTGGCCGAACACCATCACCGGCCGGTCGGCCCGAGCGGCCAGCTCGTCGAGCCACTCGGCCTGGTCGGCGTCAACCTCGCCACCGACCCATCCGGGCCGCGAGGTGTCGAGGACGGCCAGAACCACGCCGGCCAACTCGACCGACTGCCAGGCAGGCGAGGGCGGCAGACCGGCGGACACGGCCGGGTTGTCATGGTTGCCGCGGGTTACCACCAGGCGATCCCCAAAGGCGCCGGCGTAGACGGCGAGAAACTGCTCGTACTCCTCGACCAGCCCCGAGGCGGTGAGGTCGCCTTTGGCGACCACGGCGTCAGGGGCAAGAGCGACGATCTCGGCGACCGCGGCGCGGTTCATGACCAGCGGATACGGCTCCTCGTCGGGGCCGACGCTCAAGACCGGGCCGATGTCCAGCCCGGCCATGTGCCCGCAGACGGTCTCGCCGAAGTGCACGTCGTTGACCGTGGCCACGGTGGACAAGCGCTCCCCTGGCGGCCGGGGCAGGGTGCGCACCGTGTGCGGTCCGGCCCCTTGCTCGGTACCTGGTTGCAGGTCGGTGTAGCGATGGGCGACCGGCCCTTCGAACATCACGGCCTCGTCGTCAGCGAGGGTGGCCAGCTCGGCGGACACGACTCCTGGTCCCTAGCTCAGCTCGGGGGTGTCAGCCAGGGGCGTTCGCGCCGCGCGGTCTGCGGGCGGGACCACCACCTGCCAGAGAAGCGCCAGGAGTTGACGCTCGCGGCCGGTTCTTCGACCGCCACGACGGGCCGCGGCCAGGCGACCTCGACGGCAGCCACGATGGCGGCCAGCTGCTCCGGGCTGGGGTCGCGGCCGGTCACAACGGGACGTTGCCGTGCTTGCGCTTGGGCAGCTCTTCCCGCTTCGAGCGCAGGAGGTCCAGGCTGCGGGACAGCACCTTGCGGGTATCGGCCGGGTCGATGACGTCGTCGACGTAACCCCGCTCGGCGGCCAGGTACGGGTTGGCGAAGCGCTCGGTGTACTCGTCGACGAGCTGGGCCCGGCGACCGGCTGCGTCGGCCGACGTGGCCAGCTCCCGGCGGTAGACGATGTCGACCGCGCCCTGCGGGCCCATGACAGCCAGCTCGGCTGAGGGCCAGGCGAAGGCCAGATCGGCACCGATGGACTTGGAGTTCATGACCACGTAGGCGCCGCCATACGCCTTGCGGGTGATGATCTGGATCCTTGGCACGGTGGATTCGCAGTAGGCATAGAGCAGCTTGGCGCCGTGGCGGATGATCCCGCCGTACTCCTGGTCGGTGCCCGGCATGAATCCGGGGACGTCAACGAAGGTGACGAGCGGGATGTTGAAGCTGTCACAGGTCCGCACGAAGCGGGCACCCTTCTCGGAGCTCTCGATGTCGAGGACGCCAGCTAGGACCTGGGGTTGGTTGCCGACGATCCCAACGACGTGACCGTCGATGCGAGCGAAACCGCACACCAAGTTCATGGCCCAGAGGGCGTGGTACTCGAAGAAGTCGCCGCCGTCGACGACCGCGGCGATCACCTTTTTCATGTCGTACGGCTGGTTGGGGCTCGGAGGGATGAGGTCGGCCACTTCGGGGACGGAGCGCTCGGGGTCATCGCCCGTGTCAACCCGGGGCGCCTCTTCCATGTTGTTGGCCGGAAGAAACCCGAGCAGGTAGCGGACCTCGTCCAGGCAGCCCTTCTCGTCCGCGGTGACGAAGGACGCCACCCCGGACTTGGTGGCGTGGGTGAGGGCCCCGCCGAGCTGCTCGAGAGTCACGTCCTCACCCGTGACGGTCTTGACCACATCCGGCCCGGTGATAAACATCTGGGACGTCTCGCGCACCATGAAGATGAAGTCGGTCATGGCCGGGCTGTACACGGCGCCGCCGGCGCAGGAACCCATGATGACGCTCACCTGGGGGACGACTCCGGACGCGTCAACGTTGCGCTTGAAGATCCCGCCGAAGTAGTGGAGGCCGACCACGCCCTCTTGGACCCGGGCTCCTCCGCCGTCGTTGATGCCGATCATGGGCACCCCGAGGGAGGTGGCGAGGTCCATGATCTTGTGGACCTTCTCGCCGAACACCTCGCCGAGCGAACCGCCGTTGACCGTGAAGTCCTGGCTGAAGATACACACCTTGCGCCCGTCGATGGTCCCGAAGCCGGTGATGACGCCGTCGGTGTACGGCCGCTTCTCGTCGGGCAGACCGGGCGCCCGGGTGCGGGCCAGCATGTCCAACTCCTGAAATGATCCCTCGTCGAGGAGGTAGTCGATCCGTTCCCGGGCGGTCATCTTGCCCTTGGCGTGCTGCCGTTCGACGGCGTGCGGCGGGCCGGCGTGGAGGGCCGCCTCCTTGCGGCGGGCGAGTTCCTCGAGGCGTTCGGTCATCGGATGCTCTGACATCGAGGTGAGAGGCTACTTGTCCCTACCTCACTGGATCGCAGCGCGGACGGGCCGGCGCGCCATACTGCCGGCGTGAGTGCCCCGGCGCCCCAGGCCATCGAGCCGCCCCCCAGCCGGTGGGTATTCCCGAGCGACCCGGCCTCGGTCGCAGCGGCCGCCGGCGACGACGAGGTCATCGGTATCGGCGCCGACCTCGAACCAGGGACCTTGCTCGCCGCCTACCGGTCCGGCCTCTTTCCGATGCCTGCCCGGCGGGGGCTCATGGCCTGGTGGTCACCCGACCCGCGGGGGATCGTCCCGGTCGGGGGCGGGAGCGGGGCCGGCGAGGCCGGCGAGGCCGGCGGCGGTGCGGCCGGCGAGGCCGGCGAGGCCGGCGGCGCCGGCGGGTTGCGGGTGAGCCGGTCGTTGCGGAGGTCATGCGCCCGCTTCGAGATCCGCGTCGACACCGCCTTCGACGCGGTGCTCTCGGCGTGTGGCGATCGCCGGCGGCCTGGGGCGTGGATCGATCGGGACATCCACCGGGCCTACCGGCGCCTGCATGACCTCGGGTGGGCCCACAGCGTCGAAGCCTGGGACCCGCAGGGGCGTCTCGCCGGGGGCCTGTACGGGGTCGCGATCGGAGGTCTGTTCGCGGGGGAGTCGATGTTTCATTGGCAGACCGACGCCTCGAAAGTGGCGCTGGTGGGTCTGGTGTCGCTCCTGCGCTCGCCGGGCGAGGCGGCCGGCGTGCCGGCCGGCGAGGCGGCCGGCGAGGCCGGTGCCGTCTCGGCCGGTGCCGGCGAGGCCGGCGGGCGGCTGCTGGATGTGCAGTGGGCCACTGCCCACCTCCGGTCGCTCGGGGCGATCGAGGTGAGCCGGGTCCGCTACCACGAAATGCTGCGGCAAGCGCTGGCGCTGCCGCAGCCGGCGGCGTTGGGGGGTTGTCGCTAGGACCCTGTGCGGCGAGTGCGGCCGAGAAGCGCCTCGCCACCTGGCCGGTCGACGCGATCCGGCTCCCCTCCCACACGCTGGTGCGATCATGTACCCGATTGGGGGGGGTGATTGCACCAACGTAGAAGGGGGCGGGCCGCGTCGGCCCAGACGCAAGGCGATCCGGCTCCGGTCCCGGGTTTTCCGGGTGTGTTTCGCGCCTTGCGGGCCTGAGCCCGTTGGCCGGCCAGCCGGAGCGTGCACGCGTCCATCGGCCAGCCGGCCCGGCGGCAGAGGTCGCTCGGTCGAGGGCCCCTACGCCCGCCCGCCGGCCAGCCGCTCCGCCCGCTCCACGAGACTCCGAGAGTCGAGCACGCCGGCGCACAACGCCGCGAACTCGCCCCGAGGCCCGGTCCAGCGCAACTCCTCAACGCTATCGAGGACGGGAGGGGAGGTGCGCAGGGTGGCCAGGTCCCGGAACAGCATCGCCAGGTCTCGCTGCGCCGCCAGGGTGGCAGCCAGTCCCGCCACTCGATTGATCGGCACGTCCCACTGGCCCGGCGCGTCCGGTATCGCTTCGATGTGCTCGTAGCGAGCCAGCACGGCGGCGGTGGTCTTGGCCCCCCAGCCGGGCAGGCCGGGGAAACCGTCGGCGCTGTCACCCACCAGGGCCAGATAGTCGGGGATCGACGCCGGCCCGACCCCGAACTTGGCCCGCACGCCCTCGGCGCCGATCACGGTGCCCTTGCGCCGGTCCATCTGGACCACGCGGTCTCCAACCACGCACTGGCCAAGATCCTTGTCCGGGGTGCAGATGATGACCTGGGAGACCGCCGGGTCCGTGGCGGCCACAGCCGCCGCGGAGGCGAGCGCGTCGTCCGCCTCGAGATCCACCATGGGCCACACCACCACGCCCATGGCCACCAACGCCTCCTCCAACAAGCCGAACTGACCCAACAGCAGCGGGTCCACGCCGGCGCCCGTCTTGTAGCCGGGCCACATGTCATTGCGAAAAGACTCGATTACGTGGTCGGTCGCCACCCCCACATGGGTCACGCCGTCGGCGAGCAAACCCAGCACCGACGCCAGGACACCGCGGACGGCGGCTACTTCACGCCCGTCGTCGTTGAGGTGTGACGGCACCCCGAAGAAGTGCCGGAACAGCTCGTAGGTACCGTCGACGAGGTGGACTTGGATCCCCCAACGCTACCTGCGCGACCCTGTGACCGTGAGCGTCGTACTGGTAACCGGAGGTACGGGCACGCTGGGCAAACAGCTGGTGCCCCTCTTGACGGCGCAGGGCCACCAGGTCCGGGTGCTCTCACGCCGGGACGGCGCCGGCACCCACACCGGCGACCTCACCACCGGGGTCGGGGTGGCCGAAGCGGCCGCGGGTGCCGAACTGGTCGTCCACGCCGCGTCGAACACCCGGCGCTTCGGTCGGGGCGATGTCACCCAGACGCGGAACCTGCTCCAAGCCATACCCGAAGCAGCGCACCTTCTCTACGTGTCGATCGTCGGCATCGAGTCCATCCCGTTGCCCTACTACAAGCAGAAGCTGGCGTGCGAAGAGGCGATCGCCAGCCACCGTGCCGGCGATGACGGCCGCTACACGATCTTTCGGGCCACCCAGTTCCACGACCTCTTGGCGTTGCTCCTCCAGGCCGCCGAGCGCCTCCCGGTGGCCCCTTTGCCGGTTGACTTCCGCTTCCAGCCCGTCGCCGCGGCCGAGGTGGCCGAACGGATCGCGGCCCTGCTCAACCAACAGCCGCGGGGAAGGGCCGATGACTTCGGCGGCCCGGAGGTGTTGACCTTGGGCGACATGGCCCGGACCTGGCAGTCCCAGCGGGGCCGGCCGCGGCGGGTGGTTCGTTTTCCGTTCCCCGGCCGGATCGGCGCCGGCTTCCGACAGGGCCGCAACACGTGTCCCGGCCACCGCGACGGTGTCCAGACCTGGGCGGAGTTCTTGCAGGCCAGGCCCCGGTAGGGTCGCCGAGATGACCTGGCTGTTGTGCGACTACGGCGAGGTGCTCTGCCTGCCCCCGACGGAGCAGGACCGGGCCGTCCTGGCAACCACGGCCGGCTGGGATACGCAAGACCGAGGAGGCGACTTCTGGGACGCCTACTGGGTCGACCGGGTTGCGTACGACCGGGCGGACCTGACCGCACAGGACTACTGGGCCCGGTTACTCGGCCGTCCTCCCGAGCCCGGCCAACTCGACCGCCTCACAAAGGTCGACGCCGCCGGCTGGCTGCACCCTAACCCCCTGTCCCTCGCCGCGGCCCAGCGAGCTGCCCAGCGGGGGTTGCGGCTCGCCATCCTTTCCAACGCGCCGATCGAGGTGGCAAGGGAGATCGATCGAGCGCCCTGGCTCGCCCCTTTTTCCCCGCGCTTCTTCAGCTGCGATCTCGGCGCCGTCAAGCCCGAGCCGGCGGCCTACCAGGCGGTCCTCGCCAGTTTGGGCGCCCGGCCCGAGGAGGTGGTGTTCTTCGACGACCGCCCGGTCAACGTGACGGGGGCTGCGGCGCTCGGCATCGACGCCCGCCTGTTTGACGATCCCGCCCAGCTCGACCTGGTCAGGGCTCCAGGGTAAGGACGTCCGCGCCCTCATCGGTGACGACGAGGGTGTGCTCGAACTGGGCGGTGCGTTGCCCGTCGGTGGTGACCGCCGTCCACCCGTTGTCCCACATCTTCTCCCGCCAGGTGCCCATCGTGATCATGGGCTCGATGGTGAAAGTCATCCCTGGCTCCATGATGGTGGCGGCGTCGGGGGTGTAGTAGTGAGGGACGCTCGGGGCAATGTGGAACTGCTCGCCGATCCCGTGCCCCACGAACATGCGCACCACGCCGTAGCCGCGGGCTTGGGCATGGGTCTCGATGGCCCGGCCGATGTCCGAGATGGGACGGCCCGGCCGGACGGCGGCGATGCCCAGGTCCCGGCACTCGCGGGTCGTGTCGACCAACGCTCGCGATGCCGCGTCGACGTTACCGACGTAGAAGGTGGCGTTGCAGTCGCCGTGGACGCCGTCGAGGTAGGCGGTGACATCGATGTTGACGATGTCACCATCCTCGAGCGGGCGGTCGTCGGGGATCCCGTGGCAGATCACCTCGTTGACCGAGGTGCAGATCGCCTTGGGGTAACCGTGGTAGTTGAGGGTGGACGGGTAGGCGCCCCGTTCGAGGTAGGCGTGGTGGGCAATCAGATCCAGCTCTTCGGTCGTCACGCCCGGCGCCACCGCCGCACCGCTCAGGGCAAGCACCTCGGCCGCCACCCGGCTGGCCACTCGCATCCGGGCGATCACGTCGGGGGACTTGACCATCGGCTCGTCGCGGCGCAGCGGGACGCCAGTGCGGTAGTAGTCGGTGGGAACGATGTGGTCCGGGACGTCGCGCATGGGGCTCACCCGGCCCGGGAGGACCCGGCCCTCAGTGGCGCGATGGCATCGCTTGTACTTGCGGCCGCTGCCGCACCAGCAGGGGTCATTAGACTTGAGGCCGGCGGGCGGGGCGGACCGGCTGGACGGGGCGGACCGGGCGGCCTCGGGGGGCGAGGCCGCCAACGTAGACGAGGCGGACGAGTGGGACGAGGCCCGGGTCTTCATTCCTGCACCAACTCGATCAAGGTCCCGTAGGCGGTCTTCGGGTGCAGGAAGGCGACGGTGGTCCCCCGGGAGCCCGGCCGGGGTTCGGCGTCGATCGCCCGGGCACCGGCTGCGACGGCGCGGCGGAGGGCCTCGCCGCAATCGGCCACCCGGTAGCCGACGTGGTGCAGCCCTTCGCCCTTGGTCTCGAGGTACTTGGCGACCGGCGAGTCCGGGCGCGTCGGGGTGAGCAGTTGGATGTACGAATCGGCCACCGCCAGTAGGGCCTCCTCGACGCCGTCGCGCTCGACGACTTCCCGATGGGCGACCGTCGCCCCGAAGGTCTCGGCGTACCACGCCACGGCCGCGTCAAGGTCCCGCACGGCGATCGCCACGTGGTCGACTTCGGTCAGCATCGTCAAGGAAGTCGAGGAAGTCGGACCCATGCACCCAGGCTATCGCCGGAGCAGGGCCGACAGCCCGGTCGAGCACGTGCCGGCCCCGGAGCCCGCACAGGTGTTCATTTATCCCCCCGATTGGTGAGATAAATGAACACCTGTGAGGGCCGATACGCCCGCCCGGCCGAGCCCCCGCCGGCCCGGGCGGCCCGCGCCAAGAGGCCGATACGCCGGCCTCGACCGTAGACTCGCAGCCATGCCTGGTTCAGTCATCGTCGCCGGCGCCCGCACCCCGATCGGCAAGCTGTCGGGGGCCTTGGCGTCATTCTCGGCCGCAGACCTCGGGGCGATCGCCATCCGGGCCGCTTTGGAGCGGTCGGGCACGGACCCCGGTGAAGTGGATTACGTGATCATGGGCCAGGTGCTGCTGGCAGGAACCGGCCAGGTCCCGGCCCGCCAGGCCGCCACCGAGGCCGGCATCCCTATGACCACGCCGGCCGCGGTGGTCAACAAGGTGTGCCTCTCCGGGCTCAACGCCATATACCAGGCCGACCTGATGATCGCTGCCGGCGACGCCGAGATAGTCGTGGCGGGAGGGATGGAGTCCATGACCGCCGCCCCCCACCTGCTCCTAGGGGCCCGCCAGGGTTACCGCCTCGGCGACGCGGTGCTGCACGACGCCCTCATGTACGACGGGCTCGAGGACGCCCGCAGCCACGACGCCATGGGGCTCGACAGCGAGCACTACCTCCCGCAGTTCCCGGCCGTGACCCGCGAGCGACAAGACGCCTTCGCCGCCGAATCGCATGAAAGGGCAGCCCGGGCGACCAAGGACGGCCTCTTCGCCGCCGAGATCACGCCGGTCGAGGTTCGCGGGCGCAAGGGCGATCCCATCACCGTCACCGCGGACGAGGGGATCCGGCCCAGCGCCACCGCCGACGCGCTCGCCGGGCTGCGGCCGGCGTTCACCCGCGACGGCTCGATCACCGCCGGCAACGCATCCCAGATCTCGGACGGGGCCTCGGCGGTGGTGATCATGTCGGAGGCGGCCGCAGAACGCCACGGCGTGCGGCCTCTTGGTCGGGTGGTGAGCTACGGGATGGTCGCCGGGCCAGATACCTGCCTGATGACACAGCCGTCCCGTTCGACCGTCAAGGCGCTGGAGCGGGCCGGTCTCTCCGTGAGCGACGTGGATCTGTACGAGTTCAACGAGGCGTTCGCCGCGGTCGCTCTCGGCTCCATCGACGATCTGGGCCTTCCGCTCGACGTCGTCAACCCAAATGGTGGGGCCATCGCCCTCGGTCATCCGATTGGCGCATCCGGCAACCGGCTCGCCCTGACCCTCCTCCACGAGCTGCGCCGCCGGGGCGGCGGGATCGGCGTGGCCGCCCTGTGCGGCGGCGGCGGTCAAGGCGACGCCCTCGTCGTCCGGTCGGCCTAGGTCCGGCGAGACCCGGCCTAGGTCCGGCGAGGCCCGGCGAGACCCGGCGAGGCCCGGTCATGCACGTAGCCGTGATCGGGGCCGGAGCCATCGGGACGGTCCTGGCCGCGGCGGCAACCGACTCGGGACACCAGGTGACGGTGTGCGCCCGCACGCCGATCGACGTCCTGGTACTCGAACGCGATGGGACCGATCGGACCCTGCCGGTGTCGATCGTCACCGATCCAGCCGATCCGGCCCTGACCCGGGCCGACGTGGTGTGGGTGAGCACCAAGGTGGCCGACACCGCCAGTGCCGCCCCCTGGCTGATCCGCCTGTGCGGCGCCGGCACCTTGGTGGCCGCGGCCCAGAATGGACTCGACCACGAGAGCCGCCTCGCCCCTTTCGTGCCGAGCGAGTGGGTGGTCCCGGCCCTGGCCTACCTGGCGGCGGAACGGTTGGGCCCGGGGCGGGTGGTGCACTTGGCGGGCGGCCGCGTCGTCGTCCCAGCCGGCCGGGCCGAAACCCGTCTGACCGAGGCCATCGGGGCCGGGCTGATCGTGCGTGGCGTCCAGGACATGCGCACCGCAACCTGGCGCAAGCTCCTCGGGAACCTGATCGCCAACCCCATCACGACCCTCACCCTGCGCCGCATTGCGGTAATGGAAGAGCCCGGGATCGAGGACCTGGCCCGGGGCCTGCTGGTCGAGGCGGTCGAGGTGGGACGGGCGGAAGGCGCCCGGATCGGCGACGAAGACGTGTCAGCCGTGCTGGCCGGGACCGCACAGTACGGGGCCCGGACCGGCAGCTCGATGCTCTATGACCGGCTGGCGGGACGACCACTGGAGCACCAGTACCTCACGGGCGAGGTGGTCCGGCGGGCGGAGATCCACGGCATCCCCGTCCCGCTCAACGCGGCCATCCTCGCCCTCCTCGAGGCCTTGGATCGAGGCCTCCTGGCGGAGCGAAGCGCCTAGTCGCCGAGCTCCCGCCGGCCTTCGAGCGCCCGGCCGAGGGTGAGCTCGTCGGCGTACTCGAGGTCCCCACCGACGGGTAGGCCGCTGGCGATGCGGGTCACCTTGACGGGCAGGGCCTTGAGCAACGAAGCCAGGTACAGGGCGGTGGCGTCGCCTTCGATGTTGGGGTTGGTGCAGAGGATGACCTCGGTAATGCCCTCGGCGCCGAGCCGGGCCAGCAGCTCCCGGACCCGCAGCCTGTCGGGCCCGATACCGTCGATGGGGCTGATGGCGCCCTGCAACACGTGGTACAAGCCGCGGTACTCACGGGTCTTCTCCACGGCCACGACGTCTCGGGGTTCCTCCACAACACATACCACCGAGGGGTCCCGGCGGGAGTCACGGCAGATGTCGCACTGGACGCTGCCCGCCTCCCCATCGGCGGGGCCCTCGGCGATGTTGAAGCAGCGGGGACACCAGGAGACCCGCTCTTTGACGACGCTGATGGCCCGCGCCAACCGGAGGGCGTCGTCGGAGGAGAGCTTCAAGAGGTGAAATGCGATCCGTTGTGCCGACTTGGGCCCTACTCCCGGCAGCCGGCCGAGTTCGTCAATGAGATCCTGAACCGCGGCGGCGTACATCTGGTCAACGAGATTACCCGCCGTCCCCTGTCAAAGCGTGACCCTGGCGGCCTCCGCAGGATCGAGGCCGAGCTCGATCAGCGCCTCCTCGGAAAGTCGGGCGAGAGGCTGGCGCGGTGATACGGCGACGGCCACGATGCTGGCGATCGCCATCACGATCACCGTCGCAGTGAAGATCCCGGTGGCGTCGCGTAGGCCGGTCACCCCCGTGAGCAGCCCGACGCCGATTACCGGCGCCGAGAGACCGACGTAACCGACAAGATTCCACGCCGAGACCACTTCGGCCCGCCGGGCAGGTGGGGCCACGTGGTTGACCAGGGCCAGGCTGCCCATGAAGGCGATACCGGATCCGGCGCCGGCGATGAGGGTGCCGACGGCAAAGATGGGAACGTCGGTGCTCGTCAGCCCGGCGTACACGAGCGCCATTCCCGCTGCTACCCCCGCCGTACCGACCGTCATAGAGCGGCGGGGCGGCCAACGCCGCAGGCTGAGCTGCGACAACCCGCCAATCCCGGAGAAGACGAAGAGGACCAAGCCCGCGGCCGCGTGGCTGTCCACGTGCAGCAGGTCGCGGTCGATGGATGGGCTGAGCGCGGCGAACAAGCCGCCGATCCCCCACGCCACGCAAAGGGCCAGGACCGCTACTACGAACGGGCCGAGGAGCGGCCTCGGCACCGACGGTCGCTGGATCTGCCAGCGACGCGGGCCCTCGTGACTCACGGTCTCGGGCAGAGCCCGGACCCCGATGAGCGCCACCGCGATCAAGACGCCCTCGACCCCGAAGGGAAGGACAAACGGCGCCGGCAGGTATTGGACCAAGGCCCCGAACAGCAGGGGCCCGCAGGCGGCACCCGTGATAAACATCACGGTGTTGACGTAGGACGCCCGCCGTCGATCCTGGGACGGTTCGAGCTCGACGAGGGCTGCCGTGGCGGCCCCAGCGATAGCACCGTTGGCGAGCCCCTGGACCGCCCGGGCGGCGAACAGCCAGGCCGTCCCTCGGGCACAGGCGAACAGCACCGCGCTCACCCCGAGGAGGACTAACGCGGGGGCGAGCACTGGGCGCCTGCCGATGACGTCGGATAAGGGGCCGACCGTAAGGAGCGACACGATGACGGCGGCCGCGTACACGGAGTACACCTCGGTCAGGGTGAGGGCCGAGAAGTGGAACTTCTGCTGGTAGAGGACATACATGGGCGACACCGCGTTACTCGCCATGATCGTCAGAAACATCAGGAACGCCACGGTGGCGAACGCGAGTCGCGGGCGGCCTCCGCCCCGGGCCAACGCGCCCGGCACCGTCTCGGCTCGCACGCCGGTTACGGGCCGAGCAATCCGCCGAGGCCGCCTCCGAAGTCCAGGCCACCCAGGGCGTTGGCGGCCTCGGCGTGCGCCTGCTCCACCACGTCGCGGACGGCCGCCAGGATCAGGTCCTGCAGCATCTCGATGTCGTCGAGGTCGACGACGGAGCGGTCGATGGTTACCTGCTGGAACTCAAGGTCTCCGGTGGCTTGGACCCGCACCGCACCGCCGCCGGCGCTGCCCTCGAGCACCTTCGACGCCGCCGACTCCTGGGCCTGCTGGAGGTTCTGCTGGACCTCGCCGAGCCGTGACAGCAGGGCCCCCAGATCGGGCATATCGGGAACAGATCCGTCTTCACCGCTCACGACGACACCTCCTCAGCACCCGGAAAGGCTTCTAGCACACGCTGCTCAGGCGACACTATTGCCTCTGGGGCGCTTTGCAGATCATCGAGGTCGTAGTCGCTGGGATCCTCCGGCATGGCGTCCGCCGGGGCGCGGGGCGCGGCACCCGGAAGCGCGGCGTCGTCGAGTACCAGCCGTAACGGGACCGGCCGCCCGAAATGGGCCGACAAGGCCGCTTCCACCTCGAACCGGCTGGGCTCGGCTCGGCTCAACAGGCCTTTGTCAGGGACCGCATACACGGCCGACGAATCGTCGACCCCCACGAATCGCCCAGCCGAGAGGTAGATCTTGACACCCGGCCTGAGGGCGGGAAGGACGTGGTCCCCCCACGCCAGGGTCAACGCCTCCCGGGTGGGAAGGCCAGCCAGTGGAGCCGCAGCGGCGGTGGCGGGCGGGCCGGCGGCCGACGAAGGCGCAGCGGGGACGGGCGCCGGCGGGCCGGTGGCGGGCGGGCCGGCAGCGGGCGGGCCGGCAGCGGGCGAGCCGGCAGCGGGCGAGCCGGCAGCGGGCGGGCCGGCCGGCGACGATGTCGAGGCATCGCCCCGTTCCTGGCGACGGCTGCGATGGGCACCGAGGGCGGACTGGCTGCCGGGCAGGGGCGGCGGATCCGAAGCGCCGGCCTGGACCGGTGGTGGCGAGCCCGCTGGCGGCCCGGGCCGGGTTTCGGGGCGAGGCGGCACGGAGGTCGACCGGACAGAGGGAATCGGGGCGGCACCCGGCTCGCCCCTTTGACCAACCAGCTCTTCGAGGCGCTCGATCCGCTCGAGGAGGGCGGCGCGGCTGTCGTCCGCCTCGGGCGCCGTCAGCCGGACGAGCGCCACCTCCAAAGTGATCCGGGGGTCGACCGAGTCCCGCATGTCGATGAGGGCCTGGCCGATCAGCTCCATCGCCCGCACCAGGGTGGCGTTGCCGAGCCGGCGGGCCTGGGCGGCCACCTCGGCCGCGGCGTCGTCGGCCAGGAGCACCAGGGATCGGGCCTGGATGGCAAGGAAGCCGTCGCGCAGGTACTCCAGCAAGTCCATCCCGATCCGCCGGGGGTCGCGGCCCGACGACGCAGCCTCGGCCACCTCGAGCAGGACCCGGCCGGCGTCCCGCTCGGCGATGGCGTCGACCAGGTCGGAGAGGATGGTCGCCTCGTCGTCTACGCCGCCGGCGGCGGCTACCTGATCAAGGGCGGACAGGGCGTCGCGGGCCGAGCCGTGACCCCGCCGCACCACCAGGTCGATGGCTTCGGGGGGGACGCCGAGAGAGGCCCGCTCGGTGACGTCGCGGAGCAGCGCGGCGAGCACGTCGGCACCGAGAAGGCGGAACTCGAAGTGCTGGGTGCGGCTGCGGATGGTGGGGAGGACCTTCTGGGGGTCGGTGGTGGCCAGCACGAAGATCACGTGCCCGGGCGGCTCCTCCAGCGTCTTGAGGAGGGCGCTGGCTGCCGTCGAGGTCATCTGGTGCACCTCGTCGATGATGTAGACCTTCCACCGGCCCGGGGTGCCGAGCGCCACCCGGCCGAGCAGGTCTCGCATCTCGTCGATGCCCCGGTTTGTGGCCGAGTCCAGCTCCTGGACGTCCAGCGAGGACCCCTGGCGGATAGCCACGCACGAGGGGCAGGTGCCGTCGGGCTCGCCATCGGCCGGAGCCTCGCAGTTGAGCGCCATGGCCAAGATGCGCGCGGTGGACGTCTTGCCGGTACCGCGAGGGCCGCTGAAGAGGTAGGCGTGTGCCACCTTGCCGTCCCGCACCGAGTGGCGCAGGGCCCGCGTCACGTGCTCCTGGCCGAGCACGTCCGCGAAGCGCTGTGGCCGGTAACGCCGATACAGGGCTCGGAAGGGGGCGGCAGCATCGTCGTCAGGATCGTCGGCCACGGCCACCCAGCCTATGACAGGGGTGGGACCGTCTGGCCCGCCCTAGAAGCCGGGCGCCCGGCGCGGCGGTCAGGCGATCTGCGGCACACGGGGCGATCCGCTGAGAGCTGCTGCCGTCAGGCCCTGACTCGGTTCACGGTGCTCCGTTGCGCAGGACCCGACCACCGCGCCCGGCGCCAAGCCTCTTGGTGGGACAGGATAGCGTATGAAGTTCGCATACCAGGAGGGGTGCGAGAGCGGCCGAATCGGCACGATTGGAAATCGTGTGTGGGGAAACCCACCGTGGGTTCAAATCCCACCCTCTCCGCTGGAAAATTGCTGGTCAACGGCCGGTGCGGCCTTCCCCGGCGCGTGCCATCATCTCGTGAGCGAGGCGATCGCCTTCATTTCCATTGACACATTGACTCGTTTTTTGACTCGTTTGACTCGTTTGACTCGTTTGTCGAGGGCGAGCAGACATCCGAACGACGTCACGAACTCGTTGGCGGCCGGGTCTACGCCATGGCCGGCGGATCAGAGCGCCACGACCTAGCGGCCAACCCGAAAGGAACGTTTGTCACCTGTCCCCGCTCAATCTGAGGGCCCGAAGAACCTGACGCGTTGTCGCTCTATACCACCGGGCGGGGGGGCTGGGGGGTCTCCCCCAGCGGCCCGCCGATCACGACGGGTCCGAGCGGCACCCGGTCGAGCGTTCCCACCCCGTAGCGTCCCGTCACCCAGGTAGCCACCGGGAGCCCACCTCGCGTCACCTCCCTAGCAGCCCAACCCCCTCCTCGCTTACCAGCCCCCCTGCCAACCCGGACGCATTGAACCTCACGCCCCGAGGGATCCATTACCACATCGGCGGCGGCCCGCACCCCAGGCCAGAACCGGCCTCGACCCCGACCCGGCGCCAGCCCCGCCACCCCATAACCAGCCTTAACAACCCGACCCCCCGCACGCCCACAAGCTGGTCTCATACGTGGATTGTTTTAGGTGGTGATTGCTGGGCTGGTGCCGCCTTGCATGCCCTGGCCGGTGTTGGTCGTGGCCTCACCGGTTGACGTCCAGGTGTACATTTTGCCGCC
>Ga0302325_10001813_pt1 | contig 53555 bp, 56 predicted proteins | sample Palsa_T0_2_FD_201948 | JGI IMG/M metagenome (GOLD analysis project Ga0302325, IMG submission 201948) | Peat permafrost microbial communities from Stordalen Mire near Abisko, Sweden - Palsa_T0_2 | ecosystem: Environmental > Terrestrial > Soil > Palsa > Peat permafrost | place: Sweden: Abisko...
ACCACCCGCTCGGCGCCAAGGGGGTCGGCGAGTCGGCGACGGTCGGCTCGCCGCCGGCGATCGTCAACGCGATCGTCGACGCGCTGGCGCCCTACGGCGTCAGCCACGTCGACATGCCCTGCACCCCGTCCCGGGTCTGGGAGGCGATGCAGGCTCAGTCAGTCCTGAGCGATCAGGACGGTGCCGGAGCCGGCCCACCCGCCGGCTCGGCAGCAGGGTCGTCGCTCCCGCGCAGCCATCCCGCTGCGAGCGCGACCATCAGCAGGCCGTAGAGGATCACGATCACCCCGATCGCGAGCACCAGCCAGCCGATGAAGTCGATCCGGCTGATGCTGGTCAGCGTGTCGTAGTTGCCGCGCTGGTCGGCGAGCACCGGGATCACGTCATTACTGAAGTAGTTCTGGACGTCAGGGACCGTTTTGATTGGCTGGTTGGCGAAGTTGGTGGCGCCGTTCATACCGGGAACGTCGTTCCAACCGCTGGTCACGGCCGGGGTGTTGACGATCGTCTGCGCCAGCCGCGGCACGGCGGGGATCGCCGGTTTGAGGAACGCCGTCAGCTTCGGCAGTTCGGCGGAGACCGAGGACAGCGGCAGCGCCTCGAGCAGGCTCGTCACGTGCGGGAAGTTCTTCGCCAGTGCCGCCACCACCTGGGTCGACGACAACCCGGTCTTGCTCGACACGAACGCGATCAGCTTCGGCACCTCGGCGGCGGCGCCGCCGGACGGGGTCATGATCGGGTTCTCGGTGTCGACGATCGCCGCGACCATCTTGGCGCCGGCCTGATCGCCCGCGACCCGCTGAGCGTTGAACGCGGGCGCGAGGCCGTCGAGCAGCTTCTGGCCGTGGTGCACGCGCGGGATCAGCGCGAGCGCCAGCACGAGCGCGACCACGACCACGCCGACGACCGGCACCACGGTGGCGGCTCCGATCGACTCGCGCCGCCCGGGGGTGCCGCGCAGGTTGCGCACGATCATCGCCAGCGCGAACACGACGACGATGCCCGCGATCACCAGCAGCACCGGCGCGATCCAGCTGACCGACGAGGTGCCGTCGAGGCTCTGGAAGTTGCCCTGCTGCGCGGCCACGGCCGGGATCAGGTCGTTCTTGAAGTAGGTGCGCAACTGCGGGACGGTTTTCACCGGCGTGCCGTTGAAGTCGGTCAGGCCGTCGATCCCGGGGATGTTGTACCAGCCGTTGGTCACCGTCGGGAGGTTGGTGATCGCCTCCGTCAGCGCCGGGAAGTTGGTCTTCAGGGCGGCGATCAGTTGCGCCGGTGTGACGTGCAGCGTCTTCTCGAGGAACGCCTCCAGGCCGGGCAGTTCGGCGGTGACCGACGACAGCGGCAGCGCCAGGAGCAGCGCCGTCGTGTGCGGGAAGCTCTTCTGCATCAGCGCCAGCGCCTTCGCATCCGAGACGTGCTCGGTCTTGGCGACGTAGGCGACCACTGCCGGAATCTCGGCGGCGCCACCGCCCTGGGGCGTCACGATCGGGTCGGCCATGTCGACGTTGCGCGAGATCATGTCGATCCCCGCGACATCGGCCTGCAAGCGCTGCGTCGTGAACGCGGGCTTGGCGCCGTTGAGCACCTTCTGGCCGTCGCTGAGCCGCGGGATCAGCTGCAGGCTGAGGATCAACGCGATGACGAGCGCGCCGACGCCGAGCACGACCACCCACTGCAGCACGCCACTGCGGTTCTCCGCCGTCTTGGACATCCCAGCTCCTCTCCTGGTTGCGCTCACACAGAGCGGCCCGCGCAGGCTAACCGGCGATCCGCTTGGTTTCCATCTGGGATAAGCGATCGCTTAGGTCGGAGGCGCCGGACGGGTCCGGCGAGATCAGGCCGCCGGCGTGAAGGTCGAGCAGGCCTCGCGTCCCGGCTACCCCGACGGCAGCGTTCCGTCAACCGTGATGACCACCTCGTCGAGCACTTTCAGCGTCCCGAACAGTGTCGAGTAAGGCTTGATCCCCCAGTCGGTCTGCTTGACGGTCGCGGTGGCGGCGACGTGGCCGCCGTCATCGACCTCCAGCTCGAACGACAGCGGCGCGCTCCTGCCGAGCAGCTCGAGCTCACCGCTGACGGCGATCGGGCCGCCGTTTGGGCTCGGCGTCACCGAGGTTGACCGAAACTGGATCGAGCCGCCCTTGAGGACGTCCTCGTGGATCGTCTTCGTGATCCCGATTTTGTCGTCCTCGCCGAGCGCCTGGATGCCGCCGGTGCCGTCGCGCACCTTCAGCGACCGTGCGTCGGCGCTGAGCGTCAGGCTCGACTTCGCCGGGTCACCGGCGACGTCGAGCGCGGCGCTCCACGAGGTCACCTCGATCAGCAGGTTGTGCCCTGCCTTGGCGGCCGCGCCGCCCTTTCCGGTCCGGACCGTGAGCGTGGCCTGCTCGGGCCCGAGCGTGTAACTGCCAGCTGGAATCATCACTCCTCCGTTGAGTCAGCGGCCAGCATAGAGCCGCTCGATAACTGCTGTCCGGGTGGGTTAAGTGATCGCTTATGTCGGCGCTGCGGCTCTGCGGCGCTGCGGCGCTGCGGCGCTGCGGCTCTGCGGCGCCACCGCGACCGATCCCGTCTGCGGGATGACGGTCGCCGTCTCGCCGGCATCGGAGCAGCTGACGCTCGCCGACGGCGCCCTCCAGGGGCGGAAACCTTCCCCGCTGTCGTCGCGGGGAGCTTTTTGCACCGCCCGGGTGACCTTGATCCGACGCCGGTGAAGCCCGCCCGAGGCGTTGGTCAGCGTGCCCGACGCGCCGGAGCGAGCGACGGCTCACCACACCGAGACGGCGGCCGCGCGCTCCTGCGGATCAGCGATGTACAACGAGGGCAGGAACGCCGCCAGGTACTTGAACTCGGTGTGGGCGTGCTGCATCAGGTCGATCCCCAACTGGTCGGGGATCGACCGGGCGGCCGCCTCGGGCAGACCGGCGCCGAGCCAGAAGCGGCTGCGCAGCACCATGCCCGTCGGGGTGTCACGCGCAATGTGGGCCATGCGTCCGCCGATCGGCCGCCCGCGATCGTCGTGGGGGGCGTCGTGGCCGATCCCGATGTGGGCGCAGACGATTCCCGATACGTTCCCGAGCTCCCGCGCGTGCCGAGCGTGATCGCCGCCGAAGAACTCGCCCTCGTCGACGAAGTGGATCAGCAGGTCGTGGATCTCGCCGCCGTTGAGCCGCTCGCGGACGACGTGGGTGGAGCCGACGTGCGTTCGCGCGCTGGTCTCCCGCCACTCCGAGGAGACGTGATCCAGCGGATGCCACCAGGTGTACTGCTCGGTGTCAGGTGCGAAGCGAAACCACCATTCGAACATCGAACCCGAGCAGCGCGGCATGTCGGTTCGCGCGGCGACGTGCAGGGCACCGGACGGTTGGCGCTGGACGCCCATCTCCAGACTGAGCGGCTCTGCTCCGAGCAGTTCGTGCGCGTCCTCGAACTCAAACGTGGACATCGCTACTTCCCTTCTCTCTCCACCAGGATTACTGTACTGCTGAGCGGTACTTCTATCTCGACTGGAGGGCCACCGTATCAGCTACCAGACTGAAGTCAACGTACGCCGAGACGCGATCATCGCGCCGCGCGCTCAGACGCCGCGAGCCGGTTTCGCCGCCGCTGGAGAGTAACCGGGAGAGGCCGGCTCGACGGACGGCAGGTGCTCGTGGCCTGGCGGATTAACGTGGGAAGCCAGTTTGCGGCGGCGGGTTGAAAGGCCGACGACCCGGGGCTATTGTCCTAACAAGCAAGACGGCAAAACCGTCTTGCAGGACACTAGAAATGGAGAGAGATGATGACGACGACCGCGACGGCGAGCACGGGGCCCAACTCGATCGACCCTCGAACCGGTGTCGAGTTCTATGACCTCTCGAATCCGTTTGGGCACAACGCGCCCCTGTGGCCGTACTTTCCCGATGTCAAGATCGAGCGCTTTCACTATCACGCCAAGTCCGGGGTGCTCTCCCAGCAGATCACGACCTTCATGCATTGCACCACTCACAGCGATGCGCCCGCACACGTCATCGAAGGAACGCCGTTCATCGACCAGGTGCCGCTGTCCTCGTACTTCGGGACCGGGGTGGTGGTCTCGATCCCCAAGCAGAAGTGGGAGGTCATCACCGCGGAGGATCTGGAGCGTGCGACGCCCGAGATTCGTGAGGGTGACATCGTGATCGTCAACACCGGCTGGCATCGATACTGGGGCGACTCGCGCCGGTACTTCGTCGAGTCTCCAGGGACCTACGACGAGGCTGGGGCTTGGCTGGCTGCCAAGAAGGTCAAGGGCTTCGGAATTGACTGCCAGGCCCTGGACCATCCCCTCGGGACGGCGATCGGGGTCCAGCCCAACGGGCCGCTGATTCCCGGCATCGCCGAGGAGTACGCCGAGTTCACCGACGGGCGGGACATCACCAGCGACTTCCCCCTCTGGGAGCCGTGTCACCGTCATCTGCTGGGTAATGGCATTGTCGGATTTGAGAACGTCGGTGGTCAGATCGATGCCGTCACCGGCAAGCGGGTGACCTTCGCGGCCTTTCCGTGGCGGTGGGAGAAGGGCGACGGCTGCATCGTCAGGCTGGTTGCGATGATCGACCCTGGCGGCGACTTCCGGATCGAGACCGGCGCCGACTCGTAACCCGTTGACCTGATCGCTCTAGTGGCCTCTCACGAGCGACCACTAGCCTCAACAACGATGCCATCAGGCGACGTGACCCCCTCGCCGGAGCTGGATGGGGAAAGCGAGCGGGCCCAGAACAGCGTCCGAGTCATCGCTCGGGTGGCTGACATTCTCAGGGCCCTGGAGGGCGAACCTGATGGGTTGAGCCTGGCCCAGATCGCCGAGCGCGTCGGCATGGCGCGCTCCACCGTCCATCGGCTGGCCGTCGGACTGGCCGACGAGGGATTCGTGATTGCCGCCAGCCCCAACGGCCGAGTGCGGCTCGGGCCCACGCTGGCGCGGCTTGGGGCCGCCAGTCGCCGAGAGATCCAGGAGGAGCTGCGTCCGTTCATGCGCCGGCTGGCCGACGACGTCGAGGAGACGGTCGACGTGGCCGTACTCGACGGACCCCAGGTGCGATTCATCGATCACTTGCCTGGATCCCACCGCCTGCGCGCGGTCTCCAGCATCGGTGCCGCGTTCCCGCTTCACTGCAGCGCCAACGGGAAGGCACTGCTGGCGGCCCTCCCGCGTGAGCAGGCCGAGCGGCTGCTGCCCCGTCGCCTGGAGGCGCTGACGCCGAAGACGATCACGTCGCGAGCCCGGCTGTGGGAGGAACTGGACACGGTCTCGGCATCGGGGGTGGCCTTCGATCGCGAGGAGCACACGGAGGGCATTTCCGCCGTCGGGACGGCGGTGCGCGACGCCGCGACGGTCATCGCCGCGATCACCGTAGTCGCCCCGACGCAGCGCTTTGACGGCAACGACAAGCGCTTCAGCGCGCGGCTCCTCGACGCTCGTCAGGAGATCGAGCGATTCCTCGGCGCGCGCGTTGACGGTCGGTGAGGGTGAGCTCGCCGGACGGCGGCTCCTGCGCCGGTCCCCAAGCAGTCCTCAGGCTTTGACGCGGGCCACGACGATCGGATAGGATTGTCCCGCAGAGAGGGTATTCTGTACCGCTAGGTAGAACGCAGAGGGAGAGCCATCATGCCGCCAGCCACCGCGCTTGCTCCGGTCGGAGAACTCGGTTTCGTCGAGGTCCGTACTCGCGACGTAGAGGCGATCGTCGACCACTACACCCGGGTCCTGTCCTTTGAGGTGACCGAACAGGACGGAACGACGACCTATCTGACCGTCGGCCCTGATCACCACTGTGTCGTCGTCTCCGAGGGCGAGCCTACTGGACGCGCCTCGATCGGATTGACCCTGCTCGGCTCGATCGACGACGCCGAGCAGGCGCTGCAGAACGCCGGCGTGGAGACCGAGCGCCGCGCCGACCCGCAGCCAGGAATCGCTGCAACCCTGTCGATCACCGAGATCGGCTCCGGCACGCCGATCCACCTCTATGAGCGTATGGCGAACGTCGACGTGCCGACGATCCACGGTCTGCGCCCCACGAAGATCGGCCACGTGGCGTCATTCGCGCCCAACGTCGCCGAGATCCAGAAGTTCTATCTCGACCTGCTCGGCTTTCGCTGGTCAGACCAGGTCGGCGACTTCTTCATCTTCCTGCGGTGCAACTCCGATCACCACGCGGTCAACTTCATGGAGAGCACCAAGAACGTCGGACTGCACCACACCGCCTTTGAGGCGCGCGACATCGTCCACCTCAAGGACATCCTCGACACCCTCGCCAAGCACGACGTGCGTCTGCAGTGGGGCCCGGGGCGACACGGGCCCGGGCACAACATCTTCAGCTATCACCCCGACCCGGATGGCAACCGCATCGAGGTGTTCACCGAGATCGACCGCATCCTCGATGAGCGTGACCCGCATTGGGAGCCGCGCCCCTGGCACGAGGAGTTCCCGATGGGTCCCAAGCAGTGGCCGCTGGAGACCCCGACTGCCAATCAATGGGGGCCGATGGATGCCGCGCAGCTGGATCACTAAAGCGCGGTTTCCGGGGCGTTGACAGCCATCGAATCAGGCAGCGTGTTCCGCTGAGCAGACTGGCTGATCCGTTCAGCCGGACAGGAGAGGAAGGATTGACAGGGACGAGCGGCGAGACCCGCTGCACGACCCCGTGCCCGGTGCCGAGCCCGCGTCAGTAGCGCCGCGGCTTCACTGCGCGCATGCACAACCAACGAGAAACGAGACACACCATGACCGCCTACTACATCGCCACTCCCGAGGAGCTCTTCGACGCGGAAGGGATGAAGGAGTACGCCGCCAAGTCGCCCCCAGTGATGGAGTCCTTCGGCGGCCGGTACCTGGTCAGGGAGGGACACGCCGAAGTCCTCTCCGGCGACTGGCGCCCGCCGTTCGTGGTGCTGATGGAGTTCCCGACGATGGAGCGCCTGATGGACTGGTACGACTCCCCGGAGTACAAGCCGTGGCGCGAACTGCGCGAACGCTCCGCCCGCGCATCTATCGTGGTCACCGAAGCATGAGCACCCGTCAGGATGGTCGCATCGCCGTCGTCACCGGAGCGGCACTCGGCATCGGACGTGCCTACGCGCAGCGAATCGCCGCCGAAGGGGCGACGGTGGTGCTCGCCGATGTCGTCGACGCCGCCGAAACGGTCGGTCTGATCGAGGCCGATGGTGGCCATGCGCACGCCACCCTGTGCGATGTCAGCGATCCTGACAGCGTCCGGGCGCTGGGTGAGACCGTGACCGAACTGGGCGGCGCCGACATCCTCGTCCACAACGCCGGCATCTACCCGATGCGCATGGTGCAGGAGATCCAGTTCAGCGAGTGGCGGCGGGTGATGGCAGTCAACCTCGACTCGATCTTCCTGCTCACCGAGCAGTTCTTGCCCACCATGAGAGAGCGCGGCTGGGGGCGTATCGTCGGCATCGCCAGCGGGATGTTCCACACCGGTGCGCCCGGCAGCCTTCATTACGTCGCCAGCAAGGGCGGGATCATCGGTTTCGTCCGCGCGCTGGCCGCCGAGGTCGGTGGCGACGGCGTCACGGTCAACGCGCTCGCGCCAGGGCTGATCCGCACACACGGCACCAGCACCGGCGTGCACGACGACCTCGGCTTGTTCGAGATGGTCGCCCAGATCCAGGCGATCAAACGTAACGGCGTGCCGGAGGATCTCACCGGGCCGATGGCGTTCCTGCTGTCCGACGAGGCGGCGTTCATGACCGGTCAGACGCTGCTGGTCGACGGAGGCGGAAGCCGTGCCTGATCGAGCACCCGAGATCACCGGCTTTGAGAGCGCGACCATCCGCGTCGGTGAAATCGAGCTGCACTATTGGCTCGGCGGCGACCCGGCCGGTGAGCCTGTGCTCCTGTGGCACGGCTTCCTGGGCACCGGGTACGTTTGGCGCAAAGTGATGACGATTCTCGCCGACGCCGGCTTGGCCGTCCTGGTCCCCGACATGCGGGGCCACGGCGACTCCGACAAGCCGGGCGGCATCGATGGCTACGACAACCGTGCGCTGAGCGAGGAGTTCCGAGCACTCGTCGCCCAGATCGGGTTCGGAGACGGGCGCCCGCTGACGCTGGTCGCGCATGACATGGGCGCCCCGCCGGCGCTGATCTGGGCGGCCGATCATCCTCAGGAGATCGCGCGCCTGTTCTACATGGAGGTGCCGGTGATGCTCGAGGAGGTGATCGGGCAGATCATCACCTTCACTCCCGAGGCGATGCAGCGGGGGCCGATGTGGTGGTGGATCACCCCGTTCGCCCCAGGCTTCGCGGAGCGGATGATCGTCGGCAACGAGCGGGCGTTCCTATCGTGGTTCTTCGATCGTCCCACGGTCACCGTCGGCGCCATCGAGCCGACCACCGTGGACGAGTACCTGCGCACCTTCTCAGGGACGGAGGGGGTACTCGGCGCGCTCGGCGTCTACCGGGCCATCTTCATCTCGATGGACCAGACCGCGCCGTTACGCAGCGCACCGGTCTCGGTTCCCGTGGTGGCGCTCGGGGGCGAGCGATCGCAGGGTGCGCGCATCGGCCAGATGGTGGGCATGGTGGCCAGCGAGGTTGAGACGGGTGTTGTTCCCGCGGCCGGCCACTTTCTGCCCGAGGAGACCCCAGAGGAGATCGCCGCCTACGTGGTGGACGCCGTCTCCGCCAACCAGACGAGAGGATCTTGATGACCGCACCACAGTCGGGCGCAGGGGCGACCAGCGGCACCGTGCTCGGTCCCGACCAAGGCGATGCCTACTGGTGGCTGGGCTCGCTGACCATCAACAAAGTGGTCGGACCGGGGCTGACGTTCGTCGATCACCACGTGCCCGCCGGCTATGAGCCGCCGCTTCATATTCATCACAACCAGGATGAGGTGTTCCTGATCACCGAGGGGCAGTTCACCATGACCTGCGGTGAGGACACCTGGCCGGCAGGCCCTGGAACATTGGTCTTCTTGCCGCGAGGGGTTCCGCATCGCTTCAAGGTTTCCGCGGACGCTCCCGGGCGCACGACGATCATCACCGCGCCGGGTGGCTTCGCCGAGCTTGTCGCAGAGCTGGGCGAGCCCGCTGCCGAGCTGACGCTGCCCGGCCCCGACGTGCCGATACCCGATCCGGCGCGGATCGACGCCGTCTCGCGCAAGCACGGCATCGAGGCGGTGCATTAGCCCGGTGACAACTCAGGGCCAGGTCGCACCCGCGACAGACGCGGGCGCTATGACAGGCTCAACGGAACCCCGCGGTGACGCCACCGTCGACGGAGTAGTTCTGCCCGGTCACCCAGCTGGACTCGTCGGACGCCAGATAGACGGCTAACGGCGCGATGTCCTCGCCCAGCCCCGGGCGGCGGATCATGTGCATGCTCAGCTGAAAGGCGCGCAGCTCATCGCCGACGAACGCGTCGGTGGACGGCGTCTTGACGAAGCCTGGCGATATCGCGTTGGCGCGGATGCCGTGCTCTGCACCCTCTGCCGCGAGTGTCTTGGTCAGACCGATCACGCCGCCCTTGGCTGCGGCGTGCGCCGCCTGCCCCAAAGGAGCGATGCCGCGCACCCCCGACATCGACGCCGTGTTGATAACCGATCCCCTGCCCGAGCGAACGAGATGCTCCCACGCGGGGCGCACAGTGTGAAAGACGATGTCGAGCTCGCCGTGGATCACCTGTCGCCACAGTTGCAGGGTCATCTCGGCGAACGGCGCGAAGCCCGCCCGAGCGGCGTTGTTGTAGAGGACGTCGATCCCGCCCAGTTGCGCCGCTGCATCGTGCACCCATCGCTCGGTCGCCTCGGCGTCCGTGAGATCGAGGGTCGTTGCGGTGACATCATGGCCATCCGCTCGCAGCTTCGCAGCGGTCTCCTCAGCCGCCCCCGGCTGGACATCGCAGCCCACAATACGGGCGCCCTCCTGCGCGAACATCGTCTGGGCGGCGTCGCCTTGGCCGCCCACCGTCCCCGTTCCGGTGATCAGTACACGCTTGCCTGCTAGGCGCACGCCGTCCTCCCTTTCTCAACAAGCCGTTTGAATCGGAAGTCGGGACGACCGTCCCAACTTGCGGGACCGTATAGCAGGCGGGAAACCGAAGTGCACCGGGTGTCCTAGCGGGACAGTGCGCCTCCGGTCAACCACGTGGCTCCGTCGGCGTAAAGCTGGTCGGTGGAGGGGCCCACGAGACCCGGCATATCGCACTTTATGTCGTAGCCAATTCTATGCTGTAGGTAGGCGAGGTGGCGGTACCCCTCCGGAAACGAAGCCAGCAGCTCCGGATCAAGCACAGGCGCGCTTCCCGGAATGACTGGATCGAGCCGGTCACGTTCGTAAATCGGCTGTCGCAAAACCAAGAGCCAGCGCCCATCCTCCCGTTCGAGGAAGTCGTAGAAGCGACCGGTGCATACAACATCGCACAGGACGTGGTCGACCTCGGCACGCTGAGTGATGGTCATCTTGGTTTGTGCCACGGCACGCGGTCCTGACAAGTCGATTGACGTACCTCCAAGAAAATGAAGAATCCGAACCCCGCGAGCAAAACCGCTGCGACTGACCTCGATGAACTCGCTGAATGGTCCTTGCCACCACGTTGCCATCATGCGTCCCTGGGGGTGCCAGAGGCTGGCAAAACGCTCCCAGTCCTGCGAGTCGCGCCAGACGGCCCAATTCTCGACGAGCTCCCTGATTGCCAGCTTGTCGGCGAGGACCGCCTGTGGGGGCGCCTCGCCGACGGATCCACCGCTTCCCGGGGCGCGGAGGTCAGCCGGATCTCCGCTCGCACGTCTCATCACGGCCCATCCGGACCGATCGCTTCGTGGGACCTGGTCAAAGCGAGTACGGGGATGGTCCGCGTGCCGGCGTTGAGACGTTCATATTCGGCAAAGCCCGGATACCGGCGCGTCTGCTCGGCGTAAATGCGATCCCGCGCCTCGCTGAGGATCTCCTGAACGCTCACGGCGTATGTCTCGTCGCCGAGCTCGACAGTCGCTACACCGGCTTCGACGATGTTGTAGTACCAATTTGGATTCTCGAGCGCACCACCTTTCGTTGCGAACACATAGATGGTTGCGGGAGCGTCCTCAGCCTGCATGTAGAAGATCGGTGCAACGTACATCTGACCGGAGTGTCGGTCGCGATGATGCAGAAGGGTGATCGGCGCGCCCTGGAATTGGCCGCCCACCTTTCCGCCGTTCGCACGAAACTCAGCGATCACGCGTGAATATCGCAAGAACGCGTCGGCGGCGAACGCGTCGAGCGATGGGATCTCCTGAACGTCAGACGTGCTGACGGCGCGGCCTGTCTCCCTTGCTCGCCAAACGAGTGACATACACTCGGCAACGCCGGCGCGAATCTCCAAATCGGCGAACATATCCGGCTCATCGTGTAGACCGAGAGATTGCACGTGAACCTTACGCGGAACCAAGGTTGTGTCGTAGAGAACGTCGTCCGAACTGGCGCGGAACACGCCGAGCGTCTCCATTCTCGTCATCTCATCTCCGAACAGCCGCAGTGGTTAGAAGCTTTCAAAGCATACCTAGCCTGCTTCGGATAGGGTGGACATCGGCACGCTTGGTCGACCCGGCCGCCCGCGACATGACGCGCCTGCAGGAAGGGCCGTTTGGTGAGCTCGGTTCAGCGTGGCGTCCGCCCCGGCGCGAAACCGCCGCCCCGATCCGGCCGAGAACCGGAAGCCCGATGCCGTGCGCCCAGACGAGCCGCGTGGCGGCGCTGCTGATAGTGTTGCCTGCCTCCGACGGAGAGTCTTCTCAATCCCGTCGCTGTGACCCAGTCCGTGGATCCAGAACAGCTCGAAGAGCACCGAGAACGCTACCGCCAGATGGTGGGCTTTGTCCCTCCGCGGATCGAAGAGCGCCTGCAGCAGCTCGCGGAGCTCGATCCGGAGTGGCTTGACCTACAAGAGCGGTTGCGAGCCCACGCCATATATCCGGCGTGCATGGATCAAAAGACGGTCCAGATCATCCTCTTCGCGATCCTCGTCAACCAGAAGAGCGACGCGGCGGTGATCCACGGGCTCGCCGCGCGCAGGGCGGGCGCGAGTTGGGAGGAGATGCAGGCCGCGGTCAACCTCGCCTACCTCTTCGGGGGTACCTCCTGCGCCAATCGCGGCGCCGAGTTCCTCGCGGCGATTCGCCGGCGTGAGGGCGACACGGAGCGGCAGGAGTGATCGAACCGATCCGGGATCTCGCACACCTGGGTCACGTCGAGCTGTTCACGCCCCGGCTGCAGGAGAGTCGCGACTTCTTTCTGGAGGTCTTCGGCCTCTACGAAACCGACGCGTCGTCGCAATCGGTCTACCTCCGCGGCTTCGGGGATTACGACCGCACGACGCTGAAGCTCACTGAAGCATCGACGACTGGTTTGGGCCACGTCGCCTGGCGTGCTGTCAGCCCCGAGGCCCTGAAGCGCCGAGTGGCGGCGATCGAATCGACAGGACTGGGCGAAGGTTGGATAGACGGAGACATCGGGCACGGTCCGGCGTTTCGTTTCCGTGATCCGGACGGCCATGCAATGGAGGTCTACTACGAGAGCGAGCGATACCAGGCCCCCGCCGACCGCGTCTCCTACCTTCCCAACCAGCCGCAGGCATTCGAGGGCCGAGGCGCGGGCGCTCGGCGTATCGATCATCTCAACCTGTTCTGCCAGGACGTCCCAGCGACGAGCGCCTTCCTTTCCGACGTCCTGGGATTCAGGGTTCTCGAGCAGATTGTCCTGGACGAACGGCGGGTCGCGGCCTGGATGAGCGTCACGCCCCAGCCTCACGACATCGCGCTCACGACAGACCGAACCGGACGACGTGGGCGCTTCCATCACCTCGCGTATTGGCTCGACAACCGCGAGGACGTTCTGCGTGCCGCCGAACTGATGATGGAGCGAGACGTGTTCATCGAATGTGGGCCGGCCAAGCACTCGCGGACGCAGGGCTTCTACCTCTATGTCTACGAGCCGGGGGGCAACCGTGTCGAGGTCTTCTCGGGCGGGTTTGTGGTGTACGCGCCGGATTGGCAGACGGTCACGTGGACGAGCACCACGCTTGGCCGCGGGACGGCCTGGGGAGCGAAAGTCCCCGACTCATTCCACGTCTACGGATCCCCGCCGGTACCGTTCGCGGCCTGATCGAGCCGGCGACGACGACGAGATCTGCGTTCATCACGCCGAGCAGATCCTCGAATCGATCCGCAGCTACTGCCAACGAAGCAATCGGCAGGAGACTAACGGCTCGGAGTTAGCGGCTCGGAGTGCCGGCGATGAGCTGCACGGCGGCGCGGATCTGGACCGGATCGTGCTCAGGGCGGAGCCCGGCGAGAACCGACAGCGACGTCCGAGCCAGATGACGGGCGAGCTCACTACTGGCATCACGCGCCCGGCGATCACGGCAGGCCGTCGCGATGGCCTCGTGATCTGCATCGCCGAGGTTCCATCCTCCGGCAACAGCCCGCTGATAGAGCCGTCGGTACCGCTCGCCTCGCTGCGCGAAGGAGCTGATGGTGGCGCGGAGCTTGTCGTCGACGTGACTCACCAGCCTGCGATGGAAATCACGGTGCGCGCTGTCCCAGGCGACATAGTCATCGCGCTTCTTCGCCGAACGCATGGCTTTCAACGCAAACTCGATCCCGTCGGCCTCCTCGGTGGTGAGACTGGCGACCGTGAGACCGATGGCGAGTGACTCGTAAAGGATCCGACTGGTGTACACGAGCTCGAGGTCATCCGGATCGAAGCCGACCACCCGAGCGCGACGATTCGGCTCTGCCTCGACCAGGCCTTCCTGCTGCAGGCGGCGCAGCGCCTCGCGCAAGGGGGTACGGCTCACCCCCATCTGTGCGGACAGCTTGACCTGCGAGATGGCCGCTCCCGGCGGCAACTCGCCCTCTAGAATCATGTTCCGGACATCCTCGTAGACGAGTGCGGAGCCTCGTTCCCCCACGCGCTGCACCGGGTCGAGAACAGGCCCGTCAACCGCGGAACGAATTGTGTGAGCGTTCATGCTGTAGATGTGGGGGCCTCGACGCGCGCGTCGACACCAACTCCGAGTATAGGCGGAGGCCGGATGAACAGCTAATCTTCCGTCAGCCGTCATTTTCAGTGCTCGGATTGCAGCGCTGCCGGATTGACGACATGCCCAAGCGGCAACGGCACGCTCAGGCTCACGGCGAAGGTGTGATTGCAACCCCGCGACTACGTCATTCCGCCGCACGCCAAGATGGCCGCCGCTCGCCGCTCGCCGCTTGACGGGTGGCGGCTATCCATTAGAATCATTACAGTTATTTCCACTCAGCAGCTTCGCTGGCCCCACGTGGGGCCGTCGCGTCGGATGCGTGGTCCGGGGAGCACCGAGGTGCCGGAGCCGGAGGAGTGGGAAGGACGTCAACCACCGAAAGGACACGGGCTTGTCTATGTCAGCTGTTCCGTCGCTTGGTGACCAGGTGCACCACTACGGCTACGTCGTGCAGAATCTCGAACAGACGATGAACGACCTCATCACGAGGCTGGGCGCGGGGCCCTTCTTCGTGATCGAGAATGTTCCTCTTCAAGACGTCCGGTCTGACGGTGAGTCCGCGGTGTTCGACCACAGCAGCGGATTTGCCGTTTGCGGTGGCACTCCGATCGAACTGATGCAGATACATGACACCAGTCCGTCTCAGGTGAGCGCTGGGTTCTCGCAGTCACGACCCCACGTTCATCACGTCGCGTGGGCGGTGCCGTCGCTTGAAGCCACGATCGAACACCTTGATCGCAGCGGGTACCCATCATGGCTCCGTGCCGAGTTGGGCGATATCCGCTTCTCATATCACGACGCCAGCTCGACGCTAGGGCATCACATCGAGCTCCACCACGACAGCGATGCGCTCCGAGGGTTCTTCGGGATGATCCGAGAAGCCAGCGAGGGATGGGACGGAAGCGACCCGATCCGCACACCTGAGTTCTAGTGGTCGCTCACGTGAGCGACCACTAGCGGGTTTGCCCCGCTACGCAGGTTACGAGTGCCAAAGCCTATCCGATGCCAACTGGGCACCCTCGACGAGTGCCTGCAGCTTCAGCCATGCAGCCGCGGGGTTGCATGAGTGGAAGCCGACGAACGTCGCAAAGCCGCAGTCCGTCCCGGCGACGACGCGCTCTTTGCCCAATATGTTCGCGAAGCGCTCGATCCGATCGGCGACGAGCTTCGGATGCTCCACGTGGTTGGTCTTGGTGTCGATCACACCGGCGATGAGCGCCTTGTCGTCCGGAAGCTTCACGTCCTCCCAGACCCTCCACTCATGTTCGTGGCGCGGATTCGCCGCCTCGACGTAGATGAATTTGGCGCGCGCGCCGAGAACCAGATCAGCGATCTCCTCGAGCGGCACATCCTTGTGATGGGGCCCACGATAGTTGCCCCAACAGACGTGGTAGCGGACCTTCTCCTCGGGAACACCACTCAACGCCCCGTTCAGGACGTCGATTGCGGCCGCCAGGTGCGTGGCGGGATCAGCGAGGTCGGTGCCCTCGGTTGAGCAGTGGAAGGCCATGGCCGAGTCCGGAGAATCGAGCTGAAGATTGAAGCCGGCGTCGACGATCGCCTTGTACTCCGGGGCGAGGGCCGCCGCGGCGGCTTCGAGGTAGTCCTGATGAGAGTCGTAATAGCGGTTGGGAAAGTTGAAGGCGATCTGTCCCGGTGTCACCGCCGGAATGAACGCCTCGTCGTGGTCGACATCGCCGAGCGCGGCGCTGAGGTCGTCCAGTTCCTTCGTCACGGCCTCCAAGCCGCGCGGCTCCATCGGGCCGTTGAGGATCGGCATGCGCATGTGCTGAGAGCCTTCGTCCCCGAACGCGTCCGCTCCGACCTCCGGGGCGTCGCCGATGTCCAGAGCGATGAACTGGGCGTGGCCTTCGAAGCCGGACATACGTTGCAGCACATAGTTCGAGAACCCGACCTTCCCCATCTCACCGTCGCTGATCACGTCCAGCCCAAGTCCACGCTGGCGCGCGACCGACTCTGCCACCGCCTCCGTGACACGCCTATCGAACGCCGCGGAATCGATCGGCTTCTCGTCGAGAACGTCAAACAGCATCTTGGTGACGTCGGCTGGACGCGGCAGGCTGCCCGCGTGTGTGGTCAAGATTCGCTCGGTGCTCTGCTGCATTCGATCTCTCCTCTCGGTTGGCCGCGCTCTGTCCGGAAGAGGCCGCTCTCCGTCAAGCTGCGCGCTGGCGCCCGTCGATGAGCGCGGGGTGCGTGTGAGCCACTGGCGCCTGGACCGCGGTCAACGTGCACTTCGGGCACGGCTCAGCAGTGCAAGCTGCTCGGCTCGGACATGTCGGCTGTACGCAGATTACCAATTCCAGCCTGGGATGGCCAGTGCGAATAGCGGGCTGCGGCGCAGTTGCCTTCGGCGGAGCCGTCGCACTGTATGCAGTTTCGATAGGATTCGGATGACGACCTCGGGAAGCCGGAAAGGAACAACATGCGCGATCACGGAAAGCTTCTGCTCGTCGGGAGCATCGCTCGTCCCGAAGACGGGTGGGACGTGGAAGACGTGCTGCGGAATTCGGCTCAGACGGTGGGGCCGTACGTGTCGATGCTGCCCGACGGGGAGATCGGAGACCGTACGCTGTGGATCAACTTCATCGCGCGCAGAGTGTTCCCGGGTCACCCGGACCTGATCACGACCTCGCGCCACACCTACGATGACTGGAAGCCGCGGACCGGCTACGGCGACCTATGGCGCGTGACGGTTCGGGACGGGGTTGAGTCGATCGCGATCGACCGGATCGGATACGCGGACGAGGCGCTGCAGTCCTACGCGACATTCAAGCGGCTGAAAGACGAAGGGGTCATCCCGAACGGCGTGCGCTTCATGGTTGCCCTGCCCTTGACCGAGAGCGCTACCCGCGGTTTCGTGGGTAACGCGCGGGACTTCGAGATCCTTTGGGCAGGATACCGCGACGCGCTCGCGACGGAGATCAAGGAGATCGTCTCCGAGATCCCGGCTGACGAGCTGGCGATCCAGTGGGATTTGGCACGTGAGACGGCAGCGGTCGAGGGTGTCGAGTTCCAGTTCCCCAATTCTGATCTACGTCGGCTGCCGGCAGATCCGTTGGATCGATATTGCCACGCGCTCAGCGAGCTCGCGCCGGCGATTCCCGAGACGGTCTGGCTCGGTCTCCACATCTGCTATGGCTCGCTCGAGCACCGCGAGGGGGAGTCACCGGACAGCGGCCACTATGTTCCGATCAGAGATCTTGGCGTGGCCGTCGAGATGCTGAACGCCGGTGTCCGCGCATGTGGGCGACAGGTCGACTTCGTCCACGCCCCGGTCCAGTTTGCCCGCGGTTTACAGGACTCCCACTACCGAGATCTTTCGCGGCTTGATATCGGACAGGCCCGGGTCTATCTCGGCTTGATCGACCCCAGCGACGGTGTCGACGGCGCGACCGCCCGGACGCAGGTCGCACGACGGCACCTGGCGGAGTTCGGACTGGGAACCGCCTGTGGATGGGGAAGACGGCCGCTGAGCGAAAGCGTCGAGGATCTCCTGGAGCTCGAGCGCGACGTGGCCGATCAGCTCTGGAGATGACGCACTCGCCCGATGGCTCGGTCAGCCGGACGAACCTGGGTAAGACGCCAGAACGTCAGGCGGCAGCTGATCGGGAAGGAGACCCGGCGGCCCCAAGACCTCGATTCCATGCTTGGCGGAGACGGCTATCAGCCGATCGACATCCGGTGGTTCTGGGACGGGCAGTCTGAGCTCCTCTGCCGGACGCCCAAACTCCTGCGCGAAAGCTTCGACTCCGGCCGGCGCGGAGGTCACCAGCCAACGCGCCTCGTCGTCCGAGGTGACGCAAAATGTGTGTGGCACGCCGCGCGGAGCGAGGAAGAACTGGCCGGGACTCATCACGACCTTGCGGTCCGGAAGGTAAAGAGTCACCTCTCCGGCGGTGACGTAGAAGCTCTCGTCGTGCAGATTGTGCACGTGAGGAGGCGGCTGGTCACCAGGTGCGGCCCAGAACTCGATCAGATCCCATCGACCGTTCGTTTCCTCGCCGCGCAGATGCACCAGGACGAGGTTGTCCAGGAACCAGAGTGCGGCCCGCGGGGTGCTCTCCTCGAGTTTCACTGCGCTACCTCGGACGTCTGGGCGGCACCCGATCCGACGAGGAACTTCGACAAGCTCGCGAGCACAAAGGCCGGGTTCTCCTCCGCGATCCAGTGGCCGCAGTTGGGGATCACCCCGCCGTCCACGCGGTCGGCAAGCTGTCGCATGCACTGCTGTGTCAACTCGCCAAGGCTGGCGTCACCGCCGTAGGCGAGCACCGGCATCTCGAGCTTGGTTGCCATGTGCGCCTGTACCTGCTGAGCGTGGACCCAGAAGTTCTGGTAGTACATCAGGAAGGCTCGCAGCGCCCCGGCCTCGGAGTAGAGGGACACATAGTGATCAAGCGAGGCTTCATCGACAGCGTCGGGGACCGACGCGTAATTCGTGAAGAACATCTGCATGTACTCGCGCAGGCTGTTCCTGATCAGCATTTCCGGAATGTCCGGAACCGATTGCCACCCCATGTGCCAGAGGAACTGACCGCCGGGCTGCGGTGTCATCGCCTGCTCCATCATGCCCACGCCCGGGATCACCATGTCGTAGATCGCCAGTTGTGTGACCGCCTGGGGGTACTGGGCGGCGAGCGTATACGCAGCCACCGCCCCCCAGTCATGGCCCACGACGGCGAACTCCTCCAGCTTCAATTCTTCGGTGAGAAGCGAATGCAGGTCGTCCCCGAGGTTATCGGCGTCGTAGCCGCCGGAGGGCTTTGACGACTTCGCAAGTCCCCTCAGGGCGGGGAGGATGACTGTGTGCGTCTCAGCCAGCGCCGGAGCGACCTCGCGCCATGCCCACCAGCTGTCCCAGCCGCCGTGAACGATGGCCACCGCTGGGCCTTGACCACCCAGCACATAGTGCATCCTGAAGTCCTTCACCGCTGCAGTCCGGCTGACGAAGCCAGTTGGCAGATGAGGCACTCGATCCCCTCTCATGTAGTAAAGCGCTCAGCGACGCCAGGCATGTGTCGGCGATCGCGCGCTCATTGGCTCGTAGGCGTGGCACCCTTGAATCGGAACCGGCGCCAGCGCCCTCGCAAGCCCTGGCCCTGCACAGACCGGCTGACTCCGCTGCGAATCGGGTAGAGCGTGAACAACCCGAACCCGACTTTTACCTGAGCCGGGATCGGAATTGCCTCCTGACGGTAGATGGTGTTTCCGTCGACGAGCCATTCGGCCGAGCCACGCTCCCGATCGAGAATGATCTCGCACGAGCGAAATCGCGTGAGGTCGTCCGAAAGATCGACGAAAGGGGACTCAACAAGATGGGTGAACGCAGCCTGCTCTCCTACCGCGAAGGAAAGTGCCTCGTGGACGGCAATCATCCGGGTCGAGGTGCCACCGATATCAAAGACGAGACCGCTGCGTTCGTCGACCACGTTGAGTGAAGCCATCCCGAGCCGGACGTCCGCCGACGACGCGCCCAGAGTAGAGATCGCCATGTCCACGCCAAATGCCGCGGGGCCGACCGCGGGCAGCGCCAGTTGTTGCGAGAACATCAGATACTTGACGTTGTCGGCGGGCTGAAACGAGTCGTGCGCGAACGAGAACCGCGGGATGGTGACGCACACCTCCTGATTCGCGACCACGACCTCAGCTCCGATATCTCCGGTGCTCCGGGCTCCCCCGGGCAGCGGCGGATATCCCGGACTCCAGAAGTCGCGGTCGAGGCCCGGGCCGTCCAGGCCACCGTAATCTGTCCACTCGCCTGAGACTTGAGCGCCGACGGCTTGCGTACCAGCCATGTCCTCTCCTCCTCGGGTTCTGAGGCGATCTGTGCACAGCCTAACAGAAGCGGTCCGGCGCAGCCCCCCGGGACTTTCGGAGGATGGGCGATACGCACGGCGGCTGGTCAGGATGCTCGGTCAAGAACTGTATGCAGGGGCCCTGGAGTCCGGAGGGGCGGCCTGACCGGCCTTGTGCGCATCCTCCCATGGACGTCCGCGGTGGGCGCGGGCGATCAGCGTCGCCACACCCGGGATTGTCGGATGGACACCGTGTCGTGCTTCATCTAGAATGAGCGTAATCATCAACCTTTTTGGGGCACTAGCCGCAGACGGAGGCCATTCATGACAATCGCTCATCTGGGTCACGCGGAGCTCCGCGTGACCGACCTTGCTGCCTCGCGGTCTTTCTTCACCGATGTGCTCGGGCTCAGCGTCAGCGCCGAGAGCGATACCCAGGTGTACCTACGGGCGTGGCAGGACTGGGATCACCATACGTTGCTGCTGACGCAGGCCGAGGAGTCCGGACTTGAGCACGTCGGCTGGCGCGTCTCCGCGGCTGGGGATCTGCACGATCATGAGCTGAGCCTGAAAGCGGCCGGTGTCGACGTGCAGTGGCTCGAGGGTGGCAGCGAATTGGGCCACGGAGACAGCCTGAGGTTCCGTAGTCCGGTCTCCGGCGTCCCCATGGAGCTCTACTGGGAGGTGGAGCGCTACGTCGAGCGTGATCCCGCGCTCGAGTCCCGCCTGCCGAGCCACCCTCAGCGCTATACCGGGCATGGCGTGGGACCTCGACGCTTCGACCACGTCAACTTTCTCGTGAACAACGTCCAGCCCGAGCAGGAGTGGATGGCGACCGAGCTTGGATTCCGGCACAACTACTACATGGTCGCCGCTGACGGCTCGAGGCTCGCCTCCTGGATGGCGAGGACGAACTTGTCGCACGAGCTGGCCTTCATGCGCAACCGCAACCAGAACGCAGACATGCTGCATCATGTCGCGTACTACCTGGATTCCCCTGACCAGGTCATGCGGGCTGCAACCATCATCGCGGATGCCGGCTATACCATTGAGTGGGGTCCCGCGCAGCACGGCACCAGTGGAGCGATCTTCCTCTATTGCTTCGAGCCCTCGGGACATCGGATCGAGGTCTGGACGGGAGGCTTCCTCTTGTTCGCGCCCGATTGGGAGCCGATCCGCTGGGAGTTCGACCAGGTGGGCACCGCACTTGATCTCTGGGGCTCGACCATGCCGGACGCCTACCTCACTCGCGGCACGCCCCTGACGCCGGTCCGCACCCGGCACGCCACCGTCTGATTTTAGTTTTGCGGGACACGTCAGTCCTATCGACGGGTCGGTGATGGTGGTGACGCGCCCGTTCCGGTTTGGTGTGGTGTGCGGAGCACCGAATGCGCGGGACTGGGCGGAGCTCGCCCGGCGTGTGGAATCGCTGGGGTACTCGGTGATGCTGTGTTCAGATCATCTCGACCTCGGTGGGGCCCATTTCAGCACGCTCTCCGCGCTGCCGGCGTTGGCAGCTGCCGCGACTGTCACCACCGATGTGCGGGTCGGCACGTCGGTCATCAACCACGACCTACACCACCCAGCAGTTCTGGCGCGGGAGGCTGTATCGGTTGACATTCTGAGCGATGGTCGTCTTGAGCTCGGTCTCGGCGCGGGGTGGGCCGAATACGAGTACGAGTGGGCCGGCATACGCTTCGATCCGGTGAGAGAGCGCATCTCGCGCTTTAGCGAATACGTCGAGGTCGTCAAGGCCCTCACCAGCGAAGCGGTGACCACACATCACGGCGAGTTCTTCCATCTGACCGAGATGCCGCTCGTGCCGCTTCCGGTGCAACGACCCCGGCCGCCAATCATGATCGGCGGCACGGGACGCCGGATGTTGACCCTGGCCGCTCGGGAAGCGGAGATCGTTGGTATCAACCTCAACGGTGCGGTGGCCGGAACGCCCGCGGCGATGGACGAACGGATCTCGTGGATCCGGGAGGCCGCCGACGGACGCGAATCTCAACCGGAGCTCAACAACATCGTCGGAACCGTGGTCATCACCGACGGTGACCGTCGCGAGGTCCTTCGCGACGAGCTCGCGCGTCAGCGCGCGGCGGGGCTCGACTTCATGACGGCATCAATGACTGAGGACCAGCTGCTCGAATCGCCGACGGCGCTGATCGGAAGCGTCGAGCGGGTGGTCGAGGACATCCAGTCGTGGCGAGAGCGATGGGGAATCTCCTACGTGATCGTGTCCTACCCGGACCTCGAGGCATTCGCACCGGTGGTTGCGCGCCTCGCTGGTCGCTGACGGTCAGCAGGGGCTGCGAGTTGCCGTGCCTGAAGCGAGCGACAAACACCAAGTTTGGAGTCCCGGGCTAGGGACCGTCAGCCCCCGTGCCGGCAGAGACTAAGCTCCGCCGGCAAGGAACTCCGCGACGACCGCGTTGAACTCGTCGTTGCGCTCGATCTGAACCCAGTGGCCGGTATGACCGAACACGTGCATCCGCACGTCGGACAAGATCTCCATCAGGGCGAGCGACGTCGCCCTGAACGGGATCACCTGGTCGTTGAACCCGTGGACCAGCAGAACCGGGTTGGCCACGGAGCGCAGCTCGGGGTCCGATAGTGCCAGGTCGTCGACCCAGCGCTGCCGGGGGGCTGGAAACATCTGCTGCCACGCCTCATCGATACCCGGCCGCGTGGATGCCTCGTAGCGCAATTCGACGAGCTCAGGTGTATTGATCCTCTGATCGAATGCCAGCAGCTCGATCGCTCGCTTCATCGCTTCCCGGCTGGGAGCGTAACCCCACAACTCGTCCAAACCGGGCGGGATCGGCATCTGCAGCCCCATTGTCCCCATCAGCACGATGCGGTCGACAAGCTCCGGGCGAGCCACCGCCATCGACAGCGCGATCGCCCCGCCCATCGAGTTCCCCACGAGATGGACCCGCGTGATGCCGAGCTCATCGAGCAGACCCAACGCGTGCTCGGTCCAGATCTTTCGGCCGTAGCGGCCGCCCTCCGGAAGCGGGGCGGTCTGGTTGTAGCCGACCTGGTCATGCGCGACGACGTGAAACCGCTCGCTCAACGCCGGAAGCACGAGGCGCCAGTTCGCCCACCCCGAGACGCCCGGACCGGACCCGTGGATCAGCAGCACAGCGGCTCCGTCACCCGCCTCGTGGACGAAGGTATCGATCCCCCCGACGGTTAGGCGACGGCCGGCGGCTAGCTCCTGCAACGCGACAGTTTCGGACATTCGCACCTACCCCCTACCCATCAGATGGCAACGCTCTGCTTGCTCTGCTCCAGCACCTCCATAAAACGGGCACCCTAGCAAATTCCATACAATGATCCTAATGAGTCCGAGGGTTGATGCCGACGCTCCGCGCCATGCGCGCACAGACCCACGAGGGATGGAAAAGCCACACGGGAGGGGTTGATCTGATGAGAGCGGTGATCATCGAAGAACACGGAGGACCGGAGGTCCTGCGTTACGTCGACATTCCGGACCCGGTCCCGGAACCCGGCGAGGTCGTGATCCGAGTCGGCGCGCTGACCGTCAATCCCGGTCCGGACGTGCAGACCAGGGAGGGTCGCTTTGGCATGCCCGGCTTTCAGCTGCCGCACATCGGGGGAAGCGATCCTGCCGGGGAGGTCGTGGCACTGGGGGAGGGGGTCACCTCACCTCAGATCGGGGATCGAGTCGTTGTCTATCCACTGCTCTGGTGCGGGGAATGCGACTTCTGCCGCCGCGGGTTCGGAGCGAACTACTGCCGGAAGATGAGATTGTGGGGAGCGCAGACCTGGGGTGGCCGCGCGGAGTATGCGCGGATACCGGCGCGTAATGTCGTGCCGTTGCCCGACTCGGTGTCCTACGAGGCCGCGGCAACATTGCCCGTCTCCTACATCACGACTTGGCACGGGATCATTGACAAGGCGGGGCTGATCGAGGGAGAGACGTTGCTCGTCATGGGCGCTGCAGGCGGTTGCGGCGTCGCCGCGATCCAGATCGGGCTGCTCCACGGCGCGCGCGTGCTGGCTGTGAGCGGCGCAGAGTGGAAGCGCGAGCGGGCGCTGGAGCTCGGCGCAGATCAGGCGTTCGACTATCACGACGCTGACTGGGCCGAGCAGGTCAAAGACGCGACCGATGGACTCGGAGCATCGGTGGTTTTCGACAACGTCGGACAGGAAACCTGGCCGCAGAGCATCCCATGCCTGGACCGCGGGGGGCGATTCGTCTGTTCCGGGTGCACGACCGGCTGCGCAATGGAGCTCGACGTCCTGTGGGCCTATCGCCACGTTGTCTCAATGCACTTCCATGTCCAGGGCACCAAGCATAACCTGGAGGAACTGGTGGACGTGATCGGGCAGGGACGCCTGGATCCGGTTATCGACAGCCGATTTCCACTGCGCGATATTGCGCTGGCCGAGGGCAAGCTTCTATCGCAGAACCATTTCGGAAAGATCGTCATCGTTCCGGCGGCCGACGGGCCGGGCTCCACGAGCGCGTGATGCGCGCCAACGGTGGGCCGGCGGCGCTGGCGCAAAGACGCCTGCTGTAGGCGGCGAAATCTCAAGCGGCGACGTAGCCGCCGTCGACGGCAAGCGGATGGCCCGTGAGAAACGATGCTGCGTCGCTGCACATCCACACCACCGCCTCGGCGATCTCCTCTGGCTGCCCCACTCGTCCAATCGGATGCGCCGCCTCGATGTTCGAGAGCATCTCCGGGTCAGACGCTGCGGCTCCCTCGAACAGCGGGGTGCGGATCACCCCGGGGCAGATCGAGTTCACCCTCACGCCAAGCGCCGAGTACTCTATCGCCGCGGCCTTGCTGAGGCCGACCACGCCATGTTTGGCGGCGACGTAGGCCGGCTGCTGAGCCAATCCGACCAGACCTAGTGACGATGCGGTGTTGACGATCGCCCCGCCTCCACTGTCGAGCATTGCGGGGATCTCGTTCTTCATGCAGAGGAACACGCCGGTGAGATCGACGTCGATGACGCGCTGCCAGTCTTCGAGCGAGACCTCAGCTGTCGGGACGCCGCTGATGGTGATGCCAGCATTGTTGTGGGCGTAGTCGAGGCGACCGAACTCCTGCACCGCGGCCGCGACCATGGCGGCCACATCCGACTCCTTGGAGACGTCCACCACCACGGCGCGCGCGTGATCCTGACCGCAGATCTCCACGGTCTCGTGCGCTGCCGATTCGTTGATGTCGGCCACGATCACACGAGCCCCGTGCCGCACGAACACCTGGGCTACCGCCCGTCCGATGCCGGATCCCGATCCGGTCACGATCGCGACTCGGCCATCCATATCACGATCAGACGTTTGAGTGCTCATGTCGGCAAGCTCACCTCGGGTGGCAGTTCGGTGGTGGGTCTCAGGACGCCAAATGACTGTAATGAATTGCGCGGTTTGATGTCAAGGCGCGTTCGAGCTGGCCGATCGTCTGGCCGCGGGCGAGACGCTTCGCCGGTGCCGGCGACCAGCGCCCCCCGCGCGCCGCCGGTCCGAGGCCGAACCGAGACCGTTTCGCTTGACCTCGCCGCCGACTGCCGCTAATCATTAGGGTGGTTTGGTCAGCGCGCTGTGGCGCGGGCGATGCCGATCGGAGGATTGATGGACCAGACGACGAGAGAAACGGCCTCTTCGGAGCCGATGACGCCCACCGGCGGCGATCGCGGTCGCGCGCGGGTCGGCAACGGCGTGTGCCCGCGCGATCGGGCCACCTTCGCCTACACGGATCGATAGGAGACTCGGATGCGACTAGAAGGCAAGCGGGTGCTGATCACGGGGACGGCCGGTGGGCAGGGCGAGGCGGCCCAGGCCATGTTCGTCAAGGAGGGAGCCCGGGTGATCGGGTGCGACGTCCAGGATGGCGCTGCCGAGCGGACGGCGAAAGTTCTGCAGGACGAGGGGTACGATGCCACCGGCTACACGGTGGACTTGGCCGATCCGGATGCCGCCAGGGACTGGATCGAGCGAGGCGCCGCGGAACTCGGCGGCATCGACGTCCTCTACAACAACGCTTCGGGCTACGGGTTTGCGCCGTTTGCGGAGATGAAGCTCGAGATGTGGCGGCACGTCATCAGGGTCGAGCTCGACATCATCTTTCACACCACACAGCCGGCTTGGCGTTACCTGCTCGACGGTGGGGGCTCCGTGATCAATACCGCCTCGATGTCCGGAATCCGGGGCATCGCGCCACTCGGCCAGGCGGCGCACGCGGCCGCCAAGGGCGGCGTCATCGGTCTGACGCATACGTTGGCCGCGGAAGGCGCCGAGTTCGGTGTGCGCGTCAACGCGATCTCGCCTGGTTTCGTCAAGTCGCCCGCGACGGACGCCGCCGTTGGTGATGAGCTACGCGCTTTCCAGATGTCGTTCCACTTGATTCAGCGGCCAGGCCTCGGCGATGACATCGCGTATCTGGCCGTCTATCTTGCCTCCGATGAGTCCACCTGGGTGACAGGCCAGAACTACTCGGTGGATGGGGGAGTGACCGCAGGCTTCCGTTGACGCGAGCGGAGACCCGTTCCGCGTCACAACAACAACTGAAAGGCTGGAGAGAGTATGTCTGAGACACAGGTCGCCAACACTGTGACGAAGGGTGCGCCGGCGTGGGTCGCCGAGCTCTACGCGCCGGTGGACGCGCTGTCGGTGGATGGCTTTCTGGAGCACCTCACCGAGGACGTGTCGTTTCGCTTCGGGAACGCCGAACCGGCGGTCGGCCATAAGGCTGTTGGGGACGGTCTGACCCAGTTCTACGGACTGATCAAAGGGATGAGCCACACCTTCCTCGAGGTGTGGGAGAACGGGGATGACTCAGTCCTCGTCACCGACGTCGACTACACCCGCCCCGCGGGCGATGTCGTGCGCATCCCGGCGGTCACGCTCGTCCATCGGCGCGGCGAGCTCGTCGACCACATGCAGATCTTCATCGATGTAGCACCGCTGATGCCGTGACCGACGCAGGCCGGCCGCGGCGCCGAGACCGAGGTGCTCTCGGGGACCGAGGCCGGCCCGCTCGCTGTGCTGGACCCTAATCGGGCCGCCACATGCGACGCTCGGTCGTCGTGAAATACTCTCGTCCGTTGGGATAGCTGACGAACTCGAGCAGCTGACCCCAAGGTGTCAGGAAGTGGGCGAAGCTCGACTCTTCGCCGGCCTCCGGTCCGATCCCGTCTTTCTTTCCTTCACCGAGCACGCGCACCCCCTTCTCCCTCAGGTAGGAGAGTGCGGAGTCCATGTCGTCCACGTAGAACGCCACGTGCATACCGCCATGGTCGCTCATCCGCGGCCACCGCTGCACTTGGTCTGGCGAGGTGTACTCGAAAACCTCGAAGTTGGCGCCGTTGGCGCAACGAAGTAGGGAGAAGCGGGGGATCTCGGCACGGGGGTGGATGTCGAGGTTGTCCTGCATCCAGGTTCCCTCGGGATCCGAGAATGGACCCATGTCGTAGAAGTGCTCACAGCCGAGCACGTCGACGAAGAAAGCGACCGCTTGATCGAGATCGGGGACGGTGAAGGCGATATGTTCGGTGCCGCGAAGGCCGGGGACGCCGCTCATCTGTCAATCCTCCTCGGCATCAGTAGAGAGCCATCGTCGGCGGACGCTCGATGCCGAGTTGCGTCGCGCCCCAGTGGCCGAAGTTGACCTCGGGGTTGAGGCTGATGTGGCACGAGGCGAAGTGGATATCACGCCAAGCCCGCTGGATCGGACTGGACTCGGCGTAGCCGGCGGTGCCGCACAGCGCCACGAGCGTATCGATCGCGCCGGTGATCAGCTCCGACGACCGAGCGTAGTCACGCATCCCGCGTGCGCGAAGCTCCAAAGACGGCGTCTCGGGCCGCTGCGCCGTCTCGATCGTCCGTTGCAGCAACAACTCCGCCGCGTCGAGGTCGGCAGCCGCTCTGGCCATCCGAACCTGAACGTTGGGCAACGTCGACATCGCGACGTGGGCGGCAGTGGTCCGGCCCGTGACCCACTCGATGAAGCTTTCGAGCGCACCCTGGGCTGCGCCCAGCATCGTACCCGCGAAGCCGATTGGTGCGTAGGAGATGAACGGCAGCCCATACATGGGGTTCTCGTGCACCTCGCTGCCCGGGGCGGAGCCGTTGACGAGGTCGCTGAGGGCGAGGATGTGGCCGGCGGGGACGAACGTGTCCGCGGTGACGATCGTGTTGCTGCCGGTCCCGCGCATTCCCGTCGTGTGCCAGGTGTCGAGAACCTCGTATTCGCCCGGGGCGACGAGAAAGAGGGTCCAGACCGGCCCGTCGGGGCCATGTCTCATGCCCGCGACGTACACCCACGAGCAATGACCCACGCCACTGCTGAATGGCGAATGACCCGAGATCCGGTATCCGCCGTCGACGGATTCGACCTGACAGACTGGCATGACCGAGCCGGTGACCGCAACGTTGGCGGAGTCTGCCCAGACTGCTGCCTGCGCTTCCTCCGGGAAGTAGGCGATCATGTGAGCGGTGTGAATCAGCAGGCCGGCGCACCAGCCATGCGAAGCGTCCGCCCGCGCCACCTCGCGGACCAGATCAAACCAGGTGTCAAGCCCCAACTCGAAGCCACCCCACCGGCGAGGCACCAGAACACGAGCAATTTCGGATTGCAGCAGATCGGCGCTGGATTCCGCGGGCAGGGTGCGCAGCTGCTCAGCCTCCGGCGCTCGCTCCCTGAAGCGGGGCGAGAGGTCTCTCATCAGAGCGATCAGGTGGTCAGGGTCGGCGGCTGGCCCCGTCACTGCGTCCGCCATTTCTCTCATGAGCTGACCCCGGCAAGGCCCTCACGCACCCAGCGACGAATCGCTGCCAGAGTCGCATCCACAGCCTTCAGGTAATCCTGTGACATCGTCTCCTGGTACTCGCGCTCCTCGGCGGAGCCGGGCTCCACGCCCTCCAGCTCCAGGTCGAACGAGAAGCGCAGGCTGAGCTCGCCGGGCGGTTCCTCCAGGATGTCGTTGTGGATCGTGCCCAACACGGATCCCCAGGTGCGCTCGAACACGACACTGCGCGGCTCGTCGAGCGTGACTCGCTCGCCGAAGCGTTCCCCGCGTAGTTCGATCTCCCGCTCGATCACATTCCCACTTCGGCTCTTGACTTCGCAGTACGTCATCGCCGGTACGAACGGCAGGGCGTTGCCGGCCTTCGCCTCGAGGCCCCGCCATACGTCCGCTCGGGTCAGACGGGGTTCGGCGCCGGCAGGGTTGACCGGGACGGTCTTGGAGACGGAGATCACGTGATTTCTCCCTTTCTGGAGACGCGAGTCGGCGGTGAGATCCGCCGACTTCGATTTACACCGTAATGATTACTCTCTATCGAGGTCAAGGCGAGCCCCAACGGACTCGCGCTCACGCTGCCGGGTCGCGACGGAGATACGCCCAGATCCGCCCCAGCAGCTCGTCGCCCACGCGCTCCCAGGCGAGGCACTCCTCCGGCGAGAGTCGCATCGCAGTCGGGCTGGCTGCGGCCGCGACGTTCAGCTGCGCGGAGCGTTCGAGCACATGCATGCGCGCGACCGCTTCTCCGATCCCGCGGCCGACCGTCACGGCTCCGTTCCCCCGCATGACGATCGCCGACGCCTGGTCGAGGGTGGTGGCGAGCGCCACGCCTGCATCACGCTCGCGAACCAGGCGAGGATCGTCATGCACCGGCAGCTCACGCCCCAACAGCGCGCCCTGACCGTGGCGGGGGACGACCTTGACCCCGATCGCGGAGGCGACGTCGGCCGCCGGGGGCTGGGCCCGGCAGATTCCCCCGACATCCGGGCGTGCCCGGTATATCGCCCAGTGAATCCACGCCTCACCCGGCACCCCGATGTGATGCGGATCATCACTCAGCTCGAGGTCGCGCAGCTGGTCAGGTTCGACAACCGCGGCGAGCGGCAGGCCAGGCGTGATCCGAGCCCGGCGCCCGTCGCCGCGGGCGGAGACGTGTCCGAAGGCGGTCACGAGGCCGCCGCGGCTGAGCGCCGAGGCTGCGTCGAGAAGATCCTGGTCGAGTTCATCCGCCATCAGGCGACCGCCTCGGCGGTCCCCAGCCCGTCGATCTCGACCGAGACGACGTCCCCGTGACCGATTGGCAGGGCGTTCGTCAGGCCGCCGGAGAGCACAATCGAGCCTGCCGGCAGCGACCGGCCGTCGGCTCCGAGTCGATTGACCAGCCAGGCGATAGCGGCCGCTGGATGACCCATGACCGCCGCACCGCTGGCCGTATCGACGATGGCGCCGTTGTGGCGCAGGATGCAGCCGAGCAGACGCAAATCCTCGAGCGCCGTCACCGGACGGAGGACAGGCCCGAGCACCAATCCTGCGGCGCTCGCGTTGTCCGCGATGACGTCCGGGAGCTGAAAGTCAAAGTTCTCGTAGCGAGAGTCGATCACTTCCAGAGCTGCCATCACCCCGGCCGTGGCCGCCAACACGCTCGGCACCGTGGCCGGTGCGGACAGCTCGTGTGATGTCAAGAATCCGATCTCGGGTTCGATCCGAGGATGGATGAGACGTTCCATCGCAACGACATTGCCCGGCTCGAACAGCATGGAGCTCGTCAGCCAGCCGTACAGCGGCTCGTCGACCCTCATCGCACGCTGCTTGGCGCGGCTGGTCAGGCCGAGCTTGGCCCCGATGATCGACTCGCCGGCGGCCAACCGGAGCTGCACCCCGTGCGCTTGCGCCCGATAGGCGAGCACCGGCGAGAGGTCCGGATCAGCGGCGGTGAAGCGCTCCATCGGCCGGCGGTCTCGGGTCGCATCGTCCAGCGCGACGGCGATCTCCTCCGCGCTCGGCCTGCGCTCGCTCACGCGAGCTCTCCTGCAAACCGTAGGCCAATGCTTCCCAGATATGCAAAATCGGCACGGATGACGTTGCCGGGTGCGACGTCGATCGCCTTATGCATGGCGCCGGCGAGGATCACCTCGCCGGCTCGCAGACCCTCAGCGAAATCGCTCAGCTTGTTCGCCAGCCAGGCGACGCAGTTGAGTGGGTCGCCGAGCACCGCCGCACCTGCGCCGGTCTCCACCACGTCTCCGTTCACGGTGACACAGACGCCGATGCGCGGCAGGTCAACCTGATCGAGACGAGTCAGCCGCGACCCGACCGCGACACGAGCCGAAGACGCATTGTCCGCGATCGTGTCGACCAGTTTGATCCGCCAATCCTGGATCCGACTATCGATCAGCTCAAGCGCTGGAACAACGCCGGCGCTGGCTCGCAGGACGTCCAGCGCCGTGACGCCCGGACCACGAAGATCTCCGCTCAGGACGATCGCGATCTCGGCCTCGATCCGGGGCTGTATCAACCTTGCGCAGTCGACCGGCAGGTTCTGATCGAGCACCATGTCGTCGAGCACGACCCCGAAATCGGGTTCGTCGACGCCCAGTGCCCGCTGCATCGCGAGTGATGTCAGCCCCACCTTTCGTCCCCACACTCGGGCACCGGCAGATACGCGGGCCGCGATGAGCGCTTTCTGGATCTCGTAGGCATCGGCAATGGAGAGATCCGGATAACGCTCGGTGAAAGGCGGCACCGGTTGTTGCCGTCGCTCAGCTTCCGCCAGTTCGGCGGCGAGGTGTTGACGGTTGACCGCAGTCGAGCTCATGGTGGCGTGAGATCAAGCGGAGTGTGAGACCTTCCGGCCACCTGCCTGCCCCTTGTCGACGATGAATAGGATGATAATCCTATAGCGGCGCACTATGCCTCGCCGCGGCGCGCAGATGAGTCCGGCGGAGGTAGAGCCTCGATCACGGCCGCCAGCACTCGATGAGTGAATCCACGGCGGGGTCGGTGGGTGCCCGTCGGGCGGTCCGGCGGAGCCTATTGGGGGTGTTCGAGCGCACGGTTGACCGGGTTCGGCCATGGCAGCGCGCAGTCGCCAGCGCCGTCAGACCGCCCGTAGCGAGCCGGTAGCCTCAGACCGTCTGCAACGCGTCTGTGCACAGTTAGGACCGATCAACGTCGCTCGGCACGATCGACAGCCGAGTGCCGTGCGGGCCGGTATGAGATGGGTAGAGAGGAACTGGGGCGCATCGGGGACGTGCCGGAAGCGGCGTCGGATCCTCAGCGACTTGCGAGCGCGCGCCATCCTGTATACAATCACCCGCCCATGAGCACCGAGTCGTCGCCAAGCACACCAGGGAAAGGCGCGTCGGCCGTCGACGTGGTGTTGGCGCTGTACGAAGCCATCGACACCGGCCACGCAACCGAAGCCGGCGTCCTGTTCACGGACGATGCGGTCTTCGATCATCCGGAGCAGGTCTTTCGCGGCATCGAGGAGATCCGCGGGTTCCTGAGCCGGCGGGAGAGCGATACCGACCGTCGCACGATTCACGTTCTGAATAACACCCGCATCGCCGAGGCCGACGAAGGAGAACGCGAGGTGTCCAGCGTCGTGTTCATCTACAGCCCTGACGCCGGTGGTGATTGGCATCTCCATCGGGTTGCTCGGATGCGTCATGTGGTGCGTGCGGTGGATGGGCAGTGGCGCATCACGTCCAGGGTCATCGGGCCTGCTGACAAGGCCATGGTTCACCAGACACGCTGATGACGCGGTATGTCAGCACCACCGAAGGCATCGGGGTCCTCGATGACGGCGAAGTGGAGCTGCTCGTCACCGACTACCGTGACCTGGGGGAGGCGCTCACCGACGGCGTGGATCTGGCGGAGCTCAGCGACGCGCCGAGGCGAGCAAACCACCGCGCCGACTCGCTCCGGCTCCTGCCGCCGGTCCTGAAGCCGTCAAAGATCTGGGCGGTCGGTTGGGCCTACATGAAGCATCGGGAAGAGGTCGGTCACGACGACAACCATGACGAGCCGTTCATCTTTCTCAAGGCGCCGTCTTCCGTCGTCGCGACCAAGCAGCCCATCAAGGTTCCCAAGATCGCGCCGTCGAAGGTCGACTACGAGGGTGAACTCGCTGTCGTCATCGGACGCCGCGCGTCGGCAATCGAATCCGGAGAGGCGCTCTCACACGTTGCTGGATTCACGATCGGAAATGATGTCAGCGCTCGCGACGTTCAGAAGGGAGAAAGTCCCGGTCGAATGGCGAATATCTCGTTGGGCAAGAGCTTTGACACGTTTACGCCCCTCGGTCCATGTATCAGCACCCTCGAGGAGTTTCCGGATCCGAACCGCCTGTGGCTGAGGACCTTTGTCGACGGTGAGCTTCGACAGGATGCGCTGACCTCAGACCTCATGTGCTCAGTCCCCGACCTCGTCGCCTACATATCCCAATACACGACGCTGGAGCCGGCTGATGTGATCCTCACCGGGACCCCGGCCGGCGTAGGCCATCCCGAGGGACGGTTTCTCAAGGCGGGGAGCACGATCCGGATCGAGATCGAAAACATCGGCGTCCTCGAGAACCACGTCGAATAGGGACGGGTCAACAATGTCGACGTTACGTCTGTCTGTCGGCCGCTTCGATGAATCAACGAGCCAGGGGCCTCTGCGACCAACTCTGCATCACGTTCAGGTGACGACCACGCGTCTGGATGAGATGATCGAGTGGTATCAGACGGTCGTCGGGATGGAGCTCATGCACCGGAGTTCCGGTGCGGCCTGGCTCACCAACGATCGAGCGGGTCATCGCTTCGCGGTGGTCACCGGCAAGTTGACCGATGATCCGGAGAAACTGTCCCACACGGGGCTGCACCACAGTGCTTTCGAGTATTCGTCGCTCGACGAGCTGCTGGGGACGTACCTGCGCCTCAAAGATCTTGGCATCTTGCCGCACCGTACAGTCAACCACGGGATGACGACATCCTTCTATTACGTGGATCCAGACGGCAACAGCGTGGAACTGCAGGCCGACAACTTCGCTGATTGGGACACATCACGAGAGTTCTTGCGGTCGCCGGAGTTCGCAGCGGACCCGTTCGGCCCCGGCGTGGACCCGGAAGCCCTGCTATCGGCTCGAAGGGCGGGGATGGACGCAGCCGAGGTCAACAGACGCAGTTACGCCGGAGAATTCCCCAACGTGCGACCGAACGAGTTGCGCCGCTGAGGCGCGAGCGCTCGCGCCGCAGGTCAGGGACTCGTCGCGACCCGTAGCGGATCGGCTCCGTCCCAGCCTCGCGCCGCAGCTGCGATGTCGGCGAAAAAGGCGCGAATGAACTCGCTGTCCTTGTGGATCTCGATGGTATGTCCGAGCCACGGAACGTCGTGAAAAGTGATCTCCACAGGACCGGTCGTCGCCCGCAGGAGCTTTGACGCGCCCAGCCTCTCGAGCCGAGCGCTCTCCTGACCGGGATCCTCGACAAGGTAGGCCACGTGGTTGGGTCGATCCGAGGGATGCGCGAGCTTCGCCCCCAGCGTCGCTGCGGGCTCGAGGGTGAAGATCTGCTGCAGCTCAACCGTGATGTCACCCCACCGCCCGAAGGCGGCGGAGTGATCGAACACCACCGGCCCCCCCTCATGCTCGATTTCGTCAAACGCGATGTGCTCGAGCAGAAGAAACGGTCCAGCGCCAAATGTGCGAGTCCAGCGTGCGGCCGCCTCCTGGATGTCCTTCACCACGTACCCGATGTGCACGATCGGCCTATGGAAGATGGGGAGGCGGCCGGCTGCCGGGGTATCTGCGTTCGTGGTCATGGGCTCTCCACGGGGACGGGGCGAAGGTGGCTCGCGCTGAGCATGACCTGCCTCATCCGCGACTCGACGAGCCGGTGAGCCGGCCGTTTCCAATTTCAGCGGTCCTGCGAGCCGGGCTTTCGGCGACGGAGATCACGATTCGACCGAAGTGGCTCCCTGACATCAGGTGCTCGTCTGCTCGGGCCGCATCCGCGAGAGGGACCACGCGGTCGATGACCGGCGCGAGCTCTCCAGTCGAAACGAGCTTCACAAGATGCTCCATGTCGGCCTTGTTCCCCTGCACATAGAACTTGAGATCCAGGTGCTCGCGGTAGAGGCGACGCACGTTGAGCGCGACGTCCAAGCCCGTCGTCCCCCCGGAGCAGAACAGACGACCGCGACGATCGAGGCAGTCGATGCTCTTCGCAAGCGTCTCCGCGCCGGCGTTGTCGAACGCGACCGAGACCCCGCGTCCGCCGGTCGCCGCTCTCACCTGGTCGACCCAATCATCGTCGCGATAGCTGAAAACATCGTCGGCGCCGATCTCGAGCAGGCGATCCCGCTTCCACTGCGAGCCGCTCACCGCCAGGACCCGCGCACCGAGATGCTTACCAAGTTGGACCGCCGCGACACCGCAGCCGCCCCCCGCGCCCATCACCAGCAGGGTGTCCCGGGGTCCGGTCCCGGCCCGCTCGACGAGTCCGTGCCACGTCGTGGTGTAGGCGACGCCCAGCGCCGCTGCGGCCTCGAACGAGACGGACGCGGGTAGACGGACGAGCTGGCTGACCGGGGCAGCCGTGTACTCGGCCCGGCCGCCAGGCGTCTGCACGCCGAACACACGTGAGGACCGGCAATAGGTCTCGCCGTCACCGGCCTGGCAGAAGTCGCATTCCCCGCACGCGATCACCGGGTAGACGGCGACGCGATCTCCAATCGCGAACATGTCTACGTCGGCTCCCAGCCCAACGATCTCGCCGGCCGGATCGATTCCGCCGATGTGCGGCATCTGGATCGCGCCCATCCCAAAGCCCTTGCGCCGCGTCTCCAGATCAGGTCCCGGGTTGACCCCAACGGCTCGAACCGCTATCAGAACTTCCCCGGGTCCCGGCTCGGGGGTCGGGACATCCTCGTAACGCAGGACATCCGGTCCCCCGTGTTCATAGAAGACAACCGCTCTCATCCAGATCCGCTCCTCAACTGTATCGGGTCACCCGTGATCACCTGCTTGCCCGCTCACGTCCCCTGAGTATGCAATCGACGGGGTCGACGGGCGCTGGTGTCCTGAGACTGGATGGAGTAAACTGCATACAGTCAGAGCCGTCAAGCGACGGGCAGCGCTCTCATCGTCGTCCACCCGGCTCGGGCCGCCCCGAGGTTCTGAGAGGATTTCAACCCCGACTACGAGCTCCGGGCCAGCGGCACGATCAGCGCTTGACATGCTTCAGGGTCTGGCATAAGGTCCGACCCTGCATACAGTCGGGAGAGAGTTTGGTGATGAGCGAGCCGGGAGGACCCCATATGGAGCCGTGGCATCTCGTGGAGCCTGCGCCGGAGCCGTGGCATCCGCCGGCTGGAGGGCGTTACGGGCGGCTGGGAATCCGTCGTGGTAATTATGTCGCGGTGTGTGCGCCGAACCCTGAGGAGGCGGCAGCGTTCGCGGTCAGGCACATGGGCTTTCATCTGGTGCACGTGGACGACGACAATCGTCACTACCTGGCGGGCCACGGCCTCGATCCGTATTCGCTCGTGTACACCGAGGGCGAAGGGCCGGTTGACCACATCTCGTATGCGGTGGACGACCTTGGGGCGCTGGCGATGGCCGAGGCGACTCTGACCGAGGCCGACGTGGAGTTCGAGCGCATCGACGAGTCGCCCCTTTGGCGCCATCGGCCGGCGGTACGTTTCCGCGCTCCGACGGGAGCGACGATTGAACTCACGCCGGGCGTCACCGTCGACATCCCCATGGCGGAGCTGATGCCACAGCCGCCTACTGTCCCTGCTCCGATCGCCTTCGACCACGCCATCCTCCGCACCACCGACATCGGCGCGATGATCGAGTGGGCACCGAAAGTGCTCGGTCTCCGGGAGAGCGGCCGTATCATCGCGCCCGACGGCATTCCGATCTTGGCGTTCTTCCGCTGCGAAACGCTGTTTCACTGCTTCGGACTCGCACGATCCGAGTACGACGGTATGCATCACTACGAGTTCACGCTCAAGAACGACCGCGCCCTGTTCGCGGCGTTCGAGATCCTGTCTGCCGATCCCGAGGTCGAGATCGTCTGGGCACCGGTCCGCCATGGCTGCGGCCAGAACATCGCTTTCTACTTTCGAGATGCCGTCGGCAACATCGTCGAGTTCTCGGCTGAGGAGGAGCTGATTCTCGGCGAGGAGACCTACGAGGTCCAACATTGGTCTGTCATGAACGGGCGAAGCACAGACGAGTGGGGCAGCCATCCTCCTGAAGGGATGACATAAGTCATGAACTCGAGAGCCTCCGCCAACGATGTCTGGAGGATTGGGAGCGCAGGTGATGTCCATGCGCCTCGAACCATCCTTGAACGGCACGGCGTGCTCTTCGATCTTGACACCGTCCTCTCCGCGGCGGGTATCGATTCGGTCGGCGACGCATCGGTCCGTGCGATCCTCGAGAGCTGGGCGGTCTGGCAGGAGAGGCTGACCGAACTCGCCGGGGCCTCCGACGACGCTCCACCACTCGATCCGGAGGCGCTCAGCTGGCTTCCTCCCGTCGTCTACCCACGCAAGATCGTGATCTGCGGGGCGAATTACCGGGCTCATGTCACGGAGATGGGCGGCGATCCCGACGCGCTTACGCACCCGTTCACGCTGCTCAAGCCAGCGACGACTTCGGTGATCGGCCATCAACAGCCGATCGTCATACCCCGACAGGTGACCTGGATCGACTGGGAAGGAGAGCTCGGCGTCGTCATCGGCCACCGAGTGCGACACCTTGCTCTTGCTGACGCGCTCACGGCCGTGGCGGGATATTGCCCGGTGAACGACGTGTCGGCTCGCGACTGGATGGACGCCCAGGTTCCGGGGGTGGGCATGGATTGGACGCTACACAAGGGGTTTGACGGGTTCACGCCGGCCGGGCCCCTGATCACCCCGGCACGGTTCGTCGATGACCCTCAGCAGCTGACGATAAAGCTCACCGTCAACGGCGCGACGAAGCAGGAGACCTCGACGTCGGACATGATCTTCGGCGTTGCCCAGCTCATTACCCACCTCACCTCGGTGATGACGCTCGAGCCGGGCGACATGCTGCTCACCGGGTCACCGTCCGGAGTCGGCTTCGGCAGAAAGCCGCCCGAACATCTCGAGCCGGGCGACGAAGTGATCTTGTCGATCGGCGGAGTGGGAACGCTCGTCAACCCGGTCATCGCTGAGACCGTCGGCTGACAGATCCCGCGTCAGTCTGGCTTCAACTGAGACGGTCAGCCCGTCACACCGTTGACCGGTCGGTTCCAGAGAGCGCTAGCTGTAGGACCTGAGCGGGTTGTTCAGCTCAGAATCCAGCTGCCCCGGCCACAAGAGGCCCCTGCCTGTATCACGGTATGACCGAGAGCCCGTCATCGCTCCCGACAGCTCGCTCGAGAGCACGTCCCGCATGCTGTTGCCGCAGGGTTATTTGATTCAGATGAATCCGCTCATTTCTGGTTGACAACGGCCCGGGCGCCTGTGTACAGTTTTTGTGTGTTCGAGGAGAGCCGAGGCTACGCCTCGGGCGAAGCTACCGAGGGGCCCACTCAATCAGGCGGCGACGTGGAGGCGCGATCTGTGCCGCCACCGTCACCCCCAGGGGGTGCACGTCGGGGTGTTTCCCGGCTGCTCAGCCTGACGGAGATAGTGCCGGGGTTGGCGCTGGTCGTTTTGGTGCTCTTCGTCGGGCTGGTCCATTCGCGGTTTTTCAGCAGCGCCGCGATCGATAGCAATGTCCGCGCTGCGTCGTTCGTCGCGATCATCGCCTACGGCATGGTCTTCCTGCTGGCGATGGGCGAGATCGATCTCTCCGTGGGCGGGACCTATGGCGTCTGCTTCTTCATCTGCGCGAGGCTCGGCAACAACGGCGACGTCAACATGTATCTCGCTGCTCTGATCGCCATCGCCGCCGGCGTCGGCCTCGGGTTGGCGAATGGGCTCCTCGTGAACCTCTTCAGGGCACCAGTGATCATTGTCACTCTCGGTACCTACTCGCTCTATGCTGGTCTCGTCTTCGTGATCTCGCAGGGCCAGACAGTTGGCCAGGCCCTCCCGTTGACGTCTAGCTTCTTCACGAAGGTCGGTGGGAACTGGGCCGGCCTTCCGGTCGCCGGCTGGGTCGCCATCGTGTTGGCGGTCGTGTTGACGATCGTGCTGATGAGGAGTCGGCTCGGAGGCATGATCCGGGCTATCGGCTCCAACCGTTCAGCGGCTACCTTTTCCGGCATTCCCGCCGGTCGGTTGCGAGTCTATGCGCTGATGCTCACCGGCGGTCTTGCCGGCCTGTCCGGGGTCTTGACCCTCGCGTACGCCGAGGGTGGCGACTCCAGCATTGGCACCGATTTCGAGCTTCAGGTGATCGCGGCAGCGATCATCGGCGGAACCGCGGTCACCGGCGGTTCGGGATCCGTCCCCGGCGGCCTGATCGGAGCGCTCATCGTCGCGACGATCAATAGCGGTTTGGTCTTCTTTAACGTGAATCCGCTGTGGAGCGACGTGGTCACAGGGGTCGTCATTCTCATTGCAGTAGGCACTGCGGCGTTGCTGGCGCACCGCCGAGCTGAGCGTCTGGCGCGTTTCGACGCCTGAGACGCTTGATATTCGTCATCGCGAGAGAGGGTATAGATGATTCGCTCTGCTGTTCCATTCACAAGAGGTCGCGCCTGGCTGGCGATATCCTGCCTGCTGGTATGCGGCGCCTTACTGGCCGCCTGTGGAAGCTCGAGCTCCAGCGGTTCCAAATCCAGCAGTTCCAAGAGTGCCTCCTCGGGCGGCGGATCGGGATCCTCCTCCGGGAAGCACGTGACCATCGGGGTGGTCGAGACCTTCACCAGCATTCCCTTTTATCAGACTGCGGCTCTGGGCGCCAAGGCGGCCGGGACCGAGGACGGCAACGCGACCGTGATCGTGCAGGGACCGGCCGAATCGACCGGGAGCGGCGAGGCGACCATGGCTCAGAATCTGGAGACGGCCAAGCAGCCCCAAGGATTCGCCCCGAACCCGTGTGTGCTTCCCGCCTGGACCCAGACCCTGGCCACGCTTGCCCGAGATGTCCCCCATGACAATGTTGCGGCCTGGAACTGCAAGCCGATCGAGACCGCCGGCGAGACGTCCCCGGTCAAGACCTACGTCGGAGTGAACGACACAGAGACAGGTGCGCTGGAAGCCCAAGTCGCGATCCAGGGCGCCCATCTCAGCCCATCGACGACTGGTACGGCACTCGTCGCCTACTGTGAGAAAGGGGTCCCCATCCTCACCTCGCGGGCGTCGGGAGCTATAGCAGAGATCAAGAAGCTGCTTCCGAAGGTGACTGGGGTCGACTTCTTCTCGGCGCTGGACCAGAACGGGAACACGGCGGCGTGGACGTCGGAGTTTTCGCGGTATTCGCATGTGGTCCTCGCGCTTGGCGCTTGTGACCAGGACAGCGCCAGCCTGATCACTCTGAAGACGCGGGGCGTCGGAGGAAACTTCGCGTCAAGCACTGTCGACCCCGACCCCCAAGAGCTCGAAGGGATCATGAGTGGGAAGATGACTGCAGGCGTCGCCAGCGCCCCATGGGTGCAGGCGAACGTCGCGGTACGGCTGCTTATTGCCGGCGCTCGCGGTAAGGCGCTTCCGCAGGGCTGGATCGACACCGGGCTTCATACGATCACGAAGGCAAACGCATCGCAGTGGCTCGCGGCAACGAAGTCCCCGGCAGCGGCCGCGACGTTCTTCAAGCCGTTCGCGGACAAGATCCTGGCCAACATCTCGGCCGTGACGAAGCCGATGTCGGCGTCGATCGGCTGACCGCGAGGATGGATCGAGGCGATCTGGAGAGGATCGACGGGTCCGCCCGTAGCGCAGTTGACGCTACGGGCGGGTCGTCCCGCGACGCGGTGTACATCGCGTCGCACGTCTCGATGGAATATGGAGGTGCGCGTGCCCTTGACGATGTGAGCTTCGAGATCCATACCGGTCAGGTGCACGCACTGCTGGGAGCCAACGGAGCCGGCAAGTCGACGCTGGTCAAGATCTTGGCGGGCGTGCTGCCGCCACTTGGGGGTGAACTGATCCTCGATGGTGAAGCGGTGAGCTTCAGCAGTGGACGTCAAGCGATCGAGGCCGGTGTCGCGACGGTGTCGCAGGAGCTCAACCTGTTTCCTGACCTCACCGTGCTGGAGAACCTCTTCCTGATGCGCGAGCCGCTGATCGGAGGGGTGTTGGCTCGTCACTCCGAGATGAGGTCTCGGGCCGGTCCAGTCCTCGACGAGGTCGGTCTCAGCCGAACCCTTCTGCGCCGGCCGCTGAGATCTCTCAGCTTGGGCGCGCGACAGCTGGTAGAGATCGCCCGAGCCCTCCTCGAGCATCCGCGGGTGCTGATTCTGGACGAGCCTACCTCGGCGTTGAAGGCGTCCGAGACCCGGCGTCTGCTTGACGTCGTGCGCGAGATGCGCAGCCGTGACGTGGCGGTGGTCTTCGTCTCCCACTTTCTGGAGGACGTGTTCGAGACCGCCGACATCGTCACCATACTCCGCAGTGGCCGCCTCGTGGAGGCGGCCACGCCCTGCTCTCAGCTCACGTCGCAGGGGGTTATCGCATCGATGCTGGGCGAAGCTGCCGAGGAAGATGCCGGCAAGGACGTCGCAGCGGAGTCCTTCCCGATTCCGCGGGCTCCGAAGGAGGTGGGGCCGCTGGTCCTGAGCGGGGCCACCTCGCGTGGCGTCCTCGAACCGCTCACGATGACTGCGGAACCTGGTGAAGTGGTGGGCCTGGCCGGGCTCGAGGGATCGGGTGCCAGTGAAACTCTTCGCTTGGTGTTCGGCCAGCTCAAGCTCACCGGAGGCACGGTGAAGATTCCGACAGGGGAGCCGGGGCCGAAGACGATGCTCGCGGCGGTTCGGGCGGGTGTGGCTTATGTTCCTGCAGATCGCAAGTCCGACGGCCTCATCCTTCAGGTGCCCATCTATGAGAACGTGACGATGGTCACGTCCGGCCCTCTGAAACGGCTCGGGGTCCTGCCGCGGAAGCGCGCCAAGATGGCGCGCGCCGATGAATGGCGAGAGCCGCTCGGGCTTGTGATGCGGTCTTCGGGAATGTCGACCGAGCTCCTTTCCGGAGGAAATCAGCAGAAGGTTGTCTTCGCGAAGTGGCTTGAGCCATCACCGGCTCTGGTATTGCTCGACGATCCTACTCGCGGGGTGGACGTCGGGGCGAAGGCGGACATGATCAAGATCATTCGCGCGGTGGCGGACTCAGGCCGAGTCGTTCTCTATGCGTCGACCGATCTCGATGAGATGGCCCACGTGTGCGATCGGGTCATCGTCTTCTATCGCAAACGGGCCATCGGCGAGCTTCGTTCGCCGCTTGCCGAGCACCAGCTCCTCGAGGCGGTGACGACAGGGGCTATACATTCTGTCGACCATTCACAAGCGGCCGAGAGTGATGAAACGATGCGCCTCGACGAGCCGAGCGAGAACTCGCAGGACAAGCTAGGCGGAAACTGAGGCCGCTCCTAGGCGCACTGGACGTTTGGCCGGCTTCATGCGGCAATGATGGCAACAGTGCCCGGAGGGATCGTGATCCGTCCGGCAAGCCTAGGCCGCGATCAGACATGCGGCAACCACCATTCCGAAAGGCAGAGAGATGCGGATAGGCAGCGCCGTCATCGACGGCAACGAGCGGGTCGTGGTGCAGGGATCAGACGGCGTTCACGCCACCACTGAGCAGGTGAGGATGATCGACGTGATTGCCGACTGGCCGCGCTGGCGCTCCGAACTGGAGGCGCTCGCCGAAAGCGCCGGCCCCGTGACGGAACTCGCGCGCGTGCGCTGGCTGCCGCCGGTGATGCCCGAAAAGCTGATCTGCGTTGGCACGAACTACAGCGACCACGTCGCCGAGATGGAGGCAACGGGCGCGCCAAAGGCGCTGGCGAACACCTGGCCGTACGGGTTCTTCAAGCCGCCGTCAACGGCGCTGGTCGGTCACGACGCGGCCGTCGCCCTTCCCGGCTATGCCGAAAAGATCGACTGGGAGGTCGAGCTCGCGCTGGTCATCGGCGACGGGTCGAAGGCAAGCGGTGACGAACCGCTCGACGCGGTGTTTGGCTACAGCGTGCTCAACGACCTGTCGGTACGCGATTACCTCCCGTTCCCACACGCGCTCGGATTGGACACCGTGGTCGCCAAGGGGTTTGATGGGTCGGCCCCGATGGGCCCGTGGATCGTCACGGCCGACGAGATCGACGATCCGCAGAACCTTCCGCTTCAGTTGCGCGTCAACGGCGAGATCAAGCAGGACAGTTCCACTTCCCGGATGATCTTCGGCGTACGGGAGATCCTGGCGCACTTCTCCCGCGTGCTGACCCTTCGGCCGGGGGACGTGATCGCCACCGGCACACCGTCAGGTGTGGGGATCGCCCGCCGTCCGCCCGAGATGCTGGCCGCGGACGACGTTGTCGAGGCTGAGATCGACGGCATCGGCCTGCTGCGCACCACGTTGGTGCGGGCACCGGACGCCGAGCTGCTCAAGGCGTAGCGCGCGAGAGCGTCTGCTCAGCCGCGACCGGGCAGCGCGCTGTTGAGGAGCGCATAGTGGCCCAGCTTGACGCCGGCCTCGACCTGGCGGTGGACATCTGCCACCGACGACAGTGGAAACGTCGTGATCATTTCCCGGGAGACCCGGAAGCCATCCTGTACCTGTCTCCAAAACGCGTCCAGAGTGGCGGCGTTGCCGGTGCGCACGCCGACGACCGATTGGTTGGACAGGTACAGCCGTCGGATGTTGACCTCGACATTCCCGGAACCGATCACGCCGGAGATGACGACTCGGCCGCGGGGCCGCAGCACGGCCAGGCACGCGTCCCAGATCGGGGGCACGCACACGTTGTCGATGATGGCGTGAGCCCCGCCCGGACCGCATGCGGACCGCAATTGATCGGCGAGATCGTCGGCGAGCGCATCGATGATCGTGTCCGCCGCCAGTGGCATCGCCCGGGCGCGGGCCGGGTCGCGGGCGAGGCCCACGACCCGAACTCCTTGCCGAGCCGCCAACTCGGCCACCATCGAACCGAGCGCTCCGGTGACCCCGGGCACAACGAGCACGTCGTCTGCCCCGACGCCTGACGCCTGCACTTGCGCCAGTCCCACACCGCCGGTCGTCAGCAGCACCACGGCGTCGGCGGCCGACAGCCCGTCCGGCAGGCGATGCAGATTGGCCACCGGAGCGATCGCGAACTCGGCGTAGGCGCCTGGGCGGTGGATCCCGATCAGCCCGATTGACACACACGCCTGGTCCTCGCCCTCCACGCAGAACTCACAGCTCCCGCAGGGCACCGGGGCATGCGCGACCACCCGCTCGCCCTCGAGGCCGGGATCGACGCCGTCGCCCACGGCGTCCACGGCACCGGCGTGCTCGCCGCCGAGAATATGCGGCGGCGAGACAAAGCGAGAGAACGGTCCCGAACCGGAACGCGTCCCGACATCCCGGGTGTTGTTGACGACGACGGCCTCGACTCGAATGCGAACCTCATCCGGTCCTGGTTGCGGAAGGGGGAGGTTGGCGAGCTCCAGCACCTCGGGCCCACCGAACTCCCGCATCACAACCGCCTGCATGGTGGGGGCGGCAAAGCTCATGCGTTCGTCACGCCCACGGGTCAAGGACGATGCGTCCGATGACATCTCGGTTCTCCTCGAACCACACGTGCGCTTGCGCGATCTCACGCAGCGCGAACTTCGCAGCCACCGGGGTGTGGATCCGGCCGGCGGCCAGTAGATCGCGCGCGACGCGTGTGTCGTTCGCTCTCGCGCCACGGATTCCGAGCACGGTCAGCTCGAGAGAGACGAACTGCCTGATACCGATCGGCAGGCTCTGCGACGCTTGTTCGCCGGCGGCGACCAGCAGACGGCCACCCAGTGCCAGCCCGCCGACCAACAGCCTCAGCACGTCGGGATCACCGGTGTAGTCGACCGCGTGTTCGGCTCCGTAGCCGTCGGTCAGCTCGAGCAGTTCGGCCGAGGCGGCTTCGTGATCGCTGACGACCACGACTTCGTCCACATACGTGTCTCGCAGCGCCGCAGCCTTGGTGGCGCTGCGGGTCACGGCGATCGTGCGAGCCCCCATGAGACGCGCCAGCGCGACCGTGGCGAGTCCCATCCCTCCGCTGGCCCCCGCCACGATCACCGTGTCTCCAAGGCGCACCCCAAGTCGATCCGCGACGACGCGGTGCGCCGTCGAGAACGGCCAGAGCGTGAGCGCCGCCTGCTCGAGCTCGACACCCTCAGGCACGGGAAGCCACAGGGTCTGATCGCGTACCACGTACTGGGCGTATGACCCCGGGGCTTGGTGTCCGGGGATGGCAATCCCGGTGGACAAATTCCCCAGTCCGCGAGCGGTTTCGCGCGAGTATGGATTCTCCGGATGGGTCACCGCCATCACACGGTCGCCGATCTTGAACTGCGACACCTCCTGGCCAACGGCGGCGACCGTACCCGCCGCCTCGCGTCCCAACTGCTGAGGAAGCGGGAAGGGCGACCGTCCCGGAATGGCGTAGACCCGGGGGAGCCCCGCCCGATACTTGATGTCCCAGCCCGAAACCGACGCCACCAAGACCTTGACCAGGACATCGCGCGGCCCCAAGTCATCGAGCTCATACTCACCGTAGACGAGCGTCTCTGGACCGCCATGCTCGAATACGCGCACCGCCATAGTCGTGTTCGGCACCCCGCGGATGTCTGTGACCGACAACTCTCTCCTCGACTCCGTCATGCGGTACGTGGGACCTGCCCTGCGGGACACTACTATACGCTTCGCCGCTGAGCCGGAGGATCTGACCGGGGCGATGTCGTCCTTGCGAATCGTCAATTCCAGACGACGGCGAGGTGCTGGAGCATCGAGACCGTCATCGTCGGCGCGAACTCGATCGGCTGGTCCGGGACAACGTCGAGATCGGGGATGCGGGCAAACAACGTCTGGAGTCCGAGCCGAGCCTCGAGCCGGGCCAGCGGAGCGCCCATACAGAAGTGACGCCCACGGCCGAACGACAGATGCTCATCCGCGTTCTCCCGGCGGATGTCGACATGCCGGGGGTCCGAAAACTGCTCCGGATCGTGTCCGGCTGCCTGGAAGCCCAGGAAGACCATGGATCCCTTTTCGATCTCGACGCCCGACACGATGACATCCTGCGTGGTGACGCGGAACATCCCGATTGAACTTCCCCGCCGTCGCAGCCCCTCCTCGACCGCGCCAGGTAGCAGCTCGGGATTCGCCTTGAGCTCGGCCCAGTCCTCGGGTTGCTGTGAGAGGTACAGAACGAGTGACCCCATCAGGTTGGCGGTGGTGTCGTTCCCGGCCGCGATCATCTCCTGGATGTGGGTGATGATCTTGTCGTCGCTGAGCGCGGGCGAGCCATCTTCGGTGGTGGTATGGACGAGCACGCTGATCAGGTCGTCGGTAGCGTGCTTGCGGCGACTCTCGATCAGCCCGCGGTAGTAGGCGACGGCGTCGGCGATACGTCCCCAGCGCTCTCGCCACTCCTGATCTGCCATCGGCCGAGCGGCGTTGTCGGTCTCCGCGCCCTTGGGCGTGAGCAGCGAGAACATGTCCTCGGTCCACTGGCGATAGCGGGCAAGATACTCCTCTCCGTCCTCGAGCCCGAGCATGCGGACGATCGTGCGAAGCGAGAGCTGGTAGCAGTACTGCTCCATCAGATCGCAGTGGCCGTCATCGATGAAATCGTCGATGAGCTCATTGGCGATCTGGAGGATGGTCCTCTGCATCGCCTCTATGCGAGGGCGCGTGAAGCCACTGTTGGCCGCTTTACGCGACACGGTGTGCTCAGGAGGATCGATCGCGACGAAGGAATCGTGGAAGAAGTCCTTGGGGACGCGATCGGCGAGTTCTGCCGGCGGTGGCACCGTACCCACCGCACGCGACGAGAACGTCTTATAGTCGGTGACCGCCCGCAGCACGTCCTCGCGACGCGTGAGCACCCAGAAGTTCATCTCGGGGTAGAAGAAGACGGGACACTCCTGCTGCGCCCTGGCCCACGTGGGAAACGGATCGAGCAGGAACTCGGGCGAGAGCGGGTCAAAGCCCGGCAGGGTAGGTCGGGTGGTGGTACTCATCAAAACCTCCGGTGTCGCGATATCTCAGTAAAGGAGTTTCGAGGGGAGAGAGCGCGCGAGCAGGCGCCCGGCAGGCGGACCGAGCAACGTCAGCCTCGCGGCTTGTCCGTGCGCACCGCGACGTTCAATCTCGCGAATCCGCGCAACATATTATTGATCGCGCGCTCTTCGGAGACAAGCTCAAACCGATGAACCCGTCGGGCCAGAGCGGTGAGCAGCGCGCGGATCTCCATCCGGGCGAGCGGCATCCCGACGCACGCGTGTTCGCCATGGCCGAAGCCGAGGTGATCGCTCGGCTTGCGGCGGATATCAAAGCATTCGGCGTGAGGCCACTTCCGCTCATCACGATTAGCCGATCCGAACATGACGAGCACACGGGAGCCCTTCGGAATCGTGACGCCCTCCACCTCGTAATCACGCGTGGTTAGCCGTGAGAACTGGGGAATCGGAGACTCGAGACGGACGACCTCGTTGATGGCGTGCGGGATCAGCGACCGATCCTCACGCAGAATGTCCCATTGGCTGGGACGCTGTGCGAAGAACCAGATGGCGCTGGCCGTAGCGAAGATCGTCGTATCCAGGCTCGGTCCCCAGTAGTCGTTGAGCATTGCGGCGCACTGCTCGGGGGCGATCTCGCCGGCATCAGCGGCCTGCCAGAGTCTCGCCGCCCAGCCACCCGGGGTGAGACGGTCCGGGAGGGACGGGTCAAAGGAGTACCGCACGCCTTCCTCGAGCGTCGGAAAGGACTCGCGAGCCCGCTGGTTCATGGGCCCAAAGCAATTGAAGTTCGCCGCCGCCCACTCGAGCATGTTCTCGCGGCCATCCTCGGGCAGTCCCACGCGCGTCGACACCATCGTCAGCGGGAGATGGCGGGCCAGATCGGCCACTGCGTCGAATGTCTCGCGCGCGATCAAACCGTCGACAAGGCGATCGGCCTCCAACTGGATCTCGGGCTCGAGATCCTTCAGCTCGCGCGGCGTCAGCGGACGCCGGACGATCCCCCGCAGCACCTGGTGCGCCGGCGGATCGCTGCACAGCGTTCCACCGGCGAGGATTCGATTCATCCGTTCGTTCAAGGTGACTCCGCTCGCCGACGAGAACACCTCCCAGTTCTTCAGTGCCTCGCGCACCTCGGCGTAGCGGGGAAGAGCCCATAGATCGTACTTGGGCATGTAGACCGCGGGCGCGGTTGCGCGTAGCTCGGACCAGAGGTCGTAGGGGCTGCGCAGCGCGCTGTCGGTCCAGAGGTCGATATCCGAGGTCGGGACCGACTCCTGGCTACTGGAGTGCGTGACGCCCATGCCCCACGTGTGCCGATCTAGGATCGGCCGCGTCAGCGGCTCGGAGTTGCATGCTTCCTGAGGCCGGGCAGGCCCATGCTGACACGCCGCTGATCCTTTCCTCACAGACTTCGGTCTCCCGCTCAACGGGACATGCCGCTCAGCGAGCAAGACATTACCGGCAAGGTGGCCTGTGGGTCAAACGATCGACCTCAACGGCGGCGTCGCCCCGCAGCACGCCGCGACCCGCCGATCAGTCGATCGCGTCCGCGGGGACCTGGCCGGACCCGAGCGCGCGGCCAATCGTGTTCATCGGGACGCCGGGGTTGCCCGCGCCTCGAGTTGCTGGGGGCGGCCCGTCACGGTACGTTCCCCGCACTGGCAGCGAGGAATCATGCAGGAGGACGAGAGGAGCTGTTATGGATCTGAAGACCCTGAGCGATCGGATGGAGATCATCGATCTGCACATCCGCCACGGGCGTTCGCTCGACACCAAGGACTGGAGCCTGATCCGCACGGTCTTTACCGAGGACGCCTATGGCGACTTCTGGGTGGGAGGTCAGCATCACGGCATCGAGGCGATCATCCATGCGTCTCGCTCGACGATGGAAAATCTCGATGCGACCCAGCATCTGCTTTCCAACCATGAAGTGAACGTCACCGGTAATACCGCGACCGCGCGCGTGGATCTCCTTGCCGGACACTTCCTCCGGACCGATGGCGGCGATTCCCACTGCAGCGTCCACGGTTACTACTCGGACGAGCTCGTGCGCACCGATGAAGGCTGGCGCATCTCCCGGCGCGAACTGACCGTGACGTGGAGCGAAGGAAACGTGGGCATCTTTCAGGCGGGCACCGCGGCACGCCTGCGGGAGTCGCCATCGTGACGCGGGAACCGGAGATGGCAGCCAATTGGATCAGGCCAAGCTAGTACTGACGGGCAATCTGGTCACCCAGAGGCGCGGTGAGTCCAATCGCGGTCCGCAGGATGTGTGTAGAGTCTGGGCTGTGTAAGCGAGACATTTGGAGAAACGATTTGGAAACTACAATGGCGAAATACCGTTTGTATTGGTACCCAGGAACCTGCTCTCGCATTCCGTATGTGGCCCTCGAGGAGATTGGCGAGCCATACGAGGTCGTTCTCGTCGACAAACTCGGCGATCTGGACCCCGGGTACCTCGACATCAATCCGAAGAACAAGGTCCCCACGCTGACTATCGGCTCTCTGACTGTGACCGAGAATCCGGCCATCCAGACGTTTCTGGCGCGCCGCCATCCCGAAGCGCGCCTCCTCCCAACGGGCTCGCTCGAGAAGGACGTCGAAGTCCTGGAGACGATCTCGTGGTTTGCCGCGGGAGTCCACCCCTACGTTACGCGGCTGCGTTTTCCGCGCTTCTTCACCGACCGGACCGACGCGTACGACTCGATACGTGCGGTCGCCCGGACGCAACTCGAGGAGGCATTCGCGATCATCGAGTCCCGACTTGACGGGCGCGAGTGGCTGTTCGACGACTGGAGCCTGCCCGATGTTCACCTTCTCTGGCTGTGGTTCCGCGCCTCAGGGTCGGGCATGGACGGGAGTGCATACCCACGTTGCATCGATCACGCGAGGCGGTGCGAGGCGCGCCCGAGCGTGGCAACGATCTTGGAACATGAGGAGGCCGAGTTCCGTCGGCTCTCGGAGGAGGGTCGCGTGCCCGCCGGCATTCCCGATTTTCAGGCAGGACGCTCGCCTGTGTTCGATCCAAGTCCCTGGGCTACTTGATGACGACAGACGACGATCTTGGCGAGTTGCGCCACGAGATGCAGCGGAGTCATCTTGTGCCACTGTGGGAGCTCGAGGCGGAAATCATGGGGTTGACTCCGCGACCACGGACGCGACCCTGGTTGTGGCGCTGGGAAGACGTGTATGCCGTCGCCGAGCGAGCCGGCCGATTGATCCCGGTCGAGCGCGGCGGCGATCGCCGGGCGATCGCGCTCGCCAACCCCGGACAGGATGGGCTACCGTATGCCACGTCGACGCTCTGGGCCGCTGTACAGTGGCTCAACGGTCACGAGGTTGCGCCGGCGCATCGCCACACCTCGCAGGCGATCAGGTTCATCATCGATGGTGCCGGTTCATACAGCACCGTCGAGGGTGACAAGGTGCTCCTCGAGCGCGGCGACCTGGTGCTCACGCCGCCGTGGCTGTGGCACGACCACGGCAGCGAGTCTGACGAACGAGCGGTTTGGATGGATGCGCTTGACATCCCGCTCAACAACTTCCTCGACGCGAGTTTCTTCGAGCCCTACCCGCTCGAGAGCCAGGAGGTCACCAAGCATCTCAACGGCTCGATCCTCAAGTACGGGGTCGGGCACCTGCGCCCGGCTTGGGAAGCGCCCCAGATCGATTACCCCCCGATGTCGACGTACAAGTGGGCCGACACGGAGCGCGCGTTGAGCAGCCTCGCCGCCGTGGATTCCGATCCCTTCGACGACGTCGCGCTTGAATTCATCAATCCAGCCACCGGAGGACCCGTCATGAAGTCCTTTACCTGCTGGATGCAGCTTCTCCGACCGGGAATCCAGACGCGTGCGCACCGGCACACGGGAAGCTCGGTGTATCTGGCTTTCGAAGGCCGCGGTTCGACGATCATCGACGGCGTTCGCTTCAGCTGGAAGCCGGGTGACATGTTCGTGATTCCGAGCTGGGCGGTTCACGAGCACCACAACGACGATCCTGAAGCTCGGGCGCTCCTATTCTCCGTTCACGATTTCCCGCTGCTCAAAGCGGTGAACAAGTTCCGGGCCCAGCCTCACACGGATCGTCACCAAGAGATCACGGACGAGTTCGCCCGCGCCGCGCGGGTGTGAGTCCGTCGCAACGCTCGGCGCCACGATGCCACCCGAGCTGAGCCCGCGTCGGTGATCGTGATGCGTAGATCCAGGATTGGTCTCTTTTCGTCCTCCCATCGGCAAAAACGACCAACCCTGGCCGGGACCGAGTCCGACGGCGTCGATCAGCGACGATCCCCGCTTCGGTCAGGACCGCAGCGGCTGCGGACACTGCTTGGCGGCCTCGCCGGACCATGGAATCACTCATCTAGGCGGTGGAGGGGAGCTCGTAGCCCCCGGCCGTGAGGCTTCCGGCTCCCAAGTACCCCGAAGATCTCTTCATCGCCCGGATCCCTCCTCTCGGGGTGCCGACGGCACGTGGTGATATGACGAGACGCACGCTCTTCTCGCGGCCGGTCACGGGTTTTCATCTGGGTGTGACTCCCGAGCGAGCGCGCTGCCCGTTCGCGGAGGTGCGCCGTCGGTTGGATCGCTTGGGGATCACGCCGCCGGCGTCGATGACCGCTGCGTGAAGTTGTTCTGGTACGAAGTCGGAGTCAAGTAGCTCCGATACTTCCAGCGCCGTGCGCCCCAAGTGTCCAGCCAACAGGCCAGCAGCCCGCGACCGATCCTGAGCTTTACATGCTTCAAGGATGTCGCGATGTTGGGGAGTCGCCCAAGCGCTGGGACCGTGACCGATGTGCAGGCGTCGGTAGCGTTCCGCGTGGTCGAACAACTGTGCGAGCTCAAAGTTGATGCGCGCGCCGGCGTGCTGGGTGAGGGTACGGTGGAACTGGTGATGAGGCACGTTCCAGCGCCGGTAATCCTTTTCCTCCGCATAGTGGGCCATCTCCGCCATGAGCCCTTCGAGCCTGGCCATGTCCTCTGGTGTCATCTTCGGCACCGACAGCTTCAACGCTTCAGCCTCGAGCGTGACGCGCATGACGAATAGTTCCTCGAGGTCTACGGTGCTCATAGGCGCGACGCGAACCCGCCGATTGGGCTCCCCAAGCACGAGCCCCTCGCTCTGGAGCATGCGCAATGCCTCGCGCAAGGGAGTTCGACTCACGCCCAGGTCATCTGCTAGCGCGACCTGCGACACCACCGTTCCAGCCGCGAGATCCCCGTCAAGAATGGCCCCGCGTACGTGCTCGTACACGTCTTCGGCGCTCTGTCCGCTGCGTGTCATCGTGCCCTCTTGACCTTTACGCGCCGAGCATGCTGTATCCACCGTCAGCGATCATGTACGAACCCGTAATGTGGTGTGCGTCATCGCTCGCGAGAAAGAGGGCCGCCCCGGTCATGTCCTCCGGCTTCGGGATCTTACCGGCGGGAGTACCGGACAGCACGACGTCTCGGCGTCCCGCCTTCCATTCAGGGCGAGCGAGGAGCGCCTCGGTCTCCATGAAGCCAGGAGCGAACGTGTTGATCCGGACCTTCGGCGCCAGCGCCTTCGCGTAGGACTTTGTGATCCCCAGCAGACCGTATTTCCCGGCCGCGTATTGGGGCGCTCGCGGGCTCCCGCGGACGATCACGGTCGAGCCGACGTTGACGATCACGCCGCCGTCTCCCGCCGCCATTCGCTGACCGATTTCGTGGACCATCAACATCGTGCCTTTGATGTCGACGGCAAGGACCTGGTCGATCGCCTCCTCCGTGACCTCCGTCCACGAGGCTTGGCTAGAAGCCATGTCGCCAACGTTGTTGATCAGTACGTCGATCCCACCGAACGGCCCGAACGCGGTGCTCGCCATTCGCTTGATGTCCTCCCAGGACGTGATGTCGGCCTGGATGAGGTCCGCCTCGGCTCCTGCCTGGCGGACGACGTCAGCGGTCCTCTCGGCACCGTCGGCGGAGCTGCGATAGTGCACGAGGACCTTCGCCGCGCCCTCTTGAGCCGCCCGCCGGGCGAGCGCGGCGCCGAAGCCGGTTCCCGCCCCGGTGACGAGAAAGCGACGCCCTTCAAATCTGCGTTGCATGGGGTCTCCTCAGACGATCGTCCGACCGCCGTCGATGTACAGGACCTGTCCGGTGATGAAGCTCGCGTGGGGTGAGCTGAGGAACAGAACCGGATCGACAACCTCCGGCAGCGTGCCGAAACGGCCTGCCGGAATGAGGCTGATCAGCGTTCGGTGAGTCTCGGCGTGATCGGCGAGGTACTGCCGAGTCAGAGCGGTGTCCATGTACCCCGGCGCGACGGCGTTCGCCGTGACGCCGTGCTCGGCATATTCGTGAGCGATCACGCGCATCAGCTGGTTGATCGCGCCCTTGCTAGCCGCGTACGGGGCGTGGCTGCGATGCCCGCTGCGGCCTGCTACCGAGGAGAAGAACACGATCCGGCCGTAGCGCTGCTCGCGCATCCCGATCGCCGCCTCCGTCGCGGTGTTGAAGGCGCTGGTCAGGTTGACGGCGATGATCCGGTCCCAGTCTTCGGGACGGTAGCTCTCGATCGGCTGTCGATCATTGATCCCGACGGAATGGACGAAGACGTCGAGGCCCTGCAGCTCTTCCCGCGCAGTCCGTACAGCGTCTCGCGCCACGCCAGCGTCACTGAGATCGCCAGAGCGCCGGATGGTGACGCGGGGATCGAGGCCGCTCATCGCCTCGTCGCTGATATCCAGCGCGGCAACGGTGGCGCCTGCCGCGAGGAATCCGTCGACGAGTGCGCCCCCGATCGTGCCTCCGCCACCGGCGACCAGAACGCGCCGGCCGTCAAGTCCCAGCCAATCAGACACCGGGT
>Ga0302325_10001818_pt1 | contig 53522 bp, 52 predicted proteins | sample Palsa_T0_2_FD_201948 | JGI IMG/M metagenome (GOLD analysis project Ga0302325, IMG submission 201948) | Peat permafrost microbial communities from Stordalen Mire near Abisko, Sweden - Palsa_T0_2 | ecosystem: Environmental > Terrestrial > Soil > Palsa > Peat permafrost | place: Sweden: Abisko...
TTGATGGTGGGTTCGGACCATTGCTCGGCTCTACAACATTAGGCGAACGATATGTTTCGGCAGTTACCCGCTCACCCCAACTTCGGTAAACATTGTTCCAACCATCTCATTTTTGCGCCGGAAAGTAACTAGATGCAGCATGCTCCCCACAGTGAAGGTGCAGCGAGTTCGACGCCGTTCACAATGCTGGTGAGGCGTTGTGACCGCCCTCCCGTGAGGCGCTATCTATCTTTTCGACACCACCCACCGGTTCCTCACCACAGAGCACGACAATCTGTGTGTTGTCACCTATATCGCACGAGCGAAGGTGATCGTTCCACACGCGCTCCGACCTCAGACGCCTGGTCTCGTAAACAACAAAGACAAAGTGATCCCAATCCTTGTCGACGTACGCGCGCGTGTCGGCGAGGACCTGGTCGCTGACGGGCGCGACATCCTGCGGCGTCGCGACGAACTTGTATTCGATCGGCATTTTAATCGATGGGAGGCCCGTATCTGGTTTGAAATTCTTTATCGGCTTACCGATCGTCGGTTCATGTCTAAGATCCTGGAAAACACATCTAAGGATCGCCTCCATTCGGGCATGAACTTCACGCTCGTCTTTGGGCGGAGCGGGGAAGACCTTATCCGTAAGTGAATACTGGGCGTTACGTAAGATCCCGACGAGATCCCTCGTAACCGTCGAGATGGCCGTGGCACCGAACGTTACGTCCATGGCCCTCAGATATTGCTGTAGACGATTAGCCCAAAAGGAGGACGGCTCTTCGCCCCAGGGATCCCTTTGCGCCTTCATGAAATCCTCTTCCGCGCTGCTGTGATCTGCTGCTACCGTCAGAAGCATGTGGGGAACAGCCTTTACTTCGAGAAACAAACGCAGGTTCAAAAATGCACTGTTCAAGAACCAGGCGACGTTGTCCTTTTGCTCGTCGCTATATTCGGAAGCCTTCGGGTTCTGAAAGTGCCGCATGTAGTCGCCATACGCACTTGCAGCTCTCCCGACGGACTCGCGAATAGCGCTCAAAATTTCAGAGTCTGGCTTCATGGCGTTCGTCGTGTCTGCGCAACAAGGCCTGGGTCTTCGGACAAACCTTGGCCCTCAGCATCGGCATTGATCCGTGTTAATCGGCGGCCAATATCTTGAGCCGCTCTTCGTCATCTAATCCAGCAAATGCCCCATCTTCTGCTTCTTCGTCCTCAGATACCCTTCCGTCGATTCATGCGGCGCGATGATGCACGGAATGCGCTCGGCCACCTGGATCCCCGCGTTTTCGAGCGCCGCAATCTTGTCCGGATTGTTCGACAACAAGCGCACGCTCTTGATCTTGAAGTAGCGCAGAATGTCGGCGGGCATGCGATAGTCGCGCAGGTCGGCCTCAAACCCCAGACGCTCGTTGGCTTCCACGGTGTCGGCGCCGCCGTCCTGCAATTCATAGGCGCGCAGCTTATTCAGCAGCCCGATGCCGCGCCCTTCCTGGTGCTCGTAAATGAGCAGCCCGCGGCCCTCTTCGGCGATCAGGTTGAGCGATAGCTCCAGTTGGGACCGGCAGTCGCAGCGCAGGCTGTGCAGCACGTCGCCGGTCAGGCACTGCGAGTGAATGCGGACCAGCGGCGGGTCGCCAGCAGCCACGTCTCCAAGGCGTAACACCACGCACTCCTCGACATCCCCGCCATAAGACCCTTCGAAACCATAGATACGGAAATGGCCGAAACGGCTGGGAAAATTAGCTTCGGCCACTTTGCTGAGCATCGGTTCTGAGTCCATTCATTATGGTTCTGAGTCCATTCATTATAATGATCCCCAGGCGCCCATGGAACCCCAACAAATGCTGACCCTGCTGTTGCGGGTAGCTGTGGCGGCGTCTCTGGCGAGCATCCTTTCGCGATTCAGTGCGTTCCAGCTTATGTTGATGCGCGAGGACCGCACTTTGGTGCAGCGCGTCAAGCTAGCCCTCATGTTCTTCGCCTGCTACGGCGCCGGCGTTCTTTTCCGGGTGCTGCAGCCGGCGAAATACGACGCCGTGGATCTCGGCCTGGAGGGTAGTCTGCTGGCCGGGATGGTGGGAGGCTATGTCACCGGACTGCTTTCGGGCATTTTGATTTCCATCCCCGCCGTCGTCCATGGAGAGGTGATGACCATGCTTTTGTTCGCGGGCGTGGGCGTACTGGGCGGGTTGTTGCGGGACCTTGCGCCGGAAAAGGAAGACGTGTGGCGCTTTACGCCCATCTTCAGCCTGAATCCCAGCCGGCTGCGGCAGCGGCCCTATCAGCTTCGGCTGATCTTTCAACTAGGCTGCCTCTTCAGCATATTTTTCAGCGGACTCCTGCGCGTGGAGGTCTCGCACCTGTTGAAAGACGGCGTATTTCTTGCGCCAATCTGGAATGAACGACACTGGGCCACGGTGCTGGCGGCATACACCAGTATGGTGTTTGCCGTGATGATCCCGCTCAAAATCTGGAACAATACGCGTAACGAAAAGAAGCTGGAAGCGCAGCAGCTGCGCTTGAACGAGGCGCGCCTGGCCGCGCTCACCAGCCAGATCAATCCCCACTTTCTGTTCAACACGCTCAATTCGGTCTCGTCGCTCATCCGCACCAACCCCGAACAGGCGCGTAGCGTCGTCTATCGCCTTTCGAGTATTTTGCGCCGCCTGCTGCGCAAGACCGACAATCTCACTCCGCTGCGCGAGGAGCTGGCGTTCATCGACAATTACATGACCATCGAGATGGTCCGCTTCGGCGAGAAGCTGCGCTTCATCAAGGAAATCGATCCGGAAACGCTGGACCGGCTGGTGCCCAGCATGCTGCTGCAGCCGCTGATCGAGAACAGCATCCGGCATGGGCTGGCGACGAAAGTGGATGGCGGGATGATCCGCGTGCGCAGCTATCTGGCGGATGGCCGCCTGCACCTGGTGGTGGAGGACGACGGCGTCGGTATCCCGGAAGCTCGCCTCGCCACGTTGTTCGAGCAGGGCATCGGCGTGAGTAACGTAAACGAGCGTATGAAAGTGCTGTACGGTCCCGATTACCGCATGTGGATCGACAGCAAGCCGGGCGAAGGAACCCGTACCGGCATCGAGATTCCCGACGTCCAGGTAAGTAGCGACGTCGGGCAGGAAGTCCCGGCCGCGGGATAGTTATGACAATTCGGCTCCCGATTCTCTTGATTCTTGCCGCCAGCGCGGCCATAGCGGCTCCCATCCTTCCCGAGCCCGCCGTCAATCCCGTCATCGATCGCGGCTTCCGCCAGATGTACGATCTCGACTTCGATCAGGCGCACTCCACTTTCACGCGATGGGAGCGCGAGCACCCTTCCGACCCCATCGGGCCGGTTTCCAACGCTGCCGCCTATCTCTTCGCCGAATTCGACCGGCTGAATATCCTTCACTCGGAATTCTTCGTCGACTCAGGGATGTTCCACCGGCGTCCGAAGGTTACGGCCGATCCCGCGGTGCGCCAGGCCTTCGCTCAGGAGCTGGACAAATCCGGAAAGCTCTCCGATAAGATCCTGGACGGCATGCCCGAAGATGCCGACGCCCTGTTTGCAAGAATCCTGACGCTGGGTTTACGCGCCGACTATGAGGCGCTGATCGAAAGGCGCGATTTCGACGCTATGCGAGTGATCAAGGACAGCCGCACGACCGCCGAAAAGCTGCTCATGATCCAGCCGAATTATTACGATGCGTATCTTGCCGTAGGCGTCGAGAATTATCTGTTCAGCTTGAAGCCCACCCCGGTGCGTTGGATATTGCAGGCCGGTGGCGCCCAGACCGATCGCGACAGAGGCGTCCAGAATTTGCGTCTGACTGCCGAGAAAGGCCTCTATTTGTCCCCCTACGCCCGGCTCTTGCTGGCCGTGGCTGCGCTGCGCAGTAACGATATTCCCAAGGCCCGCGATCTGCTGGGCGCGCTGGCTCGCGAATTCCCTCACAATCGTCTCTACGCGCAGGAACTCGCTCAACTCCATTGATTCCGAACCGCTCCTTCTGAGCCGCGCACGTGAGTAAGAGGTTAGAATACCTCAAGGAGCCCAAGCCCCCTCTTATGACCATCGCCGGTGTTGCCAGCGCGTTGCCTGAGCATAAGTACGATCAGCGCGTGCTGCTCCAGGCGTTACAAAAACATTGGGGCCCCAAGGTGGATAACCCGGTGTTCCTGGAGCGCCTGCAGGCTCGCGTCGGCGTTGAAACGCGCTACCTGGCCTTGCCGCTCGAAGAATATTACGGGCTCACTCGCTGGGGCGCGGCGAACAATCGTTGGATCGAAGTCGCACAGGATCTAGGTCAGAGGGCGCTCTGCTGCGCCTTGTCGCGCGCGGGTTTTTCAACCCAGGATCTGGGCGCGCTCTTCTTTGTTTCGGTCACCGGCATTTCCAGCCCTTCCATCGATGCGCGCCTGGTGAATCGCATGAACCTTCCGGTGAACATCAAGCGCGTGCCCATTTTCGGCCTGGGATGCGTGGCCGGGGCGGCCGGTATTTCGCGCGCCGCCGATTATGTGCTGGCCTATCCCAAGCAAGTTGCGGCGGTGCTGTCGGTGGAGCTTTGCTCGCTCACCTTGCAGCAGGAGGACATCTCCATCGCGAATATTATTTCATCGGGACTATTCGGCGACGGAGCGGCAGCGGTGCTGGTGTCGGGCGCCGAACGGCAGGCCGACGGACCCGAAATCCTGGCCACGCGCTCTGTGTTCTATCCCAATTCCGAGCACGTCATGGGCTGGGATATTTCTGAAAAAGGCTTCCGCATTGTGCTGTCGCGCGAGGTGCCGGAAGTAGTGGAAAACCATCTGGCGTCCGACGTCGATGCGTTCCTCGAAGAGCACGGCCTGTCGCGGCCGGACATCGGAACCTGGGTGCTCCACACCGGCGGTCCGCGCGTTTTGGAAGCCACCGCGACAGCGCTCGATCTACCCGAGGGTGCGCTCTCGGCCTCTTGGGATTGCCTGCGCAGAACCGGCAACCTTTCGTCGGCATCGGTGCTTCTGGTGCTGGAAGAAATCATGATGAAGCGGCGGCCGAAGCCGGGAACCTACAGCATCCTGGCGGCTATGGGACCCGGTTTCTGCTCGGAACTGGTGTTGTTGCGGTGGTAAATCATACCGACGTCTTCGTCGTCGGAGGAGGCCCCGCGGGATTGGCGGCTGCGATTTCGGCGCGGTTAAAGGGATTGGATGTCGTTGTGGCCGACGCGGCGCAACCGCCTATCGACAAAGCTTGCGGCGAAGGTCTCATGCCGGATTCGCTCGATGCGCTGCGGCAGTTGGGCGTCGAGATCGATCCCGAGCAGTCGTTCGCCTTTCGCGGGATCCGTTTCGTTGGCGCCGGCGGCTCCGTTGCCGCGGATTTCCCACGCGAGGGCGGCATCGCGGTGCGGCGCGTCCGTCTGCACCAGGCGCTGATCGATCGCGCGCAACAACTGGGTGTGAAGCTCTTGTGGCGCACGTGCGTGACGGGTTTTGGCGACATCCGCGCCCGCTGGATCATCGGAGCCGACGGAGCAAATTCGCGCGCACGGAGGTGGGCGAAGCTGGATGCTGTCCGCAGCGAATCGTGCCGCTACGGCTTTCGCCGTCACTATCGCCTGCCGCCCTGGACCGAATTCATGGAGGTTTATTGGGGCCCTGGCTGCCAGATGTATATCACTGGGGTTGGCCACGACGAAGTGTGCGCCGCAGTGCTCACTCGCGATTCCCACCAACGGCTGGATGCCACCCTGGCTCTCTTCCCCGAACTGGCGCGCAAGTTTCAGGGCGCGGACACACTCAGCGAAGAGCGCGGGGCGGTCACAGTCACGCGCCGATTAAAGCGCATCTATCGGGGAAACACCGCGCTCATTGGCGACGCCTCTGGTTCCGTGGATGCCATCACCGGGGAAGGCATGGGCCTGGCATTTCGACAAGCGCTCGCTCTGGCTGATGCTCTGGTAGCGGGCAACCTCGACCAGTATCAAACCGCGCACCGCCGCCTGGCCCGCCGTCCGGCGTTGATGGCTCAACTGATGCTCACGCTCGACCGGTTTCCGCGCCTGCGCCCGCGCGTGTTGCAAGTGTTCGCCTTCCAGCCCGCTATTTTCGAGCGATTGTTGGCCGTTCATGTCGGCGCATGAGCTGATCATGCGTGAAGCCTTACGGCTCGCGCGCCAGGCCGAAGCGGCCGGCGAAGTCCCGGTGGGCGCCGTTGTGGTTGTGAATAACGAGATTGTGGGGCGCGGCTTCAATTCGCCCATTGCGAAGTTCGATCCAACCGCCCACGCCGAGATTCTCGCGCTGCGCGAAGCAGGCGCCAACTTGCGCAACTACCGTTTGGAGGCTGCCACGCTCTACGCTACGCTGGAACCTTGCGTGATGTGCGCCGGCGCGCTGGTGGCCGGGCGAGTGCAGCGGCTGGTGTTCGGCGCGCGCGATCTGCGATTCGGCGGCGTGCGCAGCAAGTTTAAGCTGGCCGATTCCGAGCTCCTGACTCATCGCGTGGAAATTGTGGAAGGCGTGCTCGCTGCCGAGTGCGTGGAATTAATGAAGAATTTCTTCGAACATCGCCGATAACGATCGGGGAGGTAGTGGATGGAGATTTCCGGGAAAGTCGCGGTGGTGACCGGCGGCGCATCAGGCTTGGGTGCGGCCACCGCGAGAATGATCGTCGACGAAGGCGGCCACGTCGTCATCGTCGATTTGAACGTCGAGGCCGGCCAGGCGCTCGCGAAAGACTTGGGCCCCCACGCGCGCTTCGTTCGCGCCGACGTGGCCGATCCAGCCGAAGCCCAAACAGCCGTCGAAACCGCGATGGAAGCCTTCGGCGCGCTCCACATCTCCGTCCAGTGCGCGGGCATCGCCGACGCTCAGCGGGTGATCGGCAAGACTGGTCCGGCGGATCTGGCGCGCTTCTCGAAAAGCATCCGCGTGAACCTGATCGGCACATTCAACATCGCGCGGCTGGCGGCCTGGCTGATGGCGCCCAATGCGCCGAATGACGAAGGCGAGCGCGGCGTGATCGTCAATACGGCGTCCGTAGCGGCGTTCGATGGACAGATCGGACAGGCGGCTTATTCAGCTTCGAAGGGCGGCATCGCGGCCATGACGCTGCCGCTCGCGCGCGATCTATCGAGCGTCGGAATTCGCGTGATGGCCATCGCGCCGGGAATCTTCGACACGCCCATGCTGGCCGGTATGCCGGACGACGTGCGCGCCTCGCTCGGCGCCATGGTTCCGTTTCCGAAGCGCCTCGGCCGGCCGTCGGAATACGCGCAACTGGCGCGCGACATCATCGGGAATCCGATGCTGAACGGCGAAGTGATTCGGTTGGACGGCGCCATTCGCATGGCCCCGAAGTAGGATACCGCTTACTAACGCGCGCGGCTCTGAGTGGGCTTCCGAGCCATGACCGTGAGGGAGCGGTTTACGGTAATTTTTCGCAACTAAGTACAAGGCTCAGCTCTTCACTGGTCGATGCGTTCAGCTAGAGAGTATGGCCTTCCGTAGGGGATGTTCTCCCCGTCGGCGTTTACTGTAGCGATCGGTGTCTCAGGCCGTAGTTCCGCTCCGGCGGGAAACAGTTTCTCCCTGAGAAATCCATCTCCGTTTGCGAGGATCACGAACCTGCCAGCCGAAGTCTCCACGATGGCGAGCTTGGTTCCAACGTGGAGTTCTCCATGTTCTTCTACGAGCCACTTCTTCAGACGAACTTAGGTTCCGTTGTCGGCAAAGCCGGAACCGGTAGATGGTACCAGAAGGGCATCTGCTGTCCCTAGCGGACGCTCATGTGCCAGCCTACTTAATCCACACCGTCTTGATATTGCAGAATTCCCGAATTCCGAAACTGCTCAACTCGCGCCCGTAGCCGGAATTCTTCACGCCACCGAACGGCAGCCTGGGATCGGAAGCCACCATGCCGTTGACGAACACGGCGCCCGCTTCAATCTCGCCGATGAAACGCGCGCGCTCCGCCTCGTCGTTGGTCCACACGCTAGACGCCAGCCCGAAATCGGAATCGTTGGCGATCTCGATGGCTTCGTCAATGCCCTTCGCGCGGAACAACATCGCCACCGGGCCAAAAATCTCTTCGTAATAGACCGGGCAGCTCTTCGGAACATCGGCCAGCACGGTCGGCTCATAGAAGTTGCCCGGACTATTCACGCGCTGGCCACCGGCCAGCAATCGCCCGCCGCCGGCCACGGCGCGCTGCACCTGATCGTCCAGCTCGCCTACAATTTGACTCGTCGCCAACGGCCCGATCTCGGTCGACAGATCCATCGGATCGCCCACGTTCAACTTCTTCATGCCTTCCGTAAACTTCTTCTCAAATTCGCCGTAGATGGATTCATGCACGATGAAGCGCTTCGCGGCGATGCAGGATTGGCCGTTATTGATGCAACGCGCCCGCACCGCCGTTTGTGCCGCCTCATCCAGATTCGCGCTCGGCATCACGATGAACGGATCGCTGCCGCCGAGCTCCAACACGGTCGGCTTGATCTGCTTTCCGCACTGGCCGGCCACTTCACGCCCGGCCGGCTCGCTGCCTGTCAATGTAGCGGCCACCACGCGCTTGTCGTCCAGCACCCGCGCCACTTGCGAGGAGCCGATCAGCAGCGTCTGAAACTCGCCATTGGAAAACCCGGCGCGGCACAAAATCTCCTCGATCGCGAGCGCCGATTGCGGAACATTCGACGCGTGCTTCAACAGTCCGGTGTTTCCCGCCATCAGCGCCGGCGCGGCAAATCGAAATACCTGCCAGAACGGAAAATTCCACGGCATCACCGCCAGCACCACTCCCAGCGGCTGATAGGCGACGAAGCTTTTCCCCGCGTTGGTGGCCACTTCCTCATTAGCCAGAAACTTCTCGGCGTGGTCGGCATAGAAGCGGCACGCGAGCGCGCACTTCAGCGCCTCATCGCCCGCCGACTTCAGGGTTTTGCCCATCTCCGTGGTCATGATGCGGGCCCAGCGGTCTTTTTCGGACTCGATGATCTCCGCCGCGCGGCGCATTTTTGCGGCGCGATCGGCGAACGATGTGCGCCGGTGGGCGTGAAACGCTTCGAACGCAGTCTGGATCTTGGCGTCCACCTCGGCGCTCGAAAGCGCTTCAAAGGTGCGGACGGTTTCGCCATTGGCGGGGTTGATAGTCGCGATTGCCATACACATTGGTTTTGACATCATTGGAGGAAAAAATCAACACTGGGGTCATGAAAAGATTCGGATTGGTACTGCTGGTAACGGCCTTCGCCTGTGCTCAAAGCGACATTTCGGGCGAACGGATGCGCGCGCACGTGAAGTTCCTGGCGAGCGATTTGCTAGAAGGACGAGGCGTGGGAACGCGCGGCGGCGAACTGGCAACCGACTACATCGCGGCACAGTTTGCGCTGGTTGGCGCGAAGCCGGCTGGCGAAAATGGCACGTATTTTCAGCGTGTGCCGATGGTGGGCGCCACCACATCGCCGAATGCGACGCTCAGCGCAGTTGGACCAGGTCAGACCGTCACCTTCAAATGGCTGGACGATTTCGTCGGCGTCAGTGAGCTGCAGCAGCCCACCGATCAGTTCGGCGCCGAGGCGGTATTCGTCGGCCACGGCATTGTCGCGCCCGAGTTCCACTGGGACGATTTCAAGGGCGTGGACGTGAAAGGCAAGGTCCTGGTGCTGTTCACCAATGAACCGCCCTCCACCGATCCGAAGTTCTTCGGCGGCCGCGCGCTTACCTATTACGGCCGCTGGACCTACAAATACGAAGAGGCCGCTCGCATGGGTGCGAAGGCCGTCCTCATCATCCACACCACGCCCACCGCCGGCTATAGCTACGATGTTGTCCGCAGTTCCTGGGGCAAGGAAGATCCGCAGTTGAAGCTCGAAGCGGGACACCCCGCGCTGGCCTTCGCCGGCTGGGTGACCCAGGACGCGGGCGCGAAACTTCTCGCGCTCTCCGGCAAGACCGTCGACGAGCTGCTCACCGCCGCGAACTCACGCGATTTCAAGCCCATTCCGCTCGGGATCCACATTCACGCCGACATCCCCACCGAGATCCGCCAGATTCAATCCAACAACGTGATCGCGAAGGTAGAGGGAAGCGATCCGCAGCTCAAGTCCGAAGCCGTGATTTTCACCGCGCATTGGGATCATCTGGGAATTGGTCCGGCGGTGAATGGCGATACGATTTACAACGGCGCGGTGGACAATGCCACCGGTTGCGCCATGATCATCGAAATGGCGCGCGCCTGGGCCGCGCTGGAGCACAAGCCGAAACGGTCGGCGTTATTCATGGCGGTGACGGCTGAGGAAGCCGGGCTGCGTGGGACTGAGTACTACGCAGCGCATCCGGTGATTCCGCTGGCGAAAACGGCGCTCGATCTGAATTTCGACGCGTTCTATCCGTTCGGCCGGACGAAAGACGTTTCCGTCACGGGCGCCGAGCGCACCACAGTGTGGCCGGTGGTGGAAGAAGCCGCGCATCGAATGGAACTCACCATCAAGCCGGACGCCCAGCCCGAGCAGGGGCACTTCTACCGGTCTGACCATTTCTCGCTCGCGCACGCCGGCGTGCCGGCCTTTTCGATCGACCTGGGCACCGAGTATTACGGCAAGCCCGCCGCTTACGGCGACAAAATTTTCGAAGAGTACAACGACAAACATTACCATCAGCCGTCGGACGAATATCACGACGATTGGGATTTCGCCGGGATGGAAGAGGCGGCGAAGTTCGGCTTCCTGATCGGGATGACGGTGGCCAATCAGCCGCAATTGCCCACCTGGCACGCCGGCGACGAGTTTCTCCCCGCGCGCCTCGCCGAAAAGCAATGAGCCACAGAGAACACGGATGAACTCAGATCAGTGTTCATCTGCGTTTATCCGTGGCTGGTATTCTTCAATCACTTCGCGTCGCGCCAGTTTTCGCCGATTCCCACGTCCACAATCAGCGGAACATCCAGTTTGTGAACGTTTTCCATTTTCCGCTTCACCATCTTCGAAACCTGCTCGGCTTCCCCAGGCGGCGATTCGAACAGCAGCTCGTCATGCACCTGCAGCAGCATCCTGGTTTCCAGCTTCTCCCGCCGTAGTATATCGTCAATCCGAATCATCGCCAGCTTAATCAGGTCCGCCGCGGTCCCTTGCAAAGGCGTGTTCACCGCCGTCCGCTCTGCAAACGATCGCGCGTTCGGATTGCGGCTGTGCATGTCCGGGATCGGTCGCTTGCGGCCGAACAGCGTCGGCGCGAAACCACTCTCGCGCACTTCTGCGATGGTCTTTTGGATGAACTTCTTCACGCCCGCGTGCAGCTCGAAGTAAGTCTGGATGTACAGCTCCGCTTCCTTGCGATCTATGCCGAGCGAAGCCGCCAAACCAAACGGCGTCTGCCCGTAGACAATGCCGAAATTCACGGCCTTCGCATTGCGCCGCATGTCAGACGTCACCATCAGCGGAGGAACGCGAAAAACTTCGGCCGCCGTTCGCGTGTGAATGTCTTCGCCCCGCCGGAACGCGTCCACCAAAACCGGATCGTGCGACATGTGCGCCAGCAGCCGCAGCTCGATCTGCGAATAATCCGCCACCACAAGTTTCCAGCCCTCGCGTGGTACGAATGCTGCGCGAATCTCGCGGCCAAGCGACGTTCGGATCGGAATGTTCTGCAGATTCGGATTCGATGACGATAGCCGCCCCGTCGCCGCTCCAGCCTGATTGAACGTGGTGTGAACGCGCCCGGTCTTAGGATCGATCAGATCGGGCAGCGCGTCGATATAGGTGCCTTTCAGCTTCGCGAGCTGGCGATACTCCAGTACCTTGCGCGCGATCTCGTGCTCGGCACCCAAACCCTCCAGCACGTCCGCCGCGGTGGAAATGCTTTTGCCTTTCCCGTACTTCACCGGCGCGGGTAGGTTCAGCTCTTCGAACAAAATCTTGCCCAGCTGCACCGGCGAATTAATGTTGAAGGGCTTTCCGGCCAGTTCGTAGATTTCGGCGGACAGCCGCTGAATGTCCGTATCGAGCTCCCCGGACAAAACGCGCAGCTGCGCCGGATCCACGCGCATCCCAAGTTGCTCCATGCGCGCCAGCACTCCCGACAGCGGCAGATCGATGGTCTCATAAAGCTCGCGAAAACCTTGTTCGTCGATCTCAGGCGCCAGACGTTCGGCCAGCGTGACAGCCAGATCGGCGTGCTGCTCCGCCGCCGCTCCCAGCTTGCGATCCAGATAGCGCTCCGCCAACACCGGGGGCGAGCAAGCGGACGGATCGGCGCACAGCAGGAACGCGTAAAGCATCACGTCATGACGAAAGCCCTTGGCTTCCACGCCGTACTTCGCCAGCTCCAACGTCACCGCCTTCACGTCGTGCGCGATTTTCGCGCGCTGCTCATCTTCTAGAACCGGTTTCAGCGCGTCGATAAAATCGATCGACAGCGCGCGCGCCACTCCGGGCTGATACGACCCGCCGATCATCGTCAGTGGTAGACCGCCATCCATGGTGGATTCGATTGCGAATGCAATCGGCAGCGCCCGATCCATCGTCGCGAGCCTCGCGCCATACTCATCGGCTTCCTCTCGCGTAAGAATGTTCGAGTAATCGCGCGTGTGGGCGTCCTCGGTGGGTCCCGCCTCTTTCAGCAGGCTATAAAACTCCAGCTCCTTGTAGACCTTCTTCAGTTCCCCAAGGTCAGGCTCTTGCGTCGCCAGATTCGCCATGTCAAATTCCACCGGCACGGTGGTATCGATGGTCGCCAGGCGCTTACTTAGCAGAATCTGTTCGCGATTATTCTGCAAGCTTTCGCGATACATCTTGCGTTCCACCTCTCCGGCGTGCTCGAGCGCCTCCTCCACGGACCCGAAGCGCACGATCAGATCGCGCGCGCCTTTGTCGCCGATGCCCGGCGCACCCGGAATATTGTCGATGGAATCGCCCTTCAGGGCCAACAGATCGGCAACCTGATTCGGCTTCACGCCCATGAACTCCTCGGTCGCCGCCGGATCGTACCAAACGTCCTCCTTCACCGGGTTGTACATGTGTACGCGCTCGTCGACAAGCTGCAGCATGTCCTTGTCACTCGACACGATTACTACATCGAATTCAACGCTCGCCCGCCGCGCCATCGCGCCGATGACGTCGTCGGCTTCGAATCCCGCGTATTGAAGAACCGGGATGCGCATCGCTTCTAGCAAGCGCCGGATGTAGGGGATCTGCTCGCCCAGATCCGGCGGCATTTCGGTCCGATTGGCCTTGTAATCGGCATACTGCTCCTCGCGAAACGTCTTGCCCGATTCAAATATCGCGGCCACATACTCGGGCTTATACGTCTCCCGCAGCTTGCGCACCATGTTGTGGAAGATGAAAACGGCTTCGGTGGAAAGCCCGGTCGTCGTCCGCATCGGTGGCGCGCCGCTCCGAGCGCGGGCATGATAAGCCCGAAAGATAAACCCGTAGCTATCGATGAGAAAAAGCCGGGGACGATGCTTCGCGCCTCTCTTCCCCTCGGCCACCGTTGCCATTCAGACATCAGGATACGTCAAATCCCGTGGCAACCCTTTGCTGTTGACTAAACCAGGCTGTTGACTAAACCAGGCTGTTGACTAAACCAGGCTGTTGACTAAACCAGGCTGTTGACTAAACCAGGCTGTTGACTAAACCAGGCTGTTGACTAAACCAGTTCCAGCTTTTTGAGCTTCATCCGGTCGGCGCGAATGTGGGAAAGGTCGTACTGCGCCTGCTGCACTAGCCAGCCTTCGGCGGTGCCGCCGAAAACCATGGACAGTCTGACCGCCATCTCCGGCGATATGCCACGCTTCGCATTGACGAGTTCGGAAAGCGTGTTGCGCGTCACGCCAAGGGCGGCGGCGGCGTCCGTGATACTCAAGCCCGACGGTTCGATGCACTGACGCAAAACGACGCCTCCGGGATGGGGTGGATTTTTCATGGTCATGGCTTGGTTCCTTTCAGTGGTAATCGATATAATCAACATCCGTCGCGCCATCGTCAAAACGGAAAATCACCCGCCAGTTGGCCCGAACAGTCACGGCCCAAAAGCCTTTCATCTGACCTTTGAGCGGATGCAACCGAAACCCCGGCAGGTCCATATGACTAACAGTAGGCGCGGCGTGAAGCGTCGCCAGAATACCCGCAGCTTCTCGACGTGTTCCGTGTTTACTCCCCTTGGGTCGTCCTGTTCAAACAGCCGTTTCAGTCCCTTGTGGCCGATTGTCTTTACATCCCGAACCGTAACGCGCCACGTGTCGCATGTCAAGAATAATGGTAGCAAGATTCCTGTTTTCTTCTAAGTGAGTAGAGGGGGGCGTTCTCTGCGCAGATAGGTCACGCGCACAGATTGCCGCTAGACAATTCCAAAAAACTTACCCTTTGTGGAACGAGAGTCACTTGATGGGAGCGTCGTAAGCGTTATGCTCGAATCGATCACGCCGAAACGATTCCATAATGTCGTCGTTATTGGCCCTACCGGCGGACCTTATCGCATCTCAATTCCCTTGACGATCCTTTCGGCCTCACTCCGCGTGAAATTGCCGGTGATCCGCGCTGACGCGTCGATCGGCGTCCGTAGCGTGGGAGCCATAACCACCTGCCTATCCAAGAGTCTTGACCTGATTCCGATACAGCCATCGGATCGAACTTTGCAAAGCTTTTTGAATCAAACAGCTAGCGCGGAGAAACCGCATTGCGCTTTGAGACCACTGTCCAGCGGCCGGTAGACTCGCGCCTTTCCTGGCATCCCTGGCTTCGGCTGCTGTAGGCATCCAAGATCAGGATACGCCAACCACACGCGTTCCCAGCGCGCCGCCGCTGCGTGTAAACTCTCCTCATGGTGTTCACCAAGCGACTTCGCGAGGGCGTTCGCCGTGGAGAAATCACTTGTAGCGTCCGCATATGGACACGTCCCCACGTGAAAGTGGGTGCCCGTTACAGAATGGAAGAAGGTGAGATCCAGGTGGATTCTATCCAGCTGATCGGTTTCCCGGATATCACTCCAGGGCTCGCGCGCGAGTCTGGTTTCCTCGGCATCATCGATCTGCTCAAGGTTGCCAAGCACGGCAGAGGCGAAAATATCTATCTGGTTCGCTTCCACTACATCCCTCCGCGCGCTAAGCGCCCCGGCCGGGCCAAGCCATCCTGACCTGATTCCGATACAGCCATCAGATAGAACTGTGGCTTTTGTGCAACACACTAAACTTTACAAAGCTTTTTGAATCAAACAGCTAGCGCGAAGTGTTACTAGCTTGTAAAATGAAACGTCCACTTGAGATCGTAGCGTGCGAATCGAGCGAACTGAGTTACCTAGAGGAAACCGCATTGCGGTTTGAGACCACTGTCCAGCGGCCGGTAGAGGCCAAGGGCGTCGGGCTGCACAGCGGCGTACCCGTCACTATTCGTATTCTTCCGGCGCCTCCTTCCACGGGCATCGTCTTTCTGCGAACCGATCTCGACAATTTTTCCGTTCCCGCGCTTTGGCGCTACGTGGCGCGCGTCAGTTATGCCACCAGCCTGATGCGCCAGGGAGTGCTCATCTCCACCACCGAGCACCTGCTCAGCGTGTTCTACAGCATGGGCGTGGACAACGCCTACGTGGAGATCGACAACCTGGAAGTTCCCATTCTGGACGGAAGCGGTTCCCCTTATGTGGATCTGTTGAATGCCGCCGGATTAAAATCGTACCGTCGGCGCAAGCGCTTCCTTCTGATTCGCCGCCCGGTGACTGTAGAGGCCGGTTCGAAACGCATCACTATTCTTCCGTCTGACCGCTTCCTGCTTACCTGCGATGTGTTCTACGATCATCCGTTGATCGGCAAGCAATCTCTCGACATGGAAGTGACGCCGGAGCGCTATGCCCGCGAGATCGCCCCGGCGCGAACGTTCGGCTTCATGCACGAACTGGATCAGATGCGCAACATGGGCCTGATTCGCGGCGCGGCGCTCGACAATGCCGTCTGCTTCGATCGCCAGAGTGTGCAGAATCCGCAAGGCTTGCGCTTCCCCGACGAATGCTGCCGTCACAAGGCGCTCGATTTGATCGGCGATCTCGCCCTAATCGGCAAGCCGCTGCTCGGTCACGTGATCGCCGAGCGCGCCGGCCACGCCATGCACACCGCGCTTGTGGCGCGCATCATGTCCGATCCTTCGCTCTATGAGATCCTGACGTTTGACCAACTGGCCACCCGCGTGGCCCACGCGTTAGTGAGCTGATCCACCATCGCGCGCCGCAATTTCACAATAAAGTCACATCCTTTTTGCAAGTCCCGCGGCGGAAGAAGCTACTCTTACCTTGCCGGCGCACTGCTGATTTCGAAAGGACCCTGCCCATGTTTACTATCTCATCCTTGCAACGCGTCCTCCGCTTGTTGTCAATAACAATTTCCATGCTTTGTTCCGCCCAGACATACAAGGTCACCGACCTCGGTACACTCGGAGGAACCGAGAGCATCGCAACCGCCATCAATGCGTCCGGCGAGATTACGGGAGGGGCCACTACCGCCGCCGGCGCTTACCACGCATTTCTCTATGCGAACGGATCCATGAAGGATCTGGGAACGCTTGGCGGACCTTCCAGCCAGGGACAAGGAATTAACAAGAGCGGCACCATCGCCGGGTATGCGCAACTTCCGCCGGGAACCGTCGTAGGCGGATACCCACCGCGTCCGGTCAGCTTGTACAGCGGCTTCATCGACAGCAACGGCTCCATGACGGCGCTGGGCCCACCAGGAGGCGCTGCTTACGCCATTAACAACGACGGCCAAGTGGTGGGCGAATGCGCGGGTGGCGCATGTCTGTTCAGCGGTGGAACCATTACAGGTCTGGGCTCGCTGGGCGGAACCAGTGGCAGTACCCAAGCTACAGCCCTTAACTCATACTCCGAAGTGGTGGGTTATTCCTACCTGCCCGACGGTAACTTCCGCGGCTTTTTCTGGATCGACGGGACCATGACTGCCCTGGGAACGCTCGGTGGCGATTGGAGCCAGGCCTACGGCATCAACGACGCCGGCGAGATCACCGGGATCGCCTATACCGCGGGCAATCTGGGCGCCCATGCTTTTATTTACAGCGGTGGTTACTTGAAAGATCTCGGTACGCTCGGGGGCGCCTATTCCACTGGCACCGCCATCAATAGCAATGGTGTGGTGGTTGGTTACGCCACACCAGCCAATCCCTATGCCTCCGGCTATCGCGCGTTTGTCTATTCGAGATCGAAAATGTACGATCTGAACGGATTGATTGCGGCTAAGTCGGGCTGGGTGCTCGAGGCGGCGAATGGCATCAACGACGCGGGCGAGATCGTAGGATATGGTTCGATAAACGGACTGGAGCATGCATTCCTATTGACGCCGGCGAAGTAACAACGGGAGCTTTCGGGACCAGGTGTTAGTATCCTGATTCTTGTTCAATCTCCCCAACCTCTTCACCCTCGCCCGTTTGCTCCTCGCTCCTTTTGTCGCCGCCGACATTCTCGACAATCGCTACGGCCGCGCCATCATTCTCCTTTTCGCCGCCGGGTTCACAGATGTCATCGACGGCTTCCTTGCCCGGCGATTCCAAGCCTCCACGCCAGCCGGCGCTTATTTCGATCCCGTCGCCGACAAAATTCTCCTCAGCGTGATCTATATTTCCCTCGGCCTCGCGGGCGCGATCCCTTGGTGGATGGTCGCCATCGTTTTCGGACGCGACGTGTTGATTCTCGCCATGTCGGCCTACGGATTGTTGTTCACCTCGCTGCGAAAATTTCCTCCGTCGGTGTGGGGTAAGATCAGCACTTTCTTTCAGATTGCGGCGGCGCTGGTAGTAATGGGCGCCCGCGCTGGCATCCCGGCGCCAGTCACTTTGGCCCTTTGTTTAATGGTGTTTGGGACAATTGTCAGCGGCCTGCACTACATGTGGAGAGCCATAGTATTGTTGAGGCAAACCGCTCATTGACGTGCGCTTCGCGCCGGAGTAGTCTGAAAGAGTGCCAGCGCCAATCACGCGTTATCGAGTGCCCGGCCACTTCTTTTGGGCGGGCTTAACGGCACTGGCGCTCACCGGCTTTTCCTTCTGGTTCGCACTGCTGTGGCCGTTGTGCTGGATCGCCACCGGGCTGTTCCTCGCCATCGCGGTCATCGTGCTTTACCTGGCATCGCGGCCGGCCGTTGAAATTTACGAAAGTCATGTGAAGATCGGGAACCATGCCATCCCCTGGCGGCACATCCGGCGTTTGGATCGCAGCGCCAATCTTCCTCTTATGGTGCGCCTCACCCTGGCCGACAAGACGCGCATTCTGGTGATCTACCCGGGTGATCCGAATTCCTCCAGCGGTTTGCTCCGCAGCTTGCGCCGGCATGCTCGTGAAGCGTTGATCGACGGCGTCCCCTACCGGCAGTTCTGGGGCGAAGCCACGGTGGGCGCCATCGCGAAAAAGCAGTTGCCGCCGCCGCGCTATCCGCTCCTGCTCCCCGACGATGAAGCCGATGTGGAGCGCATGTTCCAGAGGCTGAAGTCGGTGGGCCATCTGGATCAGAAGACCTCCTCTGAGGACAAGTAGCGCGCGCCCTTCTTACCCCAAACCTCATCGTCTCTCGCGATGGCTGGCCGTCGCCGTTGTTCTTGCGCTGCTCCTGGCCGCAACGTCGCCCCTTTGGCTGGCCGCTCTCGGCCGATTCCTGGTGCGCTCTGAGTCCCCGGCCACCGCCGACCTGATTGTCGTGCTGGCAGGCGATTACTCGGGCAACCGCATTCTCGCGGCCGGCGATCTGGTCCGCCGCGGATTTGCTCCCAAGGCATTGGTCAGCGGGCCGTCGGGCGAATATGGATTGCACGAGACCGACCTCGCCATTCCATTCGCCGTCCGTCACGGATATCCGGAGTCTTACTTCATCCCGCTGCCCAACGATGACCGATCCACCAAGGACGAAGCCGCCGATGTTCTCGCCGCTTTGAGGCAACGGCACGTCCGCCGCGTCGACATCGTAACCAGCGACTATCACACCCGCCGCGCCGGCAGCATCTATCGCGCCCGGGTTCCCAAACTCGATCCGGGCCTCGAAATCCACATGGTGGCCGCTCCCGACCTGTACTTCACGCCGGAGGGATGGTGGAAGAATAGAGAAGGCCGCAAGACTTTCTTACTGGAGTGGATGAAGACGGTAGCAACCTGGTTCGGAATGTAGTTTCGAAATGAATACCAAATCGATCATAACGTCGGTGTGGCCTTACCTCTGGAAGTACCGCCGCGATATGGCGCTCGGAATGGGCGCGCTTTTACTCACCGACCTCATGAAGGCCGCGCTGCCGCTCGCCATCCGCGGCGGCATCGACTCGTTAATGAATGGCTTTCGCCTCTCGCTGGTATTCGAATTCGCCGCGCTGGTGGTCCTGCTCTCGATGGTCAAGGGGGTTTTTCAATACTGGATGCGCGTCATCCTCATCGGCTTGTCGCGCGACATCGAGTTCGATCTGCGCAACGATCTGTTCTCCCACATCATCACCCTTTCGCAGGATTTTTACGCGAAATATCGCACCGGCGATATTATGGCGCGCGCCACAAATGACCTGAACGCCGTTCGCCAGATGCTGGGTCCGGGCATCATGTACTTCACCGAGACCTTCTTCACCGCCCTCTTTCTGGTGGGCGTGATGTGGCGCGTGGATTGGCGGCTTACGCTGTTCTGTCTGATTCCCGCGCCGCTTATCAGTGCGGCCGTGATCCTCTTCGGCCGCCGCATCCACGATCGTTTCGAGAGCATCCAGGAGATGTTTTCCGACATCAGCAGCCGCGTTCAGGAAAATCTCTCGGGCGTGCGCGTAATTCGCGCCTATGCGCAGGAGCAGCCCGAGATCCGAAAGTTCGAGCTGTTGAACCAGGAGTATGTGACCCAGAACATCGGACTCGCCAAGCTGTCGGCGCTTTTTATGCCGTTGCTCCAGGCCCTCATCGGCATCGGATTCATGATCGTGCTGCTGGGCGGCGGTTATCAGTTGCTTGCGCATCGCATCTCGCTCGGCAGCTTCGTAATGTTCAACACCTACATGGGCATGCTGGTGTGGCCCATGATTGCGCTGGGATGGGTGGTAAACCTGATGCAGCGCGGCACTGCCTCGTGGAGCCGGATTATGGAGCTGATGCACGAGAAGCCGCGTATTGTGCGCAGGGTCTCCGCGGCGCCTCAGCCGGCGCAGGTTCGGGGCGAACTCCAATTCGAGCGCGTCGAGATGAAATATCCATCCGGCTACGCGTTGAAGAATGTCACGCTGGAAATTCCCGCCGGCGCAACCGTCGCCATCGTCGGCCACACCGGCAGCGGCAAGAGCACGCTGGTGAGCCTGATTCCGCGCCTCATGGATCCCACGCGCGGAGCCGTGTTTCTGGACGGCATCGACCTGCGCGATTTCGACCCGGAATGGCTCCGCCGCCAGGTCGGCTTTGTCCCGCAGGAAACATTTTTATTCAGCGCCACGCTGGCCGAGAACATCGCCTGGGGAGTGGATCACGCCACCGAAGACGATATCGCTCGCGCCGCCGAACTGGCTGGTCTCGCGCCCGACATCGCGAGTTTCCCCCGTGGATACGGCACCATCATCGGCGAACGCGGCATCACGTTATCCGGCGGCCAGAAGCAGCGCGTCGCCATCGCGCGCGCCATCCTGCGCGATCCCAAGATTCTGATCCTGGACGACGCGCTGGCAAGCGTGGACACTCTCACCGAGGAGCGTATTCTCCGGGGGCTGGCCGGTGTCATGCGCGGCCGCACCACTATTCTGATCTCGCACCGCGTCTCCACCGTCCAGAACGCCGGCCGGATCTTCGTGATCGAGCACGGCGAAGTAGCCGAGCAGGGCACCCATGCCGAACTGATCCGCGGCGGCGGTTATTACGCCGACCTGTATCAGAAGCAGTTGCTCGAAGAGGAACTAGAAGCGATCTAGCCGTTACTTAATCGCCACTGCGTTCGGCGGCGATGCGATTCCGCCTTCCACATTCAACGGCGCGGACACCACCATAAACTCATAGCGTCCGTCGCGCGCACAGTCTTCCGCCAGCGGCGCCAGCACGAATAGCTCACCCAGCGGCAATCCCAACAAGGGCAGGGCGCGATAATGCAATATCCTTTCATCCGAGAAGTCGGAGGGAAGCGCTTCCACGGCCGGGCAATCCGTTCCCACCGCCGCCACGCGATTGTTCCACAGCCACGCCACCATTTCGCGGCTCGCCTCGATGCCGGCCGATCGCATCTTCTCCATGGGTGCGATCGCGCGCTTCTCGTCCGCATTCAGCTTCTCGTAAGACTCCATCCAGCCAGTGCGCACCAGCAGGATCGTGCCCGGTTCGAGCGTACTGCCTTGATGTTCGAGCGCCGCCTTCAGATCCGCCAGCGTGTACACCTCGCGCTGCAGCGCATTCACCGGTATTCCCTTGGCCTTCCGATACGCGAATGCGTCAATCAGCAATCCGCGCCCTACAAACTTGTTCGCCCAATGATGAATGCCGAGCTTGGCGTTCCCACCCCTCACTTCGTCGAGTGTCACATTGCTATAGAAACGCTCGTGCCGGACGTGCCCTACGTGTCCCAGCCCGTCCCACTGGCTGCTCTCTTGCGTGTTGAAATGCAGCAGATCGTCGTTGGCCATGGGCGCCAAGGCAGTTATGGTGTGCTCCACTCCCGCGCGCCCGAACAAGGCCGGAGTGGCGAATCCCATCCGCGCGTCCAGACGAAAAACTTTGCCCGACCGCACCAGCCCAGCCGCCTCCACCACCCCCTCGGGCGTCAAAAAGTTCAGGCACCCCAGCGCGTCGTCGTCGCCGAACACACCCCACGAACAATCCGCCGGCAGGTCTTTCCGTATCGGCAGCTCTTCAAATGTTGGAATCTTCTCTAGATCTACGCTCATTCTGAGCCAGTATATCGGCTCCAAGCCAATCGAGCCGAATCCAACGGCGCAGCGCTGGCCGCGCGGCGGCGGTTATTACGCTGCGCGTGCCTGGCCCCAGCCCCAACCCCCGGTCCCAGCCGGTAACCGAATCGTTCTTCCAAACGCCCCATGACTTGGTCGAACAGACGACTGATATAATAGCCGTCGCGATTCGCCGATCCGGCGACGCGACTCGCTGGGAGGCAAGATGAGGAAGTTGTACTGGATGTTTCCCGCCGGAATGGCGATTCTGGGCGCGGGGTGGATCCTCGCAGCCGCCGGAGGCAAGATCGACAGTAAGGATCTGCTCACCGGCCAGCAAGCCTTCTCCGATTATCAAAAGGAGAAGCCCGGGCTGTTCCACAAGATTACCGCCGCCGATCTTCCGAAACCTTACGCCACCAAATCGAGCGCGAACTTTCCGAAGGTGGCGCCGAAGCCCGATAACATGTGGCCGATCACGCTGCCGGGCTTCAAGGTAGAGCTGTACGCGCATTCAGGACTCACAGAGCCGCGGCAGATCCGCATGGCGCCCAATGGCGACTTCTTTGTGGCCGATAGCATGCCGGGAGAAATCAAGATTTTCCGCGGCCGGAGCGCCGATGGCAAACCCGAGCAGGTTTCCACCTTCGCCAGCGGTTTGAAGCGGCCGTTCGGCATTGCGTTCTACCCGGTTGGCGACAACCCACAGTGGATTTACATCGGCAACACGGATTCCGTGGTCCGTCTTCCCTACCACACGGGCGACTTGAAGGCTTCCGGACCATCCGAGACCATCGTCGCGGAGCTTCCCACGGGCGGCTTTCATTGGACGCGCGATGTTGTTTTTTCGAAAGACGGCAAGCGCATGTTCGTGGCGGTGGGTTCGGGCTCGAACGTGGACGATCCGGACACCCATCCCAAGGAATTTCATCGCGCCGACATTCTCGAATACACGCCGGACGGCAAGTTTGTGCGGGTCTACGGCGCCGGCATCCGCAACCCGGTGGGCCTGGCCGTTAATCCACAAACTGGTGAACTGTGGTGCTCGGTGAACGAGCGCGACGAGCTGGGCGACAACCTGGTGCCCGACTACATCACGCACGTGCAGGAGGGCGGCTTCTACGGCTGGCCTTGGTTATACATGGGAGCGAATCAGGATCCGCGGCTGGAAGGCAAGCATCCCGAGCTCAAGGACAAAGTGATTGTGCCGGATGTGCTGATGCAACCACACAACGCATCGCTAGGGATCGCGTTCTATGAAGGCGCCCAATTCCCGCAGGAATATCGCGGCGATCTTTTCGGCGCCGAGCATGGATCGTGGAATCGCTCCACGCGCGCGGGCTATGAGATTGTCCGCGTACCGTTGGACAACGGCCATGCCAGCGGAGTGTACGAAGATTTCGTCACCGGATTCGTCACGCCGGACGGCAACGCCTGGGGCCGGCCCGTGGCGGTGGTGGTGGCAAAAGATGGCTCGCTGTATTTCACCGACGACGGCTACAGGGCCATCTGGCGAGTGAGCTATACGGGTAAATAGGAGAAAAAACAACATGAGATCTTGGACCATTTTCGCGGCTTCTCTGACACTCACCGCGGGAGCCGCTTTCGCGCAGAATAAGGGAGGCGGAGGGATCCCTTCGCCGCTTAAAATCACGGTGACGGGCTACGCCGACGGTGGCGATATTCCCGAGAAGTTCACCTGCGCCGTGAAGCCACCGGGAGGTTCGCCGCAGATCGATTGGAGCGGAGCGCCGGCCGGCACGATGTCGTTCGCCTTGATCTTTCACGATGGCGACGTGCATCCGGGAAAATCGTTCGATGATGTGACGCACTGGATTGCGTGGAACATTCCGGCCACCGCCACGGGCCTGCCCGCGAGTGTAGCGGCTACCGCCGACCTGCCGGATGGAACTCGCCAGGGCCACAACATCAGGCAGCAGGCCGGTTACATGGGCCCCTGCCCGCCCAAGGGACTTCCGCATCATTACACGCTCGAAGTTTACGCTCTCGACGCTAAGCTGGATATTCCGGCCACCTCCGGCCGCGGCGATCTGGAAAAAGCTCTGAGCGGGCACATACTCGCGAGCGGCGTTTACAACGGCTTGTTCCATCAATAGGCCATGCCCGAAGACAAAGCCGCCGATATTTCCAGGCGCGCGGTGCTGGCCGGCGCAGCGATTATTCCAGTGGCTGCGCTCACGGCCGCGGCTCAGACCGCATCGGCTCCGGCCTCGGCGCTGTCCGGCGCGCAGCTGGGTATGCTGGCCGCTTTCGTCGATCGGATCGTGCCGCCGGACGAACTCGGTCCCGGGGCGTCCGGTAGCGGCGTGCCGCTGTATATTAATCGCGCGCTCGGTGACTATCTGGCGGGCGAGAAAGCCGCGTTCAGCGAGGCATTGGAAGCCACCAACGCCTTCGCGCAGCGCTCCCAGGGCCGCGCATTTGTAGATCTGACGCCGGCGCAGCAGGACGCCGTGCTGATGTCCATGGACCATGGCTCGGCGGAGGGATTTCCCAACGCCCAAGCGTTCTTCAATCGCGCGCGGCGGCTGACCATGGAAGGGATGTTTGGCGACCCCTACTATGGCGGCAACAAGAATTTCGCGGGCTGGGATTTGATCCGGTACCCTGGCCCGCGCCTGGCCTCTTCGGCGGACGACCAGAAGATGGGTGTTGAGATCAAGCCATATCGCCACTCGGCTTACGGACCGGGCGCGGAGCATGGCCATTAGTCTGGAGCCGGCGGACGTAGGTAAGCCGCGCCTCTACAACCCTCAGGAGACCGAGCGCATGCATGAACTCGCCGGCAGGGAATTGGCGTCGTTCACCTCGCGGGCGGTCGCCTTCCTCATCGATTTTCTGATCGCCGGGGCTCTGTTCTCAGGCGGTCTGGTTGTGTTTTCAAGCTCGCAAACCGTTTTACCAGCCTCGGTGCCGACAACCAGAACATCAAGATCGAGCTGAACTTTTTCGAGAACTGGTACAGCATCGTTTACCTGGTGATCTTTTTTGGTCTGTCCGTCTATCTGGGCAATGGCCGTACCATCGGCAAGCGGGTGATGGGTATTCGCGTGGTTTCCCTGGTGCATCACAAGATGGGGTTGTGGCATTCCATCGAACGCGTCCTGGGATACGGAGCGTCGGCGCTCGAATTTGGGTTCGGATTCGTGCAGTACTTCATTCATCCGAACCGCCGGACGGTTCACGACCGCATGGCCGAGACCATTGTGATCCGCGAGAAGCGGGGCTGAGGCGCCGTCGCGTTTCCAGCCGGTTATTTACCGCCCAGTTCGGCCAGCACTAATTTCGCGTTGCGCGAAGCCTGATCCTGCATGGGGCTCGCAATCTCGGCCGATTGCTGGAAATAGTGCAAACCTTCCCGCATTTGCGCTTTGTCCCCGAGCGGTTTACCGAGGCTGTAGTTGGCCAGGCCCAGGTCAAACAGGGCGATGGCATAGAGCTGTGAGTTGCCTTTGATGGCCGGCAGAGCCGCTTTCAGAGCTTTGTTGGCGGGGCCGTATCGCATTTGCATGGCATAGCCGACGCCGGTGTAGAAGTTCGCGCTGCCGAGCAATGCGGCTTTTTGGGAATTCCAATCGGAATCGTTCACGCCTTCACGTTTCGTGCGCGTGCTGGCCGCTTCGGACGCTTTGGCGGCATAGCTCACGACGCCTTCCGCCCGATTGCCGCGCCAACTGCAATCGGCCGCATACAACATGGCCTCCGCATTCTTCTCCACCGCCATCTTTGCGGCTGCCGGGCACGCCTTCGCGCCTTCACCCGCCTTGCTTAGTGCGGCGAAATAGCCCGTGGTGACTTCGGGCAGATACTGGCTCTTGGGATTCTGCTTGATCAGCGCGTCCACCAGGTCCACTTCTTCTTTGGGCTGCGCCTTCAACGCCAGCACGTACAGAGCGTAATCGGCATACTCGTCCACTTGCTTGGCGTACTCCAGTTGCTGCTTCCCCTCGTCATCGGTAGGCGTTTTCGCCGCGGCGATCGCCTTATGGGCGGCCTCTGACGTGCGGGAGGACCATTTCTTGGTTTGTTCGACATCGCCTTTGGCTACCGCGGCCTTCAAGGCGTAAAACGCGGCGTCCATGTCGGGACCGTTGGCGTAGGCGGCTTCAGCCACTTCCAAAACTCTGTCGTTCTCTTTCTGCGCAAGCAGGCCCGACTCTAATTGCGCCGACACCCATCCCGCAGCTTCGTGCTTGGGATATTTCGCAAGAAAATCCTGCGCCAGGGTAACTTTACGGTCATCGTCCGTTTCCTGCCCCAGGGATTGCAGGATTTGCCCCTCGGGAGTGGCCGGGTTGAACACAAAATTCTGTTTTTCCTGTGCCAGAACCGGCAACACGCTGGGCAGAGCCAGCAAAACCAACCCGGCGAGATAACTTTTCATGAAGAAGCTCCTATCCGACGAAATTTATCACAATCTAAGGCCGCGTGGCGGGCCGGCGTGCCTGGCTCAGGTTGCTTCCCGGGTTCCGCGCCGCAAATAGGCGTCATCCTTGTCGAGCCAATCCTTGCGAATGGGCGAAAATATGTCGAGATCGAGCGTATCCTCAAGCGCCACGACGCGATGCGGCACGTAGGACGGAATGCGCAACACTTCACCTTTATGCACCACCACCTCCCTGCCTTCCAACTCAAACTTCAGCGAGCCTTCCAGAACATAGGTCACCTGCTCGCTTTCGTGGTGGTGCTCGGGTACTACGCCCCCCTTCTTGAAGAAGATCTGCGCGATCATGGCCTTTTCGCCGCTGATGACTTTCCGCGATATCACGTCGCTCAGCACTTCGAGCGGAACCGAGTCCCAGTTGAAATGTTCCATAGCGAGACCTATTGTACAAGGGAGACCGCTCTCTGTGGCCGCGGCGCTTTCCGGCGGTAGAATGATTGCTATGCCGGACCTACTACGCATCGCAGATCGCGAGTTTCATTCCCGTCTTTTCGTTGGCACAGGGAAATACCGCAGCTTCCAGGAAATGGCCCGTTGCCACGCGGCGTCGGACGCCGAGGTGGTGACGGTTGCCGTGCGGCGCGTCAACCTGACCGACAAAACCAAAGAATCGCTGATCGATTACATCGACCGCTCCAAGATGTTTATTCTTCCGAACACGGCCGGCTGTTACAACGCCGACGAGGCGATTCGGACGGCGCGGCTGGGGCGCGAGGTGGGCCTTTCCAATTGGGTGAAGCTGGAAGTGATCGGCGATCAAAAGACGCTGTTCCCGGACAATGAAGGCCTGGTGGAAGCCACTCGCGTATTGGCTCGGGAGGGTTTTGTGGTGCTGCCTTACACCAACGACGATCTGGTGAACGCGCGCAAATTGGTGGACGCGGGCGCGGCGGCGGTGATGCCATTGGGCGCGCCCATAGGGTCCGGCCTGGGCATTCAGAACGCGACAAACTTGAGAATCCTGCGCGAAAACATCACCGAAGTCCCGCTGATTGTGGACGCGGGCGTGGGTACGGCTTCCGACGCCGCCATCGCGATGGAGCTGGGCTTCGAAGGCGTGTTGATGAACACGGCGATCGCGGAGGCGGAGGAATCCGAGAAAATGGCGGAGGCCATGAAGCTGGCGGTGCAAGCCGGACGTCTGGCGTATCTCGCCGGGCGCATGCCGAAGAAGCTGTACGCGAGCGCGAGCAGCCCGCTGGCCGGCGTGGTGCGGTAATTCGCACGTCGCGCCTCCTTGTTGCGCATTCAAGGCAGAGGAGATCCACGCCCTTGTCAGGGCCGAGGCACATTCCAAGAAAAGCTGCTCTTGATGTCCGTGTCGCTTAATTGGTCGAATGGCATCCCGTCCCGTTCTCGAGGAGCTTAAGGAGCTGAACAAGTCGCTGATTCGCCTTTTCACCTCCTACGGCGGTCTCCGCATGGAAATCACGCAGAACGGCCATCACGTTGGCATTGTCCGCCCATAGCGAAACAATTTTGCACATCTCGTAGGATAGTATCGCGCGATATTCCGCTGGAGCATTTCCGTGACAGCGACCCAACGAAGACCATAGAGGGCTACGAGGCACTGGATCTTTTGAAGTCGGATCTGCTGCGACTCTAGATCTTGAGACGCAACTCGGACAGCCTTGACCGATCCCCATGCGGCCAGCCTCCGCCAAGAACAGCACCAAACAAACCCGAGGCTGCGGCAATGACTTCTGACAAAAAAGCTTCCGACATAGATAATCCGAGGGTCATGCTACTCCGCGTGTGTCAACTATGTCAACGGCATGTCACAGGATGTCACAGGATTCGGGTCTCTTCTTGCCGCGTGCCAGAAATGGAGAACTTCTATCAACCTGCGATATTCGTCCAGCCGGTAGTAGACGCGTACTGGAGAATGGAGAATTTTGCGAACGCCAGGTCTGCCACGGACCCGAACGCCAATCCGGGGCAGGTTTTGGAGCAACTCGACATGGTTAAGGAGGGATGTACCGAACTGCTCGGCGGCGCTCGGGTTGTCGGCGCGAATGTAGTCGAGAACGACTTCTAGATCACTGAGCGCGTCTTCGGTGAAGAAGATTTTGTAAGCCACCGGTTCATTCGTTGGCGAACTTCTTCCAACGGCACAAGCCGGCCGTCGTCCGCAGATTGGACACCCCGGTCAATGGCCGCTAGCGTTGCTTCGTCCTCTTCATCGAGGATCGGAGCCGATTGATCGAAGTCCTCGTTCCTTAGCCCACCCATAGCCACACAGTAGCGCGAACGGGAGCCAAGCACAAGCTGCCTATAGTGTCCGAGTTACTTTGTTCAGCGCCCGCGGCTGATCCGGATTCAGCCCCTTTTCCTCGGCCAGCGACGCCGCGAACAACTGCGCCGGAATGATGTAGGGGATGGGCGTGAAAAGCTCATCCAGCGCCACGGGCACAATCACCGCACGGCGGTCGCGCGCGGCTTCCACGTTGCTCGCGTCGGTGATAATCAGCGTCTCGGCCTTGAGTTCGTTGAGGGTGGCCATCATTTCGCGGGTACCGGGCCAGGTGACGCCCCCGGGCGCGAACAAGAAGGCCGGAAAAGAGGCCTCCAGCATGGCGATGGGACCATGCAGCAAGTCCGCGCTCGAAAAGCGCTCGGCCACCACATAGCAGGTCTCCATCAGTTTCAATGCAAATTCGAAGGCGCTGGCGTAATTCAATCCGCGGCCGAGCACCACAGCGTGCTCCATGAAGCGATAGCGCTCCGCGCGGCGGGCGATGTCGAGTTCGAGCGTAAGCGCGCGGTTGGTCCAATCGGGCAGGCGCTCCAGATCGTCCAACGCGATGCCGGCCCCCAACGCATAGGCCAGCAGGTAGAGCAGCAGCAACTGACCGGTGTAGGTTTTGGTGGCGGCCACGCTGCGTTCGCGCCCGGCATGCACCAGGAACAGATGCTCGGCGATTTTGGACAAGGCGCTGGAGCCTTCCGTGGTAATCCCGATCGTTCGCGCGCCCTGCTGGCGAGCCCGCTCCAGCACGAGGTTGGTGTCGGTGGATTCGCCGGACTGCGAAATAGCCGCCACCAGTACGCCGTCAAAGCGAAAAGGAGCGTTGTAGAGCGTGAAGATGGAGGGCGCGGCCAGCGTCACGGGGATCCCGGTGGTCAGTTCGAGCAGGTAGCGCCCGAATTGCGCCGCATTGTCGGAAGTGCCGCGCGCGACCAGCATGATCAGCCGGGGAGGGTGGCGCTCCAGAACTTTGCGCAATTCTTCGATGGCTCCGCGCTCGGCTTCTAATGTCCGTTCGAGCACAGCGGGCTGCTCGAGAATCTCGTCGCGCATTTTCGACATGAGGGAAATTGGGTTGTTTCTACAACACCATCTTGATCTAAAACTCGGGCTTGATCTAAAACTCGCGCTTGATCTAAAACTCGGGCTTGTTCTAAAACTCGGGCTTGATCTAAAACTCGGGCTTGTTCTAAAACTCGGGCTTGATCTAAAGCTCCGGAGGCACGCGCGTCTCCGTGCCCGCCCAGGCTCTCCACGCCGCGCTCGCCGAGGGCGGAGCAATGGTCACGTGCGGCTTCAGCACGATCAGCGTGGCGCCCTGGTCCTTGCTGATCGTATTTTGCCGCAGCAGCGGAATGTAGCTCAGAATGGGAATGCCAGTGATGGTTTTGGCTTCCTGCGAGGTCATCAAACCGGACAGCACTGCCCATTCTCCGGTCATGACGTCCACCTTGGATTGATATTGCGTGTTCGCCACCACGGGAATTCCGTTGGAGCTGGTGGCGCCCAGCAGCTTGAACTCGGCGTCCAGATCCAGCGTCACCTCGTCCACGCTAGCGACATGCGCCGTCACTTTGATCAGCAGTCCCAGGTCCTCGAAGTTGATGGTGGGCGGCGGAGTGTAAACCGTGCCGCTGCCGGACGTGTTTCCAAAATAGCCGCTGGTGATGATGGGATACTTCTCGCCGACATGCAGCGTGGCGGGCAGCCCGTCCACCGCTACCACCTGGGCGTGATAAATGCTTTGCGAGCTGGAATTGGAGACGGTGGCGAAGAGCTGCGCGTTGGTGACGCCCAGGCCGAGCATGCTGGCGCCCCCGCCGAAGGCCAGAAAAGTAGAGAAGCTTGAGGAAAGGAAGCTGGAGGCATTCGTGAGATTCGATTGGTTCAAGAAGCTCGACAATCCGAAGGACGTCGGCAGGGAAAGACCGTAGCTGAGCGACGAAGAGAGGTCCGTGGTAAGGATCTCAACATCGATGGTTACTTGCGCTCGCGGGCGCAGCAAATCCGTGAGCAGTTTTTCGGCCAGCCGTACCTTGGTTACCCGGTCGCGGATCAGAATGAGATGCCGCGTAGTGTCTACCATCAGCTTCTGCGAATCGAGGACGCCGCGGATGGCGGTGGCAAGCTCCTGCAGCTCCTGGACACTGATCCCTTCCGGGAACGGCACCGCCACGGCCGCCGTCCGTTCGAATTCTGTGCGCTTCTGCGTGCTGTCGTTGGCGATGAAGATCAGGCGCGGGCTGATGGGAACCAGGAACGAATCGGTGGCGGCCTGCAGGGCGTGCAGTGCATCGCGATAATCGGCATTGGCCAGTTCGAAGCGAAATGAGCGGGTGGGCTTATAATCGGCGTCGAACAGCACCTTGAGGTGCAGCCGAGCGGCCACCTGTTCCCAAAGGGCTCTGGAGTCGCCCCGCAGGTCGTAGTCGCGACTTCCGGGATCGGCCTCCAGCTGGGGAGGCGGCAAGGGCTTTCGCGTCTCTTCCAGATCCGCGCCGGTAATGGTTCCAAACAAAGTGCGGTCGATTTTATCGCTCGGGAATTCGGGCGGCTGGGGCGGGCTGGGGTCGATCAAACTGGCGGCGGGCCGCAGGGCCTGGGCGCGGGACCAATAATCGATGTTGGTGGGATCGGCTGCCGCGGCTTCGGCGTAAAGGACATAGGCCTTGACGATTTCGCCGTCGTGTTCCGCCTTCTGCGCTTGGTGAAACAGCTGCTCGGCCGGGGTAGCGGCGTCCAGAGGCAAGCAAGCACAACCAGCCGCCAAAAGGAAAGCAATGATCCGGCACACCTTCACAAGAGGATTGACGGGGACCTGGCAGCGAACGTGTAAACAATTGAAGCGGTTTGGCCGATGAGATGAGTGAGGCTCACTATCTTGGCTGCAACACTTGCTCCGGCCCACAGCGGGTTCAGTCCCCCCATTCCGCAAAACTTTGAGGACTTAGGCATTTCCCAGTCATTGGTTCTCGATCTGGTGCTGCGCCGGCTGCTGTTGGAAGGCTTCAGCAACCTGCAGGCTCTGAGCAACACACTGAAGCTGTCGGTTCCCATTCTCAATATCGTTTTCAATCACATGCGGCAGCAGCAGCTGGTGGAAGTGAAGGGCATGCTCGGCAACGATTACCACTTTAGTCTGTCGCAAGCGGGCAAAATTCTGGCGGGCGAGCGCTTTCAGATCAGCCAATACGCGGGCGCGGCGCCGGTGTCTTTGAAAGATTACAGCAGCGCCACCAAATCCCAGGCGGCGCAGGTGCGTATCGACCGTAAGATCCTGCGCTCTGCGTTTTCCGACCTGGTGATCAGCGATCAGCTGCTGGATCAGCTGGGCCCGGCGCTTATTTCGCAAAATTCCATCTTCGTCTACGGGCCCACCGGAAACGGTAAAACCAGCCTGGCGGAGAGAATGCTCCGGGTCTATCAGGACGCCGTGCTGATGCCGTACGCGGTGGAAGTGGACAACCAGGTGATCAGCTTGTATGACCCGGTGGTGCATCAAAAGCTGGGCATGGACGATCCGGACGTGGATCCGCGCTGGGCGCTGTGCCGCCGGCCCTGCATCGTGGTGGGCGGCGAGCTGATCCCCAGCATGCTGGAACTGCGGCTGGACGAAGCGTCGGGAATCTACGCCGCGCCGCTGCAAATGAAGGCCAACAACGGCATCTTCATCATCGACGACTTCGGGCGGCAGTTGATGTCGCCGCGCGACCTGCTGAACCGCTGGATTGTCCCCTTGGACCGCCGGGTGGACTACCTGATGCTGCGTTATGGCGTGAAATTCCAGATCCCGTTCGAGCTCATGGTGGTGTTCTCCACCAACCTGGAGCCGAGCGATTTGGCCGACGAAGCGTTCCTGCGCCGCATCCACAACAAAATCTTCGTGGACGCGGTGGACGAGAAGTCCTTCGACCAGATTTTCCATCGCGTAGTGGGCAAATTCAACATTCCCTGCGAGCCCGACAGCGCCGAGTATCTGCGCAAGCTGTGTCTGCGCGAAGGACGCACGGAATTGCGCGCCTGCTACCCGGCGGACATCTGCACCATTCTCAATTCCATCGGCCGGTACGAAGGACGGCCGCCCTTCATGAGCAAGTCTGAGCTGGAGCGAGCCACCGCGTTGTACTTCGCCAAGAGCTGAGATCCAGACTGGCCGAAGATTCGGCGGGGCATGAGCGGCGATAATGGATTCGTCGCCGATGAACGTTCTTCTCGTCTCCACCTACGAGCTGGGCCACCAGCCTTTTGGCCTGGCGTCGCCCGCGGCGTGGATTGCTGAGCGCGGTCACCAGGTGGCCTGCACGGACCTGGGCGTGGAATCGCTCGACGCGGAGCGCGTCCGTCAAGCCGATCTGGTGGCTTTCTACCTGCCCATGCATACGGCTACGCGGCTGGCGGCCAAGGTCATCGAGAAAGTTCGCGGGCTGAACGGCGCGGCGCACATCTGCTGCTATGGGCTATACGCGCCCTTAAACGAAACGTACTTGCGGAACATCGGAGCAGGGACAATTCTGGGCGGCGAGTTCGAGGCGGGGTTCGTTTCGCTGCTCGAGCGCTTGCAGGACGGCGCGAGTTTACAAAAAGAACCGCTGATCTCGCTCGCTCGCCAGCAATTTCTGGTCCCGCTACGATCCGGGCTTCCGGCTCTCGACAAGTACTCACGGCTGCAAGTGGGCGGTTCTTCAAAGCGGGCTGGTTACACGGAAACGAGCCGCGGGTGCAAACATCTGTGCCGCCATTGCCCCGTGGTGCCGGTGTATCAGGGCAGCTTTCGGGTGGTGCAGCCGGAGGTCGTGCTGGCCGATATTCGCCAGCAGGTGGCCGCGGGCGCCGGGCACATCAGCTTCGGCGATCCCGATTTCTTCAACGGTCCGGCGCACGCCATGCGCATCGTGGAGGCGCTCAATCGCGAGTGGCCAGCCGTCACTTATGACGCGACCATTAAAATCGAACACCTGCTGAAGCATCGCGAGCTCTTGCCACGGCTGCGGGAGACGGGCTGCCTGTTCGTCACCAGTGCGGTGGAAGCGGTGGACGACGCGGTGCTCGCGAAGCTGGACAAAGGCCACACGCGGGCGGACTTCATCGAGGTAGCGCGGGAGTTTCGAGCGGTCGGCTTGACGCTGGCCCCCACCTTCATTCCGTTCACGCCCTGGACCACGCGCGAGTCGTATGGCGAACTGCTGCGGTTGTTGATGGAGCTGGATCTGGTGGAGAACGTCGCGCCGGTGCAGTTAGCGCTGCGGCTGCTGATCCCGCGCGGGTCGCGCCTGCTGGAGCTGGACGACGTGCAGGCGGTGATCCGATTCTTCGACGAGCCGGCGCTGTTGTATCGCTGGCAGCATCCCGACGCGCGAGTGGACGCACTGGCCGTGGAGGCGCTGCGCATCGCGGCGGCCCATGGGTTACAAAGCGGTGGATCGCGGCGCGAGATTTTTGGCCGCCTCTGGAATCTGGTGAGCGAACGCCCGCTGCCCGCAGACTTCTACCGGACGCCCCCGGCCGCGATTCCTCACATGGATGAGCCGTGGTTCTGTTGCGCGGAGCCGACTGAGGAGCAGGTGGCGCATCTCTAGTTGCTACCGACGCTTTGCTCCACTACGCTGTTGGATGGCATTCGATTAAGCTATTTAAAGGCATGAAGGGGACAAAACAAGGAAAGCAGCCGATAAGGATCGCAGTGAAACGCAAGCTGCACGAAACGCCGGTTTTGTTCCCTGAGATGACCGACAATCCGTGGTACACGGACCGCTGCCCGCAACCGGAGGATCGTGTCCCAAACGTGAGCGGTCTCATGACGCTGGAACTCTGTGCCGGAGCGGGTGGGCAGGCCCTGGGCTATGAGCAAGCTGGGATCGGCCATGCGGCTTTGGTTGAGTTGAATCGCCATGCTTGCGCGACATTGCGGCTGAATCGTCCGGACTGGAAGGTCGTTGAGCAAGACCTGAACGCCTTCTCAGGGTCAAGTTACAAGGGCGTTGATATCATTTCAGGCGGTCTTCCTTGCCCGCCCTTCTCTATCGCCGGAAAGCAGCTCGGAACGAAGGACGAGCGCAATCTGTTCCCAACGATGATCCGGCTAGTTGACGAAGTGCGTCCACGCGCGGTGATGATCGAAAACGTGCGTGGTATCCTCGACGCTGTCTTCGAGGACTATCGCCGGTACGTGGGGGCCGAGCTGCAAAAACTCGGCTATCAGCCTGGATGGAAGCTGATGAACGCTTCCGATTTTGGGGTGTCGCAACTGCGGCCACGAGTAGTATTCGTCGCAGTCAGAAAGGACCACGCGGAGCATTTCGCGTGGCCCGAGGAGTCGACAACCCGACCGAAATCGGTTGGCAGCTTGCCTTACGACTTAATCGCCGCAAACGGATGGAAGGGCGCAAGAGCTTGGAGGAGCGCTGCCAACGAGATCGCCCCAACGGTCGTTGGCGGGTCGCACAAACATGGTGGCCCCGACCTGGGTCCGACCAGGGCTAGGCGAGCTTGGGCCACGCTAGGCGTTGACGGCCTCGGGATTGCCAACGAAGCCCCGGGTCCGGATTTCGTTGGGATTCCCCGACTTACTGTCGCATGGCGGCACGTCTTCAGGGGTTTCCAGACGATTGGCAATTCAGCGGGGGAAAAACCGCTGCCTATCGGCAAGTTGGAAACGCGTTCCCTCCACCGTCTTCAAAGGCCGTCGCGGAGAAGCTTAGAGAGTGTCTCAACAAATCCCACCTAGTGCGAGTCGCCGGGTGAGCCAGGGCCTGAATGAAGCGCTTTTTTTGGCAGCTAGACGGCGATTCCACGATGTCCTAAAAGAAAAGGTGCTGAGGCTCGATAAGGGCGTGCTGAGCAACGCTGACAAAGGGAACAAGGCGAGTAGAGCCATTGCGCTCGGCATAGCAAAACGAATTGGCCTTGACCAGCCCGGTGTGAAGCTAAAAGGGCAAACAGCCGGAAATCAGTTCGAGATCGCAACGGCTTCGTTCATACGAGAAACCTTCCTGCAGCTAAAGCATTTACGCCCCGGTGAATGGACCGTTCAAAAGATTGGGGAGAAACCAACTGACGGAGATACAACGGCACGAAAGAAAAAAGAGACGCAGCAGAAAGATTTCCAAAGTCTTATCAAGATTGCTCGTTTTGAACAGTACAAACATCTGATCGCTATAGCCAAGGCGGCCAACGATAACCCTGAACTTGCCGCGTCGCTAGGAAGCGACTACATCATAAAGCCCGACATCGTGCTGTTCCGTGAGCTAGTCACCGACGATGAAATCAATTCGCAATTGCCGTTAGTGGACGAGACGGTGGCAACGCTCTCCTGTCTGCGGAAGAACAACGGCGGCTCGCCCATACTTCACGCCAGCCTCTCTTGTAAGTTGACTATTCGAAGCGACCGCTCACAGAACTCCAGGTCTGAGGCGCTCAATTTGATTCGCAACCGGCGTGGGAAGCTTCCTCATGTGGTTGTTGTTACGGGTGAGCCTCTGCCGAGCAGGCTAGCCTCAGTTGCGCTCGGAAGCGGCGACATCGACTGCGTCTACCATTTTGCTTTGCCAGAACTGTTCGACATCGCGAAGGAGTGCGGTTACGCGGACTCAGAGGAAGCCCTAAAGATCATGGTCAATGGGAAAAGGCTGAAAGACATCTCTGACCTTCCTTTAGATTTAGCAGTGTGACGGATAAGCTCACCACACAGCGCCGTAGTGAGAACATGGCGAGGATCCGGGCCAAGAACACCTCGCCCGAAATGCTGGTTCGGAGGCTCGTTCATAAAATGGGATACCGCTATGGCTTGCACTCCTCGAAGCTCCCCGGAAAACCTGACCTGGTGCTTTCTCGATTGAGGAGGATTATCGAGGTCCGAGGCTGCTTTTGGCACCAGCATGGAGGGTGTATCGACTCCCACATTCCAAAATCACGAACGGGCTATTGGGCTCCGAAGCTACAAAGGAATCAAGAGCGCGACCGCGAAAACCTTCGGAAGTTGCGCACTCAGGGCTGGCGAGTGCTCGTTGTGTGGGAGTGTGAAGCGAGGATGTCTTCACGCCTCGAAGGGCGCCTAAAACGGTTCCTCGGAAAAGGGTAGAACATGCATCCCTGCTACTATCGCCGGACGCCCCCGGCCGCGATTCCTCACATGGATGAACCGTGGTTCTGTTGCGCGGAGCCGACTGAGGAGCAGGTGGCACATGTTTAGTTGCGCTTCCTGCTAAAAATAGACCGTGCACGAAATCCTGGAGAATCTTAGGCCGGGCCAGCGGGTGCTCGACATCGGATCGGGCGCCGGAAGCTTCGATGCCAGCATTGGGCCGTTCATCGCTACCCGGGCCGATCTCGACCGCCCCGGGAGTCCCGCCGCTAACTTTGCGCAAGCCGACGCCGTACGCCTGCCCTTCGCGGATCGCACGTTCGACGCCGTCGTCTCCAGCCACAGCCTGGAGCACTTCCACGATCTGGCTGGCTCGCTGGTTGAAATCGGACGCGTACTGAAGCCTACCGGCGCGCTCTACATCGCGGTTCCCGATGCTTCTACATTCTGCGATCGCCTGTATCGCTGGCTGGCGCGCGGTGGCGGCCACGTCAACCCGTTTACGTCCGCGCAGGAATTGGCCGCGATGATTGAACGCGCCACGCACCTGAGTCACGTCGATACGCGGACGCTGTGTACTTCGCTTTCCTATCTCAATCGCCGGAACCCGCCGGTGGCCGGCCCCAGGCGTCTGCTGGTGGTTGGCAACGGCTCTGAGCTTTCGCTGCATTTGTTCACGTATTTCGCGCGTTTATCGGATCGGCTTTTTGGCACCAGGCTCAGCGTCTACGGCTGGGCGCTGTATTTCGGAAGCTTCGCCGTTCCAATAGATATCGATACCTGGACCAACGTCTGCATCCGCTGCGGCTCCGGCGCGCAATCGGAATGGCTGCGCGAGTTGAAGCTGGTGCGGAGGCGATTTTTTCTGCGAGTGTATCGCTGCCCCGCCTGCGGAACCACCAATCTCTTCTCCGAAGACCGGAACTACCGGCACCTCTCCGGCGTCCGCGCGACCTCAGGGCTATAATTAGGCTAGCCCTATGAAGCACAAGCTGGCTCCCCTGTTTTTACTCCTGCTCTGCGCCTCTTCCACCTTCGCGCAGCGCAAAGATTTTGAACTCCCCACCATGCACGCCGCGCGCGGCACCAAGGGCGCGCTGGCGTCCGGCAGCGAGTACGCCGAACAGGCCGGCATGCGGATGTTCTACCATGGCGGAAACGCCGTGGACGCGGGCGTGGCCTCTATGTACGCCGCGTCTGTGGCGGAGTTCTCGCACTTCGGAATGGGCGGCGAGGCACCCATCCTGATCCGCACCAAGGCGGGCAAGGTTTACGCCATCGCGGGCGTCGGTCCGATGCCGAAGCTGGCCACGGCCAAGTTTTTTCTGGAACACCGGCCCCGGCCGGGAGAAATCCTCACTCTCGATCCGGGCGGATTGAAGGGCATCATTCCGGTGGCCGGCATTCTTCCGGCGCTGGTGCCGAGCATGGTGGAGTCCGGGTTGATCGCGCTGCGCGATTTCGGAACCAAGTCGTTCTCAGAAGCCATTGAGCCCGCTATCGAGCTGGCCGACGGCATGGCCATCGACGAGATGCGCTCCGGGTCCATCGCACGCTCACGCCGCTTCTTCGACCTGTGGCCGGATTCCAAGAAAACGTTCCTGCCGGATGGGCGCGTCCCGCTGCCGGGCGAGATTTTCCACCAGCCGAATCTGGCGCGTACTTTGCGATCCATGGCTGCCGCCGAAAAGAAGGCGCTCGCTTCGGGTGCATCGCGCACCGCCGCCATCGACGCCGTCCGCGATTTCTTTTATCGCGGCGAAATAGCGCACCGCATTGATGCCTTCATGCAAGCCAATGGCGGCCTGCTGCGCTATGAGGACATGGCCGCGTTCAAGCTGCAGCCTGAAGAGCCCCTGTCCAGCGACTATCACAACTACAAGGTGTACAAGCCCGGTTTCTGGAGCCAGGGTCCGGCCATGCTGGAGGCGCTCAATATTCTGGAAGGCTACGACCTGCGTTCGATGGGCGCCAATTCCACCGAATACATTCACACTCTCACGGAAGCACTGAAGCTGGCCTACGCCGATCGGGATACCTACTACGGCGATCCGAAGTTCACCACCATTCCGGCGGACACGCTGCTGTCGAAGGCCTATGCCGCCGAACGCCGCAAGCAGATTGGCCGCACGGCCTCCATGGACTTCCTGCCCGGCGTGATTAACGGGAAACAGGGCAAGCACCCCACCGAGATGGACATCGCGCGCACCAAGATCGACGATGCTTTGATGGCGAGCGACACGACCTGCATCGACGCGGTGGACAAAGACGGAGTGGTGTTCTCCGCCACACCGTCGGGCGCCTGGCTGCCTTCGGTAGTGGCGGGCGACACCGGCATTCCGCTCACCGAGCGCGCCCAGCAGTTTATCCTGGTGCCTGGATCGCCCAACGAACTGCAGGGCGGCAAGCGGCCGCGGGTGACGCTAAGCCCGACAATCATCACCGAGCAGGGCAAGCCGTATCTGGCGCTATCCACTCCGGGCGGCGACAACCAGGAACAAAGCTTGATCCAATTGTTCTTTAACGTCGTCGACTTCGGCCAAAACGCGCAGGAGGCGGTGGAAGCGCCGCGCTTCCAGACCCGGCATCTGGTGTCGAGTTTTGACAATCATGCCTGGAATCGCGGGGACCTGCTGCTGGACGAGCGCATCCCGCCCAACGTGGGCGCGGAACTCGCCGCGCGCGGGCACAAGGTGGGTACCCGGTCGCGCTGGGCCAGCGGGGCGGCGCCCGTCATGATTCGCGTTACGCCCGATGGCGTTATCGAAGCCGGCGCGGATCCGTACGGCTACCGCGTGGCGGACGCATATTAGCGTGCGGCGAAGACCACTCCCTCACGGTCGTGGCTCAGTAAGTGGAAACAGCATCGCTCTTTGAAGAGCCGCAGCAGTTTGACCGCGGGCGGTTGCGTGACCGGCTGGCCACGCTGGCCGCTCAAAACATTTTCATCGGAACCAGTTCCTGGAAATATGAGGGCTGGCTCGGACAGGTCTATTCGCGCCAGCGCTACATGACGCGGGGACGGTTTTCCCAGAAGGTCTTTCATGACGAGTGCCTGCGGGAATACGCCGGAACATTTCCGATTGTCTGCGGCGATTTCTCGTTCTATCAATTTCCATCGCCGGATTACTGGCGCAAGCTATTCGGGTCGGCTCCCGCCACGCTGCGCTTCGCCTTCAAAGCGCCCGAAGACGTCACGGTGAAGCAATTTCCGCGCCATCCGCGCTATGGGCCGCGAGCGGGCGGCGACAACTCTTCGTTCCTGGATGCGGCTCTGTTTCAAAGCGCGTTTCTGGACCTGCTGGCGCCCTATCAGGCCCGCGTGGCCACGCTGATTTTAGAATTCGGCAGCTTCGCCAAGCAATGCTATCCGGAGGTGGGGGCGTTTGTGCGGCAGCTGGACCCTTTTCTGGCCGCGCTGCCCCCTAGCTTCCGTTACGCGGTGGAGATCCGCAATCCCGAGTTCCTTTCGCCCGATTACTTCGCCTGCCTGCGTGGCCACCGGGTAGCCCACGTTTTCAATGCCTGGACGCGGATGCCCGAAATTGGAGTCCAGATGCACGTGCGCGACGCGTACACCGCCGATTTCACGGTGGCCCGCGCGCTGCTGCGCCGCGGCCGCGCCTACGAGGAAGCCGTGGCGAAGTTTACCCCGTATGCTCGCGTGCAGGAGCCGAACCCGGAGACCCGCCAGGCGCTTCGAAGCTTGATTACCCGTGCCCGCCAGCGGCACGAACCGTCCTATATTTTCGTGAACAACCGGCTGGAGGGCAACGCGCCGGAGACCATCGAAGCTATAACCGACCAGCCTGACGATCCGCCCTCCGCTTCCCACGCCCGGAGCGCAACCGATGCATAACCAGTGCATAATGGAATCGGCATCGACCCCCGATATAGAGATCAGGTGTTCGGATTGTTCGATGGCCGGCAACCTGGCGGAGGAGTGAGGGCCTTATGGAGGGAAACGCTTATCGAATCTGGATTGCCGAAGACAACCCGGCGGACGTGTATCTGATTGAGGAGGCGCTGCGGCGCCACCAATTTGCGTATCTTCTGAAGACCGCCGATAACGGCGAAGACATGCTAAAAATGATCGCGGAGCTGGACCGGGACCCGGGGGAAAGCTGTCCCGACCTTTTTCTGGTGGACCTGAACCTGCCCAGGCGCTCGGGCGACGAAATCCTGGCGGGGATTCGAAAGAGCAACCGCTGCGCCCAGGTGCCGGCGATTGTAATCACCTCGTCCGATTCGCCGCAGGAGCGTGACCGGGTGCGCCAGTTGGGGGCGTCGTTTTATTTCCGGAAGCCGGCGGACCTCGAAAAATTCATGGCCATCGGCGGGATTGTCAGGAGATATCTGGAGACACAGACCGACGGCGTGCCGCAGGCCTCGTTCTGAGATCGGACAAAATCGGAATGGTAGCGCGCTTTTGGGGTACACGAGGGTCCATCGCAGCGCCCGGGCCTGGCACCAATCACTTCGGCGGCAACACATCTTGCGTGGAGCTGACCACGCCTTCCGGCGGAGTCTTGGTGCTGGACTGCGGCACCGGCGCTCGGCCGCTGGGCAACCACTTGCTGGCCTCCGCTTCCGGACCATTGACAGCCACCATTCTTCTGACGCACACCCATTGGGACCATATTCAAGGTTTCCCATTTTTTGCGCCGCTGTTTCGGCCCGATAATCATTTCAAGGTCTTTGGTCCGGAAGGCGCGCGTATGTCTTTGCGCGATGCGCTAGCGGGCCAAATGGAACATCACTACTTTCCCGTGGAGCTGGACCATCTGGCCGCGCGGATCAGCTACCGGGATTTGTGCGAAGGAACCCACGAAATCGACGGCGTGCGGGTGCGCGCCCAGCACATGAATCATCCTTCGCGGACGCTCGGGTATCGGATCGAAGCGGAGGGCCGCTCCATCTGCTACCTGTGCGATCACGAGCCGTATGGCGACGAGATCTGGCGGGACGGCGCGCCGCGCGGAAAGCTGGAATCGATTGTCGAGCGGGGCGACCGCCGTCACGCCGAGTTTATGCAAGGCGCGGAAGTGGTGATTCACGAAGCGCAGTACACGCCGGAGGAATATTCGTCCAAGCGGCACTGGGGTCACAGCACGTACGTATACGTGGTGGAACTGGCGGCGCTGGCGGGCGTGGGCAAGCTGTTTCTTACGCATCACGATCCTTCCCACGATGATCAGTTCATCACTCAGTTGGAACGCAAGGCCCAGGAGCTGGCGCGAAGCCTCAATTCAAAGCTCGAAGTCTGTTGCGCTTACGAAGGTTGCGAGGTTACTCTGTAGCCGGCGCCAGATTGGACGTACAGTTCGGGCAGCGCGTGGCAGCCATCGGGATTGCGGTGTGACAAAACGGGCATTCCTTGGCGGTTGGAGCGGCGGGCGCGGGAGCGCGCTTGAGTTTGTTGGCGGACCGGACCAGGAAAAAGATCACGCACGCGACGATCAAGAAATCAATGACGTTGTTAAGAAATGAGCCGTAGGCAATGGTAGCATCGCCGGCCGCTTTCGCCTCTGCCAAAGTCGTGTGCCGGCCGCCGGAAAGATCGACAAACAGGTTGCTGAAATCGACGTTCTTGAGGACCAGTCCGAGCGGCGGCATCAGGATGTCGTTGACCAGTGACGTCACAATCTTGCCGAATGCCGCGCCGATGATTACCGCCACGGCCAAGTCCAGTACATTGCCGCGCATGATGAAGTCGCGAAACTCTTTGAACATGAGTCCTCCTTAAAGCGCAAAGGGTGCAGCGTGCACCATCCAGCCGGCAAGAAACTGTTTCGCGCCCGCTCCGTTTTGCACTTGTTCACTAAAGCGCTCCATCATAGCATCCCGATGCGCAGGCATTCATGGCGGAGAGTAAACTAGTGAGTTGAAAAGCCTCGGGAAGAGCACAGCGCCGGACGCGTTCGCCAAGGGAAGGAAACAATCGCGGCCCGCTGCGTTGTGCTCGGCGTTTACAGAGAAGACCTGGAAGCTCACCATCGAATACGACGGCACGAAGTATAGCGGCTGGCAGGAACAGCGCAACGCGCGAACGGTGCAGGGCCAGCTGCGGAAAGCGGCCGAGGAGTTTTTCGAGGGCGCGATGGACATTCAAGGCGCGGGGCGCACGGACGCCGGCGTGCACGCTCGGGCGCAGGTGGCGCATCTTAGAGTACGGCGGGGAAAAGCGGAAGACAAACGGCGCTGGCCCACTCCGGACGAAATCTTGCGCGCCATCAACAGCGGCTTGCCTTCCGATGTGTGTTTGCTGGATGTGGTGGAGGCGACAGCGGGTTTCCACGCGCGGCATGACGCAGTGGCGCGGACTTACATCTATCAGATCTCGACGCGGCGGACGGCGTTCTTCAAGAAATTTGTCTGGTGGGTGAAGCAGCCACTGGATGTTGCGGCCATGTCCAGCGCCGCGCGAGAGCTGATTGGCCGGCACAACTTCCTTGCGTTTCGCGCCGAAGACAAGTCGCGCCCGGATGAATCGCCCATCGTCGTGGTGGAGGATGCCGGGATCGAGACCGAGGGCGATTTGATCGTTTTCCGCATCACGGCATCGCACTTTGTGTGGCGAATGGTTCGAAGAGTGGTGGGTGCGCTGGTGAAGTTGGGCCTGGGCGAGATTACGGCCGGCGATTTTGCCAGCCTGCTGGAAGGCAAGGCGGATTCGAAGCTGGATGTTGCGGCCTGGACGGCGCCGGCGGCGGGACTGTTCCTGGAGCGCGTGATATATCCGGAGCCCGGCGGCACTATACTCGAAGCTTGGAGTCATCCCCCGGGAGCAGCCGAGTCACGATCAGCCGGACGTCGCCGGACGACATCCGGCAGCGCCAGATCATCGTGAAGCTGGATGGCAAGCGGCTGGGAGAGCTGATGTCCGGCGACGAAATATCGCGGCCGGTGGAACCGGGACCGCATCGTGTGCAAGTGGACAACACGTGGAACTGGAAGACGGTGGAGTTTAATGCCGCTCCCGGAGAGCACGTGCGATTCCAGACCGTGAATCGCGGGGGCCGGTTCACGTGGTTTCTGGTAGGCACTTTGGGCGTAGGTCCGATGTACGTAAACATCCAGCGCGTGACGGAACCAGAGGGCGCGGCCACGCCCGGACTATCGTGACTCAGGCGCTTTGAGACGCGAGTTGGCGGTCGCCCAATTCCGCGCGAACTCGGGCGGCGCCGGCGGCCATGGCCTGCAACTTTCCAAAAGCAACAGCGCGCGAGAGATATTTCATACCGCAATCGGGCGCGATAATGAGGCGATCCGCACTGACATATGGAAGTGCGCGCCGGATGCGGGCCGCAACCTGTTCGGGAGTCTCCACCTGGCTGGTTGAAAGATCCAGCACGCCAAGGATGATGTTTTTACCAGTAAGCTTGGCGAGCACCGAGCAATCGAGCGAAGACTGCGCGGTTTCGATGGAGATCGAGTCCACGGGCGCGTCCGCGAGTTCGGCGAGAAACTGATACTCGGCGGGACGATTGGCCACCATGGCCGCGTAGCCGAAGCATAGATGGATGGCGGTTTCGCCTCTTACGCCGTCCAGAGCGCGATTGAGCGCCTGGAGACCGAATTGGCGCGCCTTATCCGGCACCGCTTGCATATACGGCTCGTCGATTTGCACGATATCGGCGCCGGCCGCGAACAGGTCCTGGATTTCTTCGTTCACGGCGGCGGCATAATCCAGCGCCATCTCTTCTTCGTACTTGTAAAATTCGTTGTGAGCCTGCTGCGACATGGTGTATGGGCCGGGCACGGTCATCTTGACGCGTCGATCTGTGTTGGCGCGTAAGAACTGGAGGTCGCGAACCTCCACCGCGTGCTTGCGGCGGATCTTCGCCACCACGCGCGGCACGTAGTTCAGCTGGCCGGAGCGCGCCACCACTTGCGCGGGATTTTCGAGATCGATTCCCTCGAGCGCCGTGGCGAACAGGTTGGAATAGCTCTCGCGGCGGATTTCGCCGTCGGTGATGATATCGAGGCCGGCCAGTTCCTGGGCGCGAATCGCAAGGAGGGTGGCATCGTCCTGGGCTTCTTCGAGAAATTCGGGCGCCACCCGCCAAAGCTCGGCGGCGCGGACGCGCGGCGGCAGGCGGTGCGAAAGCTGGGCGCGATCGATGAGCCAATCGGGTTGGGGATAAGATCCTACCAAAGATGTCGGGAGCAAAGTGGCGCTCATGAACGCCTGAATTGTATCACCCATGCGATCGGTTACCCTGTGAACGGGAGGCGCGACGCCAGTAAGTGCGGCTCAGTGTTCTGGATCAATCGCCGATCGCCGAGGGGTCCACCGCCGGCGATGCGTTGCGCAACACGATCGATCTGGCTCGCTGGGCGGAGCAACTCGGGTATCGGCGCTACTGGCTGGCCGAACATCACGGGACACCCGGACTGGCGGACGCAAGCCCGGAGGTGATGGTGGGACCGGTAGCGGCCGCCACTTCGCGCCTGCACGTGGGCACCGGCGGCGTCATGCTCCCGCACTACAGTCCGCTGAAAGTAGCCGAAACATTTAGCATGTTGAGCGCTTTATATCCCGGCCGAATCGATCTGGGGCTGGGGCGCGCGGCGGGCACCAGTTCCGGGATTGCGTTCGCGTTGCAGCGCGACCGCCGGCAGCCGGCGCAGGACGATTTTCGCGAGCAACTGGAAGAGCTGCTGGCGTATCTGGAGAATCGCGGGCCGTCGGCGGGACCGTTCCGTCAATTGGGCACATTGCATTTTGAAAGCCCGGAGCCGTGGCTGCTGGGATCGTCGGCGCAGAGCGGAATTTGGGCGGCGGAGTTGGGGCTGCCGTATGTGTTCGCCGATTTCATCAACCCCAACGGCGAGGCGATCGTGGAGTACTATCGCGAGCATTTCGAGCCATCGGCGCGATTGCACGAAGCGCGCACCGGCGTGGCCATATGGGCCATCTGCGCCGACACCGACGCAGAGGCGGAGCGGCTTGCGTCGAGCATGCGAATGCTGATGTTGATGTTGTATCGCGGACAATTGATTCCCGTGCCTGCGGTGGAGAAGGCCGAGGCGTTTCTCGCCCAGGAGGGCGTGGCGGCGGAGACGTTGCCGGTGGGGCGGCGGATTATTGTGGGATCGCCGCGGAAGGTTCGATCGGCCATCGAAGAAGTGGCCGCGGATTATAAGGCCGAAGAAGTTTTCGTGGTCAATATTATGCACGACCACGCGGCGCGGAAGCGCTCGTACGAGCTGATTGCCAAGGCATTTGAATTGCCCACCTAGTTATAGGCGGACGGCGGCGAGGGGTTCTAACCGAGGAATCCGATGGCGCGGCCGGCCAAGCCGACACCGAACCACAGGCACAGCGCGACGGCGGCGGCAATCTTTCCACTCACCGGAGCGGAGGCGCCTTCGTTCTTCACCATGCGATTGTAGATGGTGAACTGGAACAACAGCGCGAAAAAGAGGAAGAACATTTTCACGCGAAAGGGAGTGTTGGCGTAGCACTTCATCGCTTCCGACAAAAAGAGCAGGATGCCTGAGGCTAACATCACCGCAAGACTCCCGCGGTTCCAGGGACGCAGCGCGCCGGCGACTTCGGAGATGGGCTGCGCTTTGTAAACCAGACCGAACTGGCGCAGCGCCAGAACCACCAGGGAGCCGAGCAGCACGGTGAGCGCGAAAAGGTGGAAGTTTTCGATGATCGGAAACGCCAGGCGCGAATTACGAATGGCCCGCGCTAGCATGGTGTTATCGCACCATTGAAAGAAAGTGATGATGGCCGGCACGGGTGGGGAGCCTTGGCTGGACCTACAAAGTATAAGCCATGGTGCGGCCGCAGGTGATGATCGCGATCCAGAAGATCAATGAGAGCCAGCCGGCCAGACGAGCTTCCAGGGGCGGGACGAGAGAGTTGTCCCACTTTTCCACCTGGCGGTAGATGCCCCGTTCGAACGCCACCGCATTAATGGCGGCCAGGAGCAGCAGGACAACTTTCACGCGAAAGAAAATGCTGGTATAAGCCTTGACCGCCTGGCACCAGAACAGCAAGATTCCGGTGACCACCATGATGGCGAAGCCGATAAACATCCAGGGCTTGATTTGTTCGTAGACTTCCGAGACCGGGCGGCGCACCATGATGTAGCCCATGAGGCGCAGATCGGAAACCAACAGCAATCCGACGGAAATGGAAAGGGCGAGGACGTGGATGGTTTCAATGATGGGAAACACCCAGATGGACTCGTGTATGGATGTGCCGATGTGGGTGTCCTGCAACCACCGACACATGCTCAGCATGGACATCTAGCGGAAAGACCTCCCGATGTCTACGAGCTATATGATAGTCGATTGAACGCCGCCGGGAAACCTTAAAGTGCAATCGTATGGGCAAGCAGGCGCGAAGCCTCTGCTGCCTCGCGCCCCCTGTGGGTCAGTTAGTTACTGAAATTAGTTAGCGGGTGCCGCCAGCTTCGACGGCGGAAGCACCGTTCAGCATGACCTTCGATTTCGTACCGCCTAAGTCAAGCTCTTGCAACTTGGCTTGACCGTTTTCGGTTTTGATATCCATCTGGTTAGTGAAAAACTTGGAGTCGCTGGTCTCAATCTTGGCCGTGACCGCGACCACCGTTTTCCCCTGCTTGAATGTTACTTTGTCGCCGTCCACCCGGACTTCGTACTCGCCGGGCTTCAGCTGGCTCTGGCCAACCCATAAAGGTTCATTGATGGTCACATGGTAGCTGGACGCGGCAGCGGCAACGCCGAGTGAAAAAACGCAAACTCCTAGCATCAGTTTGTTCAGCTTCATTTAGCTCTTGGCTCTCCTTAGATTAAGTGCGTGTGGTACAGCTCTACGGGGAGTGTGGTCTTAACTCTACTGGCACGCCACATTAGTTACAACGTTCGCTACCGGCGAAAGGTTACCGGGGTCCCGTTAAATCTCAGCAGAGGCTTAGTAATGTTTCACTTAGGCCGTTTAAGGTCTGCGGTGAAAGCTTGCCGCCATTGGCCGCAACATAAAATACATCAATTGCTTTGCGGCCTTCCGTATCGATAAGCACTACATTGATGTTGCAACCGGCGGTGGAAATAGCCGAAGACAGCTCGTAGAGCAGTCCGGGGCGATCTTCCGCGATAATTTCGATCAAAGTGGCGCTGTCGCATGCATTTGGATCGAAGTGAACGCGGGGTTCGATGGTGCGCTTCTTGAGGCGATGGTTGCCGATGCGTCCGCGGAGAAGCTGCCCGGTGTCGATCCGGCTGAGTGCCACATTCTCGAGTGTTTGACGGAGGCGATCGTTTTCGGTGGGGTTCAGTTCCAGCGTGCGGCTCGGATCCGCGAAGACGAACGTATTCAGGGCCAGTCCCCGCTCGTTCGAGAAGGCTTCCGCCTTCACAATATCCATTCCGAAACTTGATATGGCGCCCGCCAGAGATGCGAATAATGCCGGCCGGTCGGCTGCGGCGATAGTGGCGCGATGGACTCCGCCGAGAGCCTCGATCTGGACCCCCACGCCGTTGGACTTACTCAAATCGCAGAGTTCGGCGTGGGCACGGATGTCCTCCCGGGTATGGGTGCGGAGATAGCGCGACGGAAAACCGCGGATAAAATCGGCGGGTTCCACCAGGTTTCCTTGGAGATCGGCCGGGAGGTCGGCAATGCGTTCGGTTTCCAGCTCTTTGATCAACTGTTGATGAGTAACCCGGTAGGTCTCCCAAAGCTGCTCGAGCCGCCAGGGAGTCATGGCGGCGGGATTCACGGCCGAGATGTCGGCGTAAGTGAGAAGCGTCAGAAGCTTCAGCCGCTCGAGCGTTCCGATACGTAGCGCAAGGAGCCGGGCAGTGGCTGGATCGTGGACATCGCGGGAACTCATCACCGCCGAGAGGGCCAGGTGATGCTCGATCAGGAACTCGACGGCGCTCTGCTCCTCGGGACGCATGTGGATGCGCTCTGTCGCCATCCGCGTCAACTCCACCGACAGCCGCGCATGATCGCCGCTATGCGCGCCCTTGCCGGAGTCATGGAACAGCAGTGCGAAGCGGAGCAGAGCCAGGTCTTCGACTTCAGAGAGAATTTCGGCCAGACGCCGCTGAGCGGGATCTTTACTGGCCGCCAGTTCAGCGAGCTTTTCGATGGCTACCAGAGTGTGCTCGTCCACGGTGTAGCGATGGTAGAAGTCCGGAACAACAAGGCAGAAAATGTTTCGCCACTCGGGGAACATGGCCTGCAGGAGTCCGGTATCGTGCATCACGCGGAGCGCCGCGGCAGCGTGCGGCAGCGAGAGGATGCCGTGGAGGGCAGGCCACAAGGGCTGCGCGCCCCCGCAATAGGCTGCGAATACCTCGCAGGCTTGCTCCACACGGCGCTCGGTTTCGGCAGCCAGGGCGACGCCGTGACGCGCGACGAATTCCAGCAGGCGCAGGACGACGGCGGGATCGGCGGTCAATTGGGCGGGCGAGCGGAGGTAAATGCGGCCGTTTGAAACAGTGAACTCCGAGTTGGACAGCCGCGACCGCCAATCGTGGAACTGGGTGGCCAGCGAGCTTTCACTTTTTTCGTTCAGATCGAGCGCGCGGCGGGCTTCCCGGTAGATGAGGCGGGCGTTGCGGAAATACTCGCGCATCAGATCGGCGGGTTCGCGAAACGATACGTACGGCTGAGCAGTGAGCGCTTCCTGCGCGTCGAAGCTGAGCAGGTTCTGATCGCGCCGGGTCTGGTAATGGAGAAAGCAACGCAGCGCGTGGACAAATCTGGCGGGCGCCATGAGACGGCCGGGCATCTCCTCATCCGGCTTGCGCAGCTTGCCAAGCAAGTTTATTTTTCCCAACCACTCGATCAAGTGCAGGTCGCGCAAGCCGCCGGGGGTTTCCTTGACGTTGGGCTCCAGATGGTAAAAGGTGCCCTGGAATTTTTCGTGGCGCTCGCGCGCGAGCAGGCACAGCTGGCGAGTGAGCGTACGTCCCTGGCGCTCGAAGAATTCCGGGAGCTTAATTTCGAGCCTGGAGTAAAGATCGGGCGAGCCGGCCAGCATGCGGCGATCGAGCAGGCTGATGCTCAGCTCGACGTGCCCCTCGTGGATTGCGGCGCATTCGGCGATGGTGCGCACCGAATGGCTCAGGCGCAGGCCGGCGTCCCAAAGCAAACGGACGAATTCGGAGAGCGCGTTCCTGAGGCTTGCGGCCTGGGCTTCGCGTTCTATCAAAATCAGGACGTCCACGTCGGAGAACGGAAAGAGCTCGCGGCGCCCGAAGCCGCCCACCGCCAGCACGGCGACATTGCGATCCGGGAGGCCCCCGAGCGAGGCTTGAAAGGCGTCGACGGTCATCCGCTCGATGAGCGCGGAAAGTCCGGCGAGTACGGAAGCGGCGTCACCGGCCGCGAAAAACTGGCGCTGAAGTTCGTGCCATTCGGGACGTGAGTCCAACTTCTGCATCTTTAAGCTAAGCTCGCCGGGAATCTTGCGGCGCTTCGACTTTGATTGTATCGTCTGAGGTGTGCCGCTCTATAGCGAGGTGGTTACCGCGCGATTCCTGGTGTTCCTCAGCGCCGCGCTGATTCTGGCGATTACGCCGGGACCGGGCATCTTTTATGTGCTGGCTCGCAGCTTGCGCGGAGGACGTCGGGAAGGCGTGTTGTCGGCGGCGGGCACATTTCTCGGGGGCCTGGTGCACGTTGCCGCGGCGGCGTTCGGATTGTCGGCGATCTTGGCGGCGTCGGCGATCGCGTTTGAGACCGTGCGGTACGCGGGAGCGGCTTACTTGATCTATCTGGGATACCGGATGATCCGCAGCCGTAATGACGATGCGGCCAGCAGCGGCGGGTTGGAGCGAGCGGGCGGCAATACCTTCGCCCAGGGTGTGACGACGGAAGTGCTGAATCCGAAGACGGCGCTGTTTTTTCTCTCGTTCATCCCCCAGTTTGTTTCCGTGCAGCAAGGGCGGCTGGGGGCGCAATTTCTGGCGCTGGGTGCGATTTCGGTAACGCTGAACACCTGCGCCGATCTTCTTGTCGCGTGTTTCGCGGGACCAATCGGGTCCAGAATGAAGCGCAGCGCAAAGCTACGCAGCAGGCAGCGCGCAGCGTCGGGCGTGGCGATGATCGGGCTGGGCGTTTATGTGGCGGCGGCGCGGGGTAAAAATTAGGATTCCGCTTCCTCACGGCCGCGGCTCGGTAAAAGCTTCAGTAATACGCGAGCGATTCAACGCCGGCGCCGGCGCTGAAGCTGGACACGACGCGGTTCTGCGACAGGTCGATCACAGAGACGGTGCCGTCGCCGTGATTGGCCACCAGAACGGTTTTGCCGTCGGGAGCGAGGGCGAATCCCATGGGATCTTTACCTACGGCCAGCACCTGCTGCTTGCCGTGCGGATCCGACATGTCGATCACGTTGACCAGCCGTTCCGAGAGGTTGCAGACCAGAAGTTTCGAACCATCCAGGGAAAATCGCGGTTTGAAGGACGCTTTCAAATTTCCCTCGAGCGCAATGGTGCCGGCCACCGTGTCGCTGGCGGTGGAGATGAGCAGCAGCTTAGGCTCGGAGTGATCCACCGCTACCACGTGCTTCCCGTCCGGCGAAGCCGCAATGCCCTCAGTACCATTGGGCGCCGGAATGCGCGCGATGATGCTGCGCTTCTTCAAATCGATGACCGTCACGAACAGCCGATCGTTCTTATTGACGACGTAAGCTTTACTCGCGTCGGGCAGAACGGCGGCCCAATGGCCGGTGCCTTCGGTATCGAGGGCTGCTTCGATGCTGCGCGTTTTCGGATCGATCACCAGGGGTTTGCGGCTGAGATCGCAAGTGACGTAGAGTTTGCCCGCGGCGTCGATCTGAACACCGTGCGGCGCCTGATAGGGCGAAACGTCGATGGCGCCGGCCACCTGGCGGGACGCAAGGTCGATGATGGCGATGGTGTGGCCCGGGTGTGGATTTTTGCCATAGACCCCGTCGCCGTAGACGGGAATGTAGGCAGTCTTGTGATCGGGCGAAATGGCCACGTCATGCGGCGCGACACCTACGTCCAGATTGGATATTTCCTGGAAGGTGGACGGATCCAGGAAGCGGACGTGCCTCCCGATTTTGTCGATCACGATCAGCCCGTGCGTGCCAGTAGGATTGTTGGGATCCACCCGGCCGGCGGCGAAGACGAGCGCGGCCGCAGAGATTCCCGCGATGGCGAACAAGACTTTTTGGGGGATTGCCATGGGTGAATTATAACGCCGAATTATAACGCCGAATTATAACGCCGAATTATAACGCCGAATTATAACGCCGAATTATACGCCGGATCATATAGCGGCGGGGCCACTTCGCTTTAGCTTTACCGGGTCAAATGACTTGACGGGTACACTGGGAAATTATGCCGAAGGTTCTGGTGACGGGAGGCGCGGGTTACATCGGTTCGGTAACGGCCCATCTTCTGAAGCGGCGTGGATACGGCGTGGTGATTGTGGACGATTTGTCGCGCGGATACGAGCACAACGTGCGTGGACACCCATTTCATAAGCTGAATCTTTTGGAGACGGACGCGCTGGCTGACTTTTTGAGCCGCGAAGGGGTGGACGCGGTTGTACATTTCGCCGCTTACTCGGCGGTGGGCGAGTCGGGCAAAAAGCCGGAACTTTACTTCTTGAACAACGCCGGCGGCAGCGCATCGCTGTTCAGCGCGATGATCCAGACCAACGTCAAGCGGTTGGTGTTCTCCTCCACCGCGGCGGTGTATGGGACGCCGGACCGCGTCCCGATTCCGGAGGAGTTGCCGTTCCATCCCGTGAATCCATACGGCGAGTCCAAAGTGTTGGTAGAGAAGATGCTCAGGTGGCTGGATAGCTGCCGAGGACTGCGCAGCATAGCTTTGCGGTACTTCAATGCGTGTGGCGGGGATCCGGAGTCCGGCCTGGGCGAAGAGCATGAACCCGAGACACACCTGATTCCACTGCTGCTCGGAGCCGTCACGTCGGGAAAGCCGATGACGATTTTCGGCAACGATTATGATACGCCCGACGGCACTTGCATTCGCGACTATATTCACGTGACGGACCTGGCGGATGCGCACGTGGTGGCGATCGAGAAACTGCTGGCAGACGGGGCGTCCGACGTGTTCAACGTGGGCACGGGCGAGGGGCGCTCAGTGCTGGAGGTGCTGCGGGCGGTGGAGCAAGTGACGGGGCGGAAGGTGCCGCATGAGATCGGCCCGCGGCGGGCGGGAGATCCAGCGGTGCTGGTGGCGGATTCCGAAAAACTGAAGCAAGCGCTGGGATGGAAGCCAAGGTTCACCGCGATAAAGGACATCGTCGCAACGGCGTGGCAGTTCGAGAACAAGCGAGCGGCGGCGCGGGGTCTTACTTCAGCGCTTTGACCGAGACGTCGAATTGGCTGTTGATCGCCTGCCGCTGAGCGCCGGACTGTTGTTGCAAACTCTTGCGCTGGGCGTCGTATTTCTCGCGAATGCTCTGAAGTTCGGTGTCCTCTTGCTGGCGGAGGCTCTGCAGCGTTTGATCTTCCTGGCTGTTGAGGCCGGCTAGAGAGGCCTTCTTTTCATTGTAGAGAGCCAGGTAACCAGGCTTGATTTGATCCATAAGCGCGGCCTTATGGTCTTCATCTTGAGTGCGGGTGTCCTCATATTGCTGCCGCAGCTGTTTCATTGCGCTCTCAAAATCGGCGTTCAACGAGGCTAGCTGCTGTTGAAGGGGCGTGGCCTCCGATTGATGCCGCTCCTTCAAATCCGCCATCTGCTGGCTGAGGCTCTGAAGAGCCACCTTTTCCTGTTGTTCCAAAGCGCGCACTTGTGACATTACCGCTGAATCGGATGCATTGCTCGCCGCAGCGCCCGCTAGTGTAGTGTCCAACAAATAACTAGACAGAACGTGCCGTGACGCGTTATCCTGAGGCATGGGAACGTTGTGTCAGATTTCCGAGGTGGAGCAGCAGAAAC
>Ga0302325_10001819_pt1 | contig 53519 bp, 38 predicted proteins | sample Palsa_T0_2_FD_201948 | JGI IMG/M metagenome (GOLD analysis project Ga0302325, IMG submission 201948) | Peat permafrost microbial communities from Stordalen Mire near Abisko, Sweden - Palsa_T0_2 | ecosystem: Environmental > Terrestrial > Soil > Palsa > Peat permafrost | place: Sweden: Abisko...
CCCGCTTCAGGCGGGCTTTTCTATTTACTTTTCAAGCTGTTAAGACGATCCTCAGGCAGCCTCACGTTCCCCATCCCGCATCCCATCCCATTGACACCAAATGCGCTGTGCTGAACAATGAACCATCCTCATTGTTCCTACAGAGTTCCCTCAGGAGGGTTTACATGTCGGAAGAAGGCGAACAGATTCATGTGGAAGCGCAATCCAATACCGGCAAGTGGATCCTCACCGCGCTGGCGGTAGTGGTTGTGGCGGCGTCGGCCTATGCGCATTACCAGGCACATGCGTCCATCCAAAAATTGAACCAGGACCTCAACGCCAGCCAGACGCAAGTGAAAGAGTTGCAGGCGCGCATGCAGAATTCAGAAGCGCAGCAGGAGGCTCTCGCTCGCCAGGCCGGAATGACGAAAAAGGAACTCGTGGACCGCGCCGCGCAACTGCAGGCGGCGCAGAAGGCCGCCGAAAGCCGCCTGGAAGCGGAAGCGAATCAGGAGAAGCAGCAACTCAGCGCCGTTTCCGGCGACATCGCGGGCGTGAAGACCGACGTCGGAGGAGTGAAGACGGACGTCGCTTCCACCAAAGCCGATCTGGACGCCACCAAGGCCAAGCTGCAGAGCACGATTGGCGACCTGGGAATGCAGAGCGGTCTGATCGCCACCACGCGCGGCGATCTGGAGACTCTCAAGCACAAAGGCGACCGCAACTACTACGAATTCAAGCTGACCAAGGGAGCCAAGCCACAGCCGGTCGCGACCGTCAGCCTGCAATTAAAGGCAACCGACGGCAAACGCGGCAAGTTCACCATGAACGTTACCAGCGACGACAAGACCATCGAGAAGCGGGATCGCAACGTAGCCGAGCCCATCCAGTTCTACTCTGGCCGCGACCACCTGCTGTTTGAACTCGTAGTCTGGACCGTCGACAAGAAGCAGGCGACGGGATACCTGAGCACCCCAAAGAGCGCTCCCGTGCCGGTAACCGCCAACTAGGCCCTACTAACTTCAAGATGTCATTCCGAACCGGCGCGAAGCGCCGGTGAGGAACCTGCTGTTTGCCGAGCCTCTACGACGCGCTCCAGCGGAGGCACGACAACGTTAAGACACCACCCACCCGTGTCAGGTTTTGCCCACACGGGCGGCTCCCGTGTATAGTGGCTGCCGATAAAGTTGGGCCGAAATGAAGCGCTGTCCGTCCTGCCAAACCGCTTTTCCATCTGACTACATGCTTTGCCCGCGCGATGGGAGCACGCTCCTCACCGTCGGCGATTGGGCGGACGGCACCATCGTGCGCGACAAATATCAAATTGTCTGCAAGGTCGGCGAAGGCGGCATGGGTGCTGTCTACAAGGCGGTCCATACCCGGTTTGGCGAAGTGCGAGCTCTCAAGTTGATCAGTGCGGAATTGGCGGGCGACGCGAACTTCGTCCAACGCTTCGAGCGGGAAGCGTTTATCACCCGCAAGCTCCAGCATCCCAACGCGGTCCGCGTGGAAGATATTGACAAGGCGGAAGATGGTCGTCCCTTCATCGTCATGGAATTCATTGAGGGCCGCAGTCTCACGGATGTGATCGCCAGCCAAGCGCCCATGCCCGTGGCGCGGGTGTGCGTGATCGCCGGACAGGTTGCCGCCGCCCTGGATGCTGCGCACGCCCTGGGAATTGTCCACCGCGATATCAAACCGGCAAACATTTCACTCACCCACCAGGAGAGTGCCGCCGGCGGAGTTTCCGAACAGGTCAAAGTCCTCGACTTTGGCATTGCCAAGCTGAAAGAACGCTCGCTGCAAGACGGCGGCGGACGTCTGGCGACGCTGACCAGCGCAGGGCTGGTGATCGGCACGCCGGCCTATATGTCTCCCGAGCAGGCAAGTGGTATGCAGGGCGGGGAATTGGACGGGCGCTCGGATCTGTACTCCCTGGGTGTAGTGATATACGAAATGCTGAGTGGCGATTTGCCGTTCAGCGGCGAGACTTCCCGGGAACTGCTAGCGGCCCACATGGAAAGAATTCCCAGGTCGCTTCAGGACATTCGTCCGGGGCTAAAGATCCCGGGCGCAGTTGCCGCGGCGGTCATGCGCTGTTTGGAAAAAGACCGCAATCTGCGCCCTGCGACCGGGCGGGAACTACAGGCAGCTCTGACCGCCGGACTTGCGGGCCCGCCACAACCGGCCGCGCCGCTTGTGGAAACAGCTCTCCCGAAAACCGTCGCGACGACGCCAGGCCGCATGCCTGTCCTGCCGTCGAAGCCTTTGCCAAAGCCCACCTCGTCAGCATGGCGCAACGCCCGGATTTGGATGGGTGTGGGGACGCTACTGATTCTCGCCGCGCTGTACTTCGGTTTTTTCCGCGGATCCCAGACACCATTGTCGCAAATCCCGCAGGAGACCAGTTCTCCAGCTAACGAACCTGTGGCGAACAATCGGGATCCCTCACCGGCTCAGACGGCGCCGACACAAGCGAACCACCCAAAAGCGCCCCCCGGGCAGGATCCGCGGATACGGCGAGATGTTATGGGCGATCTATCCATGGTCAGCAAATCAGTGGCGCTGAATCGCGATGGTCTTGCCGTCTTGAGGCGCGCAGCGGATCGCAACTACTACGAGTTCGTGTTGATCAAAGGCGCGCTGCCACAGCCGGTCGGAACCGTAGCCCTGCAGTTGCTCAAGACGGATAGGCAACGCGGCAAGTTCTCGATCAACGTCATTTGCGACAACAAGACTATCGAAAAAAGAGATCGCAACCTCGCCGAGCCCCTGCAGTTTTACGCTGGCCCCGACCACCTCCTATTCGAGGTCGTCTTCTGGACCGTAGACAAGAACAAGGGGACGGGATATCTGAGCACGCCGAAGAATGCGCCCGTGCCCGCGGCAAATTAACCTAGTGTCCCTGGAGGGTTCGGGCACTACCGCTTGTGCTTTGGGAGCCTTTTTTCCACAGGCCGATGCACTACTATCTGTGCCAAAACGGCTCAACTGGCTGATTCTACAGGCTGAACTTCCCCGTTTATCTGTTAAAATAAAATCTTGTAACTAGCTTTAAAATCAATAACATAAATACGGTAGTTAAATCGATTTAACAGGCCCGTAGAGCGACGCAAAATTAGCCTGGCCTCAGGGATGGCCCCGAGGGTTTCTCGCGCTCCACGGTCAAGGAAACGCCAGCACGGGGCATTTCCTGACGCGACCGCCTCGGCAAAATTCCGCCCCCGGCAACTCAATTCCCAGCAGTTCAGTTTAAAGCCAGGAATTTCAGGCACACCGGCGAGGGTACGTCTATGACCTTCCCCGTAGGCGTTAGCTTCCCCGTGGTCTGGTCGATGCGGAAGACAACGATGTTGCCGGACTCCTGATTCTCGGCGAAGAGTAGACTTCCCGTCGGATCAATCTCGAAGCTGCGTGGCGTCTTACCTTGCGTGGGAACGTACTCGACCGGCGTCAGCGTGCCCTTGTCGTTGTCGATGGCGAAGACCGCAATGCTGTCGTGTCCTCGATTCGAAGCATAGAGAAACTTGCCCGAGGGATGAATCTGAATCTCGGCAGCATCGTTCGCTGCGGCGAAATCCTTCGGCAAGGTTGAGATCGTCTGCAGGGGATGAAACGTTCCCGCTTTCAGATCGGCCGAGAAAGCCGTCACGGTCGAGTGCAGTTCAGAGATCACATAGGCGAAGTTTCCCGAAGGAAGCAGCACAAAATGCCTTGGCCCCGCGCCCGCATCGAGCCGCGCGAACGGCGGATCGTTGGGGATTAAATCCCCAGTCTCGCTGTCGAAGCGGTCAACCAGCAGCGCGTCCACGCCCAGATCGTCGATGAAGGCGAAACGATTGTCGGGCGAGAGATCGATCGAGTGGGCATGCGGACCTTCCTGCCGTTTCTTGTTCGGTCCCTGGCCTTTGTGCTGAATGAACGCCGAAGCGGGACCGAGCTTTCCGTCTTTGGCCACGCGCAACACGATCACGCTGCCTCCCGTGTAGTTCGCCACCAGCACGTGCGTCCCCGATGGATCGACCGTGATGTAGCAGGGATCGGCGCCGCGCGTGTGCTTCTGGTTGAGAAAAGTCAGCTTGCCGGTGGCCTGGCCGTCTTTGTCGCGATCGATGGCGAATGCGCTCACGCCTCCCGTGTTGTCCTTGCCGTCCAGCTTTTGCACCTCGTTCACCGCGTAGAGAAAGTTTCCATTGGGATGAATCGCCAGAAACGACGGATTGGTAGTCTCAGCCGCCAGGCCCAACGATGTGATCTGTCCGCTGGCCGCGTCGTAGCGATACGCATAGATCCCCTTACTCTTCGAGCCCTCCGCGGTGTAGGTGCCAACGAAAAAGAGAAATTCCCTATGAGGCGCAGCAGCCGCAAGGAGTTGCGCGGCAAACAAGAGTACCCAGGAGCAGGCGAGGACGCGAAGGAAATTTGTCATGAGGAAATGAAAACGCATTCAAGCAGTTTGCGCAAGCGAATCCAGGTAGTGCATCAGTGATTTTCGATGCATTGTCCCATTTTCGCTGCGGCGTCATCCCGAGCATAGCCGTTCTTCAGGCGGAGGGAGGGATCTCCCCTACTCGCGAGCCGTGGCGTGGAGATCCCTCGGCCCGCTGGTGAAAGCGCGGGCCGTCGGGATGATGTCGCGGGGAGTTTAAATTCAAACTGAGGCACAGCCGGAATCTACTTCGTCATGGTGACGGGAACGGTCTGATCGTAGGGCCAGATAATCACGCTGACCGATTGGCGTTGGTTGAATTGTTCCAGCGTCTTAGGGAAGGCCACGATGATGGTGCGGGAAGTGGTTTCTCCCGGATGAATCTTCGTTTCCTGGGGAAGCGCCGGTTGCGCGCCAACTTTCAGGGCAGGGAAGGCTTGAAAATAGCGGTCGAAATCGATGGCGGAAACCGCATCGGCCGTAGCATCTCCGCTCGGAGCCTTCATGGAACTCTGAACGTTGTGGACGTAGAGAATCTTATCGCTGGTGTTGTGAACCGTAAACGTCAAGGCCACCATGGTTGAGCCTTGCCCGGTAATTTCAGCGGCAACCACGTTGTCGAGCGTTCCGGAAGCTTGTGGTTTGGCGCGATTGAGATAGGACAAAAATCCCGCGACGATCGCGACCACGCCAATGGCGATGAGAACGAACTTGGCCCGCGGCAGACTCTTCTTCGCCGTGCCGTATTCCTCTCCGATGTTAATCGTAGGACCGGAGGGAGTCTTGGGCTGATCGGGCGTGGGCGGAGCCGCGGGAGGGATTGAAGGTGGGGTGGTCATAGAGTTTCGCCTACGATTCTACGCCGTAAGTGGGCGCAGGGGCGGACGCATTCGTCCGGCCCGCGAGCGAAGCGAGCAGGGTTCCCCGAACCGTTGCCCGAGGGCTCGCTTCGCTCGCAGGCGGACGAGGCGTCCGCCCCTACACGTGCTTCATGGCCTTGGCGAATTTCTGCGCGGGCAGCGTGTTCAGCACGTCGGCCTTGGTGAGCCAGGCTCGTCGCGCCTGCAGAATTCCGTAGCGGATTTTTTCCATGTGCGAAGTGTGGTGGGAATCGGTGTTGATGACGATCTTGACGCCTTGTTGTTTGGCCTGCCGCAGGTGCACGTCGTTCAAGTCGAGACGGTCGGGATAGGAATTCAGTTCCATGGCGACTTTATGTTTCGCGGCTGCTGTCAATACTGCGGTCATGTCGAAGGGATAGCTGTCGCGGCGCAACTGAATGCGGCCGGTGGGATGTCCGATGACCGAGGTGTTGGGATTTTCGATGGCCTTGAGCAGGCGCTCGGTCATCTTCGCCGAATCCTGTTGAAACAGGGTGTGCACGCTGGCGATGACGATGTCCATCTGCGCCAGCACGTCGTCGGAGAGATCGAGGTCGCCATCGGCGAGGATATCGACTTCGATGCCGGCGAAGATGGTGATGCCATCGATCTTTTCGTTCGCTGCGCGAATGCGAGCGATGTGCTCCACCGCGCGCTTGTCGTCGAGTCCGTTGGCGAAGGCCAGATTTTTGGAATGATCGGTGATGGCCATGTATTTGTAGCCGCGCGCCTTGGCGGCTTCTGCCATTTCTTCAATCGTGTTCTTGCCGTCGGTCTCGACGGTGTGCATGTGCACGTCGCCCTGCAGATCGGCCTGCGTGATTAATTCGGGCAGAGCGTGTTGCTGCGCGAGATCGATTTCGCCGAGATTCTCGCGCATCTCGGGCGGAATGTAGTCGAGATTGAGCTTGGCGTAGATTTCTTCTTCCGTCTTACCCGCGACCGGCTTTTCGCCTTCGAGCGTGGCCAGCGCATATTCGTTGAGGGTGTAGCCCATTTTGAGCGCGCGCTGGCGCAGGGCGACGTTGTGGGCTTTCGATCCGGTGAAATATTGCATGGCTGCGCCGAACGAGTCGGGCGGCAGCAGGCGCACGTCAACCTGCATGCCGCTGCGCAGGTGGAAGCTGATTTTATTGTCGCCGCTGGCGATCACGTCCATGAGCGGAGGATATTTGGCGACGTAAGCGATGGCTTCCTGGCGGCCTTGCTCGGTGGTGCAGGCCTTACCGGTGACGAGGATGTCGAGATCGCCAACGGTTTCGCGGCCGCGGCGCAGCGATCCGGCGGGCGTGATTTTGTCGATGCCGGGAAACTTCTTAAGATAGCCGGCCAGCTTTTCGGCTTCTTCTTCGCCTGCGTCGATCAGGAAGCGTCCGCCGATGCGGCGAAAGTCTTCGATGGCTTTGAGCAGCTTGGTTTCGTGCTTTTCGCCCATGCGGGGCAATTCGCGGATCTTGCCTGCGCGCGCGAGCTTCTCCACGCCATTCACGTCGCTGACTCTGTAGGCGCTCCAGATCAGCGCGATCGTCTTTGGACCGAGTCCCTGGATCTTAAGCAACTGCAGCATCGAGGGATGATATTTTTCGAGCAGTTCTGCCTGAACGGCAAGCTTGCCGGTTTCGAAAAGTTCCTTCAGGTTGTTGAGCATGCCCTTGCCGATTCCTGCGATGGCGAGCACCTGCCTGGGTTCGGCGATGAGGTCTTTGATTTGCTGCGAATGATTTTCGATGGCTTGCGCGGCGTTGCGATAGGAGCGGATGCGAAATGAATCCTGCCCATCGATTTCGAGCAGGTCGGCGGTCTCGTAGAGAATGTTGGCGATGGCCTTGTTGTCCACGGACTAAAGATAAACAAGATTCGGCGTCAGGGCCAGCAGTGGGGTTCCAACTGATCGAGCCCAGGGCTTTCGTACCCAGCTTTATAATAGAGCTTAGCAGTCCATGAGGGATGTTCCGCTAACGCGAAGAGATTTTCAGCGGCTGGCTGAATTACGTGCGCGGGAAGCGGGCGCCTTGCTCCGGTCAAGAAACCCGATCGGCGCGTATTACCTGAGCGGATATGCGATCGAATGTGCCTTAAAGGCGTGCATCGCGAAGCAGGGCCGACGCCATGAGTTTCCTTTGAAGGCCGATTACATCCGCAGGCTCTACACCCATGATCTGAAGGAGCTTCTAAGACTTGCTGAGATCGAGGATCAGCTAGAAGATGACATGAGAAAGAATGCGGCACTTGCGAGGAACTGGTTTATGGTTAAGGATTGGACTGAAGAGTCGCGATATAAAAGCACTGGTCTCAACGGAAGGGATTTGCATTCAGCAATCGTTGGACCTGACGGAGTACTTCTGTGGATAAAACAGCGCTGGTGAGAAGTGATCTTGAGATCATGGGCCGAATTCAAGCGGCATTGACCGTCGCACGCATCCACGTGACTCTGGTCGATGTTGACTATCGGCCTCAACTCGATGAGTGGCAGATTTTTATTGCAACCCCACTGTACGACTCAAAAGGGCCAGCAGAAGCCGTTACGCGAATTATCAAGGCGCTGCAGAATATGGGGATTTATGAGGAGGTTCCACTACTGCGGATCTCTATCAAAAGCCCGAGTGATCCCGTGATTAGAGCTCTCGAAGCCGAGGTGAAGGTAAAAACAGAAGGAGTGATCGACATCCTCGCGCTGCGCGAATCTAACGAGGGGCCATATTTGGTGATATTCGCTCCCTTCACTGGGCCTGGGGGCGCGCCGCCTTCAAGGCGGTTCGATGACGCGGACCAACTTCGTCGATTTCTGGAAGACGAAGTTAGCGTCTCGCGCAGCACCGTCGAAGACGCCCTCATTGAAGTTCGGCACAAAGGCAACGCGTCCATTTTCCCTGTGCAGCTTACCCGCCGGGAGGCCGGGAAACTCGGTTTGGCTTAAGCTTCCCGAAGGCGCGCATGGGCGGTGGTGACCTTGCGGGCTCACAAAAATGGGCCGCGAGGGTCACCAACGGCAAGCGGCAAATGCTGCCAGTAGCATCGGTGGCCGATTACACACCGACGATTTCGGGCGCAAAACGCTCGTGCGCGGAGAATTTGGACCGGAACGGCTCGAGACTTTACGAAGCCTTGACTACATTGGCAGCCTGCGGGCCTTTCTGGCCTTCGGTGATTTCGAACTCCACCGGGTCGCCTTCCTGCAGGCTTTTGTATCCTTCGGAACTAATCGCGCTGTAGTGAACAAAAACGTCCGGCCCTTCGGTGCGCCCGATGAAGCCGTACCCTTTTGCGTTGTTGAACCACTTGACGGTTCCTTTCAGTCTATCCACGAGGCCCCCTATTTCTGCACGCCCCTCGGCGGGACCTGCCCGCACTCATTGGATGCATTTTGTAACGCAGGGGATGGGCTGTCAAGACGAGGTAGTGGGATACGAATGGCCCGAAAAGGCTACGCCGCGCGGGTTAGAAACTGCGCCAACAGTGCTGGTGGATACATGGTGCTGTGCGGGAAAGTGATGGCGGGACTTGATCTTAGGCTGCCGTTTCTGATTCGGGAGCGGGGGCGCTGCAGGCGGAATACATAGGTCCTTCGCTTCGCTCAGGATGACAACTTGGCTTCGCTGAGAATGACAAGTCGCTTGGATGACAACTTGGCTTCGCTGAGAATGACAAGTCGCTTGGATTGCAACTTGGCTTCGCTGAGAATGACAAGTCGCTTGGATTGCAACTTGGCTTCGCTCAGGGTGACAAGTTGCTTGGAGCCCTAGCGAAGTTTGAGTTTCCTGGTGCGCAACATGTGATCGAGCCAGAGCACGGACGAGATGGTCTTGCCATCGCGGATGGCGCCCTTCAACACCATGTTCACGGCTTGCGGAAGCGGCGTCATGCGGACGTGAATGAACTCGTCGGCTTCGGGTTCGGCCTTGCCTGCTTCGAGGCCGGTGGCTAGATACACTGCCATGGTTTCGGCGACGAAGCCGGGGCTGGCATAAAACTTGAGAATCCTGCGCCAGCGGCGGGCGCGAAATCCGGTCTCCTCGATCAGTTCACGTTTCGCGGCGTGGAGATCATTTTCGCCGGGGTCGATGCGGCCTGCAGGCAGTTCCCATAAAAAGTCCGCGGCAGCGTGGCGGTATTGGCGCTCGAGTAGGACGCGCGGAGATGCGGTGGAAGTATCCACCGGAAGCACGACGACAGATCCGGAATGATGAATCACGTCGCGGCGTACGGTGATGCCGCCGGGTTCGTGCACGTGATCGGTGGTGACCCAGAACACCGGACCTCGGTACACCGTGCGGGAAGAGATGAGGCGGGCTTTTTTCGGGGATGATTTTTTGGGCATGGAAATAATATAAAGCAGGGGTCAGGGATCAGGGGTCAGGGGTCAGGGGTCAGGAATCACGGGTCAGGGATCAGGCCTCGGCTGCGGGCAGGTTGTGATCCATCGGACAGGTGATGCCCGCCATCCGACAAGACTTCCGGCACCGCGAGGTTCGACGCCTCTTCTGCTATTCTGCCTCGCATGGCGGCGAAGCCGGGGATTGCGATTGTTGGGCCGGGAAACCTGGGAACTGCGTTGGCCGTGGAACTGCGGCGGGCGGGATTTGTTATTGAGGCGGTGATTGGGCGTTCTCCGAAATCTTTGCGGAGAGCGCGGGCTTTGGCCAAGCGAACTGGCGCACGCGCAGCTTCGAATCTTCTGAACGTCAAGGCCGAAGTGGTGTGGTTCTGTGTGCCGGACTCGGCGATTGAGCCGACTGCGCGCTTGCTGGCTACGCAAGTTGATTGGAAGGGAAGAGTTGCGTTGCATTCTAGCGGCGCGCTCAGCAGCGACGAACTGGATTCTTTGCGAAGGCGCGGGGCGAGCGTGGCCTCGGCGCATCCGTTTATGACGTTTGTGCGCGGTTCGCAGCCGACGCTGGCGCGAGTGCCCTTTGCGATTGAGGGAGATGCATCGGCTGTGCGGGTGGCGCGGCGCATGGTGCGCGATCTGGGCGGACAATCTTATACGATCCGCACGGAGCACAAGGCGGCGTATCACGCGTGGGGAACCTTTGCGTCGCCCTTGCTGACGGCGTTGCTGGCGACCACCGAACAAGTCGCGGCGATTGCCGGAGTGCAGCGCACGGTTGCGGTTCGGCGGATGATGCCAATTCTCTTGCAGACTTTGGCGAACTATGCGGCGTTTGGGGCTCCCGGGGCTTTCAGCGGGCCGCTGGTGCGCGGCGATGCGGAGACGGTTGTACGGCATTTACAAGTGCTCACCGAGGTTCCGGCTGCGCGCGAGGTTTACCTGAGCCTGGGGCGCGCGGCGCTCAAATATCTGCCAACGAAAAACAAGAGCGCGCTCAAGCGGCTTCTTGACGAGTCCTAGATCCTGCACGCCAGGTCCACGCGAGTAGTGCGAGCACCGCGAAGGGCAAGGAACCGGCTGCACGAAAGGGCACCGACAACGCCAGCACGGATTGGAAGTCTGCGGGCGAGATAAAAGTACGCAACGGGATCATCGCGGCGGCCGCAACGTAGGGCCAGAATAGAACTACGGCACCGATCCGCAGAAGAATGCGAGCGGCCGGACTGTTGCTCAAGTCCCGGCGATTCCGCACCACCAGCAGAACTCCCGGAAGAAGAATGATGTGGTCATAGATTGCCGGCCCGGGAAGAATCGTGATGGTGGTGATGGAAAGCAAAATTCCCACGGTCAACCAGAATGAGGGAGAGTTGGCTGCGGCGGCGCGATTGCGCCACGCTACGATCACCGCGATGACGATCGATGCGACCGTCAGGATGGTCGTTGCCGGGCCTGCGAGCCGCGGTCCGAGAGGCGACGTGAGAACTTCCCTTACTACGGGCGGGCTGGTGTAGTGATGATAGGCCAGAACGGTGTGAATCCAGGATGCGATCCAGTGCGGCAGCACGGCGAGTGAGGCTCCGAGCAGTACGGCCATGGTGGCGAAAAATCCGATGAGCCAGCGGGCGCGTGCGCGCCAGTCATGCAGGCTCCAAAGGAAAACATAAAAGATGGTCAGGCCCGTTACCTGCGGCTTAACCGTGGTGAGGGCCATCAGGAATCCGGCGAGAACAAGACGATTGTTACGCAGCGCGAGCAAAGACGCTGCCAGCAGAAATGACACCAGCAATCCCAATTGCACCGAGTACAAGCCTTCGAGCGCGGGATAGCTGGAGACGGCGAGCAGAGCGGCGACCGCGATCCATGGCCAGCCCGGACGCCAGTCCAAGGTGCGAAACCAGATCGCCACGCTCGCCAACGTGAGGACGACGAGCAGGCAGACGATCCAGACTCGAGCCTGGGCGAAGGGAAATTCTGCGGCCGGCCAGAACAGCAGGTCGGCGAACGCGGGATAGGGAAATCTTCGCTGATCGATGGGATCGCCGTGGCGTCCGGGATCGATCGTGCGGCCGTAGAGGCCCAGTTGCAGTTCCTGCGTCAACTGCAGGCTGTAAGGATCAATCCTGTGCTGCATCAGTTCGCGCGACGAGAGCCAGACCTGGTAGAAGTCGTTGCCGAAAGAAAAGTCATTTCCGTAGCCCTGGGCGGTTCCGATTGCGACCACGCGGGGCATGAACAGACCCTGGTGGTAATAAATCATGGCGGCGGCGCCGATGAGCGCCAGGCACAGGGCCAGAGTTGGAGAGAGGGAACGGATTCCGCCGGGACGCGCTGCCATCGGTTAGTTTCGGTGAGTCTAACTTTCAGCCACTTAGCTTCGGCTACTTAGATTCAGCCGCTTAAATCAGGTGAAAAGATGCCCAAGCTTTTCTTTCTTGGTGCGGAGGTACTCTTCGGCGTGCGGGCTGGGAGTAACTTCGCAGGGAACGCGCTCGACCACGCGCACGCCCGAGCGCTCCAGCGCCTCAACTTTGTCGGGGTTATTCGAGAGCAGCCGCACGCTGGTGACGCCCAATGCCTTTAGGATTCCGGCGGGCAGAGCGAAGTCGCGCTGGTCGGCTTTAAAGCCGAGGCGCTCGTTGGCTTCGACGGTGTCGAGTCCGGAGTCCTGCAGTTCGTAGGCCTGCAACTTGGCCATCAAGCCGATGCCGCGACCTTCTTGCTGCTCGTAGATCAGGATGCCGGCGCTTTCGTCGGCGATCAGGGCAAGGGAAAGCTCGAGCTGCTGGCGGCAATCGCAACGCAGGGAATGAAAGACGTCGCCGGTCAGGCACTGCGAATGCACGCGCACCAGCGGCGGCGCGGACTTCACATCTCCCATAACCAGGGCCACGGCTTCTTCGATGCCGTTGCCATTCCTTGCACTGGCTCCGGCACTGGCTTCGCCGCGGAAACCGTAAATCCGAAAATGTCCCCAGCGCGTGGGAAAATCTGCAGAGGCTACTTGTTGAATTTCGTTGTCGCTCACTGCTTGCATTATAGCGGGGAGCTAACCTCTGGCGCGGAAGGGGAAGACCGCATCTTGCTTGGAAGCGATGGGAGCGCCATTGCGCGTGGCCGGCTGAAAGTGCCAGTTGTCGAGCGCGGCCAGACATTTGGAATCGATGTCGGGCCCAAGGCTGACCAGGACTTTCTTGTCGACGATCGCCCCGCTACGGTCGATGGTGATTTCGATCACTTCGTTGCCGCCGTAATCGGGCAACTGCCAGGGGTAGACCACAGGATCGGAGGTGGTGGTGGGAAGAGCGGGGCGAACGTCGTCGCCGGAAAGTGATCCGCGATACATGCTGCCGTAAGATGAGCCCGCCTGGGCACCGTGGCCCTGGGCAGAAAGAGTCTGGGTAGTGGAGTTGTCTTCCTTCTCGGCGGGCGTAACGGGAGCTTGTGTCTTGGGAAGTTTGGCGAACTCGGGCGGCTTCTGGTAGGCGAGCTTTGCGCCCAGGCGTTCGTGCTGATAGCGCTCGGTGGCCGCATCGGCAGAGCTATTCTTGCTGTCGTCCGGCGTCTTGCTCGACCAGTACAGACGCGTGACCGACGATCCATTTTTCCCCAGAAGCACGGATCTGGGTTCGATCCGCTGCGGCGCGGGTGGATGCAGCAGCCAAGCCAATATGAGCGCATGCGCAGCGAGCGATGCCAGGGCAAGCCAGCGCTGGCGGCGTGCGCTCGCGGGTTGGAGCTGCGCAAACATGTGCGGTTCTTCCCCAGGCTACCGAAGCTGCTCTTTACTCTTAAGCTTAGACGCATCATGAGGCGGTTCGTCAAGGGAATTTGCGCGGGATGGCGCCCATTCGTGAACGCTGGCTGAAATGCTAAAATAATGTTGCGATCCATAATAGGTAACCCAGAAGCAGGCAACTCAGAACTCAATCTGCACGTGGGGCTATAGCTCAGTCTGGGAGAGCGCCTCGTTCGCAACGAGGAGGTCGTCGGTTCGAGCCCGACTAGCTCCACCATATAAATCCCAATAAAAATGCGGGACGAGAATATACACGGGCGAACCTCCGGGATGAAGCGGGCTGCAGTTGACGCAATTATGGTGCGGAAATGCGGAAACTCACGATAGTTGCAATTCCCGCTCTAACGATCTAAAGTCAAATCAAGATGAGCCGTCAGGTCACAATCGAAACACCCTTCCCAAGTCTCGCAGAGACCGCGCATACTCTTGGGGTCTCGCCGGCTGAGGCGGAGCGCGTTCAGCGAATGCTGTCCGAGCGCGGGCCTCGGAGGCGAGCACGGGCTAACGGACATCGTGCCACGTTGAAATATGCCCGAAAGAGAGCAAAAAAGGGCTGATCGGTACTCGGTATTCCTGAACATCCCGTACGACAGCGCGTTTGAAAACCTGTATTTGGCCTACATCGCAGGTTTGAGCGCGTTTGGGCTCATACCCCGTGCGACCCTGGAAATCCCCACGAGCCAGCGCAGGCTTGAGCGAATACTGAAACTCCTCCAGCAGTGTGCCTATTCGATCCACGACCTCTCTCGCGTTCAGCTTGACGCTAAAGCTCCTCGGGTGCCCCGGTTCAATATGCCATTTGAATTGGGTCTTGCCGTCGCCCAGGATGCCGGAAACAGACGGCAGTCTTGGTCCGTCTGCGAGACCGTGCCGTACAGAATCAACAAGTCGCTTAGCGATCTAAACGGGACCGACGTTCGAATTCATGGCGGCACGGTTCGAGGAGTGTTTGGCGCACTATGCGAGATTTTCGTGCGCAAGACTCGGCAGCCCTCGGTTCAGGAAATGTATCGCATTTACCGCGTTCTGAGGCGAAACCTGCCAAAGATAATGAGGCGAACTGGAGCGCGAGATGCATACGGCGCTCGAGTTTTTCGAGACCTTGTTTTCGCCGCAAGAGCCGAGCAGCTTGAATCGCTGCGGCGGCCGTTGATCAGGAGCTAAAGCGATACAATGCTGGCATGCCGCCACTTGTCGCTACAACGCTGCTAGCAGGCTGCTGAAAAAGGCTATTCCGCTCGCGCAAGACGAGCGCGGGGGCTAAAGCCTGGATTGATTTCGAAGAGCTTACGCGGCCCTGAAGGGCCGCTCTTCCACGGTCGCCCACACGTTTTGGAGTTTTTCCGCAGCCTGCTAGATGGTCTGAAGTACTACAAAACCTATTCAGATTCTGACTGGAAGCGTACGCCTCAAAGTCGAAGACCGCGCAGTCAAAGTCGCAAGATGTACCCAACAGCCGGGAATGGGTGCCATTGTTGGCCTTTTGGGCTACGTAAGAATCAATAACTTACGTTTTTTCAATACGCCCTGATAGTTCGAGCCCGACTAGCTCCACCAATCTTCCCAAGCACTCGCCGGGTTTTCGATCTGCTGGGGCGGGCCATTATGAGTGCGATGCCGGAGTTTACTTCCCGTAGGAAAGACGCAAACGCCTTGTCCCTTGCCGCGAGCACAGCGGCCTGCAGCCGGCCCGCACTATGAGAATGAAGGCGAGAGCGAAGTATATCTCGCCAGAATTTCCCGGTGGCGGTGCAGTTTGCTGGTGTAAGAGCTTGAGACCACGGAGGCCGGGAAGGTAGACGGAGGAAAAATCCAAGCCGCATCACTACCACTACCACTACCAATTTCTCTTGACATTTGTTTTTACCGGAGCATAATTGCAAAACTTCTTCACGTGGTTTTTTTGTTCGGTGGTGGATTAGGTCTAAAGTACGCCTCGAAGCAAGGCGAATGAGACCCGATTTTGAATCGAAGCTTCCCCAAGGATTAAAGATAGTAACTTCGAGCGTAGGTAGTTTAGGGCCAATCGCTGTCGGACCAGCGTTTGGGGACAGGTGTACGTATGCCCCACGAATTATGTCTCGTCGAACCAACTACCATGGCAGCGCAGTTGAGCTTGAGCCGGATGCTCAGGCCGGAGGATGGTTATCGCTGCCGGTGCAGCAACTGGACTTCGTTTTCGGCGGCACATCTGAGCCGGCTCGATTCCGAGCTGCTCTTGGCCGTGGCCGTTCCCGAGACGAGGGAAGTGATCAGTTTTTTTCGCTCTCTAGTACATAAGCAGGGGCGAATTCCGACCTTGGCGGTGGTTCCCGGTGAGTCCAGTGCGGAATTGCTGCGCACGGCCTCGGATGCGGCGGACGATTTTATGTTGTGGCCCATTCGGGAACAGGAATTGCGCGAGCGGGTGAAGCGCCTGATCGGAGACTCCCCCCAGGAGAAGGCGACAGCGCACAGAGTGCTGACCGAGGAACTGGGGTTGGCGCAAGTGATCGGCTCGGCTCCCGCGTTTGTTGAAGTGCTGGCGCACATCGCTCGCATGGGCCCAAGCGACGCGCCGGTGCTGATCAGCGGAGAGACCGGAACCGGCAAGGAAGTGTGCGCCCGTTCCATCCATCTGCTCAGCCGCAGGCGGCAAGGCCCTTTTATTCCCGTGGATTGCGGAGCGATTCCCGAGCATCTGGCGGAGAGCGAACTCTTTGGCCATGCCCGCGGCGCTTTTACCGATGCGCATCGTGATCGCAAAGGCCTGGTTTCTCTGGCCGACGGGGGAACTCTTTTTCTGGACGAAATCGATACGCTGTCTTTACCCACGCAGGCCAAGTTTCTGCGTTTCGTGCAGGAGAACACTTACCGGCCAGTGGGATCCGAGCAATTCTGCCGAGCCAATGTGCGGGTGATCGCCGCGACCAACCGCACGCTGGAGCAATGCGTGCGAGAAAAGCAATTTCGCAGCGACCTGTATTTTCGGCTGAATGTTCTTTGCTTGTTTTTGCCGCCGTTGCGGGAAAGGCGGGGGGACATCGAACTGCTCTCGCGGCATTTTCTGGAGAAGCTGGCGGGCTCGGATGCGACGGCTTGCAAGTCGCTATCTCCGGCGGCACTGCGAAGGCTGGCAGGCCACGACTGGCCGGGCAATGTTCGCGAGTTATTCAACGTAATCCAGCGGGCGATTGTGCTCTCGCCAGGGCCGCAGATTCTACCCTCGCATATCGTTCTTTCCAACGGCGGTTCTTACGAGGGCGAATCTGCCGCGCTTAATTTCCGCGGCGCCCGGTCGAAAGCCATCGCAGCTTTCGAGCGGCAGTATGTGCAAGAAATTCTGCAGAAGCACAACGGTAACATCACTCATGCGGCCCGGGATGCGGGGCAGGATCGTCGCGCTTTTGGCCGGTTAGCGAAGAAATATAAAACAGATAGCGCGGTTTAGCGGGCTGCTGTAGCTTGGGTAGTGGTGCAGTTTGATGGTTTTAAGAGCTTGGAACCACTGAGGACACGAAGGTACACGGAGGAAAATCCAAACTGCACGACTACGGTAGCTCCGTCCTGAGGAGTCACTCCGCTCGCTATCATGAGCTAATCGGATAGCTGAGAACCTGCGTCTTCTCCGTCCCGCCCCTGAAGGACATCGGAATCAAAGAACGTGCGGCAGTCCCCCTTTGCTGAATTCCGCTTACTGAATTCTGCGAAGGGGAACTGCTTCGATGCTTGCTTCGATGCTTCTTGCTTCGATGCTTCTATCCTTTGCTATCCGCTGGTTTGTCGCTCGGCGGCGGGATTTTCTTTTCCTCCGGCGGCAGGGTTACGCTACGCAGCACGGTGGGCAGCACGCCCAGCGGTTTCTCGCCGACCGGCAGCGTAACCGCCCGGTAACTGGCCAGGCCCGTCGAAGGAGCAAACGCCGTCTTGCTGCTGTAGATCGGTTCGCCGCTGGCGTTCCCTACCTGCAGATACAACGGGGTCGCGGCGGGAGCAGTCTGTCCCGCCGGCGGTCCCGCGTACGTGAACTGGTAGCTGCCGTCGGCCTGGGTATAGGCGATTCCGTAGGCGCTCTGGTAGGTGTTGGTGGAGTCGACAAGGTAGACGCTGTAGCCTTGCACCGGGGCTTTGCTTGAGTTGTACACTGCCCCGTAGACCGCCCATCCGGTTGCCTGGGGCACCGGGGCCTGGGCGGTAACGCGCTGCTTCAGAATCGCCACCTGCGCCAGCGTTGCCTGCGCCGAAGTTACGGCTGCCTGCGCCGCGGTCGCCTGTGCCGAGTTCGCCGGCTGCTTGCTGATGGTGGCCGCGATCCGCGTCACCTGCGCCAGCCGGGCCTGGTGCATCTGCGACAGCAGTTGGAGCCCGCTGGCGCTGGTGCTGTCGGCCTGGAGCATGGCCTGCGGAACCGTCTTGAGAGTATCCGCCGTGGTTGCGGTTGGGTTGGGCGGCGGCGCCGGCGGAGGGGCCGGTGCCGCAGGTGTGGCTCCTGCCGCCCCTGTCGCTGCAGCGGCTGCCGCGGCCGCCGCCGCGGCCTCCAGTTGTCCCGGGAGAGTCGCTCCGGAAGCAAGCGTGCCGAACAAAATCGCGACGAACAAGCTGTCGCTCCACGCCTGGCAAAGCTTCTGAGTGAAAAAGCTGATGTTATTGGCCACGGCCTTTCGCCCACCAAACGCCAACAGGCACATGGTTGAGATATTGTCCGTGGTCACATTCAGCACTCCCAAGGTCACGCCCGACGCCAGCACACACCAGGCCTCCTGGAACCGGTTGGCCACCACCTGCACCGACATGCCGAGCAGCAGCGCATCCGACAGCGCCGCCAGCGACGTACTCGACTCCAGTCCCGGCACCTGAATGGCGGCGCCTGCGCCGTCGATCCATGAGAGGTTGTTCGAGTAGTTCAAGTGGTCCAGCGTGGCAATAAAGCTGGAGAACGGCGCGCCCGCGCCGCTGCCGCGGGTCTCCACCTGGCACAGGTTGTGGGCAAACAGAATCGTCCCACTGGTCGAGTTCGAGAGCGCCGCATCCACGGCAGAAAATGAAGGCGGGAAGGTTCCGCCGTTGGAGGCGGTCCACAGGCTGGCGAAGGATGTGATCTGGTCAAACTCGACCGTCAGCCCCAGGTTCAGCACAAAGATATTCAGGGCGATCGGAGGCGTCCCAACCGGCCACGGCACCGTTCCGCCTGTCGTAAAGTGGTTTCCCGTAATACTGAACGGCCCGTATCCCAGCACCGACAGCGAGTAGCCCAGCGGAATCCGCACCACGTTCTGCTCTATGCGCAGCGCCGACAGCCCCGGCTGGTAGATGGGTGGACTCCCCGCGGTGATCGTGCCTAGCGGATTCGTCCCCAACCACACGTACGACGTGCCCTGGTTCAGCGCCGGCGGCGATACCATGGCAATCGCGATCCCCGCCTGCTGTCCTCCGTTCGGCGGCGGAGGCTGGGTATTGAGAGCGACCCAGTCGCGCGTCTCGATAATCTGGTTGCGCGAAATTTCCACCTGCTCCCCGTTCAGCACAAAGATCCCGCACACCTGCGCTCCCGGCGACGAACCGAAGTCGGTAATCACGTTGTCGCGGATGGTCGTGTTCTGAACATCCGGCAGGGTGATGGCGCCGTATGCCACCAAACTGGCCAGCGAAGTGGGCAGCTCCGCCGGCACCGCCTGCATGGTGCCGGCCAGAGTGTTGCCCAGAATCGACAGATTCGAAATGCTCACCGTCTCCGGCGTCGCCGACATGAAGTACCCAACCGGCCCAATGCCGCACAACCCGCAGTTGCTGATCTGGTTCTTCTCGATGCGGATGTTCTGGAGTGGACCATCCGCCGCAAGCGGCGAGTTGCCCGAGGTTGCCGGCAACACCAGCGTCGTCTGTCCGTTCGACACCGGCGATACCGGAAATAATCCCTGCAGCCCCGTCCCCTGGTTCGCCCCGTAGTTGATCAGCACGTAACCACCCAGCGTAATGGCGTTGTAGGCCCCGCCTTCAATCTGATTTTCCACGATCGCGACGGTGTTGGAGAAGCCGCCCACCTGGATCCCGCCGTTGCCCACCACCGCCACCGGCGACGGGTTGAAGTTCGCGCCCAGGTCAGTCTGGACCTCTGTGCTCGCGTAGTTGACCGCGTCCGGCAGGTCCTGCAGGCCGATCCAGTTACGCGCAATCGAAGTCTCGGCACCGCTGACGTAGACTGCAGGCCACAGCCCCGCCGTATCCTGCATAAAAATCCGGTTGTCGCAGATCTCCACCACCTCCGCTTCAACGGAGGCAATCGCTGGAAAGTTTGACGCCGTCAGAATCATGCCGGTAATGGTCACGTCCGTGTTCGACGGTGTGAAGTCGGGATACTGCCACCAGCGGTAGCCCAGTCCAGAATCGTTCCAGAGAATCTCGGGGTCGCCAAACTGGTATTCGACCGTCCCGGGAACCTTCTGCTCCTTTCCCGCAGCCTGCTTCGGTGTCGTCCCCGGAGTCTGCTTCTGTGTCTTCGCCGGGGCGGGAAGATCGGTCGTCCCCGAAACCTTTTTGGCGGCCTGCATCTTCGCCGGCGCATTCTGCATGCTGACCTTCGCCTTCTTCTCCGTCAGTTCTCCGCGCACTTTTGCGCTAGTCTGTTTTGGCGCATCGAACTGTGTCGGCGAACCCGGCGCCAGCGTGTCGAGCAGAATGCAGGTCATCCCTGTGGGCGCTTCTACGGTGAATCCCGTCAGCTCAATGTGCTGCGAGCCGGCAACCGTGACCACCGCGTTCAATAGGCTCTGCGTGGTCGGCGCCACCGTGTTGCCGCTCTGGTCCGCCACGCCCGGCGGCCGCGCCGACGGTGCGTACAGGACGGTCTGCGGCCCTGACCCCCGCAGTGTCACCTCGCTCAAACCTGACAGCACCACCAGTTCGTAATAGTCGCCGGGCAGAATGCATACCTCGCCTCCTGACGGTGGCAGGTTGGAGATCGCCTCCTGAATCGAGGTGTAGGTCCCGAAGCTGTTCACGTTGTCGCCCACCGTCACCGTGCAGCAGCCACAGTCGTTCTCACATCCGCAGTCCCACGGCGTGCGGCAGTCCGGCGCATTGGTGACATTGCCGTTACTGTCGAAGGTCACCACCGACAGCTTGGTGTAGTGATGATGAATTCCGCGCGGCGGTGCATTCGTCATGGTCGGCGGGTCCAGCGAGCCGTCGGTGCGCGCGGCAACGGTCCAGTAGTCGCCCGAAAGAAAATTCCCGCCCGTCGGCGCCACGGTGAACGTGACGACGATGCCGTTCTCCAGCACCAGCATGGTTGTGCCATCGCTTGGGGTCAGGATGTCCCCCGTGGGCAGCGCATTCGTTGTCGCGGTCTGGGTCCCGCTGGAGTTGCTGGAGTACACGGTGCCCGACTGGTCCCAGCGCACAATCCGCGTATGTACGCCCGGGGCCGGCGTCCCGATGGGGAATCGCGGGTCCAAAATCGGCGGCGTCACCAGGAAAATCTCGTTGGTGGTCGGGTCTACATAGTCGATCTGGCACAGCAACCCAGGCTTGCCATAGGTGTACGGACCCGTCGCCGGATAATTCGGATCGGGCATCCCATCCAGCTCAACATTGTCGTTCAGCAACTCGATCCAGTTTCCATTGGTGAAGTTGAGCACCTGGTCGCGGCCCAGCGAAGTCACGGTCAGCACGGTAGCCTGATTGCCCGCCGCGTTCCCTTTTTTGCCGATCGAGATCACGCTGGTCGCGACCGACGCGTTCTCTCGCGACCACTTGAACGTTGCCTTTCCCAGCGGGCCGCCCTGATGGATTTGCACGCGGTAGAACTGGTTCTCGAGTCCTGTGTAGCCTGTCCCCGCAGTCAGGCAGCATGCCCCGCTTGCCGGGTTCGGCAGCGCTTGCGTGGTCAGCTGGCCCGCCGACTGCGCCGGATAGTTAATCTGCGAATCCGGGATGGCGCAGCCCGAGGCACCGCCCGTCGGATTCGCCGTCGTCCACCGCACCTGCCACACTGTCTGGATTCGCCCCGAGGTATCGATCCCGATCGCCGAGTCGATGATGGTGGGGTCCTGCAGCCAGGTGACCGCGCGCTTCCACACGTCCAGATAGCACACGTACGACCCCGCCTGAGGCGTCGGCAGATACTGAGCCATGCCAGTAACGCCGCCGGTTGCCGCCGCCGGCAAGTAGGGCTGGCTGGTGAACGGAATTGACGGTGAGCTGCTCACGGTCGTCGGCTGCGGCTGGGGCACGCCCGAAAGCTCCTCCAGCGCGGGGTCCCACGTCCCCGGTGTAGGACCGTGGTTCTCCGCCAGCAGCCCGTCCACGTACATCCGTCCCAGCCCGATGTTCACCACCCAGGCCGCGCCCCCGCTCGAAATATAGAATGCATCTGGCGTGGTCGGCGGATATACCGCGCGCCCCATCATGTCCAGCGTCCCGGCCTGGATGCGGCGCGCCCGCTCAGCCAGAAATTCGTTCCAGTCCGCGTCCACCTGCACACGCCCCTGCGGCAAAACTACTCCCGAATAATCCTTGAACGGATTGAAGGTGTAACGGCTGTTATCGAAGCTCACGTCGTGCTCCTTCTTGTCTTGCTGGTCGTTATCTTGCTCATCATTGCCTTGCTGATCATGGTCTTGCCGATAGTTGCTGCGGGGCGCATCGCCCGCCCATCTGGTCCTGCGGCATCACATCGGTCCCACTCAGCGCGCGTTCGTTGAGTCTTTGTCCTGCTTGCTTCACGGCCTTGTACTCACGTCTGGTAGACAATGCCAAATTCCATGCCCACCGGGACATATTCCTGCAGCCGAATCTGCAAATCGGTCTCCCGCTGCGGGGCCATTACAAAATGGTACGCGCCCATTTCGCTGCCGTCGTCGGCGCCACGGCGGATCGAATTGTCGGTGCACGCCATCAGCTTCAAGTAGCCCGGCTGGCCGTAGAGCGTGGTCACAAACGCCGGAAACACGCCCGCAACCGCCTGCTGCACACACTCGTAGTTCGCCGGAACCACGGCGCCGATGGGCAGAAAGCTGAAGCGCACGCATCCCTGCTGTCGGCGGTCGGCGAGTAGCGCCGCCGTGCCTTTCTTGTTGTCGTATGCCCAGAAGATGCAGTCGCTCACATACTGGAGCACGCTGGCGTGCACGCGGCCCACCACCGTGCATCCATTCATGGTCAGCGCGGCGCCGCCGCTCGTGTCATTTTTCGCCGCACCGGTCGGTGCCTCCACCGCCGCATACGCCGTGTTGCTGGGATCGGTCGCGTCCACAATGCAGTTGGTCAGCGACACCGTGGCCAGCGGGTTCGACAGTATTCCGCCGAGGATGGAGTTCGTCGCCGTCAGCGCAACCGCATTCGCCGCCAGTTGCAGGACTGGAGTATCCGCCCGCGCCGCCTTCTGCGGTTTGCCGTCGTCGGTCGCCGCCTGAAATCCCCACCCCGGAACCAGCGTGCAATCCGTGAGCGTCAACTCGTCCAGCAGATTCTCCGTGCTCCCCGCGCTGATCGGCCGCACCAGCGGAACATTCAGCAGCGCCGGCGCCGTAGCCGGCGGCTTGAATGTTGCCTGCGCCGCCATCACAATCCCGTTCACCAAAAACTGGCTGCCCGCATCGCCCGACACCGTCAACGCCCCATCCAGCAACAGCGTCTGCACAGTCAGGTTTGCGGAGCGCAGTTCCAGCGTGGTATTCGCCGGCAGGTCCACCGAGAGAGCGGTCGTCATGGTCACGCTCGCACTCACAAACGGAAACTCGTTCAGCGGCAGATCGATCGCTTGCTGCGCTGCGGACTCGCCTGAAATCTCCACCGCCACCGCATTCCCCAGCGGCAGCAGTCCCACAGCGTAGTTGAGCGCGTCCTGCAGACCCGCGAACCGTGGATCGGGGAAGGGAACCACGTATGCAGAGTTGTTCACCTCGAATGGGCTCGCTGCGGTGTTCCGGGCGTATTCGCCGCCGCCAATATTGGCGTTCGCGCCGTAGAACCAGGTCGCGCTGAGCGGTTGCCCGGCATACTGGTCCGCCAGCGCCACCCGACCCAGTTCCGGATCGACCAGCGCCACCAGTTCACCGTTCTGGAACGGTCCTTCGGTTGCCGAAAGGTTTGCCTTTGCCCACGCGCCATCCTTCCCGGCAAGATCGGCAACGCCAATCTGGTAGGGGTTCAGCAGTTTCTTGTTCAGATAGAGCGCCAGGCTCGCGCCCTGCCCGTAGTAGGAGCCGCCGATGCCCTGAGTCAGGTCCGCGCACAGCACCCGCCGCAGCAGCCGGTCGGGAACATTCGCCGGTCCCGCGGCAGCCGTAATCTGCTCGCCTTGTGGGATCGCGGCGTGGAACAGTGGTACATCCTGGTTGAGCGCGCTGAAGCGGAAGCACTGGCTATTGCCCGGCGTCATCTGAGTCAACGGCGACTGGGCCACGCTGTACGCGCCCAGCGACCACAGAAACACCGCGATGTTCTGGATGTTGTACTGCCCGTGGGCATTCCACTGGGTGGAATCGATGCGCCGCACATCCACCTTGTGCGCGGTCTGGTCAAATCCCGTATCCATAAATATGCCGGGCCTCCAGTGCCGCAGGTTCGGCGAAAAATAATTTCGCGGCCGGATGTGTTTCATGTACTGCGTATCCGCCAGCACCTGGAACTGTTCTTTGGCGTGCGCGCCCCAGCCGGTCGCATCCCGCGCCAGTTGCTCGATCACGAGGATGGTTCCCTTGCGGCGCCGCAATGAGATGGTCTCTGCGACCTCCGACCGCGGATTGTCCACCGCCGGCGCAATCCCTGTCACCGACTGGTACCCAATCAAATCGCCGATATAAGGAATCACCCACTGCGCGCAGGTTTCAATAAACTGATCGTCGTAGAGCTGGTCCAGGTCGTACGCCACCGCCGACAGTTGTTCACTCACCACCAGCAGCAGCGACTCCAGTGGCCCGCGCGCAGCCAGCGTCTGCAACTGCTGCAACTCCGCCAGTTGGTCGCTGGAGAGCGTCTGCTGCATGGTCTGCATCTGCAACAACGCGGTAAGCTTCGCCTGCTGCGCCGGAGTCAGCAGCGTCTGCGTGCTCGCAACCTGGGCATCACGCATGCGGTACACGGCGGGCAATAGCTGGAATAAATTGATCGCGCTCATGACATCGTCCCCAGCGATACGTTGTTCGGATTCGGATCGAGCACCAATATCTCCGCCGGGCTCGGCCATGCCGTCAGAGACGGCACCGGCACAAACGGGCAAATCCCGTTATTCGCCGTGGTGCACGGGCGCTGCAGCGGCGTCGAGATCGCCTGCAACCTCCAGGCGTAGTACGCGGCCACGGAGAACGCCGCGCCGCCAATGTCTCCCGCCGGGCTGGTCGCCAACACCGTCGGCGCCGACACATTCACTGCAATCACGCCGGTCACGCCCTGGATCAGCGCCGCAAGCTCGTCCGCGTACACGCCCTGCCCGAAGGTCCGGTTGGCAAAGCTGTAAGTCGTCTGCAGCAGTGTCATCACCGCCGCTTCCACCGCCGGCTGGCTGTACGCCGGGTCGTACAAGATATCAGCGCTGAAGCCGAACGTGGTCTCGTAGAACGACTGCACATTGACCGCGACGTTTGGATTCCCATAGCTCTCCAGCGACGTAATCAAGTTGCTGCAGGTCTGGCTGGTGGAAAGCAGCTCCGTCCCGCCGGACGCTGCCACGGTCAACCATATGCCCCGATACGGCCCGCTCGGCACCCACATCGCCGTGGCCTTGGCAATGCCCGGATAGGTTGCGGCGAAATTCTGGTAGTCGGCAAGCGACACGGCCCGTCCCAGCGTCAGCACGCTCAGAGGCGCATTGGTGCGTATGTCTGCCACCGACTGCGCGTCCTGCCCGCCCGTGGCCGGCTGTGGATTGGTCACCCCGCTCACGCCCACCGGCCGGTCCACCAGGGTCGTGATCGCCCCCGCCGCCACGTTTCCCGCGGATCCAATTCCAACCCGGTAGCTGGCCTGAATGTTGTTTGTCCCGGTCGGCAGCGTCGCTCCTTCCACGCCGTCGCCGAACGTCACCTGCGTGATCCCTCCCGGCAGATTCAGCGTGGTATAGACCTGCGCGGTCGGCGCCTGGTCATACAGCGTTGGCACTCCCGTCCAGCTCGCGCCATTCGCGCTCACCGTCAGCGAGCTCTGGCTCCCGCTCTGCGTGGGCGCGGAAACATACGTCAGCGGCGACTGCTTCAGTTGGAACTGCTGGTTCGTCGTTGCCGCCGAGCCGCTCCCCAGCAGCTCCGTGACGGGCGAGCCCGCTGTGGCCGCCGCCACATTCGCATTCACCGTTGTGGACGCGCGGTCGTACACATTCTGCAGCTGCGTCGTCAGTTGAATCTGCGTGTGCGGAAATCCATCTGTCTCCAGCGACACGTTCGCCACCAGCGCATACTCCTGCACTACCGGATCGTTCGCTCCCGCCGGTGTCAGCGTGAAGTACCCCAGCGGCGTCGGGGCTGGGGCTCCTGCAGGAGGCGTCGCCGGATTGATCGTCCCCACCCGCCCCGTCGCGTCTGCTACCACCAGCGGCGGCATCAGGTTCGTCGCCGCTCCCGCTCCCGACCCGCTCCAATCCGGAATGCTCCCCGGCTCCGGCCCGCCTGTCGTTCCTGGGGTGGGCGTGTAAATGACGCTGTTGGGCGGTTGCAGCAGCGTCAGCACCTGGCCCTGCGTCAGCGCAATTGGCTGGGTCGGCGCATCGTTCGGATAGAAGTACACCACCGGCCGCGTTGGCGTGAGGTCCGGAGCATTCACCGTCAGCTTCGGATTCTTGCCCGTAATCGCGATCGCGCTTACTCCCACCAGATCCGGCCGCAACACCTCCAGGTCCACCAGTGTCCCGTACAGCGGATGGTCCAGCGGCTGCTCGGCCACGGGCAGCAGTTCGCTCTGCGCCAGTACCGCCGTTGACCGCGTCGCGTAGGTAAAGTAGTTCCCCAGCGTCGTGAGGTCGGTGGCGCTCTTCACATCCGCGGTCGCCCGCGTAATCTTCGCGCTCATCCCGTAATCGGACCGCGTGATGGTGGTGACGGCTGTCACGTTGTACAGTGACACGATGTAGTACGAGTCCGTGATCTCGATAACGCCGCAATCATCGGTTGTCTGCGGAATGTTCGCGTACAGAATCATCCATGCGCCCGGGCCCGAGGTAACCTTTGCATATACGGAATCTAGATCAATCAAGCTGTAATTGGTCGGGACCATGGGCGCTGAAGTCGCAGCCGTTCCAAAGTTCCAGTCGGTACCGTAGCTGTTCAGCAAACTTGGGTTCTGGTCTAGAACACCAGCGCCCGTCCCCGTGATCATCAGCGGATTCAGCGCGGTGTATCCAAACAGCGCCGCCCGCTGCCGCAGCGCATACACCTGGGGATTCACCTGCGACGGAGCGAATGGGTTAGGCTGCCCCGGATCGGTCGGGCTCTGCCCGAGCGGCTCCAGCCACGTAATCAGCGTTCGCTGATTCACCGTGTCCGGCTGCACTGAAACAATATGGCAAAGGTCCCACGCCATGCTGTCCGGATCGTTCAACCGCTCGTCACCGACAATGAGAATCGCGTCGCCCGGGTTCAACTGCGTGCTCGTCCCTTCCAGGTAGAGGCTCGTCTGCCCCACCGTCACCGGCGGAGTGCTCGTCGGCCCGATCGGGATCCACGGCACACCCGTCTGCACCGGCAGAGTGTTCCAGTCCGGCTTCGCCAGGATGGCCGCCGACGTCTGAAACGCTTGCGGGGTCTGCCCCTGTGCGGGAACGCTCTGCACCTGCGTCCCTGCCGGGATGGTGATCGCCGGCGTATTCGGATTCGCGGGCAATCCCGTCGCCGCCCGCAGCGTGAACGCCACATAGGTCGATGCCGCCACTCCCGGCGAGGGCTGATACCCGATCAGCCGGCTGAGCTGCGTCAGCGAATACAACTGCGTCGCCGTCCGCAGGTAGCTCTCGTTCGCCAGCCGCTCCTGGTAGAACGTCAAAATATCCAGCACCACCGCAGTGGCATCCAGAAACGCAATCGACAAGTCGTCATCGTCCCGCGTCTTCAATCCCGCTAGCGCCGGATACTGCGAACTCGACAGCCGCGCCAGCATCGACTCCTTGAACGACGCCCACGTGCCCGTCCGGTACGCGATCGCCGGCAGCCCCGGCAGGTTGTATTCGCCCTGCGGCGTCTCAACCGAGATCCCGCCGCAGCATCCGCACTCGCAATCCGCTCCGCCGCTGCAACTCATCGCGTCCTCACTTTCCACCCTGCATATTCAGAGTCAGTTGCCCGTTCGCGGGCAGGCTGGGGTCATTGGCCAGGCGCGCCACCTGGAACGCTCCTATGGGAATCTCGCCCTGCGCGATGTAGACCTGGGTGGGCGGCTTGGTTAGAGGAACGCTCTGCGGCTGAAACACCGTGGCCGTCACCGTGGTCACTCCCGCCACCGAGCGCGCCGCGGTATAGATCGGGCTCAGGTAAACGCTCTGTCCTAACTGAAAATTTGCCGGAGCAAACACGCCCGGCTGTCCATTGGGCTGCGTGCCCGCGCCCAGCACCTGCTGGAGAGCCTGCTGCACCTGCGCCTGGAAGTACGAAGGATCGACGCACACCGTCAGCGCGATCGTCAGCGACACATAGTCCGGCCCTTCCAGCTTGAGGTCTTGCCCCGCCAGCCGATACTGGTTCACGTATGAGGTCAGAGACTTCAGAGTTGCCTTGCGCAGCGCGCCGCCGCCGACCGGCTCCGCCGCATCGAATACCGTGAACCAGCTTCCCGTCCAGCGCAGCGTTGCCGCTGCGTCAACGATCTGGGGATACGCCTCCGTCACATTCACGTAGTCCTGCATGGTCACGGCGCGCTCCTGGGTCAGGAACGCCTGCGGCGCCCGCCGCTGAATCTGCGCAGTGGTCTCCGGGTCGACGCCTCCGGTCGCGGGCAGCGGATTGGTGCAGCCCACAATCCGCGGATCGCCGGCAAACAGCAGCAAGCTCTCTGCGCCCACATTTCCCGCGGTGCCATTGCCGATGCGGTACGACGCCGTAAATGCCGTATTCGACGCCGGCATCATCCCGTTCGTCCCATCGCCGAAGCGGAGCGTCGCCGTTCCGTCGGACTCGATCTCCACCACGAAATTCGTGTCCGTCGGCCCATCCGCCAGCAGGTCCGGGGCGGCTGTCCACGTCAACTGGGCGCCGTTCAGATCACCGGTCAGCGTGATCGCCGGCACCGCGCTTTCGGGATCGTAGTTCATCAAGTCGTACGCCGAGAGCGCTGGATTCGGCTGCTCCTCAAACGTCAGCGCTCGCAGCAGCGATGGCGTCGCGGCAAAATCCTCCTCCACGTTCGCCAGCGACACATTGTTGTACTGGGTCAACAGCACCGGCAACGGCACGCCGCCCACCGCGCCAAACGGCGAGTCATACAACAACAGCACGTTGAACTCGGTTGGCTGCGCCAGGTTGCCCTGCGTCAGCACCGCAAACAGCGGTGGCCACGTCGCCGTATTGGTCGGCTGCACGGTCAGGTAGGGAAGCCCGCTGTGCTCATCCAACAAATTCACCGTGCCCGCATTCAGCAGCATGGTCGGCACCGTGGCCACCTGCGTCGGCAACGCGGACGCCGGCGCGCTCGCCACAATCAGCTCCGACTGGGCCGCGATCTGGTGGATCGCCTCCGCCGGCGACGCCAAATTCGCAAATGTCTCCAGCGCCACCCAAGTCGTCGCCCCCGGCGGGTAGAACACCACCTGAAGCGTCAGCGTCGGCGTCCCCGAGCCGCTCAGCGTCGCCATCACGCCAAACCATTGCGGCCACTGCGCCACGTTATTCGCGCCCAGCATCAGCGCCGTATATCCGTTGCTGTCGGGCAGGCTCACCAATCCATTGGTCACCAGCGCGACCGGGGACGTAGTCACCGGGCCGCCCGCAATCTCCAGCGGGACCGCCTGCGTCACCGGGCTGTCCGGCAGTTGCGGCCTGTAGCGCACCGGGAACGGCTTCGGCGGCTTTGGAGGCGCGCATCGGTCTGCGCCCGCTTGCGGCGGCTGAAACAGGGTCGGCTGCGGCACCACCGGCAGCGGCAGCGGCGGCATCGAAAGCCCGTGGTCCGCTAGCACCACGTTGCCCAACGCCACGCTCACATTCGTCAGCGTTGTCAGGTCGCCCGTAGCGGGCTGGAAGGTTGATGACAAGCACAGCGGCGCGGGCAGCGCATCGTCCGCCGACCACTGAATCTCCGTCACCGGCTGCGGCTGCTGGGTCCCGTTGACAATCGGCGCGCCCGTCCCCACTTCGAACAGAGGGTCCACCAGCGGCTGACCCTGCCCGTTCAACGTCGCCACCGCGGTCAGCCGCACCGCGTACCTGTGCCGGAGGTCCGCATCTGCAGGCGCGCCCGTCTGCGGTCCCATCACCTCTTCAAAGATCAGCACATCGCCGGCCTGCAGATTCGGGTACGACCCTTGCAGCGTTGCCTCCGTCGCTCCCTGCGGCAGGCAGCAGTCCAACTCTCCCCAGGTGTAAAAATTGATGGTGTTCAATTCAGGAAATAAATTCGCATCCTGCATCGGCTGGAAGACCACCACGCCCGCATCCAACGCGGCCTGCTCATTGCCCAACAACGTGGCTGGCGCTCCCGGAGTAATCGTGTAGAACCGCGTCACGGTCTGGTCCATAAACACCGGCACCGAGACATTCACGCACACAAACGCCCGCGCATTCGCTCCGTCGTGTACGCGGTAGTCCACCAGCAGGGCGTGCCGGCGCAGGGAAATGCGGCTGCGGGCGGTAAGCAGGTAAGCCTCCGTCGCCACCGCGTCCTGCTGATAGCTCAACTGATCGCCCACATAGGCCACCAGTTCTGCCAGTACTACGCCCAGGTCCGCTTCGGTCGCCGCGCCCCAGGTGGGCAGCAGTTGATTCATCCGGTCCAGCACAATCTGCCGGAAGGTCGTGTAGTCCTTGGCCAGGTAGTTGATGGGCGGCGGGGTTGGCGTTGGCGGCGCGCAGTCCGGCGGCAGCGGCTTACAATCAAAGTGGGGCCCGCAATCCACCTTGAACCGGAACGTCACCTCCGCCAGTTGCGGATCGAACCCGTCCAGCACCTCCGTCACCGCGAAGGTGTCAGCTTCCGCGCTCTCCACGCTGTTCACCAAACTCAGCGTGTAGGGCGAGAAATCCCCAGCCGCGCTGGTTGTAATCTCCAGGATCAGGCTCGCCTGCCCCGCCGCAGCCGCCTTCACCTTCACCGACGTCGCTGTGATCCCGGTAATGCTTTCGCCGCCTGCGATCAACACATTGTCCGTCGTCAGGTTCTGCGGGACCGGCTTCAGGCAATGCAACTCCAGCTTGCACTGTCCCGCCAGCGTGGTTCCGTTCGGAATCTCCAGGTAATTAATCCCGTTTAGCGTGGGATGATTCAGCACCGCCGCTTGCCGGTTTTCCTCGCAGCACGCGTAGATCATTGCGGGCCTCCATAGATGAAGGTCTGCACCTGGGTCACGCCCGTGTTCAGCGGCGCGTAGGTCACCGTCACCGTCAGGGTCGACTCCACCGCCGTGGCCGTCACCGACTGGACCTTAATGTATGCGCTCAGCCACTTCTGCAGCGCACCCTGCACCGTGAACTGGGTCGCCGCCGCCATCTCCACGCTGTTGGGCGCAAACGGCAGTTGCAGCAGCCCACTCCCGAAGTCCGGCAGATTTACCCGTTCGCCCGGGGATGTAAACAACACCTGCTCGACCAGCTGCCGCAGATAATCTGCCAGCGGATCAAGCGTGCGGCCGCGTCCATCGAATTGATACGGAAAATTGACGTTCATCTCAGTCCTCGGGCCGCGCTCATCACCGTGCTCACGTCGCCAGCACCAGCGTCTGCGCCTCAACCGGAAGCAGTGGCGTGCCCGTCGGAACGCACACCGAAACGCCGCTCATAATCGCCACCGGCTGGCCCTGCGACAGCACCTGGGTTGCACCCACCACCCACTGACCAGTCACGCATGGCCCATTGCCCACAGGAGGGATGAACGCGCATCCCGCGACTGTGTAGGGCGCGGCGATCGTGGCAATCGGCATCCCCGACACAAACACGCAGGTGCTCGGCACCGTCGGCATCGCCATGCCTCCGTGCGAACACATCACCACCGCGCCGGTATGCAGAATCGGTCCCGGCATCTTTCCCTCCTTCGCCAGTTCGCGTACCTGCTGACTGGCTGTTTCTTCAGGGCCCCACAACCGTCAACGCACTCACATTGATGGCCACTGCCGGGCCAATCAGAGTGATGGTTGCGCCTTGCCCGTTCGAAATGTAGATTCCCGTCTCATTGATCACGATCATGGCCCCGCTCGCTCCCTTCAATACGATCCCGCCGGTTGCCGGAGTCGGTGGCCCATCCGACAAAATCAGGGAGTTCTGCCCCGTCGTCTGCAGCACGATATTCTGTCCGGGCGGAATCGCCGGAGGCGCAATGGCCAGCGCCGGCACGTCTGCCGCCATGCCCCAGAAACCGCCGCTCCAGATCGGGTAGTCCGGGTTCCCCTGCTCAAACTCAATCCACACCGACGAGCCGATCGGTGGAACAATGAAGGCTCCCGCCTGAATTCCCGCCGCCGGCACGCACGGCATCGCCCAACTCGAAGGCGTCTCCCCCAGCACGTCCGGAACCTGGGCCATGATGCGTCCCATCTGCATGGGATCGATATTCACCAGCACCGTCCCCCGGAACTTTCCGAAGTGCTGCACCGGTGGCGTCGGAGTAGTGCTCATGGGCTCACCGTTTGGACCGTCGATACCAGTCCGTTCCGCGTGAGGGTAAAGTTCTGCTTGTACTCGCCCCGCTTGATCTTGTGGGTCACGCTCTTCACGTAATACAGTCCGTCAAACGCCTGCCCCGCGCCGCGTACGCCCACCAGGCTGCGGGCATTCAGCACTCCGCCGTAACGCGTTACGTCCAGCGAGCCCTCGCAGGTCACCGCCTCCGAGCTGGCCGCGCCTGCCGCCAGTCCCATCATGATGGCCTGCGGAATCGACAGCTTCGACAGGTTGTTCTTGAACGCCGCCAGATCCGGCGGCATCAGGTTCGTGGGCAGCGGCTGAATCGCGCCCAGCGGCGGCTGCAGCGGATCGATGGGAGGAATGGGCACGGGCAGGCTCACCCCCAGTTCCTGCACGTACGTGTAGGCGATCGGGATCCTGCACTTGTCCTGTTCGAAGGAGAAGTGCATCGACTCCACATTCGAGTACGCATCCATGTCCGCATTTAGCGCCGGCTGCACGGGGCCGATTTTCACCTGCGGTCCCCAGTACGCTGTGCTCGTTCCCGGCGCCGACCCGGCCGCAATGTAGAACACGTACCCCACCTCATCCGCCAGCGCTTTGATATACGCCAGGTCTGTTCCCTGCTGCGCCGGAATCTGTTCGATGGGCAGCGAAATATCGAACAGCAGGCTCGGAATGATCGCCGGCAGCACGCCGAAGAACGCATACTTGGCCAGCAGCAGCGCTACCCGCGCCTCCCGCGGGCACGCCGGAAACGGGAAGCCGCTCCAGTTCGACTGGTCCATCAGCGCCGTCAGGTCTTTGCCAAACAACGTCAGGGTCGAGTTCGAACCCTTATCGCCCGGCGCAATCTCATTCTTCGTAATCACTCCGTCGATCAGCACACTGGCGACCCCGTTCACGGTGGCCACCAGGATGCAGCGCATAAACAGCAGCGGCATTCCGCCGGTAAGCAGAAACAACAGGTTCAGCGGCGAATTCTTGTCCACGCTGAACACCAGTTGGAAGCCGCTCTGCCCCACGTCTTCCACCTTCACCTCCACCGAGGCCAGCGCCTCCAGCACCGTGCTGGGCACCGGCACGGCAATCACCGGTCCCATCATCAGCGTGAATTGGACGCTCTTAAGCACCGATGCCTCCCGGCACGCCCTGCGGTGTCGTGATATTCAGCTGTGTCCCCACCACCAGCAACTCGCAGGGATTCACCGCCCCGTTCGCATCGCAGATCAGCCACGCCATCAGCGGATCGCCCAGGTACTTCGCGGCAATCAGATCCAGGCGGTCGCCGCTCTTCACCGTGTAGGTGTTGATGGTGGCGTAGTTGGGCGCGCCCGGCTGCGGTACAATCCGCCGCGCCAGGAAGGGAATCACCTGCCCGCTGGGCGCTGTGTACTGCAGCACGCTCGACCCGTAGTACCGGCTGTCCGTGGGAAACGTTACCTGGGGCACGATCCCCAGCATCATCATGGCCTGCAGTGGATAGTTCACGGCAAACCTCCCAGCCCCAGCGTGGTCAGCGCCGCCGTCGTCGCCTGCCCCGCCAGCGATTCCTTATTCGTCAGGTACGCCATGAACAACCGCCCGCCCGGATGTTCAAAGCCAAGATCGTCCACGCTTAGCACCCGCATCCCCAGCGACACCTTCGCCCGGATCGGATTCAGGTTGGGATCGAACGCTTCTTCCGTAATGGAGAGGTCGGTGAGCCGCACCGGAATCACCCGACTGCTGCTCCACACAAACAGCGTCACTGGCTGCTCCAGCGGAATAATCTCCAGCGTCCCCGCGTTGGCCAGCGAATCGTCCGACATCAATGTCTCTACCGTCGGATTCACCAGCATTTCCAGTTGCGCCAGCTGCGGATGCAGCCCATACTGCGCGGTCACCGGATACTGCGTGGGAAACTCCAGTTGATCGGTCGCGTCCAGTTCGGCCTCCAGCTTGATGGTCTCGATCGCCGGCCCGCGCAGCCGCAGCGCATCGACGCGCACTCCGTCGGACCCGCCCGGCACCGCCTGGATCTGCAGCGACCGCGACAGCGAATCGGGATTGTATTGCAGAGCAATCACCGTCTGCACAATCGAGGTGTCCGGGTCCATCGTGACGATGCCGCCCTTAACCAGCCGCGGCGCAATCGGTAATGCGTAAGATGACATGATCTGTTTCCTCTCTCCTGCTGCCTTCGACTGTGGTCCGCCTCGCCTATCGTCTTATTCCCGACCAACCTCACCTTTGCTTCGGATCGATCTTGTCGCTCCGCACGGCGGCAGCCATCGGTTTGTTATCCGCATCGAGCGGCGCCCCCTTCGTTGCCTTCCATTCGCCGCTGTCGTTCTCCGCCGCCGTGACCGTCCAGGACAACGACACCAGCCGCTGCTCCGCCTTGTCCGCGCGCTTCTCCTTCAGTTTCTCTGTCGTCGCGCTCTGCATGCTGGGCACCTCGGGATTCGCATAGCGCGCCTTCACCGAGTAGTGGTAGTAGTTCGAGTTATTCTTCTTTGCGACCGCTTCCTTCAGTGGACCCTCAACCTTCCGCTCCATCTCACCGTTCGCTGTGTTCGTGATCGGCATCAGGTTGGTCCATTCGCCACGCCCGCCCAGCTTCTCGCTGATCAAGTGCCCGCGCACGTAATAGGGCGGGTTCGGCGGCAGCAGATATCCCAGGTCCGTCCACGCAATCGGGTCCCTGCCGCCCGGCCCCGAACCCGTAAGCAGCTCGGGGCTCAAGAACGCATCCGCCGATACCGCGCTGCCGTAATCGCTGTGCACCGAATTCCGGTCGTTCACCACGCTCTTCAGCGGGTACTTTGACTTCAGATTGTCCATCAGCTTCGTCAGCTTAACGAAGTTGTCATAGCCCGCGGCCTTCTTCGATTGAGACTCCAGCTCGCCTTCCTTCCAGCTCAATCCTTTGGCCAGCGCGAGCGCATCCTTTGTCTGTTTGGGCGTCGCCTTATGGTCGGCGAGAAATACCTTCAGCCGCGACCGGTCGCTATTGACATAGACCTCGGGGGGCTTGTCGCCTTCTCCCTCAACAGAGAGTTCGTGCTCTTCGTCGCCATAGTGGAATTTGGCCGGCTTCGTCCACCAGTTCTTGATCGCCTCCAGCCTCGCCGTAAACGCTGCCTTGCCCGCTTCCCACAATGGCTTGGCTTTCTCCACGATGAAGTCCAGCACCTTGCCAATCACGTCATCGATGGGCTTGCGCACATCGTCGATAATCTTGCGGATCGACGCCCCGATCCCCGACAGGTGCAGCAGCCCCGCCAGAAAACGCAGGAGCAGCGGAATCGTCTTTGCCAGCGAGTCCTCCACTTTTTTCGCCGCTGGGCCAATCGCGCCCGCCACGATGTCGGAGAGCGCGTTCACCACCGTCTCCACCAGATCCACCAGCTTGCTCGCCTTCTCCACAATGAACTCGAGCGTCTCGTAGATACTGCCCACAATCTCGATGAAGTCGCCGATTGGGTTGGCCAGCGCCGCTACCATCAGCAGTCCCCGCGTCACAATCTGCTTCACCACCCATTCCTTGATGCTCCCGATCAGCGAATCGAAAATACTGCTGGCCTTCTCCTTCACCATGTCCCAGATCGCGGAGAAGCCTTCCTTGCGCACCCGGTCGAGCACCTTCGCCGTGGTCTCAAAGAACTCCACCGCCGGCTCGCCCAGCTTCTCCACCAGTTGCGGCCGCCGCTGTTCGTAGGTCAGGCCCAGCACCTGCAGCACCAGCCTCAGAATGCTGGCAAAGGTGAATTCGGTCGGGATGGTCACGCCCTTGATCGCCAGCTCTTCGAAGATCCACTTCTTTAACCCGTCGCCCAGGTGGTCCAGAATATTGATTCCGAAGTTTTTGAAGCCCTGCTGCACAGCGGCAAACAAATTCTTCGCAAACGAAAGCGGGTCGGCCAGAATCTTCGTGATCGCATCCCCGGCTTTTTTGAGAATCCCGTAGATCTTCCGTCCCGCGGGGAACGCATCCAGCGCCGCCTCCAGGATGAAGTCCATCACCTTTTTGGCAATCTCTCCCGCCAGCTCCAGCAGTTTGTCCAGCGGCTCCTTCAACAACCCCTTCACTCGCTCCCACGATTCCCCCGGGTGCACGATGCTTACCGCTGACCACGCCTTGTCCAGCAGGTCGCTGAAGTATTTCTCTGACAGCCCCAGCCGATCGATCTCTCCGGTCAGCCACTTGTACGCCGTCTCCAGCGCGCCCTTGGCTTTTTGCAGCTTCTCGAACAGGGCCGGACCGCCGTCGAACAGGTTGAGCACGCCTTTGGTCAGCGTCGTCGCATTGCGCTCCACTTCCTGGTCGTCGATCAGATCCTTCCCAATCACCACGCAGAACAGCGAGTAGCCTTTCAGCCCCTTCACCTTGTCGAGCAGCCAACTCACGCCGGGAATGTCCCTGCCCGCCCACGCCCGCTGCACGGTCCGTGCTGCCGGTTTGGCCACATGTAGCCCGGACGCACGCCCACGCTCCGCCCCGCTCGTCTGCTGCACCACGTGGGTTAGCTCATGCGCCAGCAGATGGCGGCCCTCGGTTGTCTGGGGCGCGTACCTTCCCGGCGCAAACACCACATCCGAACCCACCGTGTACGCTCGCGCGCTCAGTCCCTGCGCCGACTCGCCCGCCCGCGCATCCGTGTGCAGCCGCACCCGGCCAAAATCAAACCCGATGCGCGACTCCATCTCCCGCCGCGTCGCTGGTTCCAATTCCCGTCCCGGCGACCGCAGCACCGAGTCCACTTCGGCCGAACCGGTGTACATCGCTTCCGCCCGCTCTGCCTTTCGATGTACCGTGAGCTCTTCCTTCTTTTTGCTCTCCTCATGAACCGCCGCAGCATGCTGGGGCGCGGCATGCGTGACGGTCTTATCGTCATGAGCGGGATGTGGGGCCGCCTTGACTTCCGGCTTTTCCACTACCTTCGGTCCCGCGGATTTCCCCGGGGCCGCATGTTTGCCTTCCGTCTTCGGCGTATAGCTCAGCGCTACCGCCGCGCCGCCCGCCCCACCCTCGCGCGCCACCTTCACGCTCAGTCCGGGATGAATCCCATCCAGCGCGATCGCCGCGCCGCCCGCCGTTCCCTTGCGCCCCGTGGCCAAGGCGGCCACTACGCCCGCCGCAGCCGAGCCCGTAATCACCATCCCCGAAGCGGCGCCTGCTGTCACCTTCGCAATCGCGGCGCGTCCTTCCGCCGACGACAGCAGCGCCTGCTCCGCCTGCGCCACCGCATCTTCATGCGATTCCGCAGGCTTCCGGTGAATCCCATCGAATCCCTTCGCCGCCAGCGACCACCCCGGCACGCTTCCGCCGCGCACCACAGTGTCCGCAACCCGGTCCGCCTCCACCTCGTGGGTGTCTCCCGGTTTGCTCACGCGCACACCGCTGCCCATCCTCGTGCTTGAGGACTTTCCCGCATCGGTTTCCAGCGCGAATGCCGCGCGGCTCATCGTCGTATTCCTTTACTCACACTTCCGCCCTTCGCAATCGCCCGGGCCACGCTGCGTCCCAAACCTCGCGCACCCGCCCGTCCATCCTCCAGCGGCATCTGTCCCAGGCGCAAGACCGGCGTTCTTCGCGAAGCCCGCATCTCCGCCTGCGCCGCCGGGTCCGCCAGCACCTGCGCCAACTCCCGGCGCAGCCCATCCACAAACGCCGTCCGCGCCGCCGGGTCCATCCCGCGCAGCACCAGCCGATCGATCGTCACCTTTACCTGGCTTCTCGTATCCACCCCCGCGTTTCCATCTCTGAGATAGGACGTTCCGTCTTGATCGCCTCCAGATGCGCGGCCTGAAGAATGTGCGCCATCGCCACCGGCGCCTTTGCATCCGCCGCCAGAAATGCCGCATTCAGCGCAATGTTCCGGATGTTCCCGCCCGTCATGTTCAGCGCCGCCAGGCGCGCGTAGTCCAACCCCTTCGTCGGCGTTCGCGCCGGAAACACCCGCGCCCATATCTCCTGCCGCTGGGCCGCATCCGGAAAGGGAAAGTCCACAGTGAACCGCAGCCGGCGCTGGAAGCTCTTGTCCAGCGTCGACTTCATATTCGTGGTCAGGATCGCCAGCCCCAGAAAACTCTCCATCCGCTGCAGCAGATATCCCACCTCGATATTGGCGTGGCGGTCATGCGAGTCCTTCACCTCCGCCCGCTTGCCGAACAGCGCGTCCGCTTCATCGAACAGCAGCATGCACCCGCCCGCCTCCGCTGCGTCGAACACCTGCTTCAGATTCTTCTCGGTCTCGCCGATGTACTTGCTCACCACCGCCGACAGATCGATGCGATACAAATCCAGGTGTAGTTCGGCTGCGAGCACTTCCGCCGCCAGCGTTTTGCCGGTGCCGCTGGGCCCGGAAAACAAAGCGCTCAACCCCAGCCCGCGCCGTCCGTGCGCCGCAAACCCCCAGGTTTCATACACGGTCATCCGGTTGTGCGACTGTGCCGCCAGTTGCCGCAGCACCAGCGTCTGCGCCTGCGGGAGCACCAGGTCGTCCCACTTCGCCGCCGGCACGATCCGCTCTGCCAGCACCTCCAGCCGCGGGCGCGAGTACACGCGGCACGCGTTCCACAGGCGCGTACTCAGCGGCTCCGCGTCCTCTGCCTCGTACTCCGTCTGAACCGACGCGGCAATCGCCACAATCGTTTCCGCGCTCAAGCGGAACTGTTGCGCAATTTGACCCAGCGACTCCGGCACTTCGTTCGCCGCCGGCCCAAGCGCATCCTGCCATAGCCGCAACTGCGCTGCCGGAGCCGGCTTATCCACCTGATGGCACTCCACCGCGCGATGCAGTCTGAGCGGCTCCCGGCTCGCAATCATCAGGGTCCCGGGCACGCGCACCGCCAGTTGCCGGGCCGCCGTGCCCGGCGTCTCATTTCCCCACTGCAACAGCAGCATCGCAGGCAGCAGCAGCCGCTCCCGCATCCACAGATGCAGAAACTGCTCCAGCTCCGCGCCCGCCGTAGGAGTGTCCTCGTGCCGCAGCACATACAACTGCCGTCCGCTGCCGTGGGCCGCCAGCGACGCCACACCCTCCTGCCCCAGCTCATCGTCGCCGCACAGATGCACGATCCCACCACCGGCCTCTTCCGCGTCGATCCTACGGAGAATGTCATTCCCCAGCCGGAAGTGATCGTCGTCCATCCACTCCGGCGGCGCCTTGCGGAACACCACATCCTGCAGGCGCGCATCGATGCGGTTCGTCCCCGCCAGGTAGTGCAGCACCCGCTCCTCAATGTGTAGCGGAGCCGTCGTCAACCCGTGTCCCGCTTCCAGCGAAATCAGCCTCCATTGCCGCAGCGGCGCCGTCGCCGCCAGCGCGCTCCAGTGCGGATTGCCCAGCGTAGCCATCGCCAGCGAAAACGTCACCCCGCTCCGCTTTGCGCCCGCCACCTCTTCGACCCACGCCGCCAGGGCCGTATCCATCTCGACACCCGCCAGCAGTAGCAGCAGCTCTCGCTCAAAGGCGCTCAGCTTAAAGATCTCCGTCAGAGCGTCGATCGCGGTTGGCGAACCGCCCGCGCTTTCGCCGGCCTTTACCGCCACGGGCTCGCCGTCCAGCCGCCGCCGCAGCGCAGCAAACTCCTCTACCAGGGCGCTCTGGTTTCTCTCCTGCCACGGAATCGGTTGCACGCTCACAGCGCGTTTGGCCATCATGTGGTCACCAGCGGTCCGGTAAACACCGGTGGATGGACATTCCAGTTCACGTTTACGGTGCTGCTCACTCCGTCCACAGTCAGCCGCGCCAGGTAGCTCTCGCCCGTCGGCAGGCTCGCCGGAAACGGAAACGTCAGCGATGCCGCCAGCGTCTGACCCGGAGTGGCTGTGCCCGTGTCCCCCTTCGTCGCCGCATCCGCAGTCGTAAACTCCACCTGAAACTCATTGCTGTTCAGTCCCGAGTCCAGCACGACCAGCGTCTGTCCATTCAGAAACGTCGCTACACTCAACCCCGCGAACAGCACTGCCATGCCCGCGGTAAAGGTATTCGCCGCCGTCAGGGTCACCACGTTGTCCGTCACCGCAGACTTGGTAATGGTCGCCGCTGCACCCGCCGCATTGCTCGGCGGGGGCGGAGCTGTAATGGTCGAGGTCACGGAGAACAGCGGGCCCGGCGGCGGCGGCGCGGTCAGGCTGCTCAGCGTGAGCGCCACCGTCTGCCCTGCCCAGGGATTCGGCGTGAATCCGGCAATCGTCACCAGCACCGTGGTCGCGCTGTCGGGATCGGCCTGCAGCGTCGCCGCCTGCGTCGCAGGCAGCGTCGGGGCCAGCGCCAGCACCAACGCATTCGTCGTCTGCTGGATCAACACCGGCGTCGAATTCGGATCGACGATCTGCCCCGCAACCGAGTAAATCCCCGGGGGTACGCCGTTGGGATACGTCGTCTGCGTTCCCACCACAAACGTGAACGACGTCCCATTGTTGTTCGCGACCGGAACGGTGAACTGCACTCCCAGCTTCGCGTAGCTCAACACCACCTGGGTCACGCTCGACAGGAACTCGCCCGTCACCGTCACCACGTCGGTCAGTCCCGCCGCCGGCTGGTTGTTCGGTGGGGTCACCATCAACAGCGACGCTGGCTGGATCGGGATGGCTTGCACATGCCGCCGCAGCACCGGCAGCGCCAGCGTGGTGTTTCTCTGCGGCTGCATCAGCACCACCGAAACCTGGAATGGAAAGGTCGGCCGGTAGTCCGCCTTCAGCGCCGTCCACAACCACGCCATCTCCTCGCGCCCCAGAGTCGCCGGAGTAATCTTGATCATCTCCACCTGGTCCGCCAGCCCGCAGCTCGCCAGCGGAGCGCTCAGATTGTTGGTGCTCGCCAGGTTGTTGAGCGCATACGAAATGTCGCTGCGGCTGATAATCGGGTTCTGGTGAAACATCATCAGCGCGTAGCCCAGCAAGCCCTCCGCCTGCCAGTCTGCCGTCCCGTACACGGTCAGCAGATAATGCAGATCCAGCGCCAGCGGCGGGCTCGTCAACAGCGTCTTGCCGTCTGCATCCAGCGATGGCAGTTGGACGTTCCTCCATGCAGCGTTGTACGTCACCTGGTGGAGAAACAGATTCACCTGGTTCTCCGTCGCCGTCGGCGACGAGAACCGCGCCTGCACCAGGTCCGGCGCCTGCGCGCTCAGCCCGATCGTCCCCCCGAACTGCGCCGAGAGGTTGCTGTACATGTTCCCCAGATAGAACTGCAGCACTGCCGACACTCCCGAGATGGCCAGCGCATTGCTCATCCCGTCCTCCCATTTTTCGGGCGCAGATACTCATCCAGGGTCTGTGTCTTTCGCGCTGGAGCGGCCACCGGTCTGGGCGCGGCCGGAGGCATCGCAATCACCTCTATCCGCCCGATGTGGATCTGAATCTCGTCACCCTCAGGGGGCCCCACACCTCGTTTCGGAGGTGGAGGTTGGATTAGCCGCCGAAGCACGGGTGCTCCATTGCTTGCGGCCTTATCGAAGTGAGCGGGAGGCAAGAGTCCAGTCGCTCCATCCTTCACCGCTCCATCCATCATTCCCCCATCGCGGCCGGCGGGACGCAAGACTCCGGGTGTCCTATTGCTCCCATCGTCTCGCGTTACCCCAACCATCGGCTCATACTTCCACTCCTCCGCCTCGCCCTGCGCGCTCGCTAGCCCATCCTTTCGTCTCATCGCGAGGTGGGATGTATTCTCCCCGTCCGCCACCCCATCCCCAGGAGCTTCACCCTCTTGTTTCGGACGTACGAATCCGGTGTCCTCACCCGCAAGCTCCGGCAGCAGCGCCTCAAACCTCTCGTCTTTACTCTCCGCCGGGCCTGTCACCGAGTGCCCAACGTCTCGGCTAGGTTGCTGGTTGGGGTGAGCATCTCGCTTCTGAGATGTGGGGTTACCACTCATTCCGGGCGTTCTACCGGTGACAATCTCACCGTCATGGGTGGGATTTAGGACACCCGACTGCCCCACCAGTCCGCTGATAACCGACCGCTGTTCGCCGGGCGCCGGCACTTGCCCCAGCGCCGTCCGTTCCACCTCTTCCACTGCCGGAGCCACACTCTGCGACCGCTCCCCATACGTCCCATCCACGAAGGGATGCACGCGCGCTTGCGCCCTCGCCGCTGTCGCCGTTCCCGCCATCCGCTGCAGATATCCGTTCATGCTGCCACCATTTCCAGATAGAACTTTCGTCGCGCCGGGCTCAGCGCCAGCACCTCACCCTCGCTCCATCCGTACGCCCGCGCCAGCAGATGCACATCCAGCAGCAGCCGCTTCGCCCGCCCTTCAAGCTCCGACCACAGAAACGCGGCCAAATCCAAACTCTCTTCAAACGCTTCGCCGCACACCGGGCATTTGAAGTCCAGCCGGACTTCGGCCAGCGGGTCGGCCGCCGACAGCCTTTCACCCGCCTCTTCGATCTCCTCTTCGCTCCACGCCGCCGCGTCTCCCGCAATCAGACAAAGATCCAGCAGAGTCCGCGCCGCATCCACCCCGTCCGCCTTCTCTGCAATCCGTGCCAGGTCGCGGCTGGTTGGCAGCCGGAACATCCGTTCCCCAATCGGCACCGCTTCCGCAGTCGCCGCGCTCGTCTCCATCAGCGCGCGCCCATCCACATGGAACTCCAGCTTCTCTCCGCACTTCCCGCACCTCGTCCACCCGCTCAGCCGCGGTCCGAAACACGCGCAGTGCAACTGAGCGAGCGCTCGGTTGCGCCGGCCGAGCGGCCAGTCTGCAACGCTCTCGTCGCGGGTCTCGGGGAAGGCGGTCTTTACTGCGAGCAGGCCCTGGTCGAGCGGATGTAACGTCCGACCGCTCTCCCACAAGACGAGGGTATCGACTTGGGTTAGGGTTCGCATCCTAGGAGTGTGCCGGAAATGAGAAATCCGAATGCTTTATGTAATTGAGAATCGATGACCTATCAAAAAAAGATTTTGTGATTTGTTAATCCTAAGCGGCTAAAGATCCATCCCCCTCCTAGGTCGCCACAGCGCTCATGCTGAGCGTCGGCTCCGTCGACTCGGTCACGCTGGTGTCGAGCTCCCAGCCTTCGTTCTCCACCTTGATATGCTCGATCGCAATCGCATTCGCGTTCGCATCCAAGTCCGGCATAGCCTGATACTCCGATACCCAGCAGCGATAGATCTTGTACGCAATCACCAACTGTCCAGCTTCGTTGTAGAACTCCAGGTAAATGTCCTTCCGGAAGCTGGCCAGCGAAACCTCCGTGCCCAGACCGGACCCGAAGTTCCACACCAGTCCTGCCCAGTTGTGGAAGGTCTTGTCCTGCGTCAGCCCGCGCTCGAACGTGATTGCGTCATATTTGTTCTTCCCCGGCGACTTGTGCGTCGACGAAGGGTCGCCGCCGCTGCGATGCTCCACTACCTCCGTGGTCCGCTTCAGTGTGCTCATCTTGCTCACCGCGGCCACATACTGCCCATCCCACTTCAGCCGGAACTTGAAGTTCTTGTAGGGGTCGAGACGGGTCGGATTTGCCGAAAACATAGCCATGTGTTTTCTCCTGGGTTGTGTCGCCTGCGCCGGTTACGAGGCCTGCGCGACGATCTGCTGAATCTGAATCACCACAAACTCTGCCGGGTACAGTGGAGCGAATCCCACCAGGATGTTCACTACTCCCAGTGCGACGCTGGGCGGCGGATTGTTCTCCGCATCGCACTTCACGAAGTAGGCCTGCGCCGGGGTCGTGCCCGCGAACGCCCCCTGCAGGAACAGGCCCTGCATGAAAGTCCCCACGTTCAACCGGATCTGGCCCCACAGCGTCGCGTCGTTCGGCTCGAACACCACCCACTGCGTTCCGTCGTACAGGCTCGACTCCAGGAACAGGGCCAGCCGCCGGATGGGCACGTACTTCCACTGCGACCCCGCCTGATCGTTGCCCGCCAGGGTGCGCGCGCCCCACACCACGTCGCCATACACCTTGAACTCGCGAAGGCAGTTCGCCGCCTGCGGATTCAGCCCGCCGTTCTCCAGGTCGGTCATCACAAACTGCAACCCTGAGTTCCCGATAAAGGCCGCTTCAATCCCCGCCGGCGCCTTCCACACCCCGCGCGCCCCGTCTGTCGCCGCATAAATTCCCGCCACGAATCCGCATGGTGGAAACAGCCTGGACCGGTTGCCCGCCAGCGGATCCGGTGCTTGAACCCAGGGAAAATAAAACGCCGAATTTCCCGCAACGCTCTGGTCGATGATGCTTCCCGTCGTGCTCCCCACCGGACCTGACTGGATCATGCTGGCAATGGTCGTATACTGCGGCGAATCCACAATCATGAACGCCCGCTTCTTCACGCAATACGCCTGCAGGTTCGCGATCGTCGGCGCGTCCGTCTCGCCCGGCACGCACAGCAAATTGAAAATGTCCACGCGGTCAAGCAGATTCACTCCGCCGTTCGGATTGGCCGTCGGAAGCAGCGCCGCCTCGAAGTTCCCGTCCATAGGGTTCAGCACCGACCCATCCGCTCCGCCCGTAAACGGCACCTGCGTCGCCGGCCCCGGTGTGACCGTCGGCGCCACCACCAGGCCGGTCAGCGGATTGGTAAACGTGATGTAGTTCGAGTCATTGTTGATCACCGTCACTACGTAGCTCTGGTCTGTCGGCAGCACCGACATGTTCACGAAGCTTTCCAGCGTCACGGTTTGCCCGGTCGTCGCCACCTGCTGCAACAGCACGCTGAACCGGCTGGGATTCGACGGCTGCGGCGTCACACTCACCAGCAGCGTGTTGCCCCAGATCCCCGGACTGTTGGCAAACAGCGTCAGCGATCCACCCGCCGTGGCCGCCGCCGACACCACCCCCGACGTGCTGACCGTCAGCATCGGCGACGAACTCGTCCAGGTCGCCGTACTCGTCACCACCTGCGTGGTTTTGTCCGACATCGTGGCTGTCGCCACCAGCGAAATACTTTCTCCCGCCGCTACCGAGGTCTGCCCCGACGGCGAAGTCGTAATCGCAATCGACGCCGGAATCGCCGCCAACACATTGACCGTCGTCGTCGCCGTCGTCCCCATCCACTTCGCCTGGATCGTCGCCGTGCCTGCAGCCACCGCAGTTACCAGACCCGTCGTGGCCGACACCGTCGCGGCGGTCCCACTCGTCACGGTCCACGCCGCGTACCCCGACATGTTCACAAACGTCCCGTTGTCAAACGTTGCCGTCGCAGTCATCTGCTGCGTCGCGCCGGCCGCCAGCGTCGGCGTCGCTGGCGACACGCTCAGTCCAGTGAAATGTCCCGAACTCACCGTCAGTTGCGTCGACGCCGTCACCGGCACGCTCGACCCGCTCGGCGTATAGCTCGCCGTAATCGTCGTCGTCCCCGCGCTCACCACCGTGAGCGCTCCCGCGGTCACCGTCGCCACCGCCGGATTACTCGACGTCCAAGTCACGGTCGTCGGCGCCGGCCCGGCCGCTCCATTCGAAAGCGTCGTCGATAATGTGAACCCCGCCAGCTCTGTTTGCCCCGCCTCCAACATCGTCGGCAGCGGCACCGTCGCATTCGCCGGCGAGATGGCCATCGATGTCACCGTGGCCGCACTCATCGTCAGAGTCGCCGTCGTTTCGGTAGGCGCGGCGGGGAGCGTCCAAATCGTCGGCAGTGCCGCCGAGATTGTCGTACCCACGTTCGCAGTTCCTGCCTCGGTAGCGGAGCCACTCGCATACGTAAAGTTTGCCGTAAAGCTGCTGCCCGCGTTCACCGACGCCACCGTAACCACCGCGCCATTGAAAAACGTACTCGTAGGGAATCCGGAGAGCCACACCATATCTCCGGCCGGCGGCGGAGTGGTCGTGGAGAAGGTGGCCACATTCGCCGCAATCGACCAAGCCGTAATCGCAGATGTAGGCGCGCCCGTGAATACCGCAATCCCGGTAATATTTGGCGCTGTGCCATCTGAATAGTTCGCCGTCGCGGACATCTGCACCGTCTGCCCCACCACCGCCGTCATCGTCGCTGGCGTCACCGCAATCGACTTAATCTGCGCCGCTGTCACCGTCAGCGTTATGCTTCCCGCAATGATCCCCGACGTTGCCGTGATCGTCACCGGCCCGGCATTCGTCCCCGTCGCCGTCACCACCCCTGCCGCCGACACAGTGGCGATCATGGGATCGCTCGGCTCCCACACCACGCCCGGCGGCGTGGACGAACTTCCGTCAGAAAAACTCCCTGCGGCCGCCAGCGCCAACGACGCTCCATACGGCAGTGGCGGCAACACCGCCGTTTCCGGCAGCCCCTGCGCCGTCACACTCACGCTTTGCAGCACCGGCGTCCCCACGCCCAGCGTGATCGTCTGCGACACCCCGTTTACCGTCGCTGTAATCGTCCCCGTCACATAGCCCACGCCAGCCGCCAGTGCAGTCGCGCTCGCCACCGGGCTGTTCGTTCCGGCTCCCAGTTCCAGCGTCCACACCAGCCGGATGATGTAGCACTCGCTGCCGCCGTTGGCAAAAAACTGGTTCACCGCATAGCCCAGCCAGCTCCGCGGGTCCAGCCCGCCGAACTGCGCCGCGTAGTCCGACCAGCTCTCCACCAAAGTTGCCTCCGTTACCGGCCCTTGCGGAGCCCAGCCCACGAAGGCGCCAATCGACGTGGCTACGCCAGTAATGGTGTGTTGGCCGCTCGATAACTCCTGGATATAAACTCCGGGGTAGGTAAACGCAGACATGAATCCATCCTCCTTCGGTGATTGTGGGGAAATGTTTCTGTTGCTGCTTCGTTTTTAACTTTGCCTCTACCGCTACTTCGAGCTGCTTCGCCGGCGCGGCTTCGCGGCACGGCTCGCGGGTTTCGTGGACTCGCCCACGAAACGCTCTGCTATGGAGCGGTTCACATCATTCAGTTGGTAAACGGATTCGGTCCACTCGGAAGAAACTTTCACGAGAAAGCCACGACGAACCAGCCAGTTGAGCGCCTGATCGGTGTTTTCTAGTTGGCGGTGCACTCTCTCCTCCATCAGGCGCCATCGCGCCACGCCTTCCAAACTGTCCGCGGCGTGCGGGTTTCGCAGGAAATAACTCAAGATTTCTTTGGCCAATTCTGTCGGAGTTGACGCCTTGTGTGGCAAACGCTCCCTCCAACCTGAGGTTTCGGCGGCATTTGTGCTGCCAGAACGCGAGCCTTCCCATGACGTTGAAAAATAAGGAGCGGTGCAAAGGCTGATGTTTTGCACTCATCGCAGCCGGGGAGGAAAATGAACATGCGTCTTGTGCATGCCTGGGTCGCGAGTGACGTTCAAGGGTAGTCTTTGCGAGGAAGATACGAGCTGGGTGCGAACCGACCCGGTGGTGGGACAAAGTTGACCCGGTCGCTACCCGGTCGTGGATTGCCAAGTACCTGCAAATCGCCGGACTTATGGCAGCGGGGCGAGCGACGGAAAGGGGGGCAGGCGCAGGCTGTCCGTTTTTCCCGGGGCGGAGACCTTCAAGCGCATGAATACTCGTGCGGATTCCGCATCGGGAGATTTCGCAGGCGGCGCCGTTTTACCAACCGCTGTGGCAACTCCCTCATTGACGGTAAAAACAAGCGTGATCGGATCCGAGTCCACGGAGCGCGGAAGATCTGCCGCCGGGGGGGCGTGTTTCATGAGCAACAGGAACAGTGACCACGAGTCCTGATAATCGAACGAAACTGTGCCCGAATTCGAATCTCCAGCCGGCTGCCTGGTGAGCGGTTGTTCGGGAGAGTCTTTGGCCCAACGCAGAATCACATGGACGGGATCGGCGAAGGTCCAGTGACCGGTGGAGGGAGGATCCGATTTTCGAAACGTGGCGGTGCCTGCCTGCAGGGTCCAGTCGATGATGTGATCGCCACTTGCGCTCTCGTGGGCGCGATTCACTCGGAAGCTTGGGGCAAAATCAAGGGCGGGCACCGCGCCCGGCTGGCCCGACAGCAGGGCAGCGAAGATTGGACGCAGGCCGTCGATTTGGTCAAGGAATGCCGTGATCTTGGCGACGGCGGCGGGAGTGATGTCCGGCGAGGGAACCTGCATTCCGAGGCGAATGGATTTGCCATCCGCGTCGAGCATCTGGAACAGCTTGAGCACGTCGGAGGGATCGGCTTCCGCAAACGGAAGAGAATCGTCCGGCGGGGGCGCAGCGAAAGGGAACTTACCAGCGAGATAGCAATTGAAGAACTCCACCATCTGGCTGTATTTCTGGCGGGCTGCCTGATTCGACAGCACCTGGCAGCGCGCGCGCAAGGAGTTCTGCAGAGAATTCCGGAGGCGCACGAGCGGGAGCTGAAGAGAAGAAACCGGCGATGACGGAATCTGGCAATCCGGAGTCGCGACTTTATCGAGATGGTTGGTGAGAAAGTCTTCCAACGAACCAAGACCGGAGGATGCCGGAGTGGAAGCGTAGGTTTGCAGATCGCCCACCAGGCCCTGCCATCGGGAAAGCAGCCCAGTCTGCCGAGGATCTCCCGAGTCGTGCTGCTTGAGGAACGCCACCAGGGGCTGGGCTAGATCGACATACAGCTGCAAGGTTTGGCGCTCGGCGGCAAGGTACGACGCCATCGTTTCGGCGTTGGACAAGCCGTAGTCGTCGAGACTGGGCAGCGAACCCGCGTTCCATCTGGCGAAATCGATGGCGCACTTGGCTCCGGGCTTGCAAGCTTTAAGATCGTTGGGCGGCCAGTAAAGTTTGCGCTGTTTGAAGGCTTCGTCCAGGCGGGTGAGCAACTGGAAGGCATGGTTAGAAACGACTTCCTCCACATCTTGGGTGTCTTGAGGACTCTCTTCTTCGTCATCTTCGTTGTTGCCGTTGCGCTCGGCCGCAGCGCTGCCCCAATCCAAATCGCCGTATTGAGTCAGGATGTCGTTGAGCTTTGGAGCCGCGACCTGAAAGCTGCGCGCTTCCGCGAAGACAGCCTGCTCGGGCCACGGATTCTTGTTGGCTGATGTCCCCAGCGGGGGCTGAAAGTTTTCGGCAGAGGCCACGGCATCGATCATGTTGGCTTCCAGCCGCGCCAGCGCCACCTTCTCGAAGGTGTCGCGCACTTTGCCGGAGATGTTGGTGAGATCGCCGGCGAAGAAATTATCGTAGTCCTGTTTGTTCTGGATAGCCTGTTGAAGCATGTTGGGGTTCCAGAACATCTGCCGGCCGGACTCGGGCTCTTGCAGGCGCGCGGCGCCAGCATAGGCGACGAAAGGCAGCTTGAGGAAATTCGCGAGCACGGTTTGCAGGGACGATTGCTGCTTGGTGTCGGTCGCCGTCAGCAGGGCGCAGGCAATTCCGGTGCAGTCTGCGAGCTGTTGGTTGCGAAATTCCAGAGCCTGATCATGGGCTATCTGCTCAATCGAGGAGCGCAACTGCGGGAGGCCCGCGCAAGAATTGCTATCACAGAGAAGAGGATTGTTTTTCGGAGCGCGGGAAAAGATGCGTTCGAGTTGCTGGGTAATATCGCTGGGAACTTGCAGCTGGTCTCCGCGGCTGGCCAGCCATTGCAGCTCTGGAGTCTTGAGTTTTGCCTGCACCGCGGCCAGCGATTGATTCAGCGTCTGCAACTGATCGTAGTTTTCCATCTTGCCGGCCTGGAGTTGGTCGATCTGGGCCTGAAGGTCGCTCATTTGTTGCGCGATGCTGTCTTTACGCTGGCGGAGCACATCGTTGACGGTCGACTCCAGTTTGGCCACAGTCGGCTGCTTCCATGGCTGGCCACGGATAGGTGTGGAACGGAATCCGGGCGAGGGATCCTCCGCTGTACGTACGATGCGATCGAGCCCGGGAGTGTTCTTGTTGGAAACTCCTTTGAAGCGATCTGGATCCAGAAACGCCGCGAGGTTCAGCAGATCGCGGCCGGCGCCTTGCCGCCCGACCAGTTGGTTGAACAAGACGATGTTGTCTTCGAGAAGCACAAGTTCGACGGTGAGGTTCTCGAGCGGCTGAATTGTGGTCGGAGTCGGGGGCTGCGAAATGGGTGAACTGAGCGCCGCTCCGGCGGGCACCGGAACGGAGCCTTGCAGGAAGGCAACTATTCTGTGCTCCAGCGCGGTGTGCAGGCCCGGGTATACAATGTGGTTCATCACGAGCGGCATGCTTCGCTGAACGTCGGGATCCAAAGAACCGACCATCGGGACGGGCAGGAGCGACGCCGGAAGGAAAATTGACGCGCAGTGGGGGGCGGCAAGCGCCTGAGCTGCATACGTGGCTTCAAAGGCGGACTCCGGCGTCGCCGCCCTGTCGATTTGGCCGTTCTGCAGCGCCTGGATTACCTTGCCCAACCCGGGAGTATTCTTCCGCAGCATGTGCCAGTTCCAGAAGACTCCGGGGAAGAGAAGCAAGGCTGAGAGCAGGCACAGCGTACGCAGAGCGAAGGCGGTCCGGTTCCGGTGTTCCGCTGCAGCATCCAGGGGTCGCGCTAATGCGCGCTCAGGAAAAATCTTGTGCAGAAACAAATCGGCGACGAAGGCGGAATCGCTCGCCCGGGGGGAGTCGAATTCTTCCTGCACGCCGGCAGATGCAGCGCTGCCAGAAAAATAAATGCCGCGGAACTGTTGGCGACCGGAGCCTTGCAACAAGCGCTCAAGATAAGAGGCGAGAGGTGGTTGCAGTTCTTGTAGCCTGGCGGGAAGCAGGAAGAGTTCGTCTTCCGGAGACTTGCGGGCTCCCACTGAATCGGCCGAAAGCTGTGCGCCGTCCTGGGCAAAAAACTCGGCTCGCAAGCGATCCAGGATACGACCGACTTCCATGAAGGCTTGGGCCGTCCACTGCGGAGAGAATGTTGCTTCGAGGTTGTATGGAGTGGACCACCCCAACATCTCGTGAAGGCGTGATCGCATTTGCAGGGAGGAGAACGTGTCAAAGCCCGCCAGGGACTCGCATTTGGTCACCACGACGTAGAGCGGGAGCGTGACCGCAAGCTGGTCGCAAAGCTGTTTCAGGCCGACGGAAACCTGCGTGGCGCGATTCTGCAAGCTCGACGTGTTGAGTGCGGAATCGCCAACAAGATCGGAACAAGAGACAGTGAGGACAACGCCATCGAGAGGGCGCGCCGGACGGCGCTTTTGCAGGTAGCTGATGAAACGCCGCCATTCCGTTTTCTCTGCGTCAGCGTTTTTCTTCGCGTCATTTCCGGCCGCGGAGGCGAGAAGATCGCCGGAGACTTCCATGATGCGACCCTCGTAGAACCTCCAGCATGCTACGGTTTCCTCAAGCGCATAGCTCATCCCACTGGCCGGCGAAAAGGCGCGCAGTCCGTTCACTAAAGCAGTCTTCCCCGAATTGGCATAACCCAAGAGCAGGACAAGCGGCGCGGGACTGGACGATGCGCTGAACGAGGCTTCAGATCCGTAACTAAGCTGGTGGAAAGAAGGAGCGGTGGGCTGCGGAGAAGGCCCACGTTTGGAGGCTGGGCCGGGTTCTTGTTCACCCGCGATGAGAAGCGCGAAAAGAAACGGAACAAGGGCGATGATCGGCGGCAGGGCCGTTTGCGGGATAGTCCAATCGATGGTGAGAGGCAGAGTCATCGCCACAACATCCCATATATTTTGTGAAGTTGATCGGCGATGGGATTGCGAACCTCTCGCCATAGGACCGTCGAGAGCACTGCCCAGGCCAGCAGAATCAAGGCGAACGCCAGCAGCCATTTTCGTGCGGATGGAAGGAAAACAGTCTTAATCTCCGACAAAGTGTGGGCGTAGCTTTGGGCGAAGGCCGGATCAGCAGCGGCCGAGGCAGCGGGCGATCCCGCGATCATTTCGTGCAAGGGGCCGAGATATTTTTCGGTATCGGCGTGTCCCGGGCCTCGCAGCGCCAGCGCGTAGAAATAGACCGAAGCCAATTCGCGATAGACAGGATCGTCCTGGATCAGCAATTGGTCCAGCTTTTGCAGACAGGGTCCACCGGCGGACAGGCCGCCGGGCTTGACGCCAAACAAGGCACGCTCAAGCGAGGGCCAGCCGCCCACATGGCGGAATAGCGGAGAGAAGATCTCGTCCGCGAGGCAGGCCATGACGTGTTGCGCCTGGCGATACATTTCCGCTCCGAGCAGAGTTTCCTCGCGCTCGACACGAGCTTCTTGAGAGTTCAGAAGATTGAGAAGAGACTGCTCCGTTTGATGCGCAGAATGCGTCTGCCCCGGCGAATTCGTCGTCTGTGAAGGAGAGTTCGGCGGATTGCGCCCGACAGCGGACTTGAGGCTGACGACTTGCGAATAAAATTCTTCGAACTTCGCCACCAGGAACGGATCTTGCGGCAGTTGGATTTCGACCCGGTTCAGCGCGGGCATGGGCGGCGTGTTGTTGGTGGCGGGAACCTTCATTGGTTCACCTTCATCGTGAAGTCATCGGACTGAAGGGCAACCGAAACTTTGACGCCCTGAGGCAACGGCGCGCTGTGCGAGCCGGGAAATTGATAATTGGCGAAGATCATGGCGCCTTCGACTCCGCGGGGCAGCTTCATGGATATCCGCGGAATTGGCTGGCCGGGGACCCACTCCCAGGAGTGGACAATGAGTTTGCCTTGGTAGCGGCGCTGCAAATCATCCTTTTGGGCAAACCAGTCTTTTGCCGCCATGGATTGCGCGGACTTCCAGAAGGTCTTGTCCTTGATGAGGACAACATCGACGGCGACCGGACTATTGTCATTGGCCTTGTCCGTGACGCTGACGGAAAGGTTGACCGGCTCGGGAACCAATGTGATGAAATGCGCGAGCTTGCTGGCATCGCCGGCAATCTTTTTTCGCAAACCAGCGCAGGCGAGGTTGGCAAAAAGGAGAGAGCCGATAAGAGCACACAGCAATGACTGACACAGAAATGATCGACACAGGAATGACCGGTGCAGGGCGTGAGCAGTTCGCCAACCAACCGCACGGGGGTTCGGTTGCAAACTCTCCTTGCTTATTGCGTCCCGGTCACACATACACGAAGACCTCCGAGCATAAGGTCGAATCCGCGTCTCCCTTCCTGGCGAATGCGGCGGGGCGCGCATAGGGCAGGCGGATGGGCTGGGCGCCGCGCGCTCCCTTGTCCCCGGGGCGAAGCGTCAAAGAGAACTCGGAGGCAGGGGAATGGAGCAGCGGGATGGGAGACTGCGATTCGAAGACCCATGCCGCGCGGCCATCGATGGCCAGGGTTTCGGGCTGGCGCAAGAAGTGGAGGTCGATGGCTGCGCCATTCTCCACCCGGGTTGCGCGCTTGATGGCGCCGGTCAATTCATAGGAATCGAGATCGCGCGTGCTGGTCGCGGCGATGATGTAATAGCGCCAAATGGTTTTGCGGGCGTCGAGCGCAAGGGTGAAAATCTTTGGTGTGATCTGGGGCGGGTTCTGATCTTGGCTGTCGATCACCCGGCAGTTGGCCGGCAGGTGCGATTGCGCAGAGCCGCCGGCGTAAATGGAAATTGCTCCCCACTTGGGTGCTTGATCCATGAGGTAGAACGTTTGCAACACTTCTCCATCGCG
>Ga0302325_10001821_pt1 | contig 53474 bp, 44 predicted proteins | sample Palsa_T0_2_FD_201948 | JGI IMG/M metagenome (GOLD analysis project Ga0302325, IMG submission 201948) | Peat permafrost microbial communities from Stordalen Mire near Abisko, Sweden - Palsa_T0_2 | ecosystem: Environmental > Terrestrial > Soil > Palsa > Peat permafrost | place: Sweden: Abisko...
CGGGTATCCGCGTATTATTCTTGAGATCGCCTCGTCCATTAGCGCAGCTAGGCCGGCGACCGAGGCGGCGTTCCAGATCAGCTCTGGAGTATTATCTTTCGGCGCTGAGAAAATTGGAGGCGGAGGATCTTATGCGCGCACAATTTGAAAGCAGTGAAACGGAAACCACAACCGACGGCCTTCCGGCAGGAAGGCACGCTGTTACATCGGCCGCCGCGACCCGGCGACAGTTCCTGGAGTTTGCTGCCGCTGGCATTGTAGCCGGAACGATTCGCCAAGAAGCATGGGGCGATCAGCCGAAGCGCGACATCCCGTACCGCACTTTGGGCCGCACGGGTGAAAAAGTTTCGGTGGTTGGCATTGGCGGTTATCACTTGGGCAGGCCTGGGGTCACGGAAGATGAAAGCCTTCGCATTGTCCGCAAGGCTCTCGATGAAGGGATCAACTTCCTGGACAACTGTTGGGACTACAACGGCGGCGAAAGCGAAGTCAGAGTGGGACGCGCCCTACAGGACGGCTATCGCAAGAAAGCGTTCCTCATGACAAAGATCGATGGCCGGGACAAAAATACTGCCGAAAGGCAGCTCGATGAATCCTTGAAGCGGCTGCAAACCGATCGGATCGATCTCCTGCAGTTTCACGAAGTCATTCGCGACACTGACCCCGATCGTATATTCGCTCCTGGCGGTGCGTTAGAAGCCGTGCTTCAAGCACAAAAAGATGGGAAGGTTCGCTACATCGGATTCACCGGCCACAAGAGCCCGGACTTCCACTTGAAGATGCTGAACACAGCGTCCGCTCATCAATTCGCCTTTGATACCGTGCAGATGCCCCTCAATGTCATGGACGCCCACTTCAACAGCTTCGAAGCAAAAGTGCTCCCGGTTCTGCTGAAGCAAAACATCGGCGTACTTGGAATGAAGCCAATGGGAGACCCCTTCATCCTCCACAGCAAGACCGTGACGGCCATCGACTGCTTACACTACTCGATGAACCTGCCAACCAGTGTCGTCATTACCGGTTGCGACTCACTCCCCATACTCCAGCAGGCCATCGACGCGGCCCGTAGTTTTCAGCCCCTGAGCGCGGGCGCGGTTTCAAGACTGCTGGCAAGAACTGCTCAAGCCGCACAATCGGGAGAGTATGAACTGTACAAGATTAGCCACCATTTCGACGGGACTCACCAGAATCCGCAGTGGCTGGGGTGACAGTGGATTTGATGCCGCTTCTGGCAATCCTTACTTCTGGATGGTTGTACCGTCACTGTGGCAGAATCCAAAATGGCATACTGAACCTGGAGGTGCCCCATGTCAAGAAACGTAGCCGATCTATTGTGGGAAATGCTGGAAAACGCCGGCGTGAAGCGCTGTTACGGAATCGTAGGGGACGCGCTGAATCCGGTGATCGACGCGCTGCGCCGCAATGGGAAGATCGAGTTTGTCCATGTGCGCCACGAAGAATATGGCGTATTTGCGGCCGTGGCTGACGCGTATTTCACCGGCAAGCCAGTCGTTGTGTGCGGCACGGCGGGCCCGGGAGTGACCCACTTATTTAACGGATTGATGGACGCGAGGAAGGAAGGCGCGCCAATCATTGCCATTGCCGGAGATGTGGAAACGAAGCTGATCGATACCGATGCGCTGGAAGAGTTGAATCCTTACAAGTTCTTCGATGCTGCCTGTCTCTACATTGGCCGCGTTGTGAATCCAGAGCAGGCCCGCGCGGTGATTGAGACGGCAATTCTGATGTCTGTGGTCAATCGCGGACCGACTGTAATTTCGATGCCCGGCGATGTGGCTGCCACGGACGCGGCATCCGGCGCCAATAAAGTTTCGGTCCCCGGTGCACCGATTTATCGTCCAGCGGATGCCGATTTGGAAAAACTTGCGGCCATGATTGAAGACGCTAAGAGCGTGGCGATCTTCGGAGGCGATGGATGCAGGGACGCGCGCAACGAAGTGATTGCCCTTGCGGCCAAGTTAAAAGCGCCCGTGGGCTATTCATTTCGAGGCAAGCAGTGGCTCGAGCATGACAATCCCTACGCTGTGGGCATGACCGGGCTGCTGGGGTACGGCGGAGCTTACCGGGCGATTCACGATGCCGACCTTTTGCTGCTGCTCGGAACCGACTTTCCCTTCTCCGAATTTCTCCCATCGAAAGGCGTGAAGAAAGTACAGGTCGATCGCAACCCGAAACACATCGGCCGCCGCACTCCCGTGGATTTGGCGTTGGTGGGCGATGTGCAAGCAACACTGCAGGCTTTGCTTACGCGGGTGGGCCAAAGAAGCGAGAAGCGTTTTCTCGAAAAGCATCTCGGAGAAACGCGCGAATTTGATGAGCTTCTGAGTCATTATGTCGAGAAGGGACCGGGGATCAAGCCGATTCGGCCGGAATTTCTGGCGGCGACGCTCGACAAGCTGGCCGGGGACGACGCCATGTTTTTCGCGGATACGGGTACGCCGTGCATATGGCTCGCGAGACATATTAAGGGCGGGGCGAAACGCAGGCTCTTCGGGTCGTTTACATGGGCGTCGATGGCCAATGCCGCGCCCAACGCGTTCGGCGCGCAGCTGGCCTATCCAGGCCGGCAGACCATCGCGCTTTGCGGCGATGGCGGCTTCACAATGCTCGGACTCGGCGATCTGGCGACGCAGGTTCAGCGCAAGATGCGCGTCGTTCAAATTATCTTCAACAATGAATCGCTGGATTTCGTCAACATCGAGCAACAGGAAGCGGGATTAGTTCCTTTTGGCGTCGAGTTCAAGAATCCTAATTTCGCCAGAGTGGCCGAAGCGTTCGGCGCGAAGGGCATCCGGCTGGAAGAACCTAGCGACGTAGAAGACGCGGTTGCTGAGGCGCTTGCCTACAAGGATGGACCCGTTGTGGTGGATGCGGTGGTGGATCCGTTTGCGCTGTCCTTGCCGTCGCATGTGCCGTTCCATACGGCGAAGGGCTACACGCTGAGTATGGCCAAGCAGGTGCTTTCGGGCCGCATGGACTCCGTGATTAAAACCATAGAGCGCAACGTCCGCCTGGTCTAACGTGCGACGTAGCCGGGGACTCAATGTCGAATACGAGTCCGTCGTCCTCAACGGGTTCGTTTATGATTTCAGAAAGGGTCGCGCGTCGGACGATGCGGGACTCTCATAGGTTTTGTCGGGAAATCGAAAATGAGTAAATAGCGCGCCTCGACGCAGTGAGCACTTGACTCAACAATCACAATTAGATGCAGAGAAATCTCTCCTAGCGCGTGGGACAAACCATCAATATTATGACCCTGGGTGGGCTGGCCCTTGCTGTCGGCATTCTCGTGGACGATGCCACCGTTACGATCGAGAACATCGAGCGTTATTTTGAAGAGGGGTATCCGCAGCGCGTAGCAATTCTTGAAGGCGCCGCTCAAATCGTGTTCCCGCGCTGGTTTCCACACTCTGCATCTGCATCGTTTTTCTGCCAATGTCTTTTCTCGCCGACGTTTCCAAGTTTCTGTTTGTGCCGCTGGCGGAAGCGGTTGTATTTGCCATGCTGGCATCGTACATCCTTTCCCGGACGCTGGTGCCGACGCTGGCGATGTATCTGCTCAAAGCTAAGCAACAAAGTAATGGCAGGCCTGGGTTGTTTACACGCTTCCAGCGCGGATTCGAAAAAGGCTCTGAAAGACTCAGGCTGTCTTAGCAACTGTCTCTAACTACAATGGTACATCGCAGAGTCATTTTTATTCCTGCTTTTCTGGGTGCGTGTCTTTCGGCTTTTCTCCTGGTGCCGTGGCTTGGCCAGAATTTATTCCCGGCCAGCGATAACGGTCAATTCATCCTGCATATGCGGGTGAAGAGCGGGACGCGTATTGAAGAAACCGCCAGGCTCGCCGATCTGGTCGAGGCGTCCATCCGTCAGCAAATTCCGGCGCGAGAGATGGACAACATCCTCGACAACATTGGGCTGCCTTACAGCACTATCAACTACATGCACTCTACGTCCGGTCTACTCGGAGCCGGAGATGCGGACATCATGGTGTCGCTCAAAGAAAAGCATCACCCCACGGCAGACTACGTTCGTGAACTGCGGCGGACATTGCCTCGTGACTTTCCCGGCATAACCTTTTATTTTCTTCCGGCAGATATGGTCACCCAGGTCTTGAACTTCGGATTGCCGGCCCCGATTGATATTCAGATTGACGGAAATGATATTGATGGCAACCGGCAAGTCGCCGAGAAGATGCTCGCCGAACTTCGGCAGGTTCCAGGACTTACGGATTTGCGCATCCAGCAGCCGTTCGATTATCCGACCTATGACATTAACGTCGATCGCACAAAAGCAGCTCAGGGCGGCCTCACCGAGCGGAATGTTGCTACCAGCGTGTTGAACTCGCTCAGTGGAAGTTTCCAGATCACCCCGATGTTCTTTCTCAACTGGAAGAATGGCATGAATTACAACCTGGTCGCCCAGACTCCCCAATACTGGATCGAGTCCCTGCAGGATCTGCAGAACACGCCCATCACGGCACCTTCGACATCGCGGCCCGGAATTCTAGCGGATGTCGCTTCGATCCAACGCGGTACTGAAATGGAAGCCGTAAGCCACTACAACATTCGCCGCATTGTAGAAATCTACGGCGCGGTTCAGGACCGCGATCTGGGTTCGGCCGGACGTGACATCAACCGCATCGTCGGTGCCAATCGAAAATCTCTACCACGGGGAAGTTTTGTCACGATTCGTGGACAGATTCAAACCATGCGTAGCTCCTACATCGGACTGTTAGGCGGCTTGGTGTTCTCGGTCGTGCTCGTTTACCTCCTGATCGTGGTGAATTTTCAATCATGGCTGGACCCCTTCATCATTATTACTGCGTTGCCGGCTGCACTGGCAGGTATCGTCCTCTTTCTGTTCGTCACACATACGACACTCAGTGTGCCTGCCTTGATGGGCGCGATCATGTGCATGGGAGTCGCGACAGCGAACAGTATTCTGGTCATCGCTTTCGCCAAGGACCGCCTGCTGCATCACGGGGACCCGATCGAAGCGGCCATTGAGGCGGGATACACGCGCTCTCGGCCAGTCCTGATGACGGCTCTGGCCATGATTATCGGCATGGTCCCCATGGCGCTGGGCCTCGGCGACGGAGGCGAGCAGAATGCACCGCTCGGGCGTGCCGTGATCGGCGGCCTGCTATTCGCCACCGTAGCCACACTGGTCTTTGTTCCCGCGGTGTTCAGCCTCTTGCATAAAAAACGATCAGAAACCGACACAAGCACCGTAGAGACCGAGACGGAAGGAGAACCTACTCATGCTTAACCGAGGTGATATCGCAATGGAATCAAATCAGAGCAAGGCGACTGTCATCGACGCGACCAAGGTAGCCGAAACGAGTCCAGCGGAGATCCCCGAAACGAAGCCTCCGCAAGGGAAATTTCCGAGAGGTGGCCTCATTGTTCTTGTCGCGACGGCTCTCGTGGTCGCAATTGTGGTTGTCTTTGGCATTCATTCTCGAGTCGCAGCTGAAACACGGCTGCAACAAACCACTTTTCAAGCCGCAATCCCGAGCGTGAACGTCGTGCATCCGCAACCTGGAGATCGCGCCCAGGAGATGGTGTTGCCGGGCAATACACAGGCCTTCATCGATTCTCCTATCTATGCAAGGACGAACGGCTATCTGAAACGGTGGTACGTCGACATCGGCGCCCGCGTCAGTCAAGGGCAGTTGCTGGCAGAAATCGAAACTCCGGAACTCGATCAGCAATTGCGGCAAGCGCAGGCGGAGTTAGCGACAGCCGAGGCGAACCTTAACCTCTCACAAATCACCGCGGCGCGAGATCAAAACCTGTTGAAGACGTATTCGGTCTCTACGCAAGAGCGAGACAACGCAGTAAATGCGTATGCCGCTAACCAGGCGACAGTTCAGTCGAACCAAGCCAATGTCGCACGGCTCGAACAACTGCAGTCCTACGAGAAGGTCTACGCGCCGTTCGATGGAATCATCACGGCCCGCGACACAGACGTAGGGTCGCTTATCGACGCCGGAGCGAACGCACCCAAAGAGTTGTTCCATATCGCTTCCATCACCAAACTGCGCGTCTACGTCGCAGTCCCCGAGGTCTACTCGCTCGCCGCACGCTCGGGCGCCCCGGCAGATTTAACCCTCGATGAATATCCCGGAGAGACGTTCCACGGTACTTTGGTTCGCAACTCCGATTCGATCGATCCCGCCTCGCGAACCTTGCTGGTCGAAGTGGATGTGGACAACGCTCGTGGCGGTCTCAAGCCGGGCGCATACGTCCAGGTTCATTTGAAGATGCCGGAGGGCACGCGTTCGCTGGCGGTTCCTGCGAATGCGCTTCTTTTCCGCAGAGAAGGTTTGCAGGTCGGTGTGGTGCGCGATGGGAAAGCGGAATTGGTCCGGGTGACGCCCGGCCATGACTATGGCGACAGCATGGAGATTCTTTCCGGTCTGCAGCCGACTGACGACGTAATTCTTAGTCCTTCGGACTCGCCGACGAGTGGCACGCCAGTTCAGATCAGCAGTTCGAAGATGGAAGGAGCCGGCGAATGAAACGCCTCATACTTATTCTCGGAGCGTTCTCGATAGTGTTGCTCACAGGCTGCACGGTAGGCCCGCGGTACACTCGGCCCACCGTGCCAACAGCCCCAGCCGACACGTTCAAAGAAACGGACGGCTGGAAACCGGCGCAACCGAGCGATCAACTGCGTGGGAAGTGGTGGGAGATTTTCGGCGATCCGCAGTTGAACGCACTGGAAAGTGAGCTCACAGTATCGAACCAGGACTTGAAGGTGGCGGACGCACGAGCGATGGTTCACTACAATCGCGCTGCACAATTTCCGACTATTTCCACATCGCCCGGCATCGAATCACTTCGTGATTCGGCCAACACACCCTACCTTCCCACCACCGAGAGTACCGGCGATTTTGTGCTGCCTTTCGACCTTTCTTACGAACTTGACGTTTGGGGGCGCGTGCGGAGAACAGTGTCTGCATCTCGCGAGGAAGCGCAAGCAACTGCAGGGGATCTCGAGACGGTAAACCTCCGTCTGCGTGGCGAGTTGGCATTCGACTATTTCGAGCTGCGGAGCGCCGACGCTCAGAAACAACTCCTCGACGACACCGTGAAAGCATACCGGGATGCTTTACAGCTCACGGTGAATCGCTTCGAGGGAGGTGCCGCTCCTAAGTCCGATGTAGCCCAGGCGCAAACGCAACTCCAAACCACCATGGTGCAGGATACGGATATTGCCGTGCAGCGAGCGCAGTTCGAACATGCAATCGCCGTTTTGATCGGCAAGCCGCCGGCGGCATTCAGCCTGCCTGCATCGCCGCTCAATTTGGCACCTCCGGATATCTCCGCCGGGTTGCCTTCACAGGAGAAAGCTCGACCCGTCCATCCAGCGCGGGAAGCGCATTGAGCGTCCCGCCGGAAGACGCACTTACAATGGCGCGCGTCATAGCGGCGCCGGTAGCACGCGATTGACCTCCGGATCGGGCGCCGCGCCGGCGTAGATTTGACAGCCCCATTTTTCGAGCGGCATCACGAGGCCCAGCATCTCCCATTTCCCCGTATCTAAGTAATGGCCGTAGCAGCGGACACCGCTCTGGATCACGCGGCAGTTCACGGCAACGCGTGAGCGTGACGTCCGGTTCGGTCCCGATCCGTGCACGACTCGCTGGGTGAAGATGTAGAACTCGCCCGCTTTTGCCTCAAGCTGCACGCGTTTGTGTTCGAGTTCCTTAACCCTCGGATCGTGCAGGACTATCGACATCTTCGGTCCGGCTTGGCGGCTGGTATCGTGCAAACCTTGGCCGCCGCTGTCTGCTGTCGACTACTTGCTATTCAAAACTCTTTAGCTTGCTGCCGAACAGCATTGGCTTTTTTCATCCGCATCGGTTTCTCTCTACCTCCGTTACTCCGCCGGTTCCGGCCGCAACGTGCCCCTCCGCAGTGCCCGTTCCTTCATCAACACGAAGAATACCGGAACCAGAATCAGAACGTGAATCGTGGACGTAATCATTCCGCCGACCATGGGAGCGGCAATCGGCTTCATTACGTCAGAGCCGATACCACTCGCCCAAAGGATGGGGATCAGGCTGGCGAGAACAGCAGAGACCGTCATCAGCTTTGGCCTAAGCCGCTGCACGGCGCCCTCGATGGCTGCGGTTTCGATGTCGGCCTCCGTAACTTGATCGCCGGCTGCTAAGCGGCGGTCCAAAGCCTCATGTAGGTAAACAACCATCACAACTCCGGTTTCAACCGCGATGCCGAAGAGAGCAATATAGCCAACCCACACGGCTACGCTGAAGTTGTAGCCAAGCAGCCACTGCAAGATCAGCCCTCCGGTCATGGCATAGAACGTAGGAATGATCAGAACCATGGCTTCAGTTAGGGAATGGAAAATCATGTACAAGAGCAGAAAGATCAAGAAAAATACCACTGGCAAAATGATTTTCATCCGCTCCTTCGCCCGAAGCTGGAATTCGTATTCTCCCGACCACTGATAGGTGTATCCCCCGGGCAATTGCAACTTCTGCCGAAGCATTTGGCTGGCCTGGTCTACGAAGCCACCGTAGTCTGTAGTGTTGAGATCAATGTAGACATATCCTGTGAGCTGGCCATCTTCATCGCGGATCATCGCCGGACCGCGGGAGAACGAAATCTTGGCCACTTCGGAAATTGGGATCTGCGCCCCAGACGGTGTCGCAATCAACACGCGACTCAGTTTTCCGACATTGTCGCGAAAATCACGCTGGTAACGGACATTGATCGGATATCGACTGCGGCCTTCGACGTTTTCGGCAACGTTCATGCCTCCGATGCCGGATTCCACTACTTGTTGCACATCGGCGATGGTCAAACCGTATTTCGCCGCTTCTGGACGGTTGGTCTCCACATTGATGTAAAAGCCTTGCGAAACTCGTTCCGCGAAAACCGACCGGACCTGCGGCAGCGACGACAGAATCTGCTGCACCTTCGCCCCGAGTTGCTGGATTTGCTCTAGGTTCGCGCCTTGAAGCTTCATTCCTACGGGCGTCTTGATTCCCGTCAGCGCCATGTCGAGGCGGTTTTGTGCTGGCATGGTCCAGGTGTTCGTCAGCCCCGGAAATTGGAGCTTCTCGTCCATCTCGCGAATGAGCTTCTCGTAGGTCATCCCCGCGCGCCATCTCTCTCGCGGCTTCAGCATCACCGTCGTGTCATACATATCGAGCGGAGCATTGTCGGTAGCGCTGTCGGACCGACCCACCACACCAAAGACGGTCTCAACTTCTGGAAAGGATCGGAGAATCCGGTCCTGCTCCTGCAACAACTGCGAAGCTTGTGTGATCGAGATACCAGGAAGTGCGGTGGGCATATACAGAGTCGAGCCTTCGTACAGTGGCGGCATGAACTGGCTGCCGATCTTGAACATCAAGGGAAACGTCACCACAAGGAATGCCAAGTTAACCAACAACGTCGTCTTGCGGTATTTCAAGCAAAGTCGCAAGACCGGCAAATAGAGTGCCTGCGTAACTCTTGAAATCGGATTTTCCGACTCGGGCCGTAGCTTCCCTCGAATGAAAATCACCATCAGGATGGGAACCAGGGTGATGGCCAGCAAGGACGAGAAGCCCACGGCCAGAGTTTTCGTCCAAGCCAGGGGACGGAACATGCGTCCTTCCTGTGCCTCCAACAAAAATACCGGGAGGAACGAGACCACAATAATTAAGAGAGAAAAGAACAACGCGGGGCCCACCTGCTTGGCGGAGTCGATGAGAATCCGCACCCGTTCTCGTTCAACCGCTTTTTTCGCGGACTTACCTTCGCTCGCATCTGTCTCTTTGTGGATGAACGGTCCGTTCGAGGGATTCATCTCCCCGGGTGCTTCTCCACCGGACAGCGGGCGCTCGGAAAGATGCCGGTATCCGTTTTCCACCATGACAATGGCGGCGTCCACCAAGACGCCAATCGCCAATGCCAACCCGCCCAGCGACATGATGTTCGAGCTGACATTGAGGTAGTACATAGGAATGAAAGAGATCGCGAGCGCGATCGGTAACGTGAGAATCGGGATCAACGCCGAGCGGAAGTGAAAAAGAAACACAATGATGATCAGGGAAACAATGATCGCTTCCTCAATCAGACTATGTTTCAAAGTGTTTATCGATTCGCTGATGAGTCCCCCGCGATCATAGCCAGACACGATCTCGACTCCCAGCGGCAGCGATCCTTTGATCTCCGCCAGCTTCTTCTTGACACCATTGATCACGTTGAGAGCATTCAGCCCATATCGCATGACCACAATGCCGCCCACGGTCTCGCCTTCGCCGTTCCACTCCGCTACACCTTCCCGCATGTCTGGGCCGAAGGAAACCGTGCCCAGATCCTTGATGAGCACGGGCGTCCCGTTCTTCGCCATTACCGGCACGTTCGCCAGATAATCGAGCGACTTCAGATAGCCCAGCCCGCGAATCATGTATCGCGTACCGCTCAGTTCGAGTACGCGACCACCGACTTCATTCGTGCTCGACTTCACGCGGTCAATAACGGTCGAGAGGGGTATGCCGTAAGCGAGCAGTTTGTTCGGATCGAGCTGCACCTGGTACTCGCGCACGAACCCACCAATACTCGCGACTTCGGCCACACCAGGAACGGTTGCCAGCTGATAACGCAGGTGCCAATCCTGAATGCTTCGGAGGTCGGCCGAGCTCTGCTTGTGACTGTGGTCGACCAGCACATACTCGTAAACCCAGCCCGCACCGGTTGCGTCGGGGCCGATGGCAGGATGACCGTTTGCGGGAAGTCGGCCGGCAATCGTCTGCAGATACTCCACAACCCGAGAACGGGCCCAATAAATATCAGTCCCGTCTTCAAACACAACGAAGACGTACGAGTCGTTGAACATGGTCTGCGCGCGTACAGCTTTCACCTTCGGCGCGGCCAAGAGCGCGGTCACAATCGGGTAGGTAACTTGGTCTTCGATGATGTTGGGCGGTTCACCTTCCCAGTTGGTGTGAATGATTACCTGCACGTCGGAAACGTCCGGCAGCGCGTCCAGCGGAACCTGGCCCATGGACCAGATTCCAGCCAGCGTCAGCAGAAGAACCCCGGTGAATACGAGGAAGCGATTGTATGCGCACCACTCGATGATTCGGGAGATCATGACTACATACCTCCCGTCGCATTGAGCGTGAGCTGCTGGTTGGCAATCGTCTGCCCGTTTTGTTGTGCCCTTACAGTGACCTGCCAAGTGCCTCCGGAGCCGAGATCGCCCTTGCCTTCATAGATTCCACCGCCTTTGTCGCTAGCATTGATGATGGCTTTCATCGAGGCCATTCCCATCCCCGGCATTGCCGCCATGAAGAAGGTCACGGTTACGTTTGCTCCCGTGATTGGTTGCCCATCTTGGCCTGTGAGCTTCACGCGAACGATGTTGCTGCCCTTGCGTGGCGGATCGGGATCAGTCGTCAGTTCCACATTCGCTTGTTGTTGCGCCGGAGCATTCGTGGAAGCTGCTTGACCAGCACCGGGAGGCGGAGGAATAAACGCGCCCGCGGCAGCCTGCAATTGGGCTTCGGAATCAATCAAGAAGTTCGCCGAAGTGACGATTTGTTCTTGCGCCTTGATGCCCTTCGTGACCACCAGTTCATCGCCGACTTGAGGCCCCAACTCGATTTCACGTGGCTCAATGCTGCCTTCGCCGCTATAGACGAAGAGCAAGTTCTTGGTCCCGGAATGAAAAGCCGCGCTTGCCGGGACGACCAACTGCCGTCCCATCGGCAGCTTCGCGCGAACATTGACGTACATTCCGGGCCTCAACTTCAGACCAGGATTCGCAAACACCAACCGCACCGGCAGGGTGCGCGTGTTCATGTCCAGTTGCGGGAGGATGTAATCCACGCGCCCACTGAAGACTCGGTCGGGATACGCGTCGACTGTGACCTCTGCTGAATCACCCGGTTTGATCTTGCCTGCGTCGCTTTGGAATACCTGGGCGATGACCCAAACATCGGAGAGGTCGGTGATCGTATAAAGCACGGTTTCGGGCTGAACGTACATATTGGGCAACGCGTTTTTCTGCGTGATGTAGCCCGAAACCGGCGAAGAGATCGTGAGATCCGTAATCGCCTTTCCGCCTTGATCCAACTCCTGGATTTCGCCAGGAGACACTTCCCATTGCAGAAGTCGCTCTTTGGCAGCACTGAAGAGAGAAGACGCACCCAAAGCTACCCCGCTCACTTTGCTCTGCTGCAAAGACTCGGAGTTCTTCTTTGCCAACAAGTATTCGTGCTCGGTCGAGACGAGATCAGGACTGTAGATCGTGAACAAGGGCTGACCCTTGCCGACAAAATTGCCGGTTGCGTCGGCATAGACTTTGCGAATCCATCCGGCGAATCGCGTCTGCACATAGGCCTGCCGCCGCTCATCAACCTGCACATTGCCGTAGAAACGAAGCTCGGTGTTGACCGGCTTGAATTCAACCTTCCCGAGCACAACGCCGATGCTTTGCATTCGCTGCGGCGTGAGCTGAAAGGGCGTGAGCGGCGTCTCTTGCATATTGTCGGCCTGAGGGTCGCCCGCCGATCCTGTTTCGGAAGGCGAGGCATTTGCCGAGGAGGTCTGTGACATCGAGCCCATGGACTCTCTTACGGAACCGTTGCCAGCCTGTGACGAAGGTCCCGTATGGCTCAAACGCCACCACAAAACCGACGCCACAATCGCGAGCACAATCGTTGTGGTCAGAGCAATCCAAAACGCACGGCGATAATTGTTGTTTTCTGTTCGGAGAATGTCTGATCCCTCATTTGCATTCGTTCTGAAGTTGCGCTCGTTCATAGCAGATCCACCCCGGTCAGGCGCTCTAGTTCAGCCAGCGCCGATTCATGCTCCACCAGCTCATTTCGGTATTCCAAATCGAGGTTCAGAACATCGAGGAACCCAGAAAGCAGGCTCTCAAAGTCTTGTTTGTTCGATTGGTAAGCAGACAGGGCCGATTGAAAGGTAGCTTCCGATTGCGGGACGAGACCGTCGCTATAAATCTTCAACTGCTCTTCCGCAGTTTTTGCACGCACGTACTGCTGCTGCACTTCCGAAAGCACGCGCTGCGATTCAGCGTTCAGCTCTTGCCGCGCGCGCTCCTGGTTCTCCTGCGCTTCCGCCAGTTCGGCCTTCTGGCGCCCGCGATTGGGCAGCCGAATGCCGAACGTCGCCATGTAGTAGTCGCGGGTCTGACTCCCGGTGTGCTCGTAGGCGTACAGCACATTGAAGTCCGGGCGAAAATTCTTGTGCGCCAGTTCCACCTGGGTTTCTTGCTGCCGAATGGAGGCCTGCTTTGAGTGCACGTTGGGATTCTGCTCGCGAGCCCTCTGCAGAAGCTCGGCTGCGGTGAACGGAAGAGATCGGAAAAGGAGGGTCTCGGCAACGATGTCCGCGGACTCCTGCGGTCGTCCCAAGACCTGCTTGATCTGGGCTTCAAGCAGTCCTTCTTCCTGATGGTGGTGTGCGATCTCTTGCAGAATCTTGGTGTTCTGCAACTGAGCTTTCAACACATCCTGTTGATTGCCCTGGCCTACGCGGTAGCGTGCCTCGGAGGCCTCTTGTACCTGATTCAGTAGCGCGTCGCTTCTCTGTAGAATTCCGAGTGTCTGCTGAATGTAGGCTAGGCGGAAGTAAACCATCTTGAGATTTCCGACGACTGCTCTGCGCGTTGACTCGGTTTGCGCTTCCATGGAGTCCGCCTCGTGTTCTGCGACTTGGGCGCGCAACTGCCGTTTGGCCGGGTAGGGGATGTCCTGCGACGCCCCGAACCCGATGTAGGCGAAATCGCTGTTGCTGTAGCCAGCGAAAGGTCGTGGGCTGCCCACACTGAACTGCTGCACCGAGAGTTCGGTCTCGGGCAGAGCCGAGGCCTGCTTGGGAACATTTCGTGACGCCTGCCACGCGTGAAACGAGGCCGCAATCTGAGGGTTCTTCTGCTCTGCCTCTTGAATTAGCTCACGCAAAGACGTGGCCATTCCAGGGTGCCCGGCCATGCCGGGCGATTCAGAAATCCGCCTCTGCGGATTTACGGGCTCTTGCGCGCCAGCATTTCCGGCAAGGGATAGCGTTCCGAAGAACAGCAGCGCAGTGACGGACGAAATACGAGTGCACCCGAAGAGACTTCGGGACAAATAAGTGGATTGCATCTTTCCTCCGCAAACAGACACAAGTTTGTAGGCGCACGAACGTGCGGACGCACGAATGCGTTAACAACTCAGAGGAAAGACGATTAGATTCTTAGGATTGTTGTGGCTAGAGACTCTAATCCTGGCGGACTATGTGTGCACGAAACTCGCGATGACCTTTGTGCCAGCGAGGAGTATGTGTCGGTCTGGGACGTTGGGGGAAGCGCGTGCAATAGAACCAACCCGACATGATGCAATTGCGAAGAGGCGGTCTTCAGAGCGTGAAAGTCCGCAGGAGTAGCGGTTGTCTGGCAGCAAGGATGGGATTTTGCCATCCCCATGTCCCCGCACTGTCCCGCCATCTTCTTACAACACTCCCGCTCCGCCGCCGTCATCGCCGCATTGGGCACGATACATGCCATCACCGGCAGCCCGGCGAACAATCCCGCCAGAGCGACAACAGCGACTTTTTGCACTAGTTTCAACGTCGTTAGTGTAGCTGCCACTGCGAGTTAGACGCAACAGGAAGTGAAAAGTTACAGATTACGGCGGTTACGCGATGGTTCCTGGCAATCGAGAACCTAACTGATTTCTCTAGGTTCGCGCGCGGAGGAATGAGGCACGACTACCCTGTCTGCATACGCCGCCAAGTTCGGGACTAGCCAACGAAACAAGAAGGTCGCACTTAAGGCGCCCGCGATCTGTGCCACGATAAACAATGGAACGTCTGACGGTAGAATCCCGGCAAAGGTGTCAGACAAGGAGCGGGCGATTGTGACTGCTGGGTTTGCAAAAGAGGTTGACGCCGTGAACCAGTAGGCGGCAATGATATAGCTCGCAACAGCAAAGGGCACCGCTCCTGAGCGCAGTCGCGAGCAACCCCAAATTACCGACAGCAGTCCGAATGTTGCGACGAACTCGCTCAGAACCAATGCCCACCCATGCCGGGAAGTGTGAGGAGAGCGAATACCAGGGCAGATCAAACATCAGATGTGCGCTGATCGCTCCGACAAGTCCTCCCGCGCATTGGACAAGCATATAAGCCACTGCTTCGGACCAAGGAATCCCGTGCTCCAGTGCATCGGCAAGCGTAACGGCTGGATTCAGGTGTGCGCCTGAAATCGGCCCAAACGTAAGAATGAGAGCGACCAACGCTGCGCCAGTCGCAATCGTGTTCGCAAGCAAAGCAATGGCGGCGTTCCCACCCGCCAACCGTTCGCCCGTAATGCCCGAGCCGATCACGGCAGCAACCAGAAATGCGCTACCTAAGAATTCAGCCGTGAGTCTGACACGCAGGTTGAATTTCATTGGTCGCCGATTTTGTCGATTTCTTTCTTGATAGCAAGCTTGCTGATGGTGGCGAGCGGAAGACGGAGGAATAGACCGATGCGGCGTTCTAGAGTCACAAAGGCATCACGGTAAGCTCGCTTTATTTCTTCAGCCGTCCCAGGAGCGTTAGCCGGATCGGAAACTCCCCAGTGCGGCTTCACGGCCCGAACGAAAGCACTCATGAACTTGCCGTCAACCTGCGGCGCAATCGCATCCACGTCGATGTTTTGGCCGGAAAGAAACTCGCGAGCGTCCTCGATGCGATAAATTCTGGTTGGTTCGATCTCGATTTTCTCGAAGCCAGCAGAGGCGAGCTTGGTGCGATATTCGTTCTCTTCGAGGGCACCTGCAACACACCCAACCCAAAGAAGCACATTTTGTCGAATCTCGGGCAGCATCTCGCCACGAGTGACAACGTCGGATACCGCAAAGCGCCCACCCGGCTTCAAGACTCGGAGCGCCTCGCTAAGCACTCGGTCTTTGTCGGCTGAAAGGTTGATCACGCAATTCGAGATAATCACGTCGACCGAGTTATCCGGCAAAGGGATATGCTCGATCTCACCTTTTAGGAACTCTACGTTCTGAGCGCCGGCTTTGCGCTTGTTGTCATTCGCAAGCGCGAGCATCTCATCCGTCATGTCGAGACCGTAAGCCTTGCCGGTGATCCCGACCCGCTTCGCCGAAAGCAGGACATCGACCCCGCCGCCCGAACCGAGATCGAGAACCACTTCTCCCGGATTCAACTTCGCCAATGCAGTTGGATTGCCGCACCCTAGCGATGCGAGCATGGCCTCCTCAGGGATCTGTCCGGCTTGGGAAGAGTCATACAGATTGGAGGTGATCGGGTCGCAACCCGACGCGCTTGTCGCGGTCGCTCCGCAGCAACTACTTCCGCCGGTCCTCACTCTCAAAGCTGCCTGGCCATATTTTTCTTTAACGACTTCCTTTAGGTCGGTGGTGCCCATTGATCCCTCCTCCTATTTACAAAGTTGGACGATATCTTGGGGTTTGACGGCCTTATTTCGAGTGCAGCACTCGGCGTAGAGGAATTGCAGAAGTTCCTGGAGCGCTTCCGTGTTGGCGGTGTAGTGCAGGAAAGTGCTCTCACGCTCTACGTGTACGAGGTCTTCTGCCTTCAGCTTGTCGAGATGGTGCGACAGGGTCGAATTGGGAATATCGAGTTCTTGCTGAATCTCACCAACCACTAGGCCATCAGGATGCGCAGATAGGAGCAATTGCATGATCCGAAGGCGAGGTTCAGTGCCCATCGCTGAAAACATATCGGCGTATTTGGCCACTTTTTCAATAGATCTCTTTGATTGTGCTACTGGCATGTTTCGATACTTGCAGAAATACAGTGCCGTGTCAAATCAGAAGTTCTGATCTGCGACTGTTGTTAACTTCTAGAGATGGAGACGGTGCCGGATCGGCAGTCGGTGGGGCTCGACGCGGGGAAAACTTGGAATATTTCACGATGGCCGACGACTTCCTGTAGCGTGCTGCTTGGCCAACGAAGAACTACGCACCCGAGAAGCCGGGGAACACAACTCAGCCTGATCTAGCATCGCGAAATTCGACTGAGTTTTGGCGAACAGACCGAGCATCTTCTTCTTCGGTACAACTTCGGTACAACTGAGCGAGAGAAAAACGGCGCGCTGTTCCCTAAGCGACACCAGATAAAGCAAGTGGTAACTACGACTTTAGGCGTAGCTATGCCCGTACAACTGGATCGCGATGGCAAGTGGAGAGCGAACGTCTTGTTTGACGCTGCCGGCCTCACGACGCTGTCGTATTACTTTGTAATTAACGGCCAACCGCCGCGCCACAGACTGCAGTCTTTCATCCATGACCGAAACACTCCTTCCAAGGCATCCACTTCCCCCCGCAAAAGGGGAAAAAGTGTAACCTACGTGTCCGGTACGACCTGTCACCTATGTGTCGGGTCGGTCACCAACAACTTGTGATTCTGGCCTCTTGCTGGGGCAGCCAAAGGGGGCACCCATTCGTTGCTGACGGATTCAGGCTGATTCTTTTTCTCTTCTTTCTCGGCATTTTGAGCGGCATTGGTTACGGCTTCGACAGCTTGGGTGACCGCATCCACTCGCTCTTCCCACCAGCTCTTGCCGTAAACATTCTGGGTCACGCGATATTCGCGTGACCCATGTTGTCCCGCACAATCTCCGGCCTTGCGCCTTCGCGCAACATATAGCTGGAATGCATGGTGCGAAAGCCTCCGAAAATAAATGCCTCTATCGCCCGAATTGGCCGAGTCCGGATCTCCGCAAAATCTGTTTGCCAACATTCGCGGGCAAAGTGATTTTCGGATGCGTACGTGCGACCTCTGAAACCGACGTGCCTATGCTTTGGTTTACAGGGGTTGCCAGAAAGGCGTGGACCTTGCCCGCATTCGGCCCGCTGAGTACCGTTGCCATGCCCGAGATTTGTCCGCTCTCGTTGATCGAGTTCGCCATGGTTGCGTAGAGGTTGGAACTTGCGGGAAACAGCGTGTTAAGGTCGGTCATCACGCTGTTCTGGTAGATGAAGGCATGGGACCAGTCGCCATTCTCAAGCTGAGTGCTCCCCACCACTTGGCCCTGGTTGTTAATGCCTTCGGCGAAGGAGTAAAAATCTCCCGGCAGAGTGTTGAGGCTTGTGATTGTGTAGTTCTGCCCTTGGTTCTGCCAAAGAGCGCCATAGGCGGTTGTGCCGTCCGCGCTATAGACTTGCCCAACAATTTGGCCCTGATCGTTAATGGCGATGCCCTGACTGGCGCCCGGAACTCCGAGGTCAGGAAGCGGGATGGCAGTGCCGTTTTCCCACAATACGGCGTGATTCGCTGCGATGCAGGTTCCCGAGTAGCCTACGGCTTGGCCTTGATTGTTGATGCCCCACGCGACCCCGTCTGGATCGCTACCCACCGTAGGAAGAGGTTGGGCTTTGCCTTTTTCCCACAACACCGGCAGGTCAATCCTATTATTAGTTGTGTTAGGCGGGCATGTGGAGTCCACGATACCGTTTTCCGCATATCCTGCGATTTGTCCACTTTTATTGATCCCGCTCGCCTGCCCGTTATTTCCGCCCAGTGTCGGGAGAGCGCGCATGTGGCCGTTTTTCCAAAGAAACGGACGACACGTAAGGTGTGTGCCGAACTCGCAAACGTCCTCGCCGTTCGGGTCTGGAACCGATGTTTCGGCCAAACCGACCGCTTCGCCGCGCTCGTTGATCCCGTTATAGTTGGTCCAACTGTTCTTTCCTCCGAGCGTGCCGAGTTCGATCTTGAGTCCTTCGACGTTTATCCCCGCCCGCCCATTTACAAGGGGCCCGGTTTGTTCTGGGTCTTGGGTCCCATACATGATCTCCGTCCACCCGCGATCATTGACGCCCATGGCACAACCTAAATTCCCGTTGTTCAGATCGCCCAAATCGGTAACTGTGTAGCTCTGTTGAGCGACTGCATTGCTGAGGCAAGCCAGAATAATCGTCGTAACCCACAGTATCCAGAAATTCCGCAACTGTCTAAGCGTACTCATATGTCCTCTTTTCCTCCGGTAAAGTCGTGGTGCCGAGATGACTGGCGATTTACGTCAGGTACCGCTCGGCGCTCGGACAGTTAGTGTGCAATTGAGAGCAGAATTGGCTCACGACTTCACAAATTCCTGCTGAGTCAGAACTGAGTGAGCATGTGGTGTTCCACGTTCACAACGATTACGTGAGACAACAGGCCCAACACTTCAGAGTTCGAAAACGATTGGCGGACCGACAAAATCCTGGGACGATCCCAAGACGGCTAGAGCGACTGTTTCTCCAACTTCTCATACACATTGGCGAGAGGTTACGAAATTCGAGAACGTCAGAAGCCAAAAGTCAGGCCGCTCAAATTGTGATTGACTTTCAGCTGATTAACATACATACTGGTCGGTATGTCAAGCGGTCACGAAGAAGCCAATCTAATAATCGGGCGGGGCAACACTACGAGTCATGATCACCAGGGCCTGCCTACGCAATTCAATAAGTGCGACGGAACGCACGATGGATTTTCATATTGTTGAGCGCGTGATAGATCTCTCTTGACGCTCTGATAGTTACCATACATACTGGTTGGTATGTTGGCAGCAGGCAAGAATTCGAAACGCAGAGCGACTAGGCTGCGCGATCCTGAGTATACGCGGGAGCGCTTGCTGCAGGCGGCATTCCGCGAGGTTTACAGATCGGGTTTCCAGAGTGCCAGCCTGGACACAATCCTGGCCTCAGCTGGCGTCACTAAGGGAGCGCTGTACTACCACTTCCAAAGCAAGGAAGCCTTGGGATACGCCGTCGTCGAAGAGGTCATCGCCCCCGACGTCCGCGGCACGTGGTTGCGGCCTCTACAGAGCGTCAAGGACCCTATCGACGCTTTGATCGGCATTGTTCAAGGTATATCCGTTCGGCCCGAGGTTGTACGGGGCGGCTGTCCCCTGAACAATCTGGCGCAGGAAATGTCTCCTCTTGACGCGGGATTCCGGAAGCGGCTGGCGATAGTCTTCCATGCCTGGCGCGAGGCCGTTGCCTCCGTTTTGCGAGAGGGCCAGACCCAAGGAAGCGTTCGCCGCGACGTGGAACCCACTGACGCCGCTGGCTTACTGATCGCAATGGTCGAAGGCTATGGCTCGCTGGCAAAGAATGCTCAGGATCCGAAAGTGATGAAAGCGGGGATCAGAAACATCGTGGACTGGCTGAGGTCCCTTCGCCCGCCGGGCAACCGCAAGCGAGGCTGATCGCATCAGTTGCAACAAGCGGTTGATATTTGTTACATACCAACCGGTTCGTAGGCTGCGCGCGAATTCATTATCGACGCGGGTACGTCGAGGCAAGAGCGAGCGAGGGCCTGATGGACGGAAGACTCTCACCTGTCCCTCTTAACGGCAACTGCGGTGAGATTCACTCAGCACGGGAGGAACTGATGAACCAAAACAGATTCCAGACGATTGCTTCTCTGAGCTTCGCGCTGATTCTTATCTCGGACGGGCCCTGGCAGGCGCGGGCTCAGGATCGGCAAATTCCGTATCCGAGGATGGCTCCCATCGAGCAATACCTCATGACGGATCGTAATGCGGAAATCGCTTTGGCACGAAGCGCAGCCCCAGACGCCATCGCACGCGATGCCGAGGTCTTGGTTCTGGGGCGACACGGCTATGAAACCGCCGTCAAAGGAAAAAATGGTTTCGTATGCGTTGTGGAGCGAGGGTGGATGTCCCCTTTCGATGGTGATTTTGCTATAAATTTTTGGAATCCCAAAATTCGAGGTCCGCTTTGCTTTAATCCGCCGGCCGCGCGATCCGTCCTGCCGCTTACCTACAAGAGGACGGAGATGATTCTGGCTGGGAAGTCAAAAGCGCAGGTCATTGATGCTCTCAAAGCCGCATACGAGAAAAAAGAACTCCCGCCCCTGGAGCCTGGAGGCATGAGCTACATGATGTCGAAAGACCAGTACCTTACCGATGATGGCGACCACCACTGGATGGCTCACCTGATGTTTTACACTCCACTCATGGACGGTGCTGTCTGGGGTGCAGATCTGCCAAAGTCTCCCGTCATGCTGAATCCACAGTTCAGTGGCGCTCCGGAACCAATCGACGTGTTCATGGTTCCTGCCGGCAGGTGGTCGGATGGAACAGCTGAGCCCGTAATGTAGGACACCACGATGAACACTCTGAAGATGGGTCAGGCCGGATATGCAGTCTCGAGTCCAGAAGGCGCTAGCGATTCTCTCGTTGAACGCGTGTCGCAGCAGTCGTATGCAGCCCTGGTGATCGCACGCGACGCGGGGGAAAAAACAGCGAGATTGACGGAGCCTCTCCCGAGGTTGCCGGCGCTTGCGAAGCTACGGTCTCTTCGGGTGGCCATCAAAGTCAGGGGAAACATTCTCTTTATCCATCTGGGCGACGTAGTCTCGGTTCTGGCTCAGGGAAACTACGTGTTGCTGCAACGGGCCACGGATTCGTATCTGCTTCATGAACCAATCTCGGTGGTAGCAGAGAAACTCGGGCCCTACGGGCTCATTCGCATCCATCGCTCGGTTTTGGTGAATGCGGCGTTTGTGGAAGGGATCAGACCGTATTCGACGGGAGAATATGGTCTGCAGATAAACGGCGGAAAGGAATATACGGTCACCCGTACTTACAAGAAGAATCTTAAATTTCTCGCGAAGTTCTGGATCGGCACTGGCGGCTTTTTCTCCGGTTAAACTCGGTCGAAGACATGGGAAGCTCACTTCCTGACCAGATTTCGAGGGCGGGATACCCATCCACATCCCTCCCGCAATACGCTCGCTGAACAGGTCGCTCATGTAGAGTTAGATTTCCTATGCCACGGACAAAGCACATCTCTCGGTGGCCTTCGGGAATTGCCTTGCCTACGAACAACTCAAAGCCCGTGCCGAGAAACAGAAATTTGTAGGGTGCCACGACTGACGTGACCGGTGATTTTTGTACCGAGTGGAATGAGAGAGAATCCACTTGGAGGAAAAGCGGGTCATGCTCAAGCCAGAGCAAGTCGTGACGATGCTGCTTCAGATTGAAGTCAGCATTGCCAACGGAAAAACCACTCCACAAGCTTGCAAGGAAGCGGCCTCACCATCCAGACGTTCTACCGCTGGCGGAAGGGATACGGCGGTTTGAAGATGGACCAGGCGAAACGGCAGAAAGAACTGCTGTAGATCAACGAATCCGGATTGCTTTCATTGTCCTCGCTGCCGCTCCTTGCAGGGCGTTGCAGTGCGACTGCTGCCTTGTAATTACAACGTGATCCAACAGGGCGACGCCGTTTCACGGCGCTAACGTTGGGTCAGAGCAAGAGAATTACCATCGAGACATTCAGTGTCGGTACAACTTCGGTACAACTGAGCGAGAGAAAAGGTGGTTTGCGGGCTCCTAAGCGACACCAGATAAAGCACTTGGAGTTTGTATTTTCATAGTTCGGGACCAAGGGAGCAGCGCCAATCATTACTCATCAGGGCCCATCACGGGACTGATTAGTTAGTCGCGACGGTTGTGGGCAAAACGCGCGCGGGGCCTATGATTTGCTCGCCGACTTTCGCCATCGCACTAATCAAGAAATTGCGGTCGAAGAGTCCAGCGACGATGAAGCGAGCCAATTCCACTTCGCCGACTGCGGTCGAATCGAGTGCCGTTGCACCGCTCATGGCAATCTTGAGGGACGGGTCGGGCCCGCTCCCGCATCGCTTCAACGCTTTTGAGTTTTTGCTTGTGGGAGGCTGGCTTATGGCATCAGAGCGTCAGCTGAGTTTGATCCAATGATGGACGCAACCCGAGGAGAGACAAGGGAACACCCCTCGGCCTGGCCGATATCTTTAACTTTTACGATTTAAGAAATTTGACGACCTCAAGCGATTTATAGGATGGATAGAAGATGAACTTGCCGAATTTAATCTGACTGGGTCCCAGCTTCAGGCTCAAAGGGAAAAAGCCACGGTGTGCGAACATGCTGGTCGAAGACTATCTCCGGCCAGCAGCGGTGAATGGCGGGCGTGCTCGCGACGGATGATCCCCATCGGTTTGGTTTTCACAACCTTCGCCACAGTCTGGCTTCGTTTCTAGTTCGCAGCAAGACCGATCCGAAGACTGTACAGACTTTGCTCCATCACTCGAACGTCAAGACAATGCTGCAGCTGTACGCTCACAGCGTGCCCGAAGATCGATTGGTGGCGCAAGGACAAGCGCTGGCGGCTTTCTTGCAACCGCCGCCGACCGGCGCAGTAAACTGAATCCTGGGTGGAGGCTGGGTGGAGAAAAACACGTGATTACCGCTAACGCTAAGAAAAATATGGTAGGCACGAGGAGACTCGAACTCCTGACCTCTACCGTGTCAAGGTAGCGCTCTAACCAACTGAGCTACGCGCCTACATCGCTCGTAAGTGCATCCTACCACACGACTTCTCTCTCCTCTCAATGCTACTGCATTGTTTTGGTCCCCTACTTTGGCACCTCACTTCTCGGTAATAATCGTTCGATGCACTGCGCCTGAGCCGACGAGCACTACCGATGTGCTCTACCATTGATGCGCGTCTGCCACCGGTTCTTCGAGCAAGCTCTTGACGCGGTGCGCCAGGTTCCCGGCGTCACCGCGGTGGCGTTCACCAGCCAATTGCCGCTGAGCGGCGATTCTGACGTATATGGCGCGCGGTTCGAGAATGAAAATCCCGAGGGTCGCGCGCCCGGTATTTCGACCTGCGGTGACTCCGGGCCATTTCGAAACGATCGGCAACCCGCTCCGTCGCGGCCGGGTTCTCGACTCTCATGACGTGGCTGGCACGCCCGAGACCATTCTGATCAGCAAGTCGTTGGCGAAGCGCAAGTTCCCCGATCAAGACCCAATTGGGGAGCGGGTTCACGTCGGCGGCCAAATCGGCACGACGTATACCATTGTTGGAGTGGCCGGTGACGTGAAGCATGTCGCTGGCCATGAGCGAACCCGATGCGGTGTACATTACAACCACGCAGTGGCATTGGACAGACGGCACGCTGTCGCTGGTGGCCAGGGCACGTGGTGACGCGGCGGCACTTGCCCGCCGTTAGAAAGGCGATCTGGTCTGTGGACAAGGATCAGCCGATCATACGGGTCGCCACCATGGACGATTTGCTGGCCGCATCGGCGGGCCAACGACGTTTGTACTGATTCTGTTTGAAGCATTCGGTTTGGTAGCGCTGGCCCTCGCGGCGACAGGAATTTATGGTGTCTTATCTGGCAGTGTCACCGAGCGAATGCGCGAGATCGGGGTACGGGCGGCACTGCGCGCGACACGCGCCAAAACCTTCGCCCCGGCCATTCGCCGGGGCATGATGCTGGCCGGTCCTGGTGTCGCGATCGGGCTGAGTGGAGCAGTGGCTGCGAGTCAGGCTCTCGTCACGCTGCTGTTCGGTGTGTCGGGCCTCGACCGGTCACGTATCTCGGCGTGATCGCGGTGCTGGGAGGTGTAGCGATGGTGGCGTGCGGCGTCGATCCGGCGAATACATTGCGGGCAAATTAGTCTGCTGGTGTGAGTGCGCTGTCCGGTTATGGACACTGGGCTTTTGTCGGCGGACACTCTTGAGGCCCACCGCAATCTCCCCGAAGCGTTACTGGTAGCCTTTTGAATGGGATAGCTATCTTTGAGCCGTGGCCTGACACGTGCATAATCTTTAGCGATGGATATTGCGCGACCTGAATTTAAGCGCCAGAAGCGCCGCCGGCAAATCGTCTTGGCGGCCGTCGGCAGCGTGCTCCTTGCAGGTGTAACCATCGGAGTGTCGCGGCTGAAGCCGGCGGCGCCCGAGGTCGAACGCACTACCGTGTGGACCGACACCGTGAAGCGCGGTCCGATGCTCCGCCGGGTTCGAGGGCTCGGCTCCCTCATTCCCAGCCAGGAGTTCACCCGTCAAATACCCGCAGAGACGGAGGCTACCGTGGTTCGCATCCGGATGCTGCCCGGTTCCCAGGTGAAGGCAGAAACCATTTTGCTGGAGATGAGTAATCCCCAAGTGGAGCAGGCTGCGCTCGATGCCAAGCTCCAATTGAAAGCCGCCGAAGCCGAATATCAGAGTCTGCGAGTCAAGCTGCAGAGCGACCTGATGAACCAAAAAGCCGGGGCTGCGACGGTGACCGCAGATTACAGCCAGGCGAAGTTACAGTCGGAAACCGACAAAGCACTCTACGATCTCGGCGTGATTTCCGGCCTCGCCTACAAAGCTTCAAAGGGTAAAGCTGACGAGTTGACCACGCGAAACGACATTGAGGATGAACGGCTGGATATCAACCAAAAGGCGATTCAGTCGCAACTTGCCGAACAGCAGGCCAAAGTGGATCAGATCCGCGCTCTCGCCGAACTCAAGCAGAAGCAGTTGGCAGCGCTGAAGGTTCACGCGGGAATTGAAGGCGTTCTGGTGGATCTGCCGTTGCAGGTGGGCCAACATGTCTTGCCGGGCACGATGCTGGCGAAAGTGGTGCAACCGGACCATCTGATCGCCGAGCTAAAGGTGGCCGAGACGCAAGCCCGAGACGTGCAGATCGGGCAGCCGGCGCAGGTCGACACGCACAATGGAACAGTCTCCGGTACGGTGATGCGCATCGATCCAGCTGTTCAGAACGGAACCGTTACCGTGGATGTAACGATCACCGGAGAACTCCCGAAGGGAGTTCGCCCTGACTTAAGCGTCGATGGAACCATCGACCTGGAGCGGCTCGATAATGTCCTTTATGTTGGCCGTCCGGCCTTCGGTCAAGAGAACAGCACAATCACCCTGTTCAAACTTGATGCCGACGGCAAAGGCGCTGTTCGTGTTCCCGTAAAAGTCGGACGCGTCTCCGTGAATTCGATTCAGGTTCTTGCAGGCTTGCACGAAGGCGACACCGTTATTCTGTCTGACATGTCGCGCTCCGATAACACTGACCGTATCCGGCTCGATTGAACGCAGCCATGAATGAGGCACACTTATGACCGATGCAGAACAGCCGCTCATCCAGATCGAAGACCTCACGAAAGTATTCTATACGGATGAGGTCGAAACTCATGCGCTCTCTGGAGTTCATTTGGCGATTCGAAAAGGGGAGTACGTCGCCATGTCGGGACCATCGGGATGCGGCAAGTCCACGCTACTCTCGATTATCGGTTTGCTCGACACTCCAACGGCAGGGAAATATCAGCTGAACGGCCAACCGGCCGAGAATCTCGACTTTGCCCAGCGCTCCCGCATCCGCAATCAGGAAATTGGATTCATCTTTCAGAGTTTCAATCTGATTGGCGATCTCACGGTTTACGAGAATGTGGAACTGCCGCTCACCTACCGCCAGAGAATGCCAACCGCCGATCGCAAGAAGCGAGTGATGGAGTCGCTCGAACGCGTCGGCATGGCGCATCGCGTGCGTCACTATCCTTCCCAACTTTCTGGTGGACAACAACAGCGTGTCGCGGTAGCCCGTGCTCTGGGCGGACATCCTTCCATCCTGCTGGCGGACGAGCCTACCGGAAATCTGGATTCTCGCAACGGCGAGGCAGTCATGGAATTGCTTCATAATTTGCATCGCGAGGGAGCGACAATCTGCATGGTGACGCATGATCCGCGCTTCGCCAAACACGCCGAACGCGAAGTGCATCTGTTCGACGGCAAGGTGGTGGCGGAAGAAGAACTGAAAAAACTCATGGCGGACGTGCATGCATGAACGGCTTCGTGCAGGATCTTCGCTACGCGCTGCGGCAGTTGCGCAAGAACCCAGGATTCACCGCCGTTGCCTTGGTCACGCTCACCCTCGGCATCGGAGCCAACACCGCAATGTTCTCCGTCATCCACGCGGTCCTACTCAAGCCACTCGATTATTCCGACCCGGACCGGGTGGTGCTCATTGCGGACGGAGCCACGTCAATACGATTCGACGAGATGAGAGTTGCAAGCCGCTCCTACACGGAGATCGGAGCCTACGCGGTCGGTCCTGAACAATTGGCGCTGTCTGGCGTTGCCGAGCCGGAAGTATTGAAGGGCGCGCGGGTCTCAGCCAACTTCCTCCACGTTCTGGGTGTAAGCCCCTTGCAGGGACGCAGTTTTCTTCCGGAAGAAGACAAGACTGGCGCGCCCGCAGTGGCGATGATCAGCGCCGAACTGTGGCGTCGCCGGTTCGGCGCAGACGCGTCGATCTTGGGAAAGACAATCACGCTTGCAGCCCAGCTGCACACCATCATCGGCGTGCTCCCATCCGGCTTCCAATTTCCGTTCTCAGGTGTGGATGTGTGGCTGACGAAGCCGTCGGAGTGGTCGGTAATTGCCCCTGAAGGCAGGCCCCTTAGTCCGATCCTGAGCGTATTTGGCCGTCTAGAACCGCATTTGGATATTCACAAAGCAACTGCTGAACTGGTGGTGCTGAATAGTCAGTACGCGGCGGCTCATCCGGGAATGCTGGATACTAAGCCCGACTCGCCTGAAAGCGTGCAGCCCTTCAAAGAGGCACTCGTTTCAGACATACGCCCGGAACTATGGATGCTGTTCGGCGCGGTCGGGTTTGTTTTGCTGATCGTCTGCGCAAACCTAGCAAGCCTGCAGCTGGCGCGCGCAACTTCCCGGGCACGGGAATTTGCCGTGCGCGCGGCAATTGGAGCTGGCCGCGGACGCATCGTCGCACAACTGCTCGTCGAGAGTCTGTTGCTGTCGTCCATGGGCGGCGCGTTGGGCTTAGGATTTGCCGTACTCAGTTTGCGCGCCATCAGAAGTATGACTTTTGTTGATCTGCCGCGGACCGGCGAAATCCAGATGGACAGCACGGTTCTGGCATTCGCAGTGGGGCTCTCGGTCCTCACAGGAGTGCTGTTCGGTCTGCTCCCTTCGCTCGCCGCGTCCCGTGCGGACCTGGCCGATGTCCTGCGCGGAAGCGGAGAGGCGGCAAGCGCGGCGGGCTCAAGACGCATGCGGCGCTTTGGCCCGCGCGGCCTGTTGGTCGCGGGACAGGTGGCTCTGTCCATCGTCCTGCTGATTGGCGCGACGCTGTTGATCCAGAGTCTGGCTCGCGTTTACCGGGTCGATCCAGGATTTAAAACGTCCAACCTTCTCACCATGAACATTGCTTTGCCGTCCGCGCGCTATGACACGGACGAAAAAAAAGCAGCGTTCTATGAGCAACTCGTGCAGCGCACAGAGGCGCTGCCCGGAGTCCGCAGCGCAGCCCTAACTCTGACGCTTCCCATGGCAGACACCTGGATGGGCGCTCCTCTGCAGTTAGCCGGAACGCCTCCAGTGGAACTGAATGCGCGGCCCATCGGGATCATTCAGGACGTTACACCGGAATTCTTCCGCACATTGGGAATTGCGCCGATGCGGGGCCGGGAATTCACCACGCACGATAACAATAATTCCGTTCCGGTTGCGATCGTCAACGAAAACCTGGCTCGCCTCTTCTGGCCTCAGTATCCGAGCGGTCCTGATCCCATCGGCCAGCACATCTTCGTTGGTTCGAGTCCTCAGCCGGTAGAGATCGTGGGCATCGCAGCCAACGTGCGTCACTCGGGCAGGGATGACAATCCGAAGCCCGAAGTGTACCTCCCCTGCGCCCAGAAACCTCCTGGGACCGCCATGCTGGCTGTAAGAACGAATGGCAACCCGCTACCGTTCGCTAAGGCAGTTCAAGAACAGGTATCGGCCATCGACCGCGACCAGCCGGTCTCGGCTGTCTCCACCATGGATCAACTGGTCGAAGCGTCAGAGGGACAGCTTCGACTAATGATGTCGCTGCTGGGAATATTTGCTGGGGCCGCTGCACTCCTCGCCGTGGTTGGACTCTACGGTGTCATCGCCTATTCGGTCGTACAACGGACGAAGGAAATAGGAATTCGGCGTGCATTGGGCGCGCAAAGAGGGGACATTCTTTCGCTGGTGGCGGGACAGATCGCCAGCCTTGCTCTGGCTGGCGTTTTACTAGGGATCTGCGGCGCATGGGCCCTGACACGAGTATTGAAAGACTTGTTATTCCAAGTCAGTGCCACCGATCCGGCCACATTTGTTGGTATCTCAATACTGTTCGTGCTCGTGGCGCTGGCCGCAAGTTACATTCCGGCTCGGCGTGGGACGAAGATCGATCCCATGGTGGCGCTGCGCTACGAGTGAGGAGGTTGGGAACGGATGAACAGCTTGCTGCAAGATCTCCGCTACGCGTTGCGCCAGTTGCTCAAGAGTCCGGGCTTCACGGCGGTTGCCTTGCTCACACTGGCTCTGGGCATTGGCGCGAACACCGGTATTTTCACTCTGGTGAATGCCATTTTCCTGAAGTCTCTGCCGGTGCCAAATCCCGAACAGCTGTTCCTGGTCAGGCACAGCGACCGGCTCGCCGAGAACACGCGCTTTTCTTACCCAATATTTGAGAACGTACGCTCGGCAATACCCCTATCAGTCGGCCTCGCGGCGATGACATGGCCCGCCGACTTTTACGCCAGCCTGGGGAATGATCAACCGGAAATGGTGACAGGGCAGCTTGTTTCCGGGAATTATTTCCAGACTCTCGAAACGTATGCGGCGCTCGGACGCCTGCTGACCTCAGACAACGATCGCGTAGTGGGGGGCAGTCCGGTAGCCGTGATCAGTTATGGCTGCTGGGAACGACGCTTCGGGCGGGATCAAAGCGTGATTGGACGCAAAATCGTCATAAACGGAATGCCATTCGGGGTTATCGGAGTTGCGGATCACCGCTTCCAAATTGTCGGAGTGGTCAAGGATGCGCGCGTGAACGACATCCGCGAAAGCGCACCACCTATGATCTATCACGCGCTCGCGCAGAATTTGATCGACGTCGAAAGCCTCGACGTCCGCACATTCGGCGATCCGGCGCAGCTCGTCTTGGATATTCGCCAAGCGGTGCGCAGTGTTGATCTAAATCTTCCGATCGGTGGTATCACGACAGTGGCCGAGCAGCTGCGCAATAATCTGGCGCAGCAACGGCTCATCGCGCGGCTGACGGCTATCTTCGGTGCGCTGGCACTGGGCCTGGCGTGCCTCGGTCTTTACGGCATGATGTCGTACACGGTTGCGCGTCGAACTAGTGAACTCGGAATTCGGTTGGCCCTCGGAGCCTCACGCACCGCGGTGCTTTGGCTCGTGTTGCGTCAGACGCTGGCGATGATTGGAGCAGGCATTGCCGCTGGACTGCTGTTGGCGTTTCTTGCGGGGCGCACAGTCACAAGCCTGTTGTTCGGACTCAGCCCGTACGACCCTGCAACCGTGCTCGTAGCAGCCGCACTGCTGTTGCTGGTGTCTGTGGGCTCGGGAATAAAGCCGGCGTGGCACGCCACTCAAGTGAACCCGACCGATGCTTTGCGTGCGGAATGAACGCAAGATCAGGAGACGCGTGATTCACCTCAAGAATCTCGAGCGCAGTTATAAAACTCCCGCCGGGCAAACTTGGGTGCTTCGGCGCATCAACCTGGAAATCCGGGAAGGTGAATTCATCACCATCATGGGCCCTTCCGGGGCGGGCAAGTCTTCCTTATTAAATGTTCTTGCGTTGCTTGATGATAGCTGGCAGGGCGAATACTGGTTCCGTGAGCAGGCGGTGCACAATCTGAAACGCAAGCACCGAAGCGAGCTGGCCAAGCTCAACGTCGGAATGGTCTTCCAAAGCTATCACCTGCTCGACGACCTTACGGTGCAGGAGAATATCGATCTCCCGCTCTCTTATAAAGACCTTCCTCGAGCCCAGCGGCAGAGCCTCGTGGCCGATACTCTGGATCGTTTCCGAATCGTCGCAAAGAAAGACCTGTTTCCCAGCCAGCTTTCCGGTGGCCAGCAGCAACTGGTGGGGATCGCGCGCGCCGTGATCCACAAGCCTCCGCTTCTGCTCGCCGATGAGCCCACCGGCAATCTGCATTCCGGGCAAGCCAAAGAGATTATGGAACTCTTTCGCACCTTGAACCAGCAAGGAACAACCATTGTTCAGGTCACGCACTCGGAGGCGAATGCGGCATACGGCTCACGCACGATTCAGCTACGCGATGGCTGGTTGGTGAGTGACACCTCAAACCCGGAGCTTCAGCCCTACGAGGCGGTAAAGGAGTGAGAATTAGAAAAACCATGCGCGCGGGGCGGTTGAGACGGCTTCTGGCCTCGCTCCTCGTGAGTCTCACTGCAACAGCATCGGCGCAGACAAGCGCATCCGCCTCCCTCGACATGCCGAAGTCGCGCAATCCTTTCAGCGCGTACTCGTCAAACGAAGTGCCTGAGCCGCTGCTGGCGAATTCTCCACTGCTGGGCCAGTTGGTCCGCGATGGCAAGCTCTACTTGTCGCGTAAAGATGCAATCCGTCTGGCCCTTGAGAACAATCTCGACTTGGCGATAGCCCGCTATAATCTGCCGATCGCCGACATGGACGTTCTGCGGACAAAGGCCGGTGGAACCTTTCGCGGCGTAAATACAGGCGTCGTGCAGGGAACTCCCGGCGGTGGAGTAGGTGGCTTTGGCGCAGGAGCTCCGGGTGCGGGTGCCGGAGGAACTACGAGCGGCGCCGGTGGAGCAGGTGCGGGAGCATCCGGCTTGGTGCAGTCTACCTTGGGCACCGGCACTGCTGTTGCTTCCTACGATCCGGCGATTACCGCCTCAGTTGGAGCTGAACATCAAACCAGTCCTCTGGCCAACCTGCAAATCTACGGGGTGCCCTTATTGCAGCTGAATACTGGGCAGACCACGTTTGGCTTTGCACAGGCCTTTGCGACTGGAACCAGCATTTCGGTAGAGTTCAACAACAGCAGCCAAACCAACAATAGCCCTTTCAACAATCTGTCTCCCGCCCTCAATTCGATGTTCAGGTTTTCGTTCCAGCAGCAATTGCTTGCTGGATTTGGTTTCGGCCCCAATCTTCGCTATCTCCGGATCGCAAATAACAACAAAAAGATTTCTGACATCGCCTTCAAAGATCAAGTGATGACCACGGTCACGCAGATCGAGAACATCTATTGGGATTTGGTGAACGCCTATGAACAGGCGCAGGTGAGTGAGCAATCGTTGGCCTTCGCGCAGCAGTCGTTCGATACAGCAAAGAGACGGCTTCAGCTGGAAAGCATTCCCGCGATGGACGTGATGCGCGCCGAAGCCGAAGTCTCGAAGCGCGATCAGGACTTGACCGTCGCGCGAACCACCCTGCAACTGCAGGAATTGCTCATTAAGAATGCTCTGACCAAGAGTCTGGACGATCCTGTGCTGGAAGCTATGCCGGTGATTCCTACGGACCGTCTGGAATCGACCCAGGCCGCCGCCGGTCAGGCGGTTCAGGATCTTATCGCGCAGGCACTGCACGATCGCCCCGAGCTCGCCGAGTCTGACGTCGATCTCATAAACCGTCAGATCAGCCGCAAAGCCGCGAAGAACGCACTGTTACCATCGCTTTCGCTGACGGGATTCTACGGCGGATCGGGCTTAGCCGGACCTCTGAATCCCATTTATAATGTTCTCGGGCTTCCCAACTCATCCAACGTTCCCAGTGGCTTCACGGGGGCGGTGGAGAACGCATTCAACAATTCTTCTCCGGACTACTACATCGGATTGAATCTCAACATTCCACTCCGGAATCGCGTCGCCAAAGCCGACCAGTACCGTTCCGAGCTGGAATACCGCCAAGCCGAGTTGCGCCGGGAACAATTGAAAAAGCAAATCCGCATCGAAGTTCGCAATGCTCAGTACGCGCTCGAACAAACTGCGGCTCGCGTCGATGCCGCCCGCAAAGCTCGTGACCTGGCGCAACGCACATTCGAAATCATGCAAAAGGAGCAAACGCTCGGCGCCGGTTCAACTTACCAGACCATGACCGCCCAGCGCGATCTCGCTGTCGCGGAGCTCGATCTGGTCACGGCCATGACAGTTTACGAAAAGGCGAAAGTTGAACTTGACCGTGCCACGGGCAGCACTTTGGAACATAATGGAATCGAGACCCAGGATGTCATGAACGGCACCGCCAACCATCCTGCCCCATGACTCATGCCAACTCCGGCCAAACTCCGCGAAATCGGTGTCCCTGCCTTCGTCACGAAGAACAGCCCTGCGTGGGTTTTAGCCGCCGACGACCAACAACACATCCTCGAAGCGATTGAACTTCTGCTCAAGCCGCAAGGCTACAAAGTCGATGCCGTGCAGTCGCCGGAGCTGGCTCGGGAAGCATTAGCCAGCGCCGCGTACGATGCCGTGCTGATGGACCTTAATTACGCACGCGACACCACCTCCGGCCAGGAGGGTCTGGACCTGCTTTCCGAAGTGGTTGCGCTGGACAGCACGCTTCCTGTGATTGTCATGACCGCTTGGGGAAACGTGGAGCTTGCCGTCGAGGCAATGCGCCGCGGTGCCCGCGATTTCATACAGAAACCATGGGAGAACGAGCGCCTGCTCTCCATCCTGCGCACGCAAGTAGAACTTCATCGCGCGTTGCAACAGGCGGAACGATTAGCTGCCGAGAACCGTCTGCTCAGCGCCCAGGGACGACCCGAGTTCATCGCCAACGCGCCGTCGATGACGCACGTGCTCGAAGCGATCGCACGTGTCGCTCCATCGGACGCGAATGTCTTGATTACCGGAGAGCATGGCACAGGCAAAGAAGTTGTCGCTCGCACGATTCATGCCCTTTCCTTTAGGGCATTGCGTCCTCTGGTTGCGGTGAATACCGGCGGTTTAGCCGAGGGGGTGTTTGAGAGCGAATTGTTTGGCCACGTCAAGGGCGCCTTCACCGACGCCCGTACCGACCGCATCGGACGCTTCGAGTTGGCGGAAGGCGGGACTGTTTTTCTTGATGAGATCGGCAATGTCCCCGTGCGCCAACAATCGAAGCTCCTGCGCGTCATCGAGTCGGGAGAAATTGAACGTGTCGGATCGTCTCGCTGCAAGCGCGTAGATGTTCGAGTAATATCGGCTACAAACACCGACCTTCAAGCTGCGTGCCAGGCTGGCCAGTTTCGCGAAGATCTGCTGTTCCGGCTGAATACCGTCGAGATACACTTGCCCCCGTTGCGTGAGCGCAGAGAAGACATCCCCGCTCTTGCGGTGCATTTTCTATCGAGCTATGCTTCGCGCTACCGCAGGCAGATTGAAGACCTAGATCCTTCCGCGCTGCAGACTCTAGTGCAATACTCATGGCCGGGCAATGTCCGCGAATTGGAACACGCGCTGGAGCGTGCTGTCCTGATGTGCCGGACACATAAGATTCAGTCCGCCGATCTGGGCTTGGGCGTGCCGCGCCCGCAGTCGCAGAATCTGGAAGATCTGAGCCTCGAATCGGTAGAGACCATTCTGATTCGCAAAGCGCTGCAGCGCTTTCAGGGCAATGTAAGCCAGGCAGCCGAGGCGCTGGGCCTGAGCCGCGGCGCCTTATACCGGCGGATGGAAAAATATGGGCTCTAGCCCAGGCGTCACCGATTCATCCAAACGCAATTTAAGGAAACCTCATCGAGCACCCTTCGAGCGCCGCCTGGCGCGCTTTTCCTTTTTGCTGGTTGCGCCCGCGCTTCTGGTCAGCGGCATTCTTATTTGGCTGCAGCCGTGGGCCTTAGGAACGAAGTTGACGTTGCTTGGGGCCGAGTTGCTCTTGTGTTTGCTGCTTGGCGTTGCTCTACGCGATCACGTCGTCCGTCCGTTGCAAACCCTGGCCAATGTTGTAGGCGCTCTGCGCGAAGAAGATTACTCGTTTCGGGCTCGACTGGAGGTTCCTGATGATGCTCTTGGCGAGCTCTCGCTCGAAATTAACCTGCTGGCTGATCTTCTCGCCCAGCACCGCACCGGAGCCGTCGAGGCAACAGCCCTTCTCCAACGCGTAGTAGAAGAGGTGGATATTCCCATTTTCGCGTTTGACCCGGGTACCAAGCTGCGCCTCATGAATTCCGCCGGAGAAAAACTTCTGCAACAGTCAGCTCCGCAATTGCTGGGCAGAACGGCCTCTGATCTGGGATTGCAGAGTTCTCTATCTTGCGAAAATCAGACTCTCGTTCCACTGCATTTCAACAGCGATGCGCGCTGGCTGGTGCGGCGCAGCACCTTTCGCCAGCGCGGAGTGCCGCACACCTTGGTGGTATTGTCTGACGTGAGCCGAGCTTTGCGCGAAGAGGAACGGCGGGCATGGCAACGCCTGATCCGGGTGATGGGCCACGAATTGAACAACTCGCTGGCCCCAATCAAATCGATCGCCGGTAGCCTGAATGCAAGACTCTCTGCCATGAACCTTGACGCCGAACAGCGTCAGGATTTTGAGCGTGGTCTGGGCATCATCGAAACTCGTGCCGCTTCCCTCAACCGTTTTCTGCAGGCCTATCGTCAGTTATCACAAATGCCGCCACCACTCTTACAACAATGTTCGATATCCACATTGGTGAAGCGCGTCGCTGCTTTGGAAACTCGGGTCCATGTGACTGTGGTTCCAGGTCCTGATATTGCGGTGATGGCAGACCCCGATCAACTCGAGCAAATGCTGATTAACTTGCTGCGCAATGCGGCAGAGGCTGTGCTTGAATCGCCAGCTGCCGGACCGAATGCGAACGGATCGAACGATATAGCCGGCGAAACCGCACCGCCCGTCGTATTCACTTGGAGGGCAACCCAGAAAGACGTGATCCTCACAATCGAAGACAATGGCCCTGGAGTCTCGAATCCGGGCAATGCGTTCGTTCCCTTCTACACCACAAAACCAGGAGGCAGCGGTATCGGTCTTGTACTCTCGCGCCAGATCTCCGAGGCTCATGGCGGATCCCTCGAGCTGGCAAATCGTGTGGGGCAAGGCGGCTGCGCTGTGACGGTCAGTTTGCCGAGGACAAAGCCCCAATAATGCGGTGCTCTCTTGAATCGCTGGCGTCGTTTGGGAATTTGCTTTCAGCGTTGGCGCGAGCTTTCTTGCCGGATCAACAGTGCGAGCCGCGGAAACAGGAAGTGACCGCCGGCGTCATCGATCACGTTTACCTGGCAAGTATAAAAACCGGGTTTCAGCGAGGTGAGCGGCACATCCAACTGGAAGACCGCCGCTTTTCGCTCTCGCGCATTCAATTCCGTCAACTCCACCAATGAGCTTTCGTAGGCTTTGGCTTTACCCCGGAAGAAGGCGACGTTGCTCAAGAGCCGGATGCCGAGCTTGCTGTCTCCGCCTCGTGCAGAATCCGCGCTTCGTGCAGACTCTACGACAGCCGGCCGCGCCGGATCGTACACCTCGTAATAAAGAAGCAGATGCTGCGTGGCCGAGAACACATGCGTGATGTTCGGAACGATCTCGGAACCGTCGTGAACCAGAGGGTTCAGGTCCGCGCTCTTCTTTACCGTCTGAGTCTGACTGGCCAGCACTACTGAACTCATCTTCAGCGGCTGCGCCTTCAAGTCCGGCACCTCAATGTCGGTTTCGAACGATCCCATGCGGCCGGTCTGATTCTCGCGCACGACAAATTTCAGGTGATACTTGCCGCTTAGCAAACTCATCCCAGTGTCATACTGCACATTCTTTTTTTGCACCTCGGCGGACGTGTTCACCGCGAGTTTCACGGTGTCGCGAATTCTGTTCAAGGGGTGGTGTTCGCTATCGAGTACCGTTCCAATCACATCCAAGGTTGCCTTGTCGCGGTCGCTGCTGCGCACGAATGGAATCTGCGAACCCGGCACCACCAGCGAGATAGGAACGAAAAACTTATTGCCCTCCAGCCGGAAATAGGCGATGCCCAGATAAAGCGGCAGATCCGTGGCCGGCAATTCGGAGGCCAGTTCTTCCTCAAGCTGCCGCTCCTTGTCGTCCTGCGTGGAATGCTTGAAATCCGCGGGCGCGTAATAGCCGCGGCGATAGTCGATCTTGACTCCGGCGACCTTGCTCTTCACGACGATCCGCCGGTAACGCCCGTCGCGCGCGGGGTTTGTGCTGTGATACCCGAGCAGGTAGTAAGTCGACGTATCCTGCTGCACTCCTTTGAAAATCTTGCTGAAGTCGTTGGAGTCGAGAAAGGCGCGGCCGCCGGTATCGCTGGCCAGCGTCACCAGCGTCTCCTGCGTCGTAAAGTTGGAATTCAGCGCATTCAGTGTCGACTGTCCGGAATATGCCGAAACGCCGCGCAGGCTGGCGTTCTGCGCTTCGCCGCCCGCCACTAGCGCCTGCAGGCCGCGCATGTCCATGGTATAAATCGCCATATTGGAACGCACCGCCGCGTTCACGGCCGCGCGCAGTTCTGACTGATTCTCAATGCCGGTGCGGTCCATGCCGCTGGAAAAATAAATCAGCGATTTCTTCTGCTGTACGTACGCCAGCTTTTCCGCCACCGATCGCAACGCCTCCAGCCGCCGGTCGGTATTGAAGATGTTGTATTCCGTGTCGTCGGCGGTAAATGGCTGGCCCGTGTCGGGCGTTCCCTCGGTCGTGCCCGTGGTGCCTTCCTCGAAACCCTGGCCGCTGCCCGTACTGAATGCCTCTAACTGTTTGTTCAGCAGCGCGTGATCGGTAGTGAAGTCTTGATTCACCAGCAGCGAGCTTCCCAGCGAAACAATCGACACCAGGTCTGCCGGCGCCATTTGCGTATCGACATAGTGTTCGGCCGACGTAACCGCGTGGTCGATTTCGTCCGGTTCCATGGCGGAGAGATCGAAAAACAAAACAATCAGACGTCGATCCTTAAACTGGGCCGCCGTCTCTGCCGCAGAGCCCGCCGGACTCGTCGTCCCAGACGCTGGCACCGGCAGCGGCTTTGCCTGGGTCACATCCAGCGGCGGCACGGCATCGACGTCCTCCGTATCAAAGGAAATAACTTTCTGCGGTTTGTTGTCCTCGAGAATCGTGAAATCTTCCGGTTTCAATCCCTGCACAAACTTTCCGTTCTTGTCCCTCACCGTCACATTCACCAGCACGAGATCCGATTGCACGTGAAACAGATACTCCGGCTGCTGCTGCGAAGGCAAAGCAGCACACAGGAGCACAAGCACGAGCAGCGCCGCCGCAGCTCTATCGGCAAATCGGTTGCGAATGGAAGTCATAACGATCCTCGTCGAGAGCGTCCCGCCCGGCAAAATCCTCCTCAGAAACGAAAGCGTGATGTAATCGTGAACTGGCGCATGGCCCCAACCGCCGTAACCCTGCCAAAAGTGGGAGAGTTCACGGTCGTATCGATTGAGGAATAATTCGGAATGTTGAAAATGTTAGTAGCTTGCGCCCGGAACTCCAGCACCCGCGATTCCTTCATGGGAACGATCTTGGTAAACGCCATGTCAAACACTTTGCTGCCCGGACCGATGATGCTGTTGCGGCGCGCGTCTCCGTATTGTTCGGTCGGCGGCGCCACGAAGGCAGCGGTGTTGAACCACTCCGCGATCGCGGAATTCGCCAGGCTCACGGATTGCCCGGGAACCAGGTCCGGCCGCAGCGTGCCATTCGTTCCGGCGTTCACGTCATCGACGTCGCCCAGCAGCCGCGGCGTAAACGGCAGCCCAGATGAGATCGTCCAATCGCCGCTCCATTGCCAATCGCCAAAAATTGCGCGCCACGGAGTATTTCCCGTGAGCCAGCGCTTGTCGTGACCAAACGGCATCTCCCACAAATAGTCCGCAGTGAACTTATGCGTCTGGTTGAAGCTGGAAAGCCCGCGCTCCGCCGACAGATCGAAGGGATTCTGCGCAACGTTGGTCGCACCTCCGCCCGATGAACCGCCGCCTCCGCCACCCGCACCCGTACCACCCGCGCCTAATCCAGGCGTGTTCGAGCCCGAGGTTGCTCCCGCCCCGATCGATGACGCGTCATCCAGCGATTTGGAGAACGTGTAGATGCCGCCGATCGAGAATCCTCGCGACAGCCGCTTGCGCAGCCGCGCCGATCCCGCGTTGGCCTCCGAATCCGCCACCGAGCTTTCGTAGGTGAAAGCGTCAACCCCGGGAATCCGAATCCCGGCCGCGGTTCGGTTCGGCGCTTCCAGAACGTCGAGGTCCGTTCCCTTGGTTCCGGTGTAGTCAATATTCAGCAGCAAGGTGGGGCGAATCTGCTGTTGAATGTCCAGATTGCGAATCTGCACATAGCCCAGCCGGTAATTCGGATTCACCGCATAATCATTGGTGATGCCGGTGGGCGCCGGAAATCCGCCTTGCAGCGTCAGCTCTCCGGGAGCCGTCTGAATGTTGGTCGCTGTGGCGGAAAACGGAGGCTGATAGGCAAGTTGCTGCGCGATGCTCTGATATGCGCCCGTGTTGTAGTTGATGCCATATCCGCCGCGCACCACGGTCTTGGAAAACGGCTTCCAGGCAAAGCCGACCCGCGGCGCAAAGTTGTTGCGATCCGGCCGGACCAGGCTGGCCGGCAGATTGCCGCTGTATGGCCCCGCTTGCCCCGGCTGAATCGGCGTCACCGCCGGCGCAAGCGCCGGATTCAGCACCCCGGGAGAAAGGTCAAGGTTCGCAATGCGATTGTTCCCTTCCGTAAGCGGCGAAACATACTCGTACCGCACTCCGAGATTGAGCGTCAGGTTGCCGCGCATCTTCCACTCATCCTGCGCATACAAATCCCAGTAGTTGCCCCGGAAGTGATTGTTCTGCCCAAACTGCTCGGAGGTCTGCTGCGGCAATCCCAGCAGAAAGTCGGCAAAGTCATATCCCGTGCCTGCTACTTGCTGGCCACCACTCATTTCTGAAGTGTTGAGGCCTGTGAAAATGAACGAGCCGCGCGGATTGCTGTCAGTTTCCGTATTCACTTGCACGCGCCGAAAATCTCCGCCCCAGCGCCAGGTGTTCTTGCCGTGGTTCCAGATCACATTGTCGGAGAAGGTATACGTCTGGTTTCGCGTGAGCTGCGGATTCGTGTCCTGAAGACTGGCAATGTCTGTAAAAGACAGATTCGGGAGGCCCCAGTCGAAAGGATTCTGCGAAACTCCTGCGATTCCCAGCGTGCCTGTGATGTCGTCGCTGAAAGCGTACAGGTTTCGCGTCCGCGTTCGGCTGCGGTTGAAGTCTGCGCGAACAATGTTGGTCAGCTTGCCGACGCTGCGCGTATACGAAACCGGAACGTCAAAGCTGCGGACGGTTGTGTTGCCGCCCACGCTCGGGAACGGATTCGTCAGGGTAGCGCTTGACCCGTGGTAGTGGAAGCCAACCGTCAGGTTGTTGCGCGGAGCGTTGCGGCCTCCGCCCCGTCGTCCGCGCACGGGCGCTGCGCCAAAGGTGTGGTTCAAACGTATGTTCAAGTCGTCGCTGTCGCTGTCGGCGGAAGTTACATAGTGGAAGTTTTGATAATTGCCCGGCAAGTTCGGCAGCGGAATGTATTGCAACAATCCTAGCGCCGCTGAGTTGATTTGCGGAATTGTGTTGTCGGCGTAAGCGCCGTTGGTCGCGGGATTGAAAATCTCTACCGGCTGACCCGCTTCCATTCCCGAAGTGTATGTGGTCTGGGAAAAATTTCCTTGCCGCTCCAGTAGCGTCGGCACCGTAGAAAACTGATCGAAAGGATTTTCCCCGCGCTTGCCGTTGTAATTGATGAAATAAAAAGTCTTGCTCCCGCCGTGGTAGATGTGGGGAATGTTCAGCGGTCCGCCCACGGAACCGCCGAAACTATTTTGTAAGTATCCAGGCTTTTCCGTCGGCTGCCCGGTAAGCGAAAACGGCGACGCGTTCAGAGCCGAATCCCCAACGCCGTAATATAACGATCCATGCGGGCGATTGATGTCAAAACCCCGCCGGCCAAAGATCATCGGCCCTCCTCCGCCGAACCCTCCTCCGCCGGGACCACCGCCCGGACCGCCGAATCCGCCCCCTCCGCCGAATCCGCCCCCTCCGCCGAATCCCCCTCCCTGCTGTCGGGCATCGTTGAAGCGCTGCTGCATTTCGTCAGCGCTCATCGCATTGAAAGAATTGGAAGTGTTGCCCGAAACCGCCACCGACTCGGTCGCGCTGTTCATTGCACCGCCCGGTGCAATCCCTGGAACCGGCATACCGGAAGGCACTACGTCGCTGATGGAACCACCGGCCGCATCCTGACCATTTCCGGTCTGCGACAGGGAGAGACTCTGAAAGCCGCGTCCGCCCGCATTCGCCCGCCGCTGCTGTTCATTGCTGGCCTCGCGTGCCCGCGACAGCAGAATCAGTTCAAAATTCGCCTGCACGTCCTGATGGGTTGCGTCCACCGCCACTTCCTGCGCGCTGCCGGCAAACGCCGCCATTTGCACGCGGAGGGTATAGTGCCCATCGCTGGGAATCTGCAACCGGTAACTGCCGTCTACATCCGTCCACGTATTGACTTGTTCCTTCGTGGCCGCACTCACCGCTGAAACTCCAGCCCCGGGAATCGGCATATTCCCTGACTTCACCACGCCGTGAATGGTTCGCCCTTCAGTCGGTGCTTTCGGACCTTGCCCAGCATCCTGCCCCCGCGATAGAACCGCGTGAAACGCGACAACATGAACCAGAAAAAGGAACTGAAAGACGAACTCAGGGCGCGGCCTGCCCTTGGTCACCCGAAAGCCCAGAAAAAAAAGAAGACTGGAACTCCTCATAGCATCGCAGACTTTCGCTGCTGTCTTCTTCGGATCATACCGCTCCGCCCCGCACGGAACTGTAAAGTTTTGTGGGCTTTCTTTAAATTTGTTTCATCAATTTCAATCCCCTGCAGCACCATTTCTCTACTTCTCCGTTATCCTTAGTTCTTGCAGTCTCGTTCCAACCGCAAATCTTTTTGGAGCTCTGGCCTATGTTCTCGACAGGAACTCGCCTTACGGGCGTTTTCCCGAATCGTACATCTGTACCCGGTGCAGCTGTACTCATTGTCGGAATCGCTCTGCTTGCGAGTCCCCGCAGCCTGCTCGCCCAGCACGGCGGTGGGCACAGCGCGCCGGGTGGCGGATCCGTCGGTAACAATTCACCCTCGGGGGTCAGCGTAAAGGATGATCTCAAGGACTTTCACCGCGTCATGGCGGTGCAAGCCACGGCTCAGCAGAGCGCCGCGTTCGCCATTATCGTTCAAGACGCCCAAGGCGCTAGCGCGCAGCTACAAGCCTTTCGGGATCTCCAGCAAAAAGCCACCGCTTCTTCTGCCGCGTCTGATCACGCAGCTTCGCTGGATCAGGCCATCGAAAAGGCCCGTACCGGGAACCGAAGCTTTCTCGCCTCGTTTTCTTCGGCGCAAAAATCCGGGTTGAAGGACGACACCAGGAAACTGGAAAAGGCGGATTCCGACCTTGCCAAACAAGTGAAGATGCTGGATCAAATCGTCCAGGACTCTAAACCGGAAAGCGAACAGATGGTCAACTCCGCCGCCAACCTCGAGAAGGCGCTCGCCAGTTTCCAAAACGAGCTACTGGCGCTGGGCAGAGAAATGAGCATCACACTCCCCTCTGCCGGCCAGGATCTCACCTTCAAGCTTCCCGCCGTGAAGAACTCGATCAACATCGCTGGCCAGCCCATCTCAATCTCGGCTTCGGGCGCCGTCTCCCGGACGTCCTCCGCAGACGGCAAGAACCTCTTCAATATCGAACTCATCGCCGATCTTTCTGATCTGCAGCAAAACATCACCAGCATTCTCCGTTCCCAGATCAATCGCTCTCCCAACTGCGGTGAGCGCATTGAGATTCAACAAGCTGTGCTTACTCCTCTGGCTCCGTCCAGTCTTGTGGTGGCCCACTTGCGCTTCGAGCGCTGGATGTGCCCGCACGTTTCTGGCCAGGAAAGCCCCAGCGAACTGGCCGCGGGCGAGGGCTCCATCGAGGTCAGGCTCACTCCCTCGGTGGGACAAAACGCCGCTTTGCGTCTGGGTGCCGAAATCGGCCGCGTCGATGCCGATAGCTTCCTCGGCGAGCTGCTCCGCTCCGGCTCTCTGGGCGCAGAACTGAGTGAGCAAATCGCCACATCTCTCCTCTCTGCCATGCAGAAAGGCGCAGACCTCAAGGCCGCACTGCCGCCCGCCGCTCGACAGCTGGCTGCCATCCAGAAAGTGCAATTTCAGAATGCCGGCGCTGGCCAGTTGAGTCTGGTCCTCGACGGTCAGCTTCAGCTCTCCGACGAGCAGACAAAACAATTCGCCACCGAACTTAAGCAACGCCTGTCCGCTCAAGAAACTTCGCCGCCATAGATCCCAGCTTGGAGCCGGGCTTCGTAAAGTTATGCAAAGATTGTCCGAAACTTGTTTTCTTGCGCAACTTCCGGCTCATAATTCCATTCTATAGATATAGACAGATCGCTTTGCAAAGGAGATCTCCATGCTCAAACAATGCCTGCTCGTTCTCGTCGCGGCCGGCCTCATCTCGATCGCCGCGCCCTTCGCGGCGGCCCAGGATAGCCCGTCCAACGATCAGCAAGCCCCGCCCTCGCAGGATAACGGTATGCGCCACCACGGCCCGCCCGATCCCGCCCGGCGCACGCAGGAACTAACCAGACAGCTCAAACTCACTTCTGATCAGCAAACTAAAGTGCAGGACGCCCTTCAGTCCGAACGCTCACAGATGGAGAGCGTGCACCAGGACACTTCCCTTGCCCCGCAGGATCGCTACGCCAAGATGATGGAGATCCACAAGAGCACCGACGCGCAGATCCGCACGCTCCTCGACTCTAACCAGCAAAAGAAGTGGGACGAAATGCAGGCCAAGCGTGAGCAATGGATGCAAAACCGCCGCCCAGGCCCGCCCGATGCCGGCTCCGGCCAGCAACAGCCGCCGCCGCCGCCACCGCAATAGCCATCCTGAAAGCCGAAAGCCGGGCGTCTCTCGCGGTGACACTCCGAGAAACGGCCGGCTTTCTTTTTTGCTGTATGCTCTTGGGCCGCCGGGTCGCGGTTGCAAAGCCTCACACCGTGAATTAAGCTGGTCTTCTCTTCAGTTTGCGCACTAAGCCGGGATGGCGGAACTGGCAGACGCAGCGGACTCAAAATCCGCCGGGCTTCGGCCCTTGGGGGTTCGATTCCCCCTCCCGGCACCACAGTCCAACCCCTTCATATGCAGTTAGGTAACCGGCGGACTGGTCCGCTGGAAAGAGATGCCTGAATCAGCGTCCTTGGGTGCGATTCTGCCCAGACCCTGACCAAACTGTTCCTCCGCTGCTTTCTTGTCTTTGGCGGCTTCGGCGTTGTCGCGTTGCTGCGGCGATCTGCCGTGAGGGCATGGCAGAAAATGACCTGCTCTTGTCATTGCTGCCACTATTCCCAATCACTACTATTAGCTTTATGAAGAACTCAAAGACGATGGTTCCGAACGCATGTGATCCCAAAACCATCGCCTTTCTTGCAGCTCCGAACAAGCAGATTTTAGATGTGGCCGGTCCAGTTCAAGTCTTTGTTCGGGCCGCGGACCTCTACTTGCAATTCCCGTCCATAAAGTCTATCAATACAATGGACATTGTGGCATAATTGCCAACCATGGAAATTTCTCTAAGGGAATTTACGCGCTGCAGGCGATGACGATGCTCACCCGGAATCACCACCAGGGTGCCATCAAGATCCGCGAAACCGCGTACGAAGAGGATCTTCCAGAAAAATGGGCGGCTACCAGTTGCGCCGCGATCCATTCAAGCGAGATCATGCGATCGATCGATGGCCCGAGCTTCCAACAAATTAACACTCTCTTAAATTAACACTCTTTTAATAGAGAACGGGTAAGCTTGCTCCCACAATACCAGTAAGTTGATTGCGTTGATAGTAACGGCCGGCTGGGCGAAGCACTGCACTCAGAGACGCCGGCACGAAAGTGAAGGTCGCAAGTCGCGACTCCAAATTGCAAAGGTTTCTGTTGCTCCCCAGGATGTGTTGTTCGACCAATAACCCAAAAAGGAGAGGATTGAAATTCCATGAAATCCACCAAGAACCTATTCGTCACGGCTCTCGCGTTCGCGGTTTTGACCGCTGGCGCTTGGGCGGAAACTCCGGCATCGCCTGCGCCAGCAGCCAAAGACGCGGCGGCCGCACCCGCACCGCCTACCATCACGGCTGCGGATGTCCAATCTCTGAAAGATGCTCTGGCCGCGCAGCAATTACAGATCCAGCGACTTACAGAGCAACTGCAGCGTCAGCAGGCCTGGCAACAGGCTCAACAATCCGCGGCAGTAACTGTCGGCACGCCCGATGCGAAACCCGTTCCGCCGCCGCAGCAGATAGCGGAGGTCACAACCCCTGCGGTGGTTCAGCAAGGCACCACCCCCCAAACCACTCCTGGGCTCAACCTGCAAGAGACGCAGCCCAGTCCCAACCCGAATCCGTTGGAGAGCCCCGTCATCTCCATTCACTTCCGCGGAATCACCATCACGCCGGGAGGGTTCGCTGCCGCTGAATTCGTGCGTCGGTCGCGGGAACTGGGAGCTGATCTTCCCACTCCGTTCAATTCTCTGACCATGCCCGGCGCTTCGCAGAGCGCGCTTCCGGAGTTTTTTGGTTCAGCCCGGCAGTCTCGGCCCACCATCTACGTCGACGGTCGTCTGAACAACGTAGAGTTGTCCAGCTATGTGTCCGGCGACTTTCTCTCCGCGGGCGTCACCTCCACCGCTACCCAGACCAACAGCTACACTTTTCGTCTCCGCCAGGCTTGGGGCCAGGCCAAGTTTGACAATGGGTTTAGCTTCCTCGGAGGCCAGATGTGGAGCCTTGTGACAGAAAACAAGGCCAGCATCGCCCCCAGCGACGACCTGGGAAAAACCAACGATGCTCGGCCCATGACGATCGATCCCAGTTACAACGTCGGTTTCACTTTTGCTCGCCAGTATGGGATTCGCATAACCCAAAACTTCGGCGACAAGGTGGCCATCGCCGTTTCCATGGAGAACGCGCAGGGCACGCTCACCACGCACGGCAACGGAGACAATTTCCTGCTCGGCGAAGCCGGCGCGAGCAACAGCTACAACACAACCGCGAATTACACGGCGAATCCTTCCCCCGATATCGTCGCCAAGCTCGCCTTTGATCCCGGCTTCGGCCACTACGAGATCTTCGGCCTCTTCGATCGGTTCGCCGATCGTGTATTTCCGTGCGGCGAGGTCGCCAGCGCTACCACCTCATTCTGCGGGGGCAGCCTGGTCGCGGGGACCAATGCACTGGGAGCCTATAACGTCTCGAAGAACGGCGGAGCCTTTGGCGCCAACGCCCGCTGGAACTTCGACCACAAGCGTATCGTTTTCGGTCTGCACGGCTTCGGCGGCAGCGGCGTGGGTCGTTACGGCGCTGCTCAGCTCTCCGACATTTCCATCAATGCCAACGGAACCGTTCATCTGATCAAAGACCTGCAAGGCTTGGCTACGCTCGAGTGGCACGGCAAGAAACTCGATCTCTACGCTTACACTGGCGCGGAGTATGCCGGCCGGACCGCCAGTTACGATCCCATCAGCGGCAAGGAAGTAGGCTACGGAGCGCCGCTCTTCAACAACTCCGGCTGCTATAGCGAATTGCCTCCCGCCGTCGACTCTGGTTTTACTCCGACCACGCTCGCCGATTGCACTTCCGACACGCGGGCGGACATCGAGGGCACATTCGGCTTCTGGTACCGCTTCTACAACGGGCCCAGGGGCAGGTTCCAGTTCGGCACGCAGTACTCCTACGTGACTCGTCAGACCTGGTCTGGCGTGGGCTTTACCAAAGGAGTGGGAGTAACGCCAGAAGGTTTGGACGGCATGGTCTTTACTTCGTTCCGCTACTACCTGCCGTAGAAACCGGAATGGTCCCGCGTCAGCGTTTGACACGGGACCACCAGGTTCAACGGCCGCGCAACTTTCTGAGGGGCGCCTTCCCTTCAGAATCGCCGCCGGTCCGGTTTTGGGCTACTCTCCTTTTTCCGGGCCGGTGGTGTTAACGTTTCCGCCTTGTGTTCTTAGCGCTCCGCTCTTCGGCGTTCTGTGGTTCGACACTCCGTTGTTCGGCACTCCATTGTTCGGCACTCTGGGCTCTTCACACCTGCTCGCGCGCTTCGCTCAGGTTCACCGTGACTTCCATTTTTTTCTTGCCGCGATAGATCGTTATCTTCACCGTGTCGCCGGCGCGGTGGTTGTTCATGATTTGGGCCAGGTCGTCCTGGTCTTCAATCTTCTGGTCATCGATGGCGATAATCAGATCGCCTCCGAGCATGATCGGAGTATTCCCCAGGTAAGCGCGCTCGGTGCCGCCGAGCAGGCCGGCCTGCTCGGCGGAGCCGCCGGGGGTGACCTGCACGATGAGCAAACCGTAATCGGCGGGCAGTCCGATTTCGTCGGCCAGTTCCGGCGTAATCGGAATCGTGCGCACGCCCAGCGCGGGACGGCGCACGCGGCCCAGCGTCATCAAGTCATTCAGCACCGCCTTTGCCGTGTTGATGGGGATGGCGAAGCCGATGCCCGCGTTCTGGTTCACGCTGGAAAGAATCATGGTGTTGATGCCGATCACTTCGCCGTGCCAGTTCATGAGCGGGCCGCCGGAATTGCCGGGGTTGATGGCCGCGTCGGTTTGAATGGCTTCGTCGATGGTCGCGCCGTTGGGTTCGCGCACGGGACGGATCGAGCTGACGATGCCGCGCGTCATGGTTCCGGCGAGGCCGAAGGGATTGCCGATGGCATAGACTTTCTGCCCGACCTGCAAACCGCGCGAGTCGCCGAGCACGGCGGGAACCAGGTCGGGAGCTTTGATCTGGATCACGGCGAGATCGTGCGCCTGATCGGTGCCGACGATGGTGGCTTTGTACTTCTTGCGGTTGTGCAGCGTGACCTCGACCTGGCGCGCGTCGGCGACCACGTGATAGTTGGTGAGAATGTGGCCATCTTTATCGATCACGAAACCGGAGCCTTGACCTTCCTGCGGCACCAAGCCGTAGAAGAAGTCGAAGGCCATGGCGCGCGAGGTGACATTCACCACCGAAGGAATGTTCTTGCGATAGACCGCGATGTTGTTCTGTTCCTCGGCGTCGAGCGATTCTCCGCCGGCGGCCTCCGTGATTTCGACGCGGTCGGAATGACCGAACCAGCTTGCGGGACTGGACGCGGCAAACTTCGCGTTCGAACGCCAAGTGGTGAAGTAGAAGAATGCGCCGACAATCAGCAGCGCCAACAGTACGGGACGTATGAGCCTCATGAGAGCAAATCCTTGAATGCAGATCGGTGAATGCAGATCGGTGAATGCAGATCCTTAAATCCAGATCCTTGAGTGCAAATCCTTGGATGCAAATCGATATTCGATTCTATCCAAATGTTCAACCGCGTGGGCGCGCGGCGGCGGATTCTGCCTTCATTTCTTGCCTGTGGATTTCTGGCTGAAATAATTCGTGGGGCGATGATGGAAGCGCTGGTCAGCGCTGATCCCGAAAAGGGAAATTATGGTTCGGGTGGGGTACACCCCCCCTCCCCCACCCTCTGGAATCCTTGCCCAGCGCGGGTTTCGCAGGAAGGGTATGTCAAAATCTTGCAAGCAAAGAGCTTAGAGTCAAAATATAGACAACAAAGCACTTAGCGCTATTCTGGCAGGAGAGTTCTATACCGCCTCCGCCTTGACCATAATGGACTGGTTTGGTTTGAGAGGCAAGGTTGGATGTCACAATGTTGCGAAAGTCGTGGTAAGCTTGGCGGCAATGTAAAGCTCCCCCCGCCCGCAGCAGAAAGCTAGAAACGGAGGCTTGCCGTGACCCGCCTGTGCTCGTTTCGCTTTCGCGCGCTCTGCTCTTCGCTTGCCTTGATCTGTTTTGCGGCAATCGCCCTGCCAGCGTATGCGCAGTTTGAGACGCGGGCTACGACCCATTTTCCTGAGGGGGCGTTCAGCATAGCGACGGGCGACTTTAACAATGACGGCAACCTCGATGTTGTGATGACCACGGGCAACGGATTTACAGTTGCGCTTGGCAACGGCGACGGGACTTTTCAGACGCCGATAACGACCCGGACTGAGCTCTCCTATTCGCTGGCGGTCGCCGACTTTAACAACGACGGGAATTTGGACATCGTGGTCGCCAACGACAATTTGGACCCCAGCACGGTGAGCGTGTATCTGGGCAATGGAGACGGGACGTTTAAGGCACCCATCAATTCCAACACCACGAGTTACAACGAGTTTGTCGCGGTGGGCGATTTTAATAACGACGGCAAGATGGACATTGTCGTCATCGAGATCCCGTACATCAGCGTGCTGCTGGGCAATGGCGACGGCACATTTCAGCCGCCGAGCGACAACGATTCGTTCGTCGGCGCCGAGTGGCTGGCGGTTGCCGACTTCAACAACGACCACAATCTCGATGTGCTTGTGACCGGATCTTTTGGTTCGACCTACAGCATCGGGGTGCTGCTCGGAAATGGGAACGGTACGCTACAGAATTCCATTACCCAGGCCATCGAGTATGTCCCTGCCGCTGTGGCTGCGGGCGATCTTAACGGTGACGGGAATGTGGATGCGGTTTTGGGCTATGACCTGAGCGGGATCGCGGTGTTCCTCGGCAACGGGGACGGAACCCTGCAGCCACCAGTGAATTACGATACGACGGGGATTTCGAATGCCGAGGTTATGGTCCGCGATCTGAACCTGGATGGCAAGTTGGACGTGGCGGTGCCCGCCACCGACGGCTCGGCGGCCGGCGTGGATGTGTATTGGGGTAATGGTGACGGCACCCTCGAGCCGGCGCAGTTTTACGCCGCCACTGCGTCCGGGCCGGGAGTTATCGGAGACTTTAATGGAGACGGCTTGCCCGATTTTGCCTTTGGGGAAGACACTTATGGCGTTACCACTTTGCTTAACACCGGCGCGGTGAGTTTCTCTCCGACGACGGCGCCGATAACCTTTCCCGTGCAGGTGATCGATACGACCAGCCAAAAGCTAACCTTGAAGCTGACCAATCATGGGACGACCGGTCTCTCGATTAGCTCGATCAAATTGTCGGGCGAGTTTCAGATGAGCACTACATGCGGAAAGACGGTGGCGAGCGGCGCAAGTTGCGGGATCAGCGCGGCGTTCAAGCCGCTGACCGCGGGCACGTTCACCGGATTAATTACGATTGTCGACAGCGCATCTTCGAAGCCGCAGTTTGTTGAGCTCTCTGGCACCGCGACGGTCATAAAAGTTTCGCCGACCAGCCTCAATTTTGGCGATCAGAAAGTTGGGACGACGAGCAAGGCGCAGGTTGTGACCGCGACCAACGAGGGCAGCACCGCAATCACGTTCACCAGCGTAGCGGTGGGCGGGACGGGCGAAAAGAGTTTTTCCTTGACGGACAACTGCACCGGCCATGCGATTCACCCGGGGGCCAGTTGCAGCGCCTCGGTAACTTTCGATCCGACGAAAACAGGCGCCATTAGCGGAGATCTTTATTTCAATCTGCCAAGGGGATCGATCAGCCCCGCTCCTGTCGCTCTTTCGGGCACCGGGACTTAACTTAGTGTCGGGTCCCCGCCCGCGCGGGGAGACGAGGTAACCGATGTTCTGGCACTATCGTCTCCGCGCCTGTGCAACGCCAGGGCGCAGGAACGGCGGGCTCTGACAGAGTCTTAGTCACTGGCCACTAAGTATGCTCCCACCATTCCGCCCGCTCGCGCGCTCATTCTTCTCCCGCGACCCGCGCCGAGTAGCGCGCGGCCTTCTGGGCAAAGTTCTGGTGCGGCGACAGGGCAAGCTCTATCTCGCGGCCCGCATCGTGGAAGTCGAAGCCTATCTCGGAGAAAACGATCGCGCCGCTCACGCCGCCGCCGGCAAGACCGCCCGAACCGCAGTTCTCTTCGGCCCGCCCGGTTACGCCTACGTCTATTTCATTTATGGCAATCACTACTGCCTCAATGTTTCCTGCCAGCGCGAGGGCAAAGCCGGATCTGTCCTGTTCCGCGCTCTCGAACCGCTTCTGGGACTCGAACCGATGGCGCGCGCTCGCGGCATCGTGCTCACCGGCGGCAGCGCAATCCGCGGTGACGTAACAAATGATGCGCGCCATCTCTCCGAACTCACCAGCGGGCCCGGCCGTCTGGCCCAAGCTTTCGGCATTACGCGCCAGCGCGACAACGGCTGCGATCTCACCACGCCCGCATCCGGCCTATGGATCGGCCGCGACAGCTTTCGCGCCAGAAATATCCAAATCACTCGCCGCATCGGCATCACCCAAGCCGCAGCCTACCCCCTGCGCTACGTCCTGGCCGGAAACCCCTTCGTCTCCGGCAAGAAAGTTTGGCCGGCTGGCCTGCGGCCGACGCGCTCCAGTATCCTTGAAAGCTGAAGCCCGGAGCGGGACTTGCCAAGCAGGGCAGGAAACGAAGAGACTAGCGCGCATGAACATCGGCCTGTTCGGCGGTAGCTTCGATCCCGTGCATCGCGGACACACGGCGCTGGCGCGGGCCGCGCTCGACCGCTATAAGCTCACCCGCATCCTGTTCGTGCCCGCGCACGTTCCGCCGCACAAGCAGCGCCAGCCGCTCTCGCCCTTCGTTCATCGCTACGCCATGCTGGCGCTGGCCACGGCGCAGGAAAAAGTTTTCGTGCCCTCGCTGCTCGAGGCGCCCGAAGACGAGATGCCAGAAGAAGAGACGCGCAATGAGTCTGCAGCCGGCCGCGCACGCCACAAGGGAAAAGAGAACGCGCGGGGAAAACAATACGCAGCCCCGAAACCAAACTACACCATCGACACCGTGCGCCGGCTCAAGCGCTCGTTCAAGAAAACCGACAAACTCTTTCTGCTGATCGGCATCGACGCCTTCGCCGACATCGCAAAGTGGCGCGAGGCCGAGGAGTTGTTTCGCGAATGCGAATTCGTGGTCGCCAGCCGCCCCGGATATTCGCTGGCCGATGTGGCCAACGCTCTGCCCGAAAGCCTACGTCCCAGGCCGGAAGTCACCAAACCATTTCAGAAGCAGGCCGCCCGAGGAGATCTGGTGTTGACCGGCGCAACCATCCATCTGCTGGATGACATTCATCAACCGGTTTCGGCCACGGTTATCCGCGAGGCCGCAGCCGCGGGCAAACCGTTGAGCCGTTTCGTGGACGCCTCCGTCGCGGAGTACATCAAGAAGACGGAGTTGTATCGGCGCTAGCTTCGGTCGGCGCGGCGGACACGGTGATGCGACTCTCGTTTACAATGGGAGATCAGTCCGCGGCGGACGCAAATGAAGTGGGCAACAAAGCGCTGAACCGCCAACGACCAGCGACTGGCAACCGACTAAGAACTGCATGAAGAAGAACGATTCGAAGAAGCAAATCACCGCAGCCATTCAGGCCTGCCTCGACAAGAAAGCCGAAGAGCTGACCATCCTGGAAATGGGAAAAGGTTCGGGAGCATTCACCGATTACTTCCTGCTGTGCAGCGCCACCAACCCGCGGCAGGTGCAGGCCATCGCCGACGAAGTGGAATTGCGGCTCAAAACCGCCGGGCTGCGGCCCACGCACGTGGAAGGCTACAGCCAGGCGGAGTGGGTGCTGCTCGACTACCTCGACTTCGTGGTGCACGTGTTTTCGGAAAAGGCGCGGAAGTTCTACGATCTCGAACGCCTGTGGAAGACGGCTCGCCGGCTGGAGCCTTCGGAATTGAAGCCGGCGGCGCGGCGCAGGCGGGCCGCGGTGAAGACGGCGGGCAAGGCGAAGAGCGCGCGCAAGAAGAAAACGGCTTAGGACAATTTCTGAACGGGGCGTGTCGAATCTATGCGCGCGGGCTGCCGGTGTCCGCCTTGTGTGGTGTGTAATTAAATCCTGACTGTGAAGATCAAGATTGCCTGGGTGGGCAAGACCAAGGAGCCGGCGATAGCGGCGCTGACGGAGGAGTATCTCAAACGGATTGCGCGCTATGCTCCGGTGGAAGCGGTGGCGCTGCGCGATGAAGGTGCGCTGCTCGGGATGTGCGGGCGGGCGGCGGGACGCGGGAAGGCGGCGGGCAACGGGAAGTGGACGCTGGTATTGATGGATGGGCGGGGGAAGCAGTTTTCTTCGGAGGAGTTCGCGCGTTTTTTGGGCGAGTATCAGGAACGGAATCCGCTGCCGCTGGTGTTTGCCGTGGGGCCGGCGGACGGATTCAGCGACGCGGCGCGGGGCGCGGCGCAGCATGTGATGTCACTGGGCAAAATGACGCTGGCGCATGAACTGGCGCGAGTGGCGCTGCTGGAGCAGATTTACCGCGCGTTCACCATCCTGAAAGGCCATCCCTACCATTCCGGACATTGAACGGAATGAGACCGCGCGGTCAATGTGCCCTTTCGTGTATATGGGCGAAGAGCGGGGCGGCGTAGACTCAATTTGTGAGCATCGGTTCAGCGGGAAGTATGGGATGCCGTGGTTCTCTATGAGCTATAGTTAGATGGGACGGCTAAAGCTAAGCGATGCGAGCGATTGAGGAGCGATCATGAAGAATCCGGTGGACGTATTGCGGGTGAAGGAGCAGGAGTTGGTACGGGTAAGGCTGGAGATTGAAGCGCTGCGGATTGCGACGCGCCTGCTGGGAGACGACGAAGAGGGCGTGGGAGCGGTACCGCCGCCTGCGGTGAGGGGGAATGGGGCGTCGAAGATTATGGCCTTGCCGTAGGGGTTGCGGAATTCTGGCTGTCGATGTTTGACGTTTGCGGGCGGGGCCGGCGCGACTCACCGTGCTGGTTCATTCCGACGCACGCCGACGGCGAGAAGCCGGCCGCTTCTTGGACGCTGCCGCGGAGCGCCA